>JABAOE010000248.1_pt1 | contig 316121 bp, 309 predicted proteins | sample 7062141 | NCBI WGS metagenome assembly JABAOE01 (sample SAMN14538627, study PRJNA623070) | marine sediment metagenome | biome: marine biome [ENVO:00000428]; feature: marine pelagic biome [ENVO:01000023]; material: deep marine sediment [ENVO:00002113] | place: India: Gulf of Khambhat ... | reverse complement strand
TGCCATGGTCAAGGCGGCCAAGGTCGAGCTTGTGGGCATGGAGAAGACGGGCGGCGGTTACGTGACCGCGGTCGTTCGTGGCGACGTGGCCGCAGTCAAGGCGGCCGTGGACGCCGGCGTCCGCGGCGCCGAGAAGGTCGGCGAGGTGACAGGCACACACGTCATCGCGCGTCCGCACGTCAACGTCGACTACACCCTGCCGCTGGGCCGTCAGGAGCAGGCGCAAGAAGACCTCGGGTAAAGGCCATGCAATTAGGCAGGGTCGCCGGCACCCTGGTCGCCAGCCGCAAGGAGGCGCTGCTCTCGGGGATGAAGTTCCTCGTGGTGCGTCAGATTGACGAGTCCAACCAGGAAACCGGCTCCTACGTGGTTGCTGTCGATGCCGTCGGTGCAGGGCAGGGCGAGGTGGTCCTCTACGCATCGGGTAGTTCGGCGCGTCAGACCGAAATGACCAAGGACCGGCCATGCGATGCGGTGATCATGGCGATCGTGGACACGTGGGACGTGGGCGGCGAGGTGAGGTATCACAAGGGCGAAGAGGCGCGTGGATAGATCCAGGCTCTCGGAGTCAGAGGTCCAGGCGATCATCGACCGCGTCAAGGGACGCGTCGCCGCCGCCGAGCTGGCTTCGCGCACCGGACCCGCATTGCGCGCCGGCGACGAGCTCGCGGTCTCGGAAGTCGAACTGGGGGACGGCATCCACGCCACCATCGACCAGGCTGTTGGGGCTGCCCGGAGCGCCTTCTCGTCCTACCGGGACATGGGACTGGAGAAACGCAAGAAGATCGTCGAGGGGATGAGGTCGGCGATGCTTCGTGAGGGCGAGCAACTCGCCTATCTGGCAGCCGAGGAGACGGGCATCGGGCGGGCCGAGGACAAGGTGGTCAAGAACCGCCTGGTAACCACTAAGACGCCTGGTCCCGAGGACCTCGAGCCCCATGTCGTGACGGGGGACGCGGGGATGATGATGACCGAGTACGCCCCGTACGGCATCATCGGCTCCATCACCCCGACGACCAATCCCACGTCCACCATCATCAACAACTCGATAGCAATGGTCTCTGCCGGGAACGCCGTCGTGTTCAACGTCCACCCCAACGCCAGCCAGGTGTCGGTGGAGAACATCAAGCTGCTCAACCGGGCGATCACCGCCTCCGGGGGCCCGTCCAACCTGATTACGGCGATCCCACACCCGACCCTGGAGTCCGCAAGAGAGGTCATGCACCATCCCGACCTCAGGGTCCTGCTCGTCACCGGGGGCCCTGGTGTTGTCAAGGAAGCGCTGAAGACCAACAAGAAGGTGATCGCCGCCGGGCCGGGCAACCCCCCGGCGGTTGTCGACCAGACCGCCGATGTGGAGGCGGCGGGCCGTGACATCGTTCTCGGAGCCTCCTTCGACAACAACGTCGTCTGCACCGACGAGAAGACCACGATCGTCGTCGAAAGCGTTGCCGATCGACTGATCCAGTCGATGACGGCCGGTGGCGCCTACCGGCTCAAGGAGCACGAGCTCAAGCGTCTCGAGCGGGTGGTCTTCCGTGAGATGGGCCCGCCCAACAAGCCCGGCATGGTCAACCCGGATCTCATCGGAAAGAGCGCCTCCAAGATCCTCTCCGAGATCGGGATCACGGTGGACACCGACCTGAGACTGGTCATCGCCGAGGTCCCCTCCGAGCACAACCTGGTCTGGACCGAGCAGATGATGCCGGTGATGCCGGTGGTGAGGGTCCAGAACGTCGATGATGCCATCGACCTGGCGGTCCGCTCAGAACACGGATTCCGGCACACCGCTTCCATTCACAGCACCAACGTCGACACGATCACGCGCATGGCCCGCGCCATGAACTGCAGCATCTTTGTCGCCAACGGTCCCAACTACAGCGGGCTGGGGGAAGGCGGCGAGGGCTTCACTTCGTTCTCCATCGCCAGCCCGACCGGGGAGGGGCTGTCCCGCCCCCGTCACTTCGCCAGGGCACGGCGGGTCACCGTGGTGGGGGCGTTGCGCATTGTCTGACGGTGGCATCGCGGACGAGGCCGTTTCGCTCATCGAGTTCGACTCGATCAGCGCCGGGATCGTCGCCGGTGACGGGATGGTCAAGTCCTCGCCCCTCTATTCGATCTATGCAGGAACCGTCCATCCGGGGAAATACCTGGTGCTGGTCAGCGGTGACACGGCGAGTGTCGAGGTGGCGCTCGCGGTGGGAGCCGACCTTGGCGCCGGTCATATCAGCGACTCGGTCTTTCTCCCCGACATCCATCCCGACGTGACCGCCGCCATCGCCGGTGGAGCGGTTCAGGCCACGCTGCGGGAGGAGGCTTTGGGGATTGTGGAGACCACCACGGTCGCCGCCGTGATCGATGCTGCCGACGCCGGGGTCAAGGCCGCTGATGTCGAGGTCTCCTCGGTGCGACTCGCCGACGGACTCGGGGGGAAGGGCTATGTGCTCTTCAGCGGGCTGGTGGCCGAGGTCGAAGCCGCCGTCGACGCCGCGGTGACTCGATGCGAGCCGCACGGCACCCTGGTCCGCCGGGACGTGATCGCGCAGCTTCACGAGGAGATGGCCGAAAACCTCTCCAGCCAACTCCAGTTCTTGAAGCGGGTTGAGAGCTGATGCAGCTCGGACGGGTGGTGGGGAGTGTCGTCGCCACCGAGAAGGCGGCCGGTCTCGAGGGCGTGCGCTTCCTGGTCGTCCAGCCTCTCGACAAGAGGCAGATGCCCCAAGGGGGGACGGTGGTTGCCGCCGATGCGGTGCACATGGCCTCCCCCGGTGAATTGGTCTACTTCGTCAGTTCGCGTGAGGCGGCCGAGGCCCTCCCGGAGCGCTTCGTGCCCGTAGACCATGCCATCACCGGCATCGTCGACCACGTTCACCTGGGGGAGGAAGAGTGAAGGTCGCCAAGGTGGTCGGGACCGTCGTGTCGACGATCAACATCCCGCTCCTGGACGAGCATCGCCTGCTGGTGTGTGACCTGCAGGACGTCGACGGTAAAGGAGCTGGCTACACGATCGCCGTGGACGTTGTGGACGCTGGGGTTGAGGAGACGGTCCTCGTGCTGGACGAGGGCAACTCGGCGCGCCAGATCCTGGGTCGGGACTGGGGTGCCATCCGGGCTGTCGTGGTCGGTGTCGTGGACGAGTTGATCGTCGACGGCGAAGCGCGGCCGGTCGGCTAGCCAATCGTCTTGGCGAGAACGCGCTGTGCGTGGTTCACAGCGCGTTGGCTGGGCCGACCAAGATGCTGGCGATGGAGAGATCTTCGGTACCTGTCGAGGGCCCTCTCGACTTGCGAAGGACCCTGCAGCCGTTGCGTGGCCGCTTCGAGCCAGACGGCTGGTGGCTCGGCTCGAGGACACCCGAGGGCCCGGGGTCGATCAGGGTGACGCGCACCCGGGAGGAGCTGATCGGTGAGGCGTGGGGCGAGGGCTCGGGTTGGCTCCTCGATCGGCTGGGCGACCTCGGGGGGCTGTCCGACGACCCGGCGAGGTTTGAGACCGACCACCCACTCGTGTCGGAGTTGCACCGGCGTCACCAGGGTTGGCGGTTCGGAAGGACCGGCTTGGTCTTTGACTCGTTGGTAGCCGCGGTGTGCGCACAGAAGGTGACCGGAGAGGAGGCCTCGGCGGCGGTGCGGGGGCTTTCGTATCGATTCGGCGATCCGGCGCCCGGGCCCAACCCGGGAGTGAGGCTTCCACCGGCCGCCGAGCGCATGGCAGCCGCTCCCTACTGGGAGTTCCACGACCTCCACCTTGAGAAGCGCAGGGCTGACGTGATCCGGGCCGTGTCCGCTGAACACGATGCAATCGACTGTCTTGCCCTCTCCAGCCCCCAGGACGCCGCCGCTGAATTGGCCCGATTCCGGGGTATCGGTGCCTGGAGCGTGGCCAAGACCCTGGAGGTGTCTCACGGCGACCCCGACCAGGTCGCGGTGGGCGACTTCCACATCAAACACATGGTCGTCCATCACCTCACCGGAAAGGATCGGGGCACGGATGAGGAGATGCTGGAGCTGCTCGAGCCCTTTCGTCCTCATCGAGGCCGGGTGGCACGGCTGCTCCACACCCTGGGACACGAGCCCAAGTTCGGTCCGAGGATGCCAGCCCGCGATATCACCGCTATGTGAGAAGCCCGGATTCCGGCTAGCTGTCGGCCATCCTCCGACTCACGGTCGCAGACTTGAGGAGCGGGGGTCCCGCCCCCACGCCCGGCCTCCGCCCCTGTCGTACCGGCCGGTGCTAGCCGTCCATCCAACCCAAGATCAGGTCACCGACGAAGATCGGGTCGGTGATCTCCCCGTGGTCAGCCCCTGACACGACTTCGAGTGAGCTGTTGGCTCCCGATGCGACGAGTGCTCTGTGGAATTCATCGGCGAAGTGCAGTTCCACCACCGTGTCCTCCCCGCCGTGGATGATCAGAGCCGTCAGGCCGGGGTTGGAGTCGGTGAGGAGCTGGGGATTCCCCGCCAGCCAGACCTCCGGCGCAGAGTCCGGATCGACGCCGAAGAAGGGCAACATGCCGAGACCGAGGAGGCGAATGTCATAAGGTCCGCCCAGCCCGACCAAACCGTCCGGGACACCGCTCCCCGAGACCGGGCAGTCAGCCCCGTATGCCTCGCCGGTCAGGGCGACGATCGCCGACAGGTGGGCGCCCGCCGAGTGGCCGATGAGAACCACGGTGCCGTCGGACAGCGGATGGGCGGCTGCGATCCGCACTGCGCAAGCTATGTCGTCGACGGCTGCGGGGAATGACGCAGCCTGGTTCGTGGCGAGCTGATAGCTCGTGTTGACGGTCAGGTAGCCGGCGTCGGTGAGGAACCGGGCGAGGGGGCGCATCAGGGCCGGGGAGCCGATGACCCAAGCGCCACCGTGGACTGTCACTATCGCCGGAAACGGCCCTTCCCCCTGGGGCACCAGAACCTCCATGCCCAGATCCGCCACTGTCAAAACAGTGGTTGTTGTGGCCGGCACCGTCGTCGTGGTTGGCCTTGCGACCGTCGTGGAGGTCGTCGACGACGAAGCCGGATTCGAACCAGTCGCTGCTGGCCGCGAAGGCCCTGTCGAACACGACGCAGCGGCGAGGCTGGCGGCGACTAGGACAACAAAGAGGCGGCCGCCGTGTCCAAGTGCCATTCCACCTCCGCATCGCCATCGCCCAACCGTCCCGCCGGCGTCGTTCCCCCCCGAGAGTCACGCAACGCTTCGGCCTTGTTCTCACCGGTGGCAAGGACGATCAGGTGCTTGGCTTGCCACAAGAGGGGGTAGGTGGCCGTGATTCGTGTCTCGCCGAGGCTCGCGACCTCATTGGCGACAACCCACCTCTCCTCCTCGTCGAGGGCTGCCGTTTCGGGGAAGAGGGAGGCGGTGTGCCCGTCCTCACCCATCCCCAAGAGGATCAGGTCGGGCTTTCGGCTCCGATGAATCGATCTGAGTGTCGCCTCATAGCGAGCCGCCGAGTCCGCAGGTTGGATCAGCTCACCCCATTCGGGTCTATGGAAGGTCGCCTCCACGTGGCCGATGAGGGTCATGTCGGCCATCCTCCCATTGGATCGCTCGCTGTCGTGGGCCACCCAACGCTCGTCGGCGAGCCACGCGTCGACGAGCGCCCAGCGCGTGGCACGGCCCCGGAGAGCTCGGTAGGCGGCCTCGGGTGTGCGGCCTCCTGCCAGGCCCAAGGTGAACGAACCTGCAGAGCCGTCTATCGCCTCGGCGATCAGAGCGGCAACCGCGGTGGCCGCAGCCTGGGGTGAATCGTGGACGACAAAGCGCACCTTCTGACGGTACCGGCACTAGGACAGATATCGTTGTCGCATGGCCCGTCCGGTGACTATCTCCTGGAGTGGCGGAGTGGTGTCCGGACGCCTCTCGGGCAGGGGTGATCGCGGGATTCTCCTGGCGCATGGTGCCGGCACCAACCAGGACCATCCGTTCATGGCTCTTCTGCGAGACCGACTGGCGGGTGCGGGACATCGCGTCCTGACCTTCAACTACCCCTACGCCGAGCGAGGCTCCAAGCGTCCCGATCGCGCCGAAAGGCTCGTGGAGTGCCATCGGGGGGCCGCCGAGTACCTCCAGTCGCGCGTTGACACGCTCCTTCTCGCCGGTCGCTCCATGGGGGGGCGAATGGGGACCTATCTCGTGGCCGAGGGCTTCGACTGCGACGGATTGATCCTCTATGCCTATCCGCTGCACCCGGCGGGCAAGGCCGAGAAGCTGCGGATTGCTCACTTCCCTGACGTCAATGTGCCGATGCTCTTCTTCCAGGGAACCCGAGACGCCCTGTCGAGAACCGACCTCTTCGATCGTCACATCCGTCCCCTTCCCAATGCCGAGGTGGTGGTGCTCGAAGGTGCGGGTCACGCCACCAAGGGAGGGGGCTGGACGGCCGAGTCGATGGCCGAGTTCCTCGCCACGGAGACGGCGGCTTGGATCGACCGGCTCTCGTCTGGCACAAGGAACGCCCAGCGGCCATAATTGATCCCCACCCCTTCGTCCCCCAAGGAGTCTTCCGATGTCCGAAGTCGTACTGCGCGCCCAGGCGGGTCGCTCTCCGGGCTCGCGTGAGTCCCGGCGAGTCCGCCGTTCGGGCCGCGTACCTGCTGTCGTATATGGCCAGGGTCTCGAGCCTCTCCCCGTGGCGGTTGACGCCCATGACCTGCACGTCGCGCTGCACACAGAGGCCGGCGCCAACGCCATCATCAGTCTCGAAGTGGAGGGCGGTGACACTCTCACGACGATGGCCCGGGTGATCGACCGTCATCCGTTCCGCAACGAGTACCGCCACATCGACTTCGTGACGATCGACCTGAGTCAGAAGGTCACCGCCGAGGTCGCCCTCAACTTCGAGGGGACGCCGGTGGGTGTGCGCGAGGGCGGCGTTTTCAGTCCGCGCCGGACCCACGTCATAATCGAGGTCCTCCCCACCGAGATCCCAGGTTCGATAGGCCTCGACGTCTCCGAGGTCGGGATCGGCGGATCGCTCCGCATTGGCGACCTGCCCGATGTCGAGGGAATCATCTACACCGAGGACCCCGAAGCCGTTGTCATGTCGGTTACCACGCCGGCGGCCGAGATCATCGAAGAGCCCGAAGAAATCGAAGAAGAACTGGCAGAGGGCGAGGAGCCTGTCGAAGGTGAAGAGCCTGAAGAGGGTGCTGAGACAGAGGGCGAAGAAGAGGCAGGAGCCTCCGAGTAGCGCACGTCGCCTCATCGTCGGCCTCCGCAACCCCGGTGCCGACTACGAGGAGACAAGGCACAACATCGGTGCGGTCGTGGTCGAAGGCGTTCTCTCACGTGCTGGAGAGTCCCTTGGGCGTGCCCCGGCCCGGGTGCCCGCCCTGGCGGCCCGGATCGGCGGGACAGGCGAGAAAGTCACCATGTGTCTGTTGCCCAACACCTACATGAACGAGTCGGGGCGGGCGGTGCGGGCCATGCTGGACTACTACCGGATCTCCCCGTCCGACATGCTGGTCATCCACGACGACATCGACCTTCCCTTCGGCCGCCTGCGCCTCCAGGTCGATGGAGGCAGCGGGGGACACAACGGCATTCGCTCGATCGAGGCTGCTCTGGGCACGAGTGCCTTTTCCCGGCTCAAGCTCGGAGTGGGAAGGCCACCCGGATCGATGGATCCGGCCGACTTCGTGCTCCGGAGGTTCGCCATGAAGGAGCAGCCGAAGGTTGCGCTGATGGTCGAGGATGCAGCCGACGTAGTGGAGTTGTGGACCGACGATCGAGCCCGTGCTCAGGAACTGGCCGCACTTCGGGGTCGCCATGCCTGATTACGTCGGAGCGATAGACCAGGGCACCACCTCCACCCGTTTCATGGTCTTCGACGAGACAGGATCGGTGGTGTCGATAGCCCAGCAGGAGCACCGCCAGATCTTTCCCCGTCCCGGATGGGTCGAGCACGACCCGGCGGAAATATGGGCGGCTACCCGCTCGGTGATCGATGGTGGACTTGGCAAAGCCGGCCTCGGAGTTTCCGACCTCGCCGCGGTCGGTATCACCAATCAAAGGGAGACGACGGTCGTCTGGGACCGCAAGACGGGTGAACCGGTGGCAAACGCGATCGTCTGGCAGGACACCCGGACGGCCGATCTGTGCCAGGACCTCGCCTCCGACGCCGGGACAGACCGATTTCGTGCAATCACCGGTCTTCCGTTGGCCACCTACTTCTCCGGTCCGAAGGTTCGCTGGCTGCTCGATGAGCTCTATCTCGCCGACGCAGCGTCGCGCGGCGACCTCGCCTTCGGGACCATCGACTCCTGGGTGGTCTGGAACCTCACCGGCGGCCCGGCTGGTGGCCTCCACGTGACCGATGTGACCAATGCGTCGCGCACTTTGATGTTCGATCTCGCCACGGCATCCTGGGACGCGGACATAGCGATGGAGCTCGGCGTCCCGACCCCGATGCTCCCGGGAGTCGTCGACTCGATCGGTGTCATAGGAAGCTGCGCCGATCCCCTCCCCGGCGTTCCCATCGGGGCCATCCTCGGCGACCAGCAGGCCGCGCTCTTCGGCCAGGGATGTTTCGAGCCGGGCATGGCCAAGAACACATACGGCACGGGCAACTTCATGCTGATGAACACCGGGACGGCTCTCGTTCCCTCCCGGAGGGGGCTGCTCACGACGACCGCCTACCAGATCGCCGGGGCGGACACCGTCTATGCGCTGGAGGGATCGGTGGCGGTCACCGGCTCGCTGGTTCAATGGCTGCGGGACAATCTTGGCTTGATCGACGACGCCTCCGAGGTCGAGGCCCTGGCACGAAGCGTTGAAGACAACGGCGACGTCTACCTGGTACCCGCCTTCTCCGGCCTATTCGCACCACACTGGCGCAGCGACGCAAGGGGGGTGCTCGTCGGGCTCACCCGGTTCGCCAACAAAGGACACGTTGCCAGAGCGGCCCTCGAGGCCACCGCTTTCCAGACCTCCGAGGTGCTCGATGCGATGGTCGAAGACTCCGGGGTCGAGGTCGCCGAGCTTCGCGTCGACGGCGGCATGGTGACCAACGAGCTCCTGATGCAGTTCCAGGCAGACCTGATCGATGTGGAGGTAGTCCGTCCTTCGGTGGCCGAGACAACCGCGCTGGGGGCAGGCTTTGGTGCCGGGCTTGCCGTTGGCCTCTGGGACGGGCTGGACACCGTTGGCTCGCTCCTCTCCGAGGACAAGAGGTGGGCTCCCGGGATGGACGACGCAGAGAGGCGGCGGCTGCGCAGCCGATGGGATCAGGCGGTGGAACGGTCGCTCGGCTGGGCGTGATGACCTTGCTTATGATCGGCGCCGACTTGGAGAAGACGCCATGACCGTTCCCGACTCCCTGGCGCTGGCACGGATCGTTCTCGTGATCCCGATCATGTCGCTGACACGGTCGGACCAGATCGAGAACCATCTTGTCTTCGCCGCGATTCTCTTCGGCGTGGCGGCATTCACCGACTATCTAGACGGCTATCTGGCCCGGAAGACGACTGGGGGAACGGCCCTCGGGGCTTTCCTCGACACGACTGCCGACAAGATCCTGGTGACTGGCTGCCTGCTGGCCTTGGTGTCCGTCGACCTTGTCTCGATCTGGCCTGCATCGATCATCATCTTTCGCGAGTTCGCGGTCATGGCACTCCGAGGAGTCGTCGCCCAGGGCGGAGACCTGATACACCCATCGACCTGGGGCAAGATCAAGACCGTTGCCCAGTTCTCCGCGATCTTCTGGGCCTTCCTCCGTTTCGCGGAGCCATGGGGACCCTGGTACTTCGATCAGTGGGTGATGCTCGTTGCCGTGGTCGCGACGATCGGCTCGGCCTGGGGCTACCTGACGGCGTTCTGGCACGCCATACGTTCGGAGCCGACCCAAGCAAAGACGTGAAAGTAGCCCTGACCGGGGGCTCAGGGGTCGTGGGGACAGCTCTCGCCCGACTTCTCATCGGAGCCGGCCACGAGGTCGTCGCCATAGCGAGAGACCCGCAGTCGGAAGAAAGGCTTCGGTCGTTGGGAGCTCGAACCGTCCCGGGAGACGTGCTCGATCCTCGGTCTCTTCCCCCGCTGGTGAACGGTGCCGATTGGGTATTCAACGTCGCCGGAGTCAACGAGTTGTGCTCGCCCGACGTCGGACACATGTGGGATGTCAATGTCGAGGGAACCCGCAACGTGCTCGACGCCTGCCTCGAGGCCGGAGTGGCCAGAGTGATCCACACATCCTCGGCATCCACAATCGGACACGCCGCCGGCGAGCTCGGCTCGGAGCGGACCAAGCACCGCGGGTGGTTCCTGTCGGAATACGAGCGGTCGAAACACGCTGCAGAGACCCTGGTGCTCGACGCAGCAGGGGTCGATGTGGTCGTGGTCAATCCCTCGTCGGTACAAGGGCCAGGCCGCTCCACCGGAACGGGTCGGATCCTTCTCACCGCGGTTCGCGGCAGGCTCCCTCTCGCCGTGGAGACAACGATCTCTCTCGTCGACATCGACGACTGCGCACGCGGCCATTTGCTCGCTGCCGAAACGGGTCGACCCGGGGAGCGCTACCTGCTCAGCGGTGCGAGCCTGACGACGTCGGAGGCCGTGAGGCTGCTGTCGGAAGTTGTGGGTATCGAGATCCGCACGCGATACGTCAGTCCTCGGCTCCTTGCCCCGGTCGCCGGAGCGGTGAGCCGGCTCTCGAGGCTCATGGGTCGGCGGGCGCCGCTGTGCCGCGAGATGGTGGCGGTCCTGGAACACGGGCACAGCTACGACGGGTCGAAGGCGACGAGGGAGCTAGGTCTGCGGTACACGCCTCTCGGTGAGACCCTGGAGCGCACCGTCTCGTGGTTTCGGCAGGAGGGGCTTGCCCCCACCCGTCAGTAGCATCCCGGGGCCCGGATGACCGCCCCACTCGCCCCTCTCCTCTCCAGTTGGCGCGCCGCGTCGCTGCCTGACCTTGCTTCGACCTGGGCTGTTGGAGCGCCGGGCCGGGCTTTCGGAATAGCCGGCCTCTTCGAGAGCCTCGATCGGACACTTCTCGTGGTGATACCCGGGGACGGCGAAGCGGAGGAGCTGGTCGACGATCTTCGTCTCTTCACCGACCGCGTCTCTCTTGCTCCGGCCTGGGAGACACTCCCTTTCGAGCACGTGTCTCCCAACACGGCGACGATGGCTCTCCGTTCGCAGGCGAGAGTCGCCCTGGCCGGTGACCAGCCGGTGGTTGTCGTTGCCAGCATCCGAAGCGCGGTGCAGCGCCTGTCAGCCTCCGACCCGAGTCCGGTGCTACTCGCCAAGGGGGAGGAGGTGGACCTTGTTGGACTGTCCCGTTCGCTCGCATCGCTCGGCTATCACCGCACCGAGCGAGTGGAGGCGCGCGGGGAGTTCGCCGTGCGGGGCGGCATCGTCGATGTGTTCCCCGCCCAGGAGGACCATCCGATGCGCCTCGACTTCGTGGGCGACACACTGAACGAGTTGCGTCGGTTCTCGGTAGCGACCCAACGATCCGAGGCTCCGGCTGACGAGCTTGTTGCCTACCCGGCCCGAGAAGTGCGGCCCGGTCCTCGAGAAGTGAGCCGAGCCTCTGAGCTCCTCGATGCCGAGCCGTGGGCCGCTTCGACTTGGGACCGGATTGTTGCCGGACAGTCGTTCGCCGGCATCGAGTCGTGGCTCCCTTGGTTGGCCGAGCCAACGTGCCTCATCGATGAGGCGGATCAGGCGATGCTCGTGGTCGTGGATCCGGCCCGGGCACGAGACCGGAATCGGGACCTCGTCAACGAGGAGCAGGAGCTCGCCGCCGCGCTGGCTCCGACGTGGGGGGAGTCGGCGCCGGAGGCTGGAGACCACCCGGCGCTCTTTCTCGACTTGGACGATTCGCTCAAGGATCGGGGGTTCCTCTCAATGCCTCCGGTGCCTTCGTCGCCTTCCGACGATTACTTGCGGATCACCGGCCTCGACGCAGCTCCCGGAGAGCCCGAGTCAGTGGCCAAGGCAGTAGGCCGACTCATCTCGGGAGGAGTCTCCACCGTGATCGCAATGGACACCGATAACGCGGCGCAAAGAGTGGCCGGCGCCCTCGGGCAGGCAGGTCTCGCGCTGGAAGTGGCAGAGTCGATCTCGAGCCCGAGGTCGGCAATCGTCCCGATCGGCATCCACAGGGGCTTCGTGGCCCCAGAACACGGAGTAGCTGTCCTCGGCGAGCACGACATCGCGGGACGGAGGCGGGCTCACCGCAAAGCGGGCAGGACGCGATCGGCGGCCGCCCAGCAGTACCGCGATCTGAACGAAGGCGACTACGTCGTCCACTACCAGCACGGCATAGGCCGTTTCGAAGGTCTGGTGACCCGGACGATGGTCGGAGTCGAGCGTGACTACCTCATCATCGCCTACGCCGCCGGAGACCGCCTGTATGTGCCAATCGACCAGCTTGCTGCAGTCAAGAAGTACACCGGGGGTGAGGCACCCAGGGTGTCGCGGATGGGTGGGAAGGACTGGTCGGAGCAGAAGGCACGAGTTCGAGAGGCGGTGTCCGCCGTCGCCGCCCAGGTGGTCGAGCTTCACAAGCAACGAGCCGTCGCCACCGGTCATTCGTACGGTCCGGACACGCCGTGGCAGTCGGAGTTGGAGAGTTCCTTCCCCTACGAGGAAACCCTGGACCAGTTGGCCGCGATCGAAGCGGTGAAGGCCGACATGGCCACCGAGCGCCCGATGGACCGGCTCATCTTTGGTGACGTGGGGTTCGGCAAGACCGAAGTCGCCATCCGCGCTGCCTTCAAGGCCGTCCAGCAGGGCAAGCAAGTGGCCGTGCTGTGCCCAACGACTCTCTTGGCCCAGCAGCATCACCAGACCTTCTCAGAGAGGCTGTCTCCCTACCCAGTGAGAGTCGAGGTCCTCTCCAGGTTCCTCACCCAGAAACAGCAAAACCGGGTCACGGAAGGCCTGGCCACGGGGGAGGTGGACCTAGTCGTCGGAACCCATCGGCTGCTCTCCGAGGACGTGCGATTCAAGAGTCTCGGACTGCTGGTCATAGACGAGGAGCAGCGATTCGGGGTCTCGGCAAAGGACACCCTGCGGCGCCTGAAGGTCGGTGTTGACGTGCTCACCCTCACCGCAACGCCCATCCCGAGGACCCTCGAGATGGCCTTGACCGGCATCCGCGATGTCTCTCACATCCGCACTCCACCGGAGGACCGCCATCCCATCCTCACCTACGTCGGACCGTTCGACGAGCAGGCGGTGTCGGCTGCAATACGACGCGAGCTCCTGCGAGAGGGGCAGGTCTTCTACGTGCACAACCGGGTCCAATCCATCGATCATGCCGTGGCGAGGCTTGAGGAGCTGGTTCCCGACGCCCGCTACGTCGTGGCTCACGGGCAGATGTCCGAAGGCCAACTCGAGCAGGTGATGATCGACTTCTGGAACGGTGAACATGACGTTCTGGTGGCAACCACGATCATCGAGTCCGGTCTCGACCTGCCAAAGGTGAACACGCTCGTCGTGGAGAGAGCGGACCTCCTCGGTCTTGCCCAGCTCTACCAGCTCCGGGGGAGAGTGGGCAGATCGGATCAGCGGGCCTACGCCTACCTGTTTCACCCGACCGACCGGACACTCAGCGAGGAGGCCTACCGCAGGCTGGAGGCAATCGGTGAGGCCACCGACCTCGGGTCCGGGTTCCAGCTTGCTCTTCGGGACCTGGAGATACGGGGTGCGGGCTCGATTCTCGGCGAGGTCCAGAGTGGCCACATCGCCGCGGTCGGGTTCGATCTGTATGCCGAGCTGGTCGCCGAGGCGGTTTCCGAGATGGAGGGTCGGCCGGCCGGGACAACCGGTCCCCCCGAGGTGCGGATCGACCTCCCGGTGGACGCCCACCTCCCTGAGAGCTACGTCTCCGACCAGGAGTTGCGACTGGAGGCGTACCGGCTCCTGGCATCGACTGCCACCGACGGCGAGGTAGATGCGGTCGCGGATGAGTGGCGTGACCGATACGGACCCCTGCCCGATGAGGCCGACGCGCTCCTCGAGCTGGCGCGGCTGCGCGTGGAGGCGATCCGGGCCGGCCTGAACGAGATCGTCAAGGTCAGGAACGAGATCCGCATGGGCCCGGTCGATCTCAGACCGGCCCAGGAGGTCAGGTTGCAGCGTCTCGATCGCCGATCGGTCCTTCGAGCAGCTGAGGGGTTGATCTTCATCACCGAGCCCACCTCGCTCGTCCCCGGCCTGATCGAGTTCATACAAGCCATGTGGCCCTCTACCATCGGGGCCTCCCCCTGATAGAGGACTCCCCATTGAAGAAGTTGGTTTCGCTCGCTGTTCTCTTTGCCCTGGCGGCTTCGGCATGCGGTGGTGGAGCCGTGGCGGCAACAGTCGAGGGCGTCGACATCACAGTTGACGACGTCGAAGCGATTATTCACTCCGAAGGCGAAACCATCACCAAGGCGCGGTTCGCCGAGGTTCTCGGCTTCGAAATACAGCGCCTGGTCCTCGTGGCGGCTGCCGCGGCCGAGTACGGGGTGGAGGTCAGCGACGAGGACATCGCCGCCCGGGCCGAGCAGATCTACGAGGAGTTCAGCGGCGACGGCCAGAGTCTCGAGGACTTCGTCCAGGCTCAGGGCCTGACCGAGGTCGCTCTGCGGAATTTCGCCCACTATGAGCTATTGAGCCAGCAGGTCCGCACCCAGATGGCTCTGCAACTGCCGGCTCCGAGCGCCGACCAGATCTCCGAGGAACTGAACGTCGCCACCTGGCGCCTCACCCAGGTGTGTGCCGCGCACATCCTTCTCGAGACCGAGGAGGAGGCCCAGGCTGCACTCGACCGGATCGTCGCCGGTGAGGACTTTGCCGCCGTGGCGGTGGAGCTGTCAACCGGGCCCAGTGGTCCCAACGGAGGCGACCTCGGCTGTACCAGTCCCATGGACTACGTGCCCACCTTCCGCGACGCGACCCTGGTTGCGCCGATCGGAGAGGTCTACGAGACAATCGTTCCTTCCATGTTCGGTTTCCACGTGATCATCGTGAGCGAACGCACCGAGCCGGACCCCTCGATGATCCCGGCCGCCGAGGACATCGTGAGTGCGATGACACTCCGGGCCGCCGACGAGATATTCAATCCGTGGTTCTTCGAACAGCTGACCAGCGCCGTTGTCACGGTCGTAGAGCGCTTCGGGAGCTGGCAGACAGAGCCGGAGCCTCAGGTGGTCCCACCCGCGGAATGATCACAGTCACTGGTCTTGGTCCAGGTGATCTCGATCGGCTCCCGGCCTTCGTAAAGGACTTGCTCCTCGACGCCGGCCGCACCGTCATAGTCAGGACCGTCCACCACCCGGCGAGCGAGCAACTGGCAACGATGAGAGAAGTCGTGTTCTGCGATGACCTCTACGAGTCGACCAGCTCCTTCGAGGACACCTACGCGGCGATCGTCCACAGAGTCCTCGAACACGCCGAACGAGGCCCGGTCGTCTACGCAGTTCCAGGGAGCCCGATGATCGGCGAATTCGCGGCGCGCTCGATCCTCGAGGCCGGTGTGGAGGCAGAGGTGATCACGGCCGAGTCCTTCATCGATGCCATCCTGGCGGAGATGGCCTACGACCCTCTCAGTCGGGGCATTCAGGTGTTGAACGGCCATGAACTCCCGTCGCCCCTGGTGCTGGACAAGCCCACGATTTTCGCCCATCTCGATCGACCCGAGGTGCTGGCCGACGTGTGCGCCTCCATCGATCGGGTGCTGCCCGACGGAGAGAAGGTGACGGTCCTGGCAAATCTGGGCTCTTCGGGCCAGCAGGTGATCGAGCAGTTGCCACACGAGGTCAGTCCGTCATTGGCCGGATACCGGACATCGCTTTTCATCGACTCTGCCCCCGGAGGCCTGGTCGGGGCCGTGCAGACGATGCGTCGGCTGCGGGCGGAGTGCCCCTGGGATCGGGATCAGACCCATCAAAGCCTGGTGAAGAACCTGGTGGAGGAGTCCTTCGAGTTGATCGATGCCATCTCGAAGCTCGACGAGGAGGATCTGGTGTCATATGCATCGGTGGAGGACGAGCTGGGCGACGTATTGCTCCAAGTCCTGTTTCACGGGGTGATCGCCCGGGAACGAGGAGTCTTCGACATCGACGATGTAGCCGAGACGATGAGACAGAAGCTGGTCAGGCGACACCCGCATGTGTTCGGAGAGGTGGAGGCCGGCTCGGCGTCCGAAGTAAAAGAGAACTGGGACCGGATCAAGGCCGAGGAGCGTGGCAACGGCGGAGACCGTTCGGCCCTCGACGACGTTGCCGTGGGGATGCCGGCGCTGGGACGCGCGACGAAGATTCAGAACCGTGCCGCCAAGGTGGGCTTTGACTGGAGCGACGCATCGCAGGTGATGCCCAAGCTCGCCGAGGAATTGAGCGAGTTGGAGGCTGCTTTGGGCGGTTCGGGCAACCCCCAGTCCGAGCTCGGGGACCTTCTCTTCTCCGCGGTGAATCTTGCCCGTCACCTCGGTCTCGATCCCGAGCTGGCTCTTCGCGCCGCCACCGACAGATTCGAGCGGCGATTTCGGAGAATGGAACAGGAAGGCCCATTGGACGATCTCGACCTCTCCGCGCTCGACGAGAGATGGGAGCGCGCCAAGCTCGCTGAAGAGCCCAGCGGCTAGGCCGGCGTATATGTACGGCGTGAGGCCGGGCATCAATTAGCTTGGCGGGCCAGCGTTCAGCTGAAACGAATGAGCAACTCGACAATCGAGCGAATCCACGCGCGACAGGTGCTCGACTCCCGGGGAAACCCGACCGTCGAAGCCGAAGTCTTCACGAAGGGCGGTTTTGGCCGCGCCATAGTTCCCTCTGGAGCGTCGACGGGCACCCATGAGGCGGTTGAGCTTCGTGACGGGGGAGACCATTACTCGGGAAAGGGCGTCCACACGGCGGTGTCGCATGTCATCGACACAATTGCCCCGGCTCTGATCGGTCGCGACGCAACCCGCCAGGAAGACATCGACTTGCTGATGGCGGATCTCGATGCAACGCCCAACAAGGCCAATCTCGGGGCCAACTCGATCCTCGCGGTGTCTCTCGCGGTGGCCCGGGCCGCGGCGGCTTCAGTCGATCTTCCTCTCTTCCGCTACCTGGGCGGGCCGTCGGCCCGGGTCCTGCCGGTTCCCTGCCTGAACGTGCTCAACGGGGGAGCACACGCCGCCAACTCGGTCGACATTCAAGAGTTCATGCTGGTTCCGGCGGGTCTCGGGTCGTTCTCCGAAGCCCTGCGAGCCGGCGTCGAGGTCTACCACGCCCTGAAGCGGGTGATCGCGGGCCGAGGGCTGAGCACGAATGTCGGTGACGAGGGAGGGTTCGCCCCTGATCTCGCCACCAACGAGGCTGCTCTCGAACTACTAGTCGAGGCAATCGAGGAGTCGGGCTACAGCCTTGGTGACCAGTTCGGCCTGGCCCTCGACGTGGCCGCAACCGAGTTCTACCGGGAAGGGCACTATGCCCTCGAGGGTGGTGAGCTCACGTCTGAGCAGATGGTGGATTATCTCGCCGGACTGGCGGACAGATTCTCCTTGGTCTCCATTGAAGACGGAATGGCCGAAGACGACTGGGAAGGTTGGACCGCCCTGACCGCACGTCTCGGATCCAGCACCCAGCTGGTCGGCGACGATCTGTTCGTCACGAGCGAGGACATGCTGCGACGAGGAGTGCGGGAGGGTGCCGCCAACGCCATCCTGATCAAGGTCAACCAGATCGGCTCGCTGTCTGAGACCCTCCACACGATGGAGCTCGCCGAGGGAGCTGGCTACGGCCGCATGATCAGCCACAGGAGCGGAGAGACCGAAGACTCATTCATATCCCATCTCGCCGTCGCCACCAACGCCGGTCAGATCAAGGCGGGCGCCCCGGCCCGCGGCGAGAGAACGGCGAAGTACAACCAGCTGCTGCGTATCGAAGAAGCGATGGGCGCCGAAGCGCGTTTCGCCGGCTGGGCACCTCTCGGGGTGAGGCGGTGATCCTCCGCAGGCCAGGGGTGGCCGTTGCCACTTTGCTGTTGGTTGCCTTCGGGGCCGCGTTCCTCACCCAAGTGGTCCCCTATCGACAAATCATCGACTCCCAGAGGCAAGTCAGCGCCGCCCAGGCCCAGCTGGATCAGCTGGTCGCCGAGAACGAGCTCCTGGCCGCCGACGTGGAGGCGTTGCTGACCGACGCCGAGGTGGAGCGACTTGCGCGCGAGAAGCTCGGGTATGCCCGTCCCGGCGAGAGGGCATATGTGGTTCTCGATCCCCCTCCCGGCGAGGGTGAGCCGGCGCCTTCGCTAGAGGTGCCGGTCCTCCCTGAAACGGAGACCTGGGTGGACAAGCTGTGGAACTTCCTCACCGGTGCCGACGTAGAGTCCGATTGATGAGCAGCCCGGATGACCGAAAGGTCATCGAGGCTCAAATTGGCAGGCCACTGCGTGCTGAGTCCAAAGTGGTCGCCAGTTGCCACCTGGACCGACCGGTGGTCATAAGGGTCCCGCCCATCCTCGACGACGGGACGCCCTTTCCCACCCTCTACTGGTTGACCTGCCCCCTGGCCGTCGTTCGAATCGCCCGTCTCGAAGCCACCGGCGGTGTCAAGCGCATGGAGGCCAAGGCCATAGCCGACCGCGAGTTCGCCGAGGCTCTGGACCAGGCCAATGCGGCCTACGCGGCCGAGCGAGAAGGATTGGTCGCTCCCGGCACCGAACCTGTCCCTTCGGGAGGCGTCGGCGGGATGTCAGGAACCGGGGTCAAGTGCCTGCACGCCCACTACGCCCACACAGCGGCTGGCGGGGACAATCCGGTGGGCTCGTTGGTGTCCGGTTGGATAGAACCCCTCGACTGCGAGGTGCCTTGTGTCGTGGGCGGTGGCTCCAACCCCGAGTGGACCGCTCGTCCGTGAAGGTAGGAGTTGTCGACATCGGGTCGAACTCGATGCGACTCCTGATCACCAGCGGCTCAGAGGAGTCGGGGCGCTGGGTGAGGGTGACCGGTCTGGGTGAAGGTGTCGATGAGACCGGCGTCTTGTCACCTCAGGCGGTCGCCAGGACGGTGGTCGAGCTCGAGGTGTTCGGCCGGTTGATGGACTCACACCACGTCCAGCGTCGTTTGGCGATTGCCACCTCGGCATCTCGCGATGCCTCGAACCGCGAGAGCTTCTTCGACCAGGCCGAGTCGGCCTTAGGGGTCCGACCCACCTTGATCTCTGGTGACGATGAGGCCCGGCTGGCGTTCTTGGGTTCCACAGCGGAGATGTCGTCGCTGGACGGAGTGGTCGTGTCCGACATTGGAGGAGGGAGCACCGAGTTCGTGTCATCCGATAGAGGTGTCTCGATAGACATCGGATCGGTGAGGCTCACCGATCGCCTCCTCCCCGATCGGCCGGCCTCCCCCCGACAAGTGGACCAGGCCCGCGCTGAGTTGCGCAGCATGTTCGCCTCTGTGGGAGATCTCCACCCTCGTTTGGTCGTCGGTATCGCCGGAACCTGGACCAGCTTGGCCGCGATCGAATCGGGCCGGTCCCACCAGGACCGTTTGGTTCATGGTTATGAGCTTTCGAGAGCTGGTGTCGACTCGCTGGCGATTCGTCTGTCTGCGATGACCGTGAATGAGACCGCGGAGCTTCCTGGACTCGACCCGAAGCGTGCCCCGGTGATCCTCTCCGGAGCGGTCATCGCCTCCGAAGTGGCCCGTGCGATGAGCGTCGAAACCGTCACGGTGTCGGTCAGAGACACTCTCGATGGCGCCGCGTCGGGCCTCCTGGATTTACCCTGACTCTTCCAGCCCGGGTGGCGGAACGGTAGACGCGAGGGGCTTAAACCCCCTTGAGCCGATCACGGCTCGTGTGGGTTCGAAACCCACCCCGGGCACCACCTCTCTCGATGCTGGTCTCGCCGCCATGGCAGGCGGGGTTGGCGGCGGAGGTGAAACGGTCCGCTCCTCCCCGAAAAGGTCGTGGGACCCGGACCGGTGGGTGGGGGAGGGGAGAGGAACCGGGCCCGGGCCCCACGTTGGCGCGTCGTAGCTGCTCGCATTCATGGTGGAAGGCGCTGCTTTCTCCAACCTCCTGTTTACCCCTGCGACGAAGTGTAGGCCGATGGCCCCATCCGCGGTCAGGTCTAATGTCGCTCCCATGGAATTCGTATCGGTCACTGTCAAGGGTGCCGTCGCCCTGGTTCGCCTGGACCGCCCGCCCGTCAACGCTCTCTCGACCCAGGTGTCCGCCGAGTTGAAGGAGGCGTTCGGCCAATGCACCGACCCGGCCATCAGGGCTGTTGTTCTCACGGGCCAGCCCCATTTCGCCGCAGGGGCGGACATCAAGGGTTTCAAGGAGGTTCTCGACTACGGCAGCCGGGAGATGTCGGCGGAGACCATTCAGAGCGCGATCGACGTTCTCGAAGCTCTCGACAAGCCGACGATTGCCGCGGTTCATGGGTTTGCCCTGGGTGGAGGCTGTGAGCTCTCTCTGGGCTGTGACTTCCGCTACGTCGCCGAGGACGCCCGCATTGGCCAGCCCGAGATCAACCTTGGCCTGATCCCTGGGGCGGGGGGAACCCAGCGCCTGCAACGCGTCATCGGCTTCCAGAACACCAAAGACCTCGTCTACTCCGGCCGCCACATGGATGCCGGGGAATCGATGGCCGTCGGCTACGCCGACAAGGTGGCACCTACCGACGAGCTTCTGGACCTGGCCATGTCGGACGCCGCCGCATGGGCGACCAAGGCAACCAAGGCGATTGCCGCGGCCAAGAAGGTGCTGGCAGCCGGACGGACCCTCCCGATGGACCAAGCCTTGGAGATGGAGCACTCCGCCTTCCTGGAAGCGTTTGCCACTGAAGACGCTCAGGAAGGCGTGGCCGCGTTTGTGGAGAAGCGACCCCCCGAATTCAAGGGTCGCTGACCGTCTGGTCGAGGGGGACCCCGGTTTCCCTTCCAAAATCCGGGGAGAGCCGGCGGGGGCCCTGAACGCGCATGCGGCGCCGACACCGAGGGTTTGGCCCCTAAGAGCTCCACAGAGAGGGCATCCTTGGCCCACTTCAGGTGAGAGCGGAGGCCAGTCAGCTTCTCCAAGGCCCATCGTCTCGGGGCCCGGACCAGACGCAACGCGTCGAGGTGGTTCAGATGCCTTCCATCGACGGGCTCAGCTCGGGCTCGATTGATCCCATCTTCCCGGCTCGGTAGTCGTCGAAGGCCTCGACGATCTCTTCCCTGGTGTTCATCACAAACGGGCCGTAGCGGACCACCGGCTCGTTGAGCGGCTGTGAGGACCCGACCATTGCCTCCAGCCCCTCCTTCCCGCCGATGAGCGTCAATAGCCCGGCTTCCCGGTCGAACACCGCCATCTGTCCTCGGCCGACCGGCTGGCGCGCCTTGCCGATGAGCCCATCTCCGCGGAAGACGTAAACGAAGGCCTGGTGGTCCGGCTCGATCTCGAGCACGACCTCTTCCTCGGGGTAGACCTTTATGTGCAGATAGTTGATGGGCAGATAGGTGTCGGCTACTCCGTCGACGCCGTGGGTGTGTCCGGAGATGACCACCGCCGACCCGCCACCGAATTCGACCACGGGCATGTCCTCGGCGAGTAGGTCCTGGTAGCGGGGGCGATTCCACTTCGCCTTCTGGGGCAGGTTGACCCAGAGCTGGAAGCCGTGTGCCTTGCCTCCGGTGCTCATGATCTTGGGAGAAGGCATCTCGGAGTGGACGATCCCGGCTCCGGCGGTCATCCATTGCACGTCCCCGGGGGTGATCAGCCCGCGGTTTCCCTGGCTGTCCTTGTGCTCGATCTCACCGGCGAGCACGTAGGTCACCGTCTCGAATCCCCGGTGGGGATGGTCCGGCGCGCCCTTCGCTTCGCCTGGTGCGTTCTCCACCGGCCCCATCTCGTCGAGAAGCAGGAAAGGGCCTATGTGGTCGAGCCTGGCCGTGGGGAAGGGACGGTGGACGAGGAAGCCCGCGCCTTCGAGTGCGGTGACTGCTTCCACCGTGCCGGTGGCGGTCCTCTGGTCTCCTAGTTCGGGCGCCATGTCAAAGGCAACCGCCACGCCTCAGCCCTATTCCGCATCTCTTCGCGTCTCTCAGTGCCGGGGGCGTGCGAAGATCCGTGGTGATGATCTACTTGGATCACGCCGCCACGACGCCCATGCGTCCCGAGGTCTGGGAGGCGATGGCACCGTATGCCCTGGAGAAGTTCGGGAACTCCTCGGGTGTCCACGAGGTCTCCCGACGTGCGAAGAACGCCCTGGAGGCCGCTCGCGAGCAGATCGCCGCGCTGATCGGCGCCATGCCGATCGAGATCGTCTTCACTTCGGGCGGCACCGAGTCAGACAACCTCGCGCTGAAAGGAGCGGCCTGGAGACCCGGTGACCGAAACGGGGTCGTGACCGTGGCTACCGAGCACGAGGCGGTTCTGGAGTCGGTGGACGCCATCCGACGGTTTGGCGGCGACTCTTCCGTTCTCAGCGTCGACACCTCAGGTCGGGTCGACGCTGAGGAGCTGGCGGACTCCGTTGCGCCGTCGACCGGGGTCGTCTCGGTGATGACGGTCAACAACGAAACCGGCGTGGTCCACGACATCTCCGACCTGGCGAGAAGGGTTCACGAGAGAGACGAAGACGTTCTCTTCCACACCGACGCCGTCCAGGCGTTCTCCTCTCAAGACCTCGATGTGTCGCAGCTCGGTGCCGATCTCGTGACGGTCTCCGGGCACAAGTTCGGTGGTCCCAAAGGAACCGGGCTGCTCTATGTCCGGGAAGGCACCTATCTCGAACCGTTGGTTCACGGAGGAGGTCAGGAGTTGGGCCGTCGGTCAGGCACCCACCACGTCGCCGGAGCGGTGGGTCTTGCCCGCGCCATGGAGCTCGCGGTCAAGGACAGGGATCGGTTCCGCGCAGAGATCGGCGGGATAAGGGACCGGTTCGAGACGAGGCTGGCAAGCGGAGTCGAAGGTCTGGTCGTCAATACGCCGATCCAGAGTCGATCCCACCACCATCTGAGTGTCCGGATCCCGGGTGTGCGGAATGAGACGCTGCTCATGCGACTCGACCGGGCGGGAGTCGCCGCGTCGGCGGGCTCGGCATGCCAGTCGGGGGCGGCCACCGTGTCGCACGTCCTCGAGGCCATGGGTCTCTCGGCTTCCCAAGCCAGGGAGTGCATCCGATTCACCTTCGGATGGACGTCGACGGATTCCGAGGCGTCCGAGGCGGCCGATGTCGTGATCGATCTGGTGGAACGACTCCGATGAGGGCGCTCGTGGCGATGTCGGGTGGGGTCGACTCCTCGGTGGCGGCCGCGCTGATGTACGACCTCGGGATCGACGTCGTCGGTGTGACCCTCAAGCTCTGGTCCGGTCCCAACGGTGAAGCGCCAACGGCAGGCTGCTGCACCGTTTCCGACGCCGAGGACGCTCGACGCGTCGCGGCCGAGCTGGACATTCCCTATTACGTTCTCGACTACTCCGACGAGTTCAAGGACGGAGTCGTGGACGGCTTCGTCTCTGACTACGCCAGCGGGCGCACTCCGAACCCCTGTATCGAGTGCAACCGCACAGTGAAGTTCGATCGGCTGCTCAGCCGACTCGATGAGTTCGATTGCGACTGGCTGGTGACCGGGCACCATGCCCGGGTGACCAGGCAGAACGGCTCCTACTCCCTGCTTCGAGGTGCCGACAAGAGGAAGGACCAGTCCTATGTCCTCTCGATGCTCACTCAGGATCAGCTGGCGCGGACGCGTTTGCCCGTTGGCGAGCTCACCAAGGCACAAGTGCGCAAGATCGCGGCCGGGATGGGCATGCGGACCGCCCACAAGCCGGAGTCGATGGAGATCTGCTTCGTCGGCCAGAAGGACTACCGGAGTTTTCTCGAGGACCACGCGCCGGATGTGTTCACTCCGGGCCGTCTGGTCGGCACCGATGGTCAAGAGCTGGGCTCGCACGGGGGAGTCGTTGGATTCACCGTGGGCCAGCGTCGCGGTCTCGGCATCTCGGCGGGCGAGCCTCGCTTCGTGGTCAAGATAGAACCCGAGTCGGCAACCGTGGTGATTGGGAGCAGGGACGATCTCGAGGTATCAGGAGTCGAACTGTCCCATCTCACCTGGACATCGGGCGATCTGGGCCATGGTCGGGTCCTGGCCCAGTACCGCGCTCACGGTGAGCCGGTGCCCGCTACCCTTTCCGGAGGGGTTCTCAGCTTCGACGAGCCTCAGAAGGCTCTTGCCCCCGGCCAGACTGTCGCCTTCTACGACGGTGATGAGGTGCTCGGCGGAGCCTTGATCTCACAGCCGATTCTGTGACACTCCGTCGTTAACGTCGGTCCCGAGATGTCGAACGCCGCAGAGCGAATCAGAGAGCTGCGCGACGAGATTCGCCACCACAACCATCGCTACTACATCCTCGACGACCCGATCGTGTCCGATGCCCGGTACGACCAGCTGGTCGGTGAGCTCAGGGACCTCGAGGACGAGCACCCGGAGCTGGTCACGCCGGACAGCCCAACCCAGAGGATCGGGACCCCGGTCGGAGATCTGTTCCAGCCAGTGCAACATCTCCTCCCACTGTTCTCACTGGACAACGCCGAGACGCGTGAGGACCTCGAGGCCTGGGAGCAGAGGATGGAGCGGGTTCTCGGTCAGCCACCAGGCGGCTACGTCTGCGAACTGAAGATCGACGGCCTGGCAGTCGTCCTCACCTATCGGGACGGGGTCCTGGCCACCGGGGCCACTCGAGGCGACGGGACGACCGGAGAGGACATCACCGCCAACCTGAGGACGATCCAGTCGGTGCCGCTTCGTCTACTCGGCGAATCTCCTCCGTCGGTTGTGGAGGTCCGGGGCGAGGTCTACATGCCGTATGGGGCTTTCGACGAGCTCAATCGGCGCCAACTGGAGGAGGGCAAGCCGGTGTTTGCCAATGCCCGCAACGCCGCCGCCGGATCCGTCCGCCAGAAAGATCCTTCGGCGACCGCAGCCCGCAACCTGTCTATTTGGGTCTACCAGTTGGGTCTGATGGAGGGCGGGCCGTCTTTCCGGACCCATTGGGAGACCCTCGGATACCTGCGATCCCTCGGTCTGCGCACAAACCCGGCAAGTCAGGCCCTTTCCACGATCGAAGAGGTCTACGACTATGTCTCGAATGCCGAAGAGAGCCGTCATGACCTTGAATATCAGACCGATGGCGTGGTGATCAAGGTCGACTCGCTGCCCGAGCAGGAGGTGTTGGGCCATACGGCGAAGGCTCCCCGTTGGGCGATTGCCTACAAGTTCGCATCCGAGACCCAGATCACCGAACTGAAGGACATCTCGATCAACATCGGCCGCACCGGTGCGGCCACCCCATTCGCAGTTCTCGAGCCGGTGTTCGTCGGGGGCGCCACCGTGAGCATGGCCACTCTCCACAACCAGGATCAGGTCGCGCTCAAGGACGTACGGATCGGTGATCAGGTGATCGTCCGTCGTGCCGGTCACGTGATTCCCGAGGTCGTGGGGCCAGTCGTTGCCGCTCGCACCGGGAAAGAGAAGAAGTGGTCGATGCCGAAGAAGTGCCCGTTCTGCGGCCACGACATTGTCAGGGTCGAGGGGGAGGCCGTGGCCCGATGCACCGGGGGATTCGAGTGTCCCTCCCGTGTCAGGGAGTGGCTTCTTCACTTCGCCGGGCGCGGAGGGATGGACATCGAGCACCTGGGCTACAAGACCATCGACCTGCTTTTGAACGAGGAGTTGATCACCGATCCCGCTGACATCTTCACCTTCGACGTCGACCAGCTGCTCGAATACGAGGGGTGGGGCGAGGTCTCGGTGGGCAATCTTCGGTCAGCGATCGAGGGGGCCAAGGATCGCCCGGTGGCGCGGCTCCTCACCGCCCTCGGGATTCGTCACGTAGGCGGGACCGTGGCCCGGACCCTGATGAGGCACTTCGGGGGACTTCCGGCCCTGATGGACGCCACCGAGGAGGAGATCTCCGAGGTAGAAGGGATCGGGCCGGTGATCGCCGCGGAAGTGCGTGGATGGTCAGATGACCGGGCAAACCGGGACCTGGTCGGCAAGCTCGGGGAGGCCGGTGTCCGGCTGGCCGACCAAGCCGAAGAAGGCGTTGAGTCCGGACTTCTCGCCGGGGCGACCTTCGTCGTCTCCGGCACGGTGGAGGGGTTCACCCGGGAGGAGGCCCAGATGGCGATCGAGGCGCGGGGTGGCAAGGCAGCCAGCTCGGTCTCCGGCCGGACGACCGCGCTCGTTGTGGGCGATTCACCAGGGGCTTCGAAGCCACGTAAGGCTACCGAGCTCGGCGTCCCGATCATCGATGGGGACGCCTTCAAGAGGCTGCTCGAAGAAGGCCTGTCGGTCCTGCCCTAGAGGTAGTCCCGCGGCTTGAGATAGACCTCGTCGGCGAAGCACCAGGCCCAGTTCTCCCGAGGCTCCAGCGAGGTCATCAGCGGATGCCCCGTTTCCTCGAAGTGGCGAGCGGAGTGGTTCATCGGTGAGCTGCTGCAGCACCCCGGCTTGCCACACACCATGCACATCCGTAGGTGCACCCACTCGGTCCCACCCTCGACACAGTCTGGGCACACGTCCGTCTCCGACTTCCTGAACCCGATCTGATCCAGGTCTTCACACGAGGGGCTCTTCGATCGGGACAGCCAACCCATCAGCGAGCCCTGACCAGGTAGTGGGCCTCGGTGGGCCCGAAACCCTTGAGGTCGACGACTCCTGCCGGTTCGAAGTGGAACCGGTCGGCCGCCTGGTCGCGGACCACCGTGGTCACCTGGATGCGGCCTGGCTCGCCGTATGACTCCATCCGACTTGCCAGATTCACCGTGGTCCCCCACAGGTCATATGAGAACCGGCTGGTGCCGATGATCCCTGCGACCACCGGACCGGTGTTGATGCCGATGCGCACCTGGAGGCCGGCGGGCGCCGAGCCGACCATGTCGAGGGCCAAGGCACAGATGATCTCCAGATGGTCGTCCCTCGGGTCCGGAACGCCGGCAACGACCATGTAGCCGTCTCCGATCGTCTTGATCTTCTGAGCTCCGCGACTCTCTGCCAGCCGGTCGAACTCGGAGAAGATCGTGTCCAGCTCTTCTATGAGTTGTTTGGCTGCGACCTCGCGGCCATGATCGCTGAACCCGACGATGTCCGCAAAGAGGACTGTGCACTCTGAGAAGTCATCGGCGATGACGCCCGGCGAAGTCTTCAGTCGCTGTGCGATCGACTCAGGGAGGACATTGAGGAGCAAGCCTTCTGATCGTTCTCGTTCAGCCGCCAGACGTGACAGGAGGTATGTGACGACGGGAGTCAGCATCAGCGCCATCATCACCATCGTGTAGGGGAACATGAAGGCAGGCAGCCCCGGGTCGGGGCCTGGTCGACCGGCCTTGAGGCCCTCTTCCAGGAATCCGAACACGATCGCCGCGATAGACCAGACCGCCCCGACGGCGATCGCCCATGCCCGAGGCAAGGCAAGAGCGGCAACGACCGTTACACCGGCTCCCCAGGAGATGAAGGCCCCGGAGTTGGCGTATCCACCCATGGCGACATGGACGTAGAGGTTGTGTGCCGTTGCCGTGGCGATGCCCAAGGCGAATGTGGCCCGGAGGCTTCCGGACCAGGCGAATACAAACCAGCACGAAGCGAAGACGAAAGCTAGAACGATGTTGGCCCACCCAACGGAGGTCTCGCCGAACGAGAAGAAGATCGTTGCCATGATCGCGGTGTTTGCAGCCGAGCCCCATGTCCAGGCGATGGCTACCCAGACGATCGTGCGGGGCTCCTCGAGCGTCGCGAAGGCGTCGGTGAGGCTTGCTCTCGAAGCGAGTCGATCGATGTAGCTGTCCATCAGCCCACCCGGAACGACCACTCGAACGAACCCGGGTCGGGGAGGCCGGTGTAGGTGTCCCACGTGATCCGGATGGTGTGCTCACCGGGCGCCCACTCCTGAAGCGTCGGGCTCGACGGCGAAGGCGCCCACCGATAGACCCCGGTCGCCGGGACGAACGTGGCGTCGGCCAGCGGCCAGCCGTCGACCCATATTTGGGCTTCGTAGCCCACCTCGAAGTCGATAACGAGCGTCGTCTGCGGGGGAACCAGGTCTCCCGGCTCGGGCGAGACCGACTCGATCGCTTTGGGCAAGTCGACAGATTCACCTTCTGGCGAGAGGAGCACTCCCAGGGCAATGGCTGCCACGGCAACCAGCCCGAGTCCTAGGTAGATCAGGCGATAAGGCATTGGCGACTATTGGTGTCGGTGGAGGGCCTCGTTCAGTCCAGACCACGACCCGGACGTCGGAAGCGCCTCCACGGTCCCGGTCACCGAGTTTCGGCGGAACAGCATTCCGCTGACACCGGACAGCTCACGTCCCTTGGCTGTCTCTCCATCCGGGAGGGTCACCACGGTTCCGGCCGTCACGTACAGCCCTGCCTCCACCACACAGTCGTCTCCCAGCGAGATGCCAATGCCGGAGTTGGCTCCGAGCAGACAGCGCGCTCCGATGCTGATGACCTCCTCGCCCCCTCCCGAAAGCGTCCCCATGATGGACGCGCTTCCTCCGATGTCTGTCCCGTCGCCGATCACGACCCCCGAACTGATGCGGCCCTCGACCATGGACGTGCCCAGCGTCCCGGCGTTGAAGTTGACGAACCCCTCGTGCATCACCGTGGTGCCCTCGCCGAGGTAGGCGCCCAGACGGACCCGGTCCCCATCGGCGATCCGGACACCGGAGGGGACCACGTAGTCGATCATGCGGGGGAACTTGTCGATCGACGTGACCGCCGGAGCCCTGCCTGCGGCCACCAGTCGGGCCTTGGTGTCGGCGAACCCTTCGACGGCGCAAGGGCCCTCGGTTGTCCAGACGACGTTGTTGAGCACACTGAATATCCCCTCGACGCTGATGTCGTGGGGCTTGTGGATTCGGTGGGACAGCAGATGGAGCCTGAGATAGGCATCGGCCGGGTCGGCCGGTGGTTCGCTCAGGTCCGGTATCCGGGTCTCGACGATGCGGCGCTCGACCTCACGCGCCGAGTCCCTGCCGATCAGATGTTCGAGATGGGCGGCGTCGACGGAGTGCGGGTCGGGATACCAGACGTCCAACAAGTCGCCGCCGGCGAAGGTGGCGATCCCCACCGCATGAGCACCAGCTTCGGTCACGAGGGTTCGGCTGTGTGATGGGCGAAAGACATTGCTATTTGGCTCCTGGGGTGAGGGTAGCTGTCGCTGGTACCTTGCCCGTCGTGCCAACGATGACCGAAACACTCGCCTGGCTGGTCGACATCCCCTCCGAGACCGGCAACGAGTCCGAAATCAGGGATGCCATAGCCGCTCGGCTTTCAACACTGCCCTGTCGGCGGTTCGCCGACTCACTTGTCGTTGGCGAGCCGACAACGGAGTCGGTGCTCCTGGTGGGGCACCTCGACACGGTGCCCCTTCAGGGCCACGTCGGCGCCATGATCGAAGGAGGCCGTTTGCATGGTCTCGGCGCCACCGACATGAAGGGTGGCCTCGCAGTGATCATCCATCTCCTCGAAGACCTCGAAGACAGCGATCTCGTCGGCGTCTTCTACGCCGGCGAGGAGGGGCCAATCCGGGGCAACCAGCTGGCCGGTCTCCTCGAAGAGATGCCGGGGCTGGTCCAGGCCCGTGCCGCAGTGGTCATGGAACCCACCAACCGCGCTGTGGAGGCGGGCTGTCAGGGTGGCATCAATGCGAACGTGGTCTTCGAGGGTCGGGCTGCCCATTCTGCGCGCCCGTGGCTCGGGGTGAACGCCATCAGCAAGGCGGGTGAGTTCCTGGCCATGATGGACGGTCTCGAGCCGGAGCCCCATGTAGTCGAGGGGCTCGAGTTCAAGGAAGTCATGTCGGTGACCAAGGCGGCAGGCGGGGTCGCCCACAACATCATTCCGGCCAGCTTCGAATTGAACGTCAACTACCGGTTCGCCCCCGTTCGCAGCGCAGAGCAAGCGATAGAGCAGCTGCGGTCGGTGTGTGCCGACGCCGACCACTTCGAGGTGAGGGACCTTGCTCCAGCCGCATATCCGCATGTCGATCACCCGCTGTTCGTGGCGCTTGCCGAGGCGGCATCCGCCGAGATCGGCCCGAAGCAGGGCTGGACCGACGTCGCCCAACTGCAGGAACGGGGCGTCGCTGCCATCAACTTCGGCCCCGGTGAGGCCTCGCTTGCCCACAAGCCCGGGGAGTCGGTTCGCCTCGACGACCTCGACTGGGCCTATGGAGCACTAAGAGCGGTGCTGGTCGATAGGGGCTAGTCAACCTCGGCGAAGGGGCCGAGCGGAGACGACTCCCTCAAATCCCCCGCTGATTCCTACACTCCGGCCGCCATGCCAATCGACATCGACATCGCCCATGTGGCCCGTCTTGCCCGGCTCGATCTGGGTCCTGAGGCCTTGGAGCACTACAAGACCCAGCTAGCAGTGATCCTGGATCACGCCGCCCTGGTTCAGGGTCTGGAGGGCGAGCCGACGCACGAGGCGGCACACCCGCTGGGTTTCGTGAACGCCTATCGGGATGATCGAGTGCGGCCGTCCCTGGACCGCGATGAGGTCCTTTCGCAGGCACCAGACTCCGAGGACGGGTACTTCGTGGTCCCGCCCGCGATGGAGGTCGAGTGAGCCTCCATCAGCTCAGCATCACCGAGGCTGGGAGAAGGCTTCGCGCCGGCGACGTGACGGCCGTCGACCTGGTGGAGGCGATCTTGGAGCGCGCCTCCAACACCGAGGCACAGCTGCACGCCTACCTCACCATCGATCATGCCGGGGCGCGTGAGGATGCCGCTCGAGCGGATGCCGACCTGGCGGATGGGATCGATCGCGGGCCTCTGCATGGCATCCCTATTGCCCTCAAGGACAACATGTGCACCCGGGGCTTGGAGACCACGGCCTCCTCGCAGATTCTCGCCGGGTACGTGCCCCCCTACGACGCGACGGTTGTGACCAGGCTCCGTGACGGCGGCGCCGTGGTGGTCGGGAAGACCAACCTCGACGAGTTCGCCATGGGATCGTCAACCGAGAACTCGGCCTACGGGACCTCCTACAACCCCTGGGACATAAGCCGGGTGCCGGGTGGATCATCGGGTGGCTCGGCCGCCGCCGTGGCAGTCGGGTCGGCCCTCGGAGCACTGGGCTCCGACACCGGCGGGTCTATCCGCCAACCCGCCTCGTTGACAGGCATCGTCGGCCTCAAGCCCACCTACGGCACGGTCAGCCGGTATGGGTTGATCGCTTTCGCCTCGTCTCTCGACCAGATTGGGCCTCTCTCCAAGAGCGTGGAGGACGCCGCCCTCACCCTCGAGGCCATCTGGGGCTACGACCCCCTCGATGCCACTTCATGGCAGGGGGATTACCCCGACCCCGGGGCCGCTCTGGCCAAGGGAGTCGAAGGTCTCCGGGTCGGAGTCGTCAAGGAGCTCTCCGGGGAGGGGTATGAGCCTGCGGTCGAAGCGGCCGTGCAGGGAATGGTCGATCAGCTCTCCGCTTCGGGAGCCGAGATCATTGAAGTCTCCCTGCCGACCTTCGAGATCGCTCTTTCTGCCTACTACCTCATCGCCCCGGCCGAGGCTTCGGCGAACCTCGCCCGATTCGACGGTGTCCGGTACGGCCACCGGGCTGACGGTGCGACGACCGAAGCTCTCATGGCTCGCTCCCGGGCCGAAGGGTTCGGTCCGGAGGTCACCCGGCGGATCTTGTTGGGGACCTATGCCCTCTCGGCCGGCTACTACGACGCCTTCTACGGACAGGCCCAGAAGGTGCGGGCCGCGATCCAGGACGACTTCGAAGAGGCGTACCACAGGGTCGACGTTCTGGTGTCTCCCACCTCACCCACCGTCGCCTTCACCGCAGGGGACCGGGTCGACGATCCCCTGGCCATGTACCTGTCGGACATCTGCACCATTCCCTCCAATCTCGCCGGTCATCCGGCGATTTCGGTCCCCGTGGGGGTCGATGGGCAAGGCCTGCCAATCGGGTTCCACATCATGGCACCGGCTCTGGGAGAGGAGGTCTTGTTCCAGGTGGCGGCCGAGGCGGAGAGATTGGCCGGCTTCGCCGCCGTCCCCGAGCTCGAGGCGGTGGCGGGATGACGACAACCTCGGCGGGGTCGCAGTCCGAGAAAGCTCGAACCTACGAACCGGTCATAGGTATCGAGGTCCATGTCGAGCTGTCGACCGACTCGAAGATGTTCTGTGGATGCGCCGTCGACTTCGGGGCCGAGCCCAACACCAACACGTGCCCGGTCTGCCTCGGGCTCCCCGGTGCTCTTCCCGTCCCCAATCGTCGGGCTATCGACTGGATCATGGCCATCGGGCTGGCGCTCAACTGCCAGGTCTCGCCCCGCTCGGTGTTTCACCGGAAGAACTACTTCTACGCCGACCTCCCCAAGAACTATCAGATATCTCAATTCGACGTGCCCGTTTGCGTAGACGGACACCTCGACGTGTCGCTGGAAGGGTCGACAACGAGGGTGGGCATCGAGCGTGCCCACATGGAAGAAGACACCGGCAAGTCCACTCATCTCGGCGAAGGTGGTCGCATCCATGCCGCAGAGTCGACCTTGCTCGACTTCAACCGCTCTGGGGTGCCGTTGGTCGAGATAGTCTCGAAGCCCGACATGCGCAGCGCCGCCGAGTCCCGCGCCTATGCCCAGAGCCTGCGTGCTCTCGTCGCCGAGCTTGGTGTCTCCGATGCCCGTCTGGAGGAGGGCTCCATCCGCTTTGACGCCAACGTGTCCATTCGGCCTGTGGGAGCCGACGAGCTGGGGACCAAGGTCGAGGTAAAGAACATGAACTCGTTTCGGTCGCTGGAGCGCGCCGTCGATTACGAGATCAATCGTCAGGTCGACTTGGTCGAGAGTGGAGGGACCGTCGTCCAGGAGACACGGCATTGGGACGAGGACGCCGGAGTCACCCACTCGATGCGCACCAAAGAAGGCTCCTCGGATTACCGCTACTTCACCGAGCCAGACCTCTTGGCCATGGTGATGGACGAGTCATGGGTCGCCGAGGTGAAGGCCTCGCTGCCCGAACTTCCGGCGGATCGGTTAGCCCGCTATCGGGGGATGGGGCTCGACGGCAATTTGGCCGGTGTGATGTCGGGGACGTCGGCGTCCTTACGCGACATCTTCGAGTCGGCTGTCGGGGAGGGCGCTGCACCGAAGGCGGCGGCGAATTGGATGACCGGGGAGGTCACTGCCTGGGTCCGCCGTAACGACGTCGACGACACCGAGCTGGCATTGACCGGGAAGGATCTCGCCGAGTTGCTTTCCCTGGTCGAGGAGGGTGCGGTGTCTTCGTCTGCGGCCAAAGAGGTCCTCGAAGGTGTTCTCGGTGGAGAAGGCCATCCCGTGGCGGTTGCCGCAGCGCGCGACCTCACCCAGATCTCAGACCCAGGGGCACTCCAGTCGGCCGTGGACGAGGTTCTCGCCGCCAACCCCGATGCCGTCGCTTCATTCCGTTCCGGTGAGCAGAAGATCCTCGGGTTCCTGGTTGGTCAGGTGATGAGGGCCACACATGGCAAGGCCGATCCGAAGCTGGTCAACCAGATCCTGTCAGAAAAGCTCTCGTAGTCTCCTCTCATGGAGTTCATTTCCCGGGTTCTCTCCGATGCCTTAGGGGCCCTGACCGACTTCTTTCCGGGTCTCGGTGAGGTCCTGGGCCTCACGCTGTTGGTGAGTGGGATCGCGACCGTTCTCGGTGTCGTTGTCGGGGTGCCACTCGGGATCTCCCTGGCCCTCGGAAGGTATCGCGGGCGAAAGGCCCTCGGTCTTGCGGTCAACGTGGGGATGGGTATCCCACCGGTCCTGGTTGGTCTTGGCCTCCTTCTCCTCTTCTGGAACGAGGGCCCCCTGGGAGCATTGGGCCTCACCTTCACTCCGGCTGCGATGGTGATCGCTCAGTTTCTGCTTGCGGTTCCGATCGCTGCCGGTGTCACTGCCGGCGCGGTGAAGGGTCTTCCCCGTCACGCCCTCGAACAACTCGAAGCTCTCGGGCTGAACCGCTGGCTGACCGGTCGCGTTGCGGCTGCCGAAGCCGGCGCAGGTGTTGCCGCAGCCGCAGTGGCCTCATTCGGACGAGTCATCTCCGAAGTTGGCGCCGTCCTTATCGTGGGCGGCAACGTGCTGGGAGAGACCCGGGTGCTCACCACGCTGATCGTCCAGGAGTCGCGTCAGGCTCAATTCGGCGCTGCCGTGGCGGCCGGAATCGTCCTTCTCGTGATCAGTCTCGCCATCAATCTCCTATTGGGGCGCTGGGGCCACCGACCGGTGGGCACATGAGCGTTCACACCGTTCGAGTGCCCGGCGACGGATCGATCGTCGACATCCAAGGCCTGGAACTCGCCGAGGACCGGGTGACGGTGCTCTTCGGTCCGAACGGCGCCGGCAAGACCACAATTCTGCGTGCACTCGCCGGGATCGATGGCGGACAGCCCGGCCTGGAGTGTCACTACCAGCCGCAGCGTCCCTATCTGTTCCGCGGGCTGGCCGGGTGGAACATGGGGCTCGGATTGGGGCCCGAGGAGGCGGCGCGTGCCGCGCAGATGGCGACGGCCCTAGGCGTTGATCACCTGCTCAGTCGTCCCGCGGACGGCCTGTCTGGCGGGGAGACCCAGCGGATCGCCCTCGCACGGGCTCTCGCCAAGAATGCGCCCTCGATCCTGCTGGATGAGCCGCTGGCCGCGGTCGATCATGCCGACAAGCAGTTGGTGCTGGGCCAGATCGCCTCGTCCTTGGAGGGCAGGCGAGCAGTGGTCGTCACCCACGACCTGGGTGTTGCCGCCGCGCTCGCCGATGACATCGCCGTGATCGACGGAGGCCGGCTTCTCCAACAGGGACCGATCGAGGAAGTCCTCCCCGCTCCGATCTCCTTGGACGTCGCCCGGATCCTGGGTGTCCAGAACATCATCCCCGGACTGGCTACGCCGGGAGACGGCCTGACCACTGTCAGGACAGAGACCATCGAGGTGGTGGGGACCGGCTCGGTGGAGGGAACGGCGCGCGCCGTGTTTCCGGGCGAGGCGGTGAGCGTATCCACAGCAAGAGGCGGAGCCCAGTCGGCTAGGAATCGCTGGAGGGGGTCGGTGGTGGAGTTGAAGGAACTGGGGGGCCTGGTCGAAGTTGTTGTCGATGTGGGAACCTCTGTGGTGGCGGTGGTTACCCCTGGGGCAATGGGCGAACTGGAGCTGACGCCGGGGCTTGAGGTGTTGATCGCGGTGAAGGCCTCGGCGGTCACAGTCATCCCGGCGTGAGGCGGGCGAGGACTGTTCTGGCGGCAGCTGTCTTGGTGGCGGCCTGTTCCCCCGGCCCGCAGAGAGTGGTTGTCGCCGCCGGGACCACCGTGGTCGACTCGGGCTTTCTCGACCATGTCGCCGCCGCCTACGAGATGGCGCATCCCGGCGTGGAGGTGTCCGTTGTGGCGCAGCCGACGCGTCTCGCTCTGGAGTTGGGTCGTGACGGCGCGGCCGACGTGACGATCACCCATGCCCCCAAGCAGGAGCTGGCGATGGTCGACTCGGGGGTTGCGACCTATTCCGCCGTCGTGTTCACCTCACAGTTCGTCCTGGTAGGACCACCGGAGTCTGAGAATGTCTTCGCCGGCTACGAACTTCCGGAGGTGTTACGCGAAGTGTTCGACTCCGGGACCCCCTTCGTCACCCGTGGCGATGGCTCGGGAACCCATGACAAGGAGATGGAGAACTGGCTGGAGGCGGGTTTCGACCCTGAGGGTCAGGCTTGGTACAGCGAAACTGGTCAGGGCATGGGGCCGACGTTGCTGATAGCCGATCAGCGCGGGGCCATGACCCTGTCAGAGTTGGGGGCGTTCTTGGCAGCGGCTTCCACGATTGGTCTGGTGGACCTTCGACTCGACCCAGGAGCCCTGGAAAACCCCTACACGGCCCTGGTGATGGCTTCGTCGCGCCGACCCGACCTCGCCAGAGGCTTCGTGGAGTGGCTCCAATCCGATGCCGGAGCCGCGGCCATCGACCAGGCGAATCAAGACTTGTTCGGCACGATCATCTATGCCCACGGCTCGCGGGGTTAGCGTCTCTGTTCACATGCAGCGCCAAACGAAGGTCATTGCCACCCTCGGGCCGGCGGTAGCCAGCAAGCAGGGTGTTGCCGCCCTCGTCGAGGCCGGGATGGACGTTGCCAGGCTCAACTTCAGCCACGGCGACCACAAGTTGCATCGTCAGCTGTTCGACTGGGTGCGCGAGGCTGCCGACAGCTCGGGTCGCTCGGTGGCCGTCCTGCAGGACATCCAGGGCCCCAAGCTTCGAGTCGGCCGGTTTCCCGGGGGGGCGATCACATTGGAGGAAGGCTCGGAGGTGCGGGTGATCTCCGGCGACGTCCCCGGAGACGCCTCCACGATCCCGGTCAAGTACGACTCCCTACTGGAAGATGTTCAGACGGGCCACAGGGTGATCCTCGCTGATGGGATGGCCACCCTCGAGGTGGTCGAGAAGTCGAACGGCTCCCTCAGGGCAAGAGTGACCGGAGGAGGCCCGGTGTCCGATGCCAAAGGAGTCGCCTTCCCCGACAGTCATCTGTCCGTCGTGAGCCTCACTCCCAAGGATATGGAGGACCTCGCCTTTGGCCGTGAGCTGGGAGTCGACTACGTGGCCGCCTCGTTTGTCCGCAACTCTTCGGATGTCATGGCCGTGGCCGAGCTGGCCGGAGATGTGCCGGTGATTGCCAAGATCGAGCTGGCCCAGGCATTGGTGAACTTGGACAAGATCCTGGAGGCCTCGTTCGGAGTCATGGTCGCGCGCGGCGACCTGGGTGTTCAGCTCCCTCTCGAGAAGCTTCCCCTGATCCAGGCCGACATCCTCGAGCGGGCCAACGCCGCCGGGCGCATCTCCGTGATTGCGACCGAGATTCTGGAGTCGATGATCAGGAGCCCGCGACCTACTCGCGCCGAGGTGACGGATGTAGCCAATGCGGTGACGGCCGGTACCGACGCAGTGATGCTCTCCGGCGAGACCGCCATAGGCGAATACCCGGCCCAGGCGGTGGCGGCCATGGCAAAGATCTGCAGAACCGTCGAAGAGGGAACCCTCTCGGATCGTGCCGCAGTTCCCTTTGTCGGGGACGAAAACCACATCGCCTCGGCAGTGGCCCAGGCGGCCACTCAGATTGCGCTCAACGTTGGTGCCAAGACCATCGTTGCCTTCACCGAGTCGGGGAGCACTGCCCGGCTCATCTCCAAGTACCGTCCCTCGCAGCGCATAGTCGCCTTCACCCCAAACCCGATCACCCAGCGTCGCATGGCCCTCTATTGGGGTGTTCACCCGCACGACTTCGAGCGCAAGACCTACACCGACGAAGAGATCGCCACCGCTGCCCAGATGCTCAAGAAGGAGGGGATAGCCGAGCACGGCGAAACCATCGTGATGGTCGCCGGCGTGCCACCCAACTTCCAGGCCTCCACCAACCTGGTGAAGGTCCATCAGATCGGCGAGCTATCCGGCGGCTTGGGCCGCTAGCGGCGGTTTGCCTCTCTGGGGGCTAGGCGAAGGCCACTTGGTACGATCCCACCTCCATGGGCCAAGACGTAGAAATCAAAGACTCGGTCGCGCTTGGCGACATCCTCATCCTCGACACGGATCGCAGCTTCACGGGCCAGGACGGGCTCACGGTCACCCCAGGTTCGGAGGGAGGCGGAGTGCCCGGGACGCTCGCCGACAGGCTGTTTGCTCTGAAACTGGGGATAGACCATGTGTTCATACAGCAGAACACCATCACGGTTCGCCGGCCCGACGGCTGGGATGATGCCGCTGCCGCCCTGGTGACCGGGATCACGCACTCGTTCCTCCGCTTCTACGACGAGGAGGAGTAGCGGTCCTTCTAGCCGCCCGTGGTGGTCGATGATCCAAGTGTCGTGGTGGAGGGGCACGTCGAGATGCTGGTCGTCGACCCCTCAGGCGGCGGCATCATGCACGGATGGACCTCGAATACGGCGAACTTGGGCGCATAGCGGACCACCCACTCGAACTCGGCCACGAGTTCTACACCACCGATGAGTATGCGTCTCGTCACCCGAACGCTCCAGCCTCCCAGCTCTTCCTGGAGCTGGTTCACCTGGCCGGGATCCACTTCGGGGTTGGCCACGTAGAGAGGCTCGGCGGGTTCGGTCTCATCGAAGCGGCCTGAGACGATTCCCTGCACGTGAAGGGCGTTCGGCCCTCCCTCGGCGATGACGTGGATGTGGGTCCGGCCGCTCGACTGCTCTCCTTTGACGATGCGGCCGTCGTTGTCTCCGAAGAAGCGGACGGTTATCGAGTTCGACGTGTATTGGGTGTCGATGAGGATGGCGCTGTCCGCTCGGTCGTTGCGGAAGACCAGGTCCGGAGTGCGCCAGTTGACCGTTGCTTCTATGCCTTCCGGGTAGCGGCTGAAGTAATAGGAGTGGGCGCGATGCTCAACATCCTCATAGGCACCCCAGAAGATGGCGTTGTAGAAGGTGGTGGCGAACTGGCTGACCCCGCCGCCAAAGGTGTCCACGAGCTGTCCGGCCACGATCGTCCCGGCCTCGACGTACCCCTTCTCTTCGGTCCGTTGGCCGACGAACCGATTGAGGTCGAACTCGTCGCCGGGAAGCATCAGATGCATGTCGATGGTGTCGGCCATCTTCTGGATGTTCGCCACACGCGGGGCACAGCAGGGGTGATAGGTCGTGAACGACGAGACCAGGTGGTTGATGTTCAGGCTCTCCAGATACTCGGTGGTGATGTCCGGGTCGGCGTCCTCGACGAGAGGAAGAGTGCCTTGTCGGGACCCGGTGAGGCCGGCCTGGAGAAGGCGTTGGGCTGTCTCCGTCTCGTCGATGCGTGTGCCCCTGAGGCCCGGCTCGATACGGATGTCGTCTTCTTCGATGACAAACTCGGCATCGACCGGCGCGGCTTCGAACATCTCCCGGAGTGGGGCGAGGTAGGTGTCGATGACTGCAGGATCGAAGGAGTGGACGATCTGAGGTGAGCCTTCGGGGATGGTTCGGGACCGGAAGGCCTCGGTCAGTTGAGCCACAGAGAAAACGACCTCGCTGCCGTCGTAGACGAGCTTTATCGGCGCGGACAGGAGGTTGGTGGCTTCGAGCAGTGCGTTGTCAATGTCGGCGTCGGTGAGCTTCGGAGTGATGACTGCGGTGGGCAGCGCCGACTCCTCGGGGTCATTGGAGAGGATCGCCCTCTCGATGATCGTCGTTGCTGCAGTCCGGGCTATGCCCATGCCTGGTCTCGGGTAGACCGGACGGGGAACACCGTTCTCCAGGACAATCGCCCCAAGGCTGGGCGGCTGGTCGATCACGCCGACCTCCCAGGCGGTGTAGATGTCGTGCATTGCGTCGGCGTCAGTTGACCCCACCAACCCGATCTCTGAGGTCGAGAAGATGTTGCGCAGCCAGAAGAGGAATTGAAAGGCGGCGTTGCCCTCTCGCCCGATGGTCATCGCTTCACCGAAGATGGCCTCCTCGTCGGCGTCGAAGGCGGCTGCGGCCGGGTCGAAGAGCACCTCGGCTCCCTCGATCGTGAAGATCAGCTTGCGGGCGAGGCGCTGTTCCTCAACCGCCAGAAGAGCGGCGATGGCGTTCTCCCGGTCGAGCCCTCCTATCTGGGCTCCGGAGACCTCGACCCGACCCATGATCTCACCCTGAGAGGCCCACCTGGTGATGCCGTAGGAACCTCCGATGGCGACAACCAGCGCGACTGTGACATATGCGGCTCCGAGCAGGGGATGTATGCGCTGGAAGAGGTGGTTTTTCATGCGGAAGGCGGCCGGGAGGAGCGTCGTCCCCTGGGCGCGGATGGTAATGCTCGCCGTGTTTCAACCAGAACCGTGGATTTGTGGAGACGGGTCTACGCTTCCGAACCGGTGATGGTGACGATCCCCGAGATGATGCCCGGCGACTCCGTCCGCATCTCCGCGTCCACCTACGTGTCGTGGAAGAAGTGCCCCGACCAGGCCAGCGCCAAGCTCCAGGGCATCTATGGGCCCGAATCGAGGCCGGCGTTTCTGGGAAGTCTCGCCCATCGCCTGTTCAGCCGGCATCTGCGAGATGGCCCGATTCACCCTGAGGAGTTCGCCCAGGCGGCCAAGGAGGAGATCGGGGGGTCGAACCTGAACCACAAGATGGTTGCTCTCGGCCTCAAGCCGTCCACACTCGATCCGGTCATCGAGGAGGCCAGGGCGCTCTATGAGCGGTTCACCAACCTCCCCGATGAAGGGTTCGAGGGGGCGGAGGTCGAGTTGGATCACATGGCGAGTGCCAATGTCGAGCTGGTGGGGAGTGTCGACGCCGTGTTTCGCGAGGATCTCGGGGGCCACCGGCTCGTGGACTGGAAGACCGGTGAGCTCGGGGAGCCCGAAGACCAGCTCCTGTTCTACTCACTGCTGTGGGCGCTGGCCCGGGACGAGTTGCCCGCGATCGTCGAGGCCGTTTCGGTTAGGACGGGAGAGCGTTATCACGCGGTGCCTTCCACCCGAGATGTCGTCGCCGTTGCCGGGGAGGTGGCAGACCTGGTCAATCAGGTGCGACAGGCCTGGGCAGATGGCTCGGCGGCGGAAAAGCGAGGGGGTCCATGGTGCAAGTTCTGCCCCATCCTGGAGGACTGTCCGGAAGGTCAGGCCGTGGGGGCGCTGCTCGACTGAGTAGCGCCCCCACGTCCGGTTAGCAGCAGCAGCAGCCGGAGCCGCCACCGCAACACTCACCGGTCTCGGTGACTCGAATTCGCATCGGTCCTCCTTGATAGATCGACGGACTTCGATATATCGATATTCGTCGATATTTAGGCTAATGTCAATGAGAGATGGACTATTGCTGCCCACCGCTTTTCGAAGGTGAGATGGATGCCAGGGCCGCCGAAGAGATGGCTTCGGTCCTGACCGCACTGGCCGACCCGGTGCGATTGAGGATCATCTCGATGCTGGCGGCGTCGGAGTCCGGCACCGCCTGCGGGTGCGATCTGGAGAAACCCTTGGGGCTCAGTCAGCCGACCGTGTCACACCACATCAAGGTGTTGCGCGAGGCGGGCTTGGTGGAAGGGCTCAAGCAGGGACGCTGGGTTCACTACCGGGTTGTTCCGGGTCGCCTCGCTGAACTGAGGGATGCCTTGGCCCCTAGCGCCTCAGTTCTATCGCGTCTTTGAACGCCCGGAATATCGCCTGATGGTCGCCTTCCATCCGCTCCGGGTGCCACTGGACCCCTAGCGCCCACCATTCGCCGTCGCATCGGGCCGCCTCGATCAACCCGTCGTCGGAACGCCCCTCGACGATCAGCCCTTGGGCGACCCGGGCGATCCCCTGGTGGTGAAGCGTGTTGACCTTGGCTTCGCCTGCCCCGTAGATCTCCGAGATCCACGAACCCTCTTCGAAAGCCACTACATGGCGCCGTGAATTGACTTCGTCGGCCTCGCTCTCGGCCGTGATCGGCTCGTGCGCGGTCCCGGGCACGCCTATCTCCTGCGTGATGGACCCACCCATGGCGACGTTGAGCAACTGCAAGCCGCGACAGATGGCGAGCACCGGCTTGTCCTGGTTCTGGGCGGCGCGGACCACCGCGACCTCAAAGGCATCCACGGCCGGGTCGTTGCCCCGCGACGTCGTCTCCCGCTCGCCGTATGAACTCGGGTCGATGTCATCCCCTCCGGTGAGCAGGACGCCTTCGACGAGACCGACAAGCCGGTCAGCTTCGGCTGGGTCCTGACGGTTGGGAAACATCACAGGGGTCATCCCGGCGTTCATGACCGAGTCCGAGTAGTAGGTCGACAGCGTCTGAAGTGCCTCCGGACCCAGGTACGTGTCCAGCGTCCTGCGCCAGGCAGTGATTCCAACCAATGGTCTCATGCGTCCAACTCCGACTCGTAGTGCCGCGCCCCCGGGCCTCGTGGCGCTCTTCTGCCCCGAAACTCCCAGTCTCCGCCCAAGGCGGTCGAGATGACCTCTTCGGAGTCGCTGGGCTGTGCTCCGAACTCGGCCCGCACGGCGATGTCTCCTTCAACGATGGTATTGGTCAGCGCCCCCAACCCATCGACTTCTACGGTGACAACATCGCCTGGCCCGACGGGCCGCGACCCCGCAGGTGTGCCCGAGAGGATGACGTCGCCGGGCAGGAGGGTGATCGTGCGGGCTAGATCGGCGACGAGGTAGTGCATGTCCCACTTCATCTCGGAGGTGTTGGCCGACTGTCTCACCTCGCCGTTGACAAGGGTCCTGATGTCGCGGTTGTGAAAGTCCCAGTCGGTGACCAGACCGGGACCGAGCGGGCAGAGCGTGTCGGACCCCTTCACCCGCAGCATGGAGCCGGCGTCGGTATCGCGAAAGTCGTGGAGCCCGTAGTCGTTGGCGATGGTGTAGCCGGCGATGTGGTGGGCCGCCTCGTCCTGGGGGATGTCGAAGGTTCTCTCCCCGATGACGATGGCGATCTCGCCCTCGAAGTTGAGATACTTGCAGCGTCGGGGACGGACCACCTCGCCCATGTGAGCGTTCAGTGATGTCGTCGGCTTGTGGAAGTAGGTGGGGGCAGGCGGCAGCTTGGTCATGAACTCGTCCACGCGGCTCTTGTAGGTGAGGTGCGTGGCGATGATCTTGGTGGGCTCGACGGGAGGGAGGTGGGTGGCGACGTCGGCAGGAATCCTCTCGCCGTCGATCGTCACCAACTCGCCGTCCTCGACGTGCACGTTGTGTGGCTCGCCGTCGATGAGGATGCGTCTGAATTCGGGCATTGCCGGCCACGGTAGGCCGGTAGCCGCGACCTCGAAAGTGCCGCAATCCGATTGATAGGCCGGTGTCGACGGTTGGCATCGACTTCCAGACTCCAGAGACCGAACCGGTTCCTCACCAGCCAACTGCAAGCCGAGGACGTCCCAATAGAGCGGCCGGCCCGACGTCGGTGGCGGCCACGAAGGCAACGACCGAGGGCGACAACAAGCCCATCAGTGCTGCTGTGTCAGCCGATCAGAGTCTTCTCGACGATGTCGATCGCGTGGTCGACGTGGTCGACGGCGGAACGCCGGTTGAGAATGGCGAAGCGAAGGATGAAGCGACCATCGACGTGCGTGGGGCTCAAGTGCACGGTTCGATCGGCGTTCACGGCTTGCCATGCGGCTCGTCCGAGCTCGTCGTCGTCGAAGCCGAAGGCGACGATCGAGAGGTCGGGCTTCCAGCGGGCGTCGATGCCGTCGATCGAACCCAGACGGTCGTAGGCGTGCTCGGCGAGGTCGAGGCTCGAGTCGAGCGCGTCCCGGAACGGCGCCACACCGTGCAGTTGCAGGGGCAGCCACACAGACAAGCCTCGGAATGGTCGACTCAGCTCCGGCCCCAGGGAGGCGATGTCCCTGACACCCATGTAGTGGTCCGCGTCTCTCAGATATGCCCCCCTTCCCTGGTGGGCATCGACCAGGCCGGCCTCGTCGTTGACCAGCAAGGCCCCGACACCGAAGGGGATCGACAGCCCCTTGTGAGGATCGAGGGCGATCGAGTCGGCGCGACCGATTCCAAGCAGCTGCCTCCTGCCTCTCTCCGTCAATTGGAAGAAGCCTCCGATGGCGCCATCGACATGAAGCCACAGTCCTTCTCGCTCGGCGGCGTCGGCGGCTTGGGCAATGGGGTCGATGGTTCCGGTGTCGGTGGTGCCTGCCGACGCGATGACCAGGAAGGGCTCCCGCCCCGCATCGCGGTCGGAGACGATTCTCGCTTCCAGGTCGGCGACGTCCATTCGCAACTCGGCGTCAACGCCGACGACGACGATCTGATCCGATCTGAAACCTGCCAGCCGGGCCGCTTTGGCCACCGAGTGGTGGGTATGTCTCGTCACGTACATGACGCCGTTGCCGAACTGGTCGCCGAGAAGGGCGGTTCGGGCTGTGACGATGCCCGTGAAATTGGCCATCGAGCCCCCTGATAGCAATACCCCCGAAGCATTGGGACCCAGCTCGAAGAGGGAGCTCATCCAGTCGACGACCCCGTGCTCGATGGCAGAGAATCCGGGCGCGGCGCTGGAGATCCCGGTATGCCGGTTCAGGCCCGTTGCCAGGAAGTCGGCCAGGGCCGCGCTGTACATGCCCGCGTTGGGGATGTAGGACATGTGGCCGCCCGAAGGGTGATATATGCCTGCGCGGCCGGCGACGTCGAGGTCATCGAGTATCTGCTCGATACCTCGCCCGGTTTCCCCGGGTGGGTCGCCGAGTCCGTGGAGTGTCTCCTCGTCGAGGTCGACTCCCGCTCCCTCCATCGATCCCGCCCTGTCGAACCAGTCCATCAGATAGGAGACGACCTCATCGGTCAGGTCGGATCGGGCCTCTCTATCCGGCTCGAGCGGGCTGGTCATGGCAGACAAGGTAATCCATCATGCAACCCTCTACGATTTGGGACCGATGACCATCGAATTCGACCGACTCCGTCTGCTGTGGCCCGACCATCTCGGTTTGGCGCGGGGCAAGTACCTGACCCCGGACAAGGCCGAGGACGGCACCGCCCACTGCATCTCGCTCTTCACACTCGGATACGACCGGGAGATGTACGACCACAGATATGGCCTCGTGACCAAGGGTCTTCCCGACTGTGACGCCACTTTCGAGAGCGCGGAGATCCGCCCCGGATGGCAGGACCATACGACCGTCGTGATCCCCGACATCACTCGCGATGGCACACCCGTTCCACTCGCACCCAGAAACGTCCTCAAGGAAGCGATCGACAAGTGGCGGGCGCATGGCCTGGAGCCCATGGTTGGGATCGAGCTGGAAGCCTTCCTGTTCCAGCCCGATGGCAATGGTGGCTGGGAGCCGATCGACACGCCCGGTCACTTCGTCTACGGAACGGGCATGTCGGTGGACCCGAGCGGGACAATAGATGAGATCATGAGGGTGGCCCGTGAGGTGGGGCTTCCCCTCGAGTCGGTCAACAGTGAGTACGACAACGGGCAATTCGAGCTGACGTTGGCGTACACCAACGCGTTGCGCGCAGCCGACGACGCATTCCTGTTCAAGGTCATGGCTCAGGAGGTCGCGGCCCAGCGCGGGTTCATGCTCACTTTCATGGGCAAGCCGATCAACGCTCGTGGAGGCTCTGGCTTCCACGTCAACCTCTCGTTCCGTGACGAGAGTGGTCGGAACGTCTTCTACGACGAAGACGCTGGCGACGGGATCAGCGAAACGGCGCGCAAAGTCATAGCCGGGATGCTCCATCACCACGTCGGCCAGACCGCACTCCTCGCCCCAACGGTCAATGCCTACAAGCGTCTTCAGCCCGGAACGTTGACCGGCTATTGGGCCAACTGGGGATACGACCACCGAGGGGTCACCGTGCGTGTTCCCCCGGCCAGGGGAGAGGGGACCAGGCTGGAGCATCGCACCGGTGACGGCTCCGTGACTCCGCACCAGGCGATCGCGGCAGTGCTCACCTCCTCGCTACTGGGATACGAGAAGGGCTATGAGCTGCCCCCGTTTGAGACCCTCGATTGTCTCGAGAACGCCTCGACGGATGTGGTGGTGCCGGCGTCACTGGACGCAGCTCTCGATGCCCTCGAAGCAGACACCGACTTCATAGAGGCATTCGGTCCGGCCTACGTCGAAGGGTTCGTGACCGTCAAGCGGGGTGAGTGGGATCGCTACAAGACCTGGACCACCGACTGGGAGATCTCCGAGTACCTGCCTTTCTACTGATGGCGGGCTTTCTCTTCCCAAGGACACCCAGCGGCAAGTCGTCTCTGATACCCGAGCCCCCCTGGCATTACTCGGGTGAGATGCTCACCGTCGAATACCGGACCCATCCTGAACGCGTTGCCGAGTTGCTGCCCGAGGGAGCGACGCTGACATCGGAGGACCCTGGCGCGGTCGCCTTGATCTGGGCCGACTGGCAGAGCGCCGGTGACACGCTGGAGGAGACCCTCGACCCGGTGCGGAGCCAATACAAGGAGTGCTTCGCGGTGATCCGGTGCGATTGGGAGGACCAGACGTGGTCGCGATGCCCCTATATCTGGGTGGACAAGGACTTCGCCCTGGTCCGGGGCTACCACCAGGGCTATCCCAAGAAATCGGGTGACATTTGGATGACCCGTCCGATCACAGTGGGCAAGGCCGGGCCGCGTCTCGAATCAGGTGGCCGTTTTGGGATGACGCTGTCAGCAGCGGGACGTCAGATCGCCCGGGCCACGGTGACCCTCAGCACGCGGACCAAATCGCCGGGGTTCGTCAACGGGCACCCGATGTTGCACAATCGCTACTGGCCCGCCATCGAGTCGGACGGGACCGCGTCGATGGACGAGTTGGTGACGATGCGTGGCTACGACGGGGAAGTCGCCGACGTGTGGGCCGGGGAGGCGACGATCGAGCTGTTCGACGCACCCACCGAGGAGATCTCGCTACTGGTTCCGCTGGAGATCATCGGCGGCTACTACCACCGAGTCGGGGTGTCGTGGAAGAGCGGAGAAACCCTCAGCTCCTAGCTAGTCGACCGACCCCTCAGAAATCTGCAGCGTCTTCAGGTCGGAGTGGAAGTCGAGGGCGTAGTCGCCCCCTTCGCGCCCGATCCCCGAGATCTTGCACCCACCGAATGGGGCGGTGAGGTCGCGAACGAGGAATGTGTTCACCCAGATGGTCCCGGCTCTAATGCCACCACCTACAAGGCGTGCCCGCTCCTCGGACCCGGTGTAGACGATGCCCGACAAGCCGTACTCGGTCGAGTTGGCCAGGGCGACGGCTTCCTGTTCGTCGCCGAAGGTCTGGAACGTCAGTACCGGGCCGAAGACCTCCCGCTGGACCACCTCCGAGTAGTTGTCCCTGGGCTGGATGAGAGTTGGCTCGTACCAGAGACCGTCCTCCTTCCACTTCTCGCCGCCGCGGAGGACCGTGTCGCCCGCCTCCCGGGCCCGACGCACGAAGCCGTCCACCCGAGCCAGATGGTCGGGATGGATCAATGGTGAGATCGTGGTCGACGGATTGCGGCTGTCTCCGAGGACGTGTTCATCGGTGTGCATGTTGAACAGCCGCAGGAACTCGTCAGCGACCGACTCCTCCACCAGCAGTCTCGTCCCGGCCAGGCAGACCTGACCGGAGTCGTCGTACTGCCCTGCGGCCTTCATGGCAGCGGCGTCGAGATCGGCATCGGCGAAGACCACAAACGGCCCTTTGCCGCCGAGTTCGGCGGTGAATGGCACGATGTTCTTCGCTGCGGAGACGCCGATGTGGCGGGCGGTCTCGGGTGAGCCGGTGAAGGAGATGCGACGCACCCGGCGGTCACCGACCAGGGCCGCACCGACTTCCTCGCCGATTCCCTGGACGATGTTGAGCACCCCGGGTGGCAGACCGGCCTCCTCGGCCAGATCGGCCAACAGCGACGCGGAGAGCGGAGCCCACTCGGCGGGCTTGAGGATCACGGTATTCCCGGCCGCCAGCGCCGGGGCGAGCTTCCAGGTCGACAAGAGCCACGGCGCATTCCACGGAGTGATGATCACCGCCGGCCCCGCCGGCATCCGCTGGACGCGGTTGTTGGTGCCCTTCGAAGACCATTGTCGACCTTCGTACTCGGCCGCCAGGTCGGCGTAGCTGCGGAAGTTCTCCGCCCCGCGATGGATGACACGCTCCTCGAGGCTGTCGAGGAGCATCGCCATGTCGACACACTCGACGGTGGCCAAATCTCCGATGTGGTCGTCGATCAGGTCAGCGAGACGATGGAGGTGCTCGCCCCGCTGGGCCGGAGTCAGCGCAGACCATCTGGGGAATGCGTCGACGGCGGCCGTTGCGGCTGCATCCGCCGTGAGAGCGTCGCCACGTGCGACCTCGGCCAGCTTCCAGTCCCAATCGAGGGGGGAACGAGACTCGAAAGTTCGATCAGACGCGACCCGCTTCCCTCCGATGTAGTGATCGGGGGAGACTGCTACGTCCGAGATTTCTGATCTGGTGGAAGGCACTTGCGGGTCGTTGGGAACCGGAGGATAAGCTCGGTGGGCCAAGATGAGAAGGGGGCAGCGCCCCCTATGAACCCCTCGAGCCGAGATGCCACGACCCCTGAGCAATCACGATCCCGAAGTCGTCCTCGAGGCCGAGCGCGACATACGCGCCCGGCTCGGTGAAAGGCCGATCGACTTCGAGGCCCTGTTGGCGGTGTCCAACATCTATCGCGCTGCGAACGCGGTCCGCCATCGGATGGAACGAGATGTTCTCTCCCGGCACGGGCTGAGCTGGGGCGGCTTCACGATCCTGTTCGTGCTTTGGATCTGGGGAGACATGGAGACGGGCGAGCTCGCCGACGCCGCCGGGCTGGCCAAGGGAACGCTCTCCGGCATGCTGGCCACGTTGGAGAAGAGGGAGCTTGTCGGTCGTGGCCCCCACTCGACCGATCGGCGCCGTGTGATCACTGCCCTGACCAGAACGGGCACCGAGAAGATCGAGGAAGTCTTCCCCGAGTTCAATCGTCACGAGGCGATCTTCACCGAGCGTCTCGGCTCCGAGGAGAAGCAGGAGCTGGCAAGACTTCTTCGACTGGTGACCGCCACCGCCGACGAGGTCCCACTCGTTCCGGGTGAGACGCAATGAGTACAATCTCGTTCGGTTCCTAATGACTTTCAGGAGATGACCTAATGGGTGAGATAGTCGGTGCAGGCCTGATCAGCCACGCCCCAACGATCATGCTGGACAAGGAGATCCGGTACGAACTGAACGAAGGCAAGGAGATCAGCCTGGTTCCGGGGATGATCCGCCTTCGCGAAGAGGTATTCGACAAGCTGGACATCGACACCATCGTCATCGTCGATTCCCACTGGTTCACCACGGTCGAACACGTCCTATCGGCCCATGAACACCGCCAGGGGCGTATGACGTCCTCCGAGCTCCCGCGCGGCATGTCGGGTATCCCCTACGACTACGACGGCGATCCCGAACTGGCTCGGTTGGCAGCTTCACTGGGCGATGAGCTTGGAACGCCCACCCATGCCACTGATGACGAGTACCTGCCGGTCTACTACGCCACCGTCAACCTCGTTCACTACCTTCAGAGAGACGAGAGCGTGGTGTCGATCTCGGTGGTCCAGACCGGCGAGCCGGATGACTTCCTCACCATGGGCGAGGCGATCGGCGAGGCGGTCAAGCGCCTGGACCGCAACGTAGTCGTGCTCGCCTCGGGCGGGATGAGCCACACCTTCTGGCCGCTGAAGCAGATCGCCAAGCACGAGGCTTCGGACCCGGTGCACATCTTCACTCCCGAGGCGAGAGAGGCCGACGAGCTCCGTCTCCGCTGGATGGAGGCGGGTGATCACCGCAGGATCGTCGAGTCGATGCCCGATTACATGGACCACGCCCCCGAGGGAGCCTTCGGGCACTATCTGATGATGCTGGGGGCCATTGGCGGCGCCGATTGCGTCGCCAGGGGCGAGATGTTCTCCGACTACGAGAATGCCACCGGCACCGGGCAGGTCCATGTCTGGTTCCACAAGCCCGAAGAAGGCTGGACCGCCTAACCAAGAATCCCCGAGGGGCCATGGCACAATTGAGTGTGTGGTCGCACTAAGGACTAGTCACGGCCTCATCGACGGCTTGGAGAGCCTGGCCCACACGCTCGAGTCCCTCGACCTCAAGGTCGCCAGGGTGTTGGACCCCCTGTGCCCGGACCGGCGCGACAGTCTCGTTCGCACGGTGCGGTCCTATTTGATTCCGAGATTGTCGAACCCGGAGATGCCCCTTTGCGTTGTGCTCGCCGGTCCCACCGGTGCCGGAAAGTCGACTCTGGCCAATTCGCTATCGGCGCTGAACCTGTCGGAGACCGGTCCGATCCGCCCCACCACCAAGATTCCGTTGGTGCTCACCGCCCCGGCGGCAAAGGGCCACTTCGAAGCCATTGCCGACATTGCGTGCGAGATCGTGACCGGATCCTCACCGATACTCGAGCGAGTAGCACTTATCGACACCCCGGACATCGATTCGACCTCCGTTGATCATCGCCGGATGGCCGAGGCGCTGATCGACAACGCCGATGTGGTCGTCTTCGTGACCTCGGCACTCCGGTACGCCGATGAGGTTCCGTGGCAGGTGCTGAGGCGCGCCCAGTCCCGGGGGGCACCCATCATCCACGTCTTGAATCGGTTCTCTTCAGGATCAGCCGGGGCTCTGGTCGACATGCGGGCCCGTCTCGACGTCGCCGGGATCGAGGGAGATGTCATGAGGATCCCCGAGCACCACTTGGCGGCGGGCGCCCAGGCCATTCCGGCGTCGGCCGTGAGAGAGCTCTCCAGGACTCTCATCGGCTTTGCGGAAGATCGGGATCGCTACCAGAAAGAGGTGGTGAACAGGGTCCTCGGCGCAACCACCGCCGGTGTCCAGGATCTCGCCGACGTGGTGGCCAAGAGCCGAGAGCTGATTGTCGATCACGAAGCATCGATCAGGACCGCATTCTCCAAGTCGGCCGCTCAGATCAGCTTCGCCGACGAAGTCGGCGACCTTCTCGGAGACCTGGGCGAGTTGCCGGACGGGTCCAGAGCCCGGCGGCGTTGGCTGAAGCGAAGCCGAATCGACGATGTCAGGCGCCGCCGCGACCTGACCAGGGCTCTTCGGAGAATGGCAGCCGCAATCGAAGATGACATGGGTGCCTTGGCGCTGCGGCAAGACGACCTCTTGGTTCGTGTCGGTGTCCTGCCGGTCAGGGCAGACAGAGTCGCGGCCCGAAGGGCAATCGTCACCGAGCTCTCCGGCTGGCTGGACTTCGTCGTGAGGGCGATCGCTCACTTGGACCCGAGGAACCGAAATCTCGCCAGCGTTGTCCTGGTGAATGCCGCTGTCGGAGACGTCGACGAACTCGTCCTGGAGGCCGTCCTGGGCGAGGAGGCTTTGGTTCTAGTGGAGAGGGCTGCCCGGGAGTTGTCCTCCCGTCTCGGGCGTCTCTATCAGGGAGCGGCTGAGGGGACCATCAACCGGACCAGCCCCATGCTTGGCGACCCTGCCCCTCGCCGGGTCCTCGAAAGCAGGACCAAGGTCGTCGAGAGCGTTCTCTTCGCAGATGCGTAGCGAGCTCGTCGGCCTTCTCGACAAGGCCGACATCGCAATAAGCACCGGCGCGGGGGTGGCCGATGCGGAAGCGCTGGAACAAGCGGCGGAGACGGTTCGGAACGCACGGATACGTCTGATGTATCCCGAGGATGTGCTGGTGGTGGCCCTGGTCGGAGGAACCGGGTCGGGAAAGTCCAGTATCGCCAACGCGCTCTGCGAGACGGAGGCAGCCGAGATAGGTGGTGTCAGGCCGACGACCGGTGAGCCGCTGGCCCTCCTGCCGCCTCGCCTGTCGACTGTGATGTCGGGCTACTTGGACTCCCTCGGTGTCACGCGTCGCCATCCGCAGAAGGTCTCTGAACGGCTGTGTGTCCTCGACATGCCGGACACGGACTCGGTGGAACTGGAGAACAGGCTGCAGGTCGAGGCTCTGCTGCCCCGACTCGACGTCGTGATATGGGTTCTGGACCCGGAGAAGTATCGAGACGCGGTGCTCCATCACCGTTACCTGGCTCGGCTCGCCCCGTACTCGCGCCAGTTTGTGTTCGTTCTGAACCAGGCAGACCGCCTGGCCAAGGACGAGATCGATCTAGTGGCCCGAGACCTCGAGCTCGCACTGACCGAGGACGGGATCGACTCGGGCACGGTGATAGCCACGGCGGCGAATCCACCAGCTGGCCCGCCCACAGGCATCGACCAGCTCCGGGCCCACCTGGAACGACTGGCCGACGACAAGTCGGGATGCTTCGACAAGATCCTGATCGACCTCGAAAGGGCAGCGCATGTTCTCTTGCGGTCCACCGGAGGCGCAGGCCTCGGCTTCGAAGAGCGTGTCGCCAGAGTGCTGGCGGACGCTGCCGAGGACATCTCACAGGGGAAGGGGGAAGATGCCACAACATCGATATCGGCCTTCCTCGAAGAACTGGCAAAGGAGTCGGGCGGGTCGACGGGACTTGCCCTCCGAGAACTGGCATCAGGTGCATCGACACAAGTTCAGAGGGCAAGAGAGGCGGCCGGTTCGGTGCGCGTGCCTCAGAGACGGTGGATCCAGTGGAGCGAACCGCCCCAGGAACCTGACGCTGGGGCCAGAGTCGAGGCTGCACGCGCCGTTCTCGAGGACGTCACGGCTGGTCCGGCACGCAAGTTCTTGTCCCGGCGCGCCGCCGCCAACGCGACACTCACCGATCTCGCCATCTCGGTAGCGGACCTGACGGCACGGACCCGTCGTTAACCTCCTGCTCCATGGGCCTTGACGTCAGTCCGCTTGTTGAGAATCTGATTCAGTCCGCTGTGGCGATCGCCGGGGCGATCATCGCCTACTTGCTGGCCGTGCGGGTCGGGCGACGCATCGTGGCCCGGGCGGCCGACCGCGGCGAGGACAACGGGGCTCGCGCACAGACCCTTTGGGCCATGGCCCGGCGCGTTCTGCTCATCGTGACAGTCGTCACGGTCATGTTGCTGGTCCTGGTCATCTGGGGCTTCAACCTCACTCCATTCCTGGCCGTGGGCACGGTGTTGGCCGCCGCAGTCGGGTTTGGCGCCCAGGACCTGGTCAAGGACGTCATCGCCGGGTTCTTCATCCTCATGGAGGACCAGTTCCACGTCGGAGACTCGATCGAGATCGCCGGCACGCGAGGGACCGTCGAGGACATCCAGCTGCGGGTGACGGTATTGCGCGACATCGAGGGCAACGTCCACTACGTGCCGAATGGCCGGATAGAGGTCACCTCCAACTACACCAGTCTCTTCGCCCAGCCTTTGATCGACGTCAGCGTTTCGTATGAGACCGATGTCGATGCCGCCCTCGAGGTTATGAGGGACGAGCTCGACAAGTTGGCTCTCGACCCGGAGTGGAACTCACGCATCAAGGGACCGGTGGAGTTGCTCGGCGTCAACAAGCTCGAAGAATCAGGAATACAGCTGAGAGCGCGCTACACAACCACCGCCGACGAGCGCTGGGCGGTTCGCCGCGAGGCCTACAGGCGGATCAAGAACCGTTTCGACGCCGAGGGAATCTCAATCCCCTACCCCCAGATCCGGATCCATCGGGCCGACTAGCCCGACTTCGACTCGGCTGCCAGCACTCTCAAAGCGTTCCCCTGCCAGGTGACCACGGCGGCGTCGACGATGCCGAGGCCCTCCCCGTCGGCTTGGGCTGCCACCGGGGGATCGGCTCTCAGTTCGAGGCGGTCGGTGCCCTCCCAGACCTGGAATCCCTTGACCTTGGCGAGCTCCCGGCGGGTGAACACATCGAAGGCGATTTGGGGGATCCGGCTTCGTCTGAGTCTCTCTATCACCAGGGTCGTCATCGGGTCGGGCGTCGCCCCCGAGAGCTTGATCCCCAGCTTTCCGAAGTAGGTGTACATCTCTCGGAACTGGAGAAGCACAGCCGTTGCTTCGGCCTTGTGGTCAGCGGCGGCGATCTCCAGGTGAGGCTCCTGGCGAGGGAAGCTCTTGGTTGCCACCCCGAAGGCTGTGGTGGCGTAGTGGACGGATCCGAACCGGTACTTGCGATATGGGTCGGCATCTGCCTTTCTCACGACCTCGGCATCGAGGCCGAATCCGCAGGCGAACATCGCATGGTGAGTGGTTTGGGTCTTGCCGCGTGCGAGTTCCATGCGAGCCACTCCCACGGTCTTCAAGCGGGCGGCTCCGATGATCCACTTGGCTGCCCGAGAACTGCGCGTGGGGACTCCGAGCAGGCGTGCGACGACGTTGGTGGTTCCGGCCGGGATGATGCCGAGGGTCGAGTCCGTGTCCACGAGGGCCTGGCCGACGTGATGCACCATCCCGTCGCCTCCCATGGCCACGACGACTCTGGCTCCTTCAGCAACGGCTTTGGCCGCCGCGTCGGTGGCTTCTGTGGCGGAGCCTGGCCATAGGGCCGACACCTCGCCAACAGTGCTGAGGATCGACATCACCTGTCTATGTGCGCCTCCCGTGAACTGGGAGGCAACAGGGTTGGCGATGACGGCGATGTCCATAGCCCCTGAAGGCTACAGGGGTAGCCTGCGCGGCCAGATGAGGTCGGTGCCATGACAGCGGGCGAGAGCCTTTATTCGCTGGTCGCCGGAGAGGGCGACGGGTTCATGCTGGGCGTGGCTGCCGGCGATACCGCCGGCGGCGCGTGGGAGTTGGGCTACTCCGCGATCACCGAGCAGGCGACCGTCATTGCCTATCAGCTCATCGAGCACGGCTCCCTAGACCGCGAGCGTCTGATAAGGGGGCTCCGTGAATTGGACGGCAACCCCGACGGCGATCCGGTGTACCGGGCCGAGTCTGCCCACTTCAGGGCTTGGCTGGACCGGGCGGCGGCAGCGAGCCCGGTCCCCGGGGAGGAGCCTTCCGTCGACGGGATAGCCAGGTCTGTTCCCCTGGGTGTCGCCTTCCGAAGGGATCCCGTCTCGGTGATCACGGAGTCGGCGGCGCTGGGCAAGCTGTTCCATGCCGACGCCGGTTCGGTGATGGCGGGAGTGGTCACGGCTGCTGCGGTGGCGGCGTCGTGTTTCGCCCAATCCGGTCATGACCTGGTGGCTGCCGTGGGCGACTCCGTTCTGCCGGCTGTCGACGACGTGTCACTCGGCGCAACCGGCGTTGACCGCCTCCTCACCGTGCCACATCAGTTCAGTGCCGCCTTGGGCGGGGTCGGCGTGGTCGCCGGCGATGAAGCCCTCGATGCGGTGGGAGGTGAGGCCGATGACCCTCTCAGCCTGGCTATCGCCGGAGTGCTTCTTGCTGCGCCCGTGACCGAGAGGTATCACACCGCCGTTGAGCAGGCGGCCCGTCTGGGAGGAAGCGCGTTGGCAGCAGCGGTCGGCGCAATGGTCGGTGCGCGTGTCGGTATCCGGGCGTGGCCCTGGGCTTTCGCCAATGACACGTGGTTTGCCGAGATCGGAAGAAGGGTCGTTCGTGGTCCCGACGAAGTCAGAGACCTCCCGATTCCCTACGCGGTGGAGCAGCACCTCATGTCCGGCTCAGGTCATGGCTTCCACTAGCCACGAGCCGTGGTCGCTGGTCAGGAGTGAGCTTGGTCATCTCGCTGGTTCGATTCGGCGATGACCTGAGACCACCTCGACCGGTCGGCTCGAGCAGTGTCGACGTCGACCCGGGTCAGCAGCAGCCCCCCGATCACGAAGAAGCCGATGACCGCCGCGATGGCAGTGCGCCCCGATCCGGTTACAGCGGAGATGACGCCGAACATGAGGGGTCCGAGGATGGCCGAGAACTTCGAGAACACGGTGAAGAAGCCGAAAAACTCGGCTGAGGCCTCCTCGGGGACCATCGTTCCGTAGAGGCTCCGCGACAGGGCGCTCACCCCGCCGAGCACGACGCCGACGAGAACGGCGACCGCGAGAAACGGCGTGGCCTCCCCGGTGGGCAGGCGGGACGCGACCGCTACTACCCCTCCCCACATCACCAGGCCGGCCAGTATCGCTCTCTTCGTCCCTATCCGGTCGGCGAGTCGCCCGAAAGCCAGTGCTCCTCCGAAGGCCACGAACTGGACGATCAGAAAGCCGCCCACGATGGTGGCGGTGGACAGGTCGAGAGTGTCCGCAGCGAACGCCCCGCTGATGTTGATCACGGTCTGGACTCCGTCCATGTACACGATGTACGCGATGACGAACAGGGCGAGCTGGGGAAATTGGCGCAGCTTCTTGGTGGTGTCCCAGGTGCGACGGAACCCGATGCGCGCATAGGCCACCACGCGCTCCAGCCGGGCTTGGCCGGGAGATGACGACGGTCGTGGAGCCGACCCCGGCAGTCGCCGCAGCGATGGCACCGAGAACGTGACCCACCACAGGCCGGCGAGGGCGATGGCGATCCTGGAAGCCGAGGCTTCGGACAGCCCCGTCCGTCCCCCCTCTCCTGACGCGGCGATCAGCAGGAACGCGACTATCAAGAACACCCCTCCACCGGCGTAGCCGTAGGCGAAGCCCTTGGCGGACACGCGGTCGATGGTGGCGTCGGTCGTGATCTCAGGGAGGAAGCCGTCGTAGAAGGTGTTGGCCGCGGTGAAGCCCACCTGTGACATCAGGAAGAGGGACAAGAAGGCGAGGACCGCTCCAGGCGGCACCCAGGGCGCGGCGACTGTCATCGCCGCGCCGGTCCAGGCGAAGAACCAGAGGAAGCGCTTCTTGGATGCGGTGAAGTCGGCCACGGCTCCGAGGACAGGCATCGCCAGGAACAACACCGTCGTGCCGACGGACACCAGCAACGCCCACAGCGTCTCTCCGGACATGCCGTAGAAGCCATCGGCGGGGACGATCACATCGATGAAGAACGGGGCGACGATCGCCCCGGCAGCCACGGCGTATGCTGAGTTCGCCCAGTCATAGAGGGCCCAGCCGAACACGGTCCGCGAGTCGTTGCGGATCTGGCTCACCCTCTCGCCGCGCCGCTCACGCGCCCATCGAGGTCAGAAGGTGACCGCCACGGAGATCAGTTCCTCCCGACCCAAGATTCCAGCGGCGGCCTGAAAGGCGCGGGACGCCTCGGCTAGGGGGAACTGATGGGACACCAGGTCGTCGATCCGCGGATCGGTGCTCAGTTGGCTCGTCGCCCACTGGTAGCCGACCGTGGAGGCGCCCATGACACCGCGGACCGACAACTGCTTGGCCACGATGACGTCGGAGAGGAAGTGAAGGGCGCGATTGCCCTTGGTGGAGGCAAGGATGACCCGGCCTCCGCTCCGGACCAGATCGAGGCCGGTGAACACTGCCTCGGGGTCGTGAGAGGTCACGTCGACCACTATGTCGGGGCGGCGTCCGAGAGTGCTCGCCAGTTCGCCGGCGAGGTCGGTCTCATCCACATTGATGGCTGCTTCGGCGCCGAGCCGGGTAGCCAACTCGAGCCGGTCGCGGTCGTGGGCCAGGCCCGTGACGCCTACCCATCCGGCGCCGGCCGCCTTGGCCGCGATGAGACAGGCCAGCCCTCGGGGACCGGGGCCGAGGATCAGGACGTCCTCGCCTTCCTTGAGGGACGGCGCCTCGACCGCCCAGGTGTGCCCCGAGGCGAGCGGGTGCACGAATGTCGAGACCTCGGCTGGGACGTCGTCGGTGACCGGGTGGAGAACGGCGTTGGGGTCCAGGTAGAGGAACTCCGCAAGACCGCCCCATAGCCCCGGTTGCTCCAGTGAGGCGATCAGGCCGTAGGAGTTGGAAGGCTTGCGACTGACACATGTGGCCAGGTTCAGAGTGCATCGGCGGCAGCGTCCACATCGGATTCTCGGCTCGACGACGACGCGGGTTCCGACCGAGTAGGGCACGTTGGGGCCTTGGGCGGCGATTCTTCCGATGACCTCGGATCCGGGGATCAGGGGATAGACGACCTCTCGTGCTTCACCGTTCCACACCTGGACGTCGGACCCGGATATGCCGGTTGCTTCGACTGCCAGCCAGCCTCCTCCCTCGCCATTGGCGACGGGAAGCTCGGTGTGCGAGAAGTGCTTCGGTTCGGTCAGCATCATGGCCCGAGCGCGGGTGTCGGCGTCCATGGCGAGCGAGTGTAGGTCTGCCCTACAACCTCCCAAACATCTCGGCTATCCGTCCGACTCCGACCTCGATCTCCTCCGGGCTGAGGGCATAGGAAAGACGGAGATGTCCCGGCGCTCCGAACGACTCCCCGGGGACCAGGGCCGCCCCGGTCTCCTCGAGGATGCCCCGGGCCAGTTCTGCCGAAGTCGGATAGAGGTCCCCGAGGACCCGGGTGACGTCCGGGAACACGTAGAACGCTCCTTCCGGCTCGGGGCAGCTCACCCGCTCTATCGACGCGACCAGCCCGTGCATCATGTGACGCCGCTCATCGAAGGCCTTCCGCATCTCCTCGACCACGTCTTGGGGTCCTTCGAGGGCGGCTAGGGCGGCTTTCTGGGCGATGTTGTTGACGTTCGAGGTGGAGTGGGATTGGAGGCGTGCCGCCGCGCCGATGACGTCGGCCGGCCCCACCATCCACCCGACCCTCCACCCGGTCATGGCATAGCTCTTGGCCACCCCGTTGATGAGCACCCAGTTCTCCAGGCCAGGGGTGACTGCGGCAACTGACGGGGCGGTGCCGCCTGGGTAGACGAGTCGCTGATAGATCTCGTCGGCCACCACCCAGATGTCGTGCGCCTTGGCCCATCGGCCGATGGCGGCCAGCTCGTCAGCCGAGTAGACCGCGCCTGTGGGATTGGATGGAGAGACGATCACGAGCGCCTTGGTCTTCGCCGTGTGGGCAGCTTCGAGGTCCTCGACACTCAGCTTGAAGCCTGAGTCTGTGCCCGTGGGGATCGGCACGGGGACCCCTCCGGCAAGCTCGATAGCCGCCGGGTATGTGACCCAATAGGGCGCGGGGAGCAGAACCTCATCTCCCGGGTCGAGGAGAGCAGCGAAGGAGTTGAACACTGCCTGCTTGGCCCCGTTGGTGATCATCACCTCCGAAGCATCGACCGCGACACGGGAGTGCTCCAACGTGTACGCAGCTGCCGCTTCTCTGAGCTCGGGCAGACCGGCGGCGGCGGTGTAGCGGTGGTTGGCCGGGTCGCGGGCCGCCCGGGCAGCGGCGGCGATGATGTGCTCGGGGGTAGCGAAGTCGGGCTCGCCCGCGGCGAAGGAGATGATGTCGCGCCCCTCGGCGGCGAGTTGACGGGCACGGGCGTTCACCTCCATGGTCGCCGAGGCGGGGAGCTGCTCCAGCCTCTCCGACACTCTTCTCGCCATGACCGCAGGTTAAGCGGCCCTACTGGGGCTGCGCGACAAACCACTTGCGGAGGATCGACACCAGGTGCGACGGTGCGAGTCACAACAGCCGAGTCGAGTTCAGTCACCGAGAACGGCAATTGCCGGGATCGCGAGGACGAGGCGACCGGGAGACCCCGGCAGAAAGCAGAGCCGGAGCGCCGATGCAGGCCCGGATCGTGTGCTCCCGGCCCTCGTCCAGCTGGCATCGATGAGAGCAGCAACCCGACTCGACTAGCGACAGCCCGGACTCATTCGTCTTGGCCGTATCTCCAGTGGTCGACCACCCGACCCTGGCGATCGAGAAGCATCACTATGTCCCCCCCGTTGCTCCAAACCGGGGATCCTCCAGGGACCCATCCCGGGTCGGCGCTGGTGACGGCGAGACTCTCGCCCGGTCCCAGCTGGGTTCCTTCGGCGAAGACATAGCGATGACGTGACGACTCGTCACGCAGACGCCAATCACTGAGGTTCACCTTCTTGGCACCCTCGTTGAGGACGACTATGAGTTCGGACGCGAGATCCTGGTCGTCAGGTCCGTACGGATCGGTGATTGAACGTTGGCGGTCGATGACTATCTCGGGGAGGGGACTTGAGGCACAGGAGTCCCAAGCCCACAGGCCGAGCCCGGCCTCGGAGGCCTGGCTCTCGGCATCGAGGAGGACGCCTCCCTCAGCCTCCTCGAGCTTGGTGCTCTCATCGGGTGTGGTGGCTATTGCAAGACCGAGGCGGACCAACTCCCGACTCACGTCGGTCTCCGACGAAGCCAGCCAGACCTGCGCCAGCAGCCTCCCAAACTGATCGTCCCCGTACGACCTCAGCCTCACCTCGGCGCCCAGAGCTGCCCTTTCCAGGTGACGCTTGGCCTCCAGGTGCATGCACTCGCCGGTCTCGGGGGCGTTGACTCCCCACAGTCGCACCTCTCTGGTGGCGGTGTCCCTTGTGACCTCGATGGTGTCGCCGTCGTGGACGAAGGAAACCGTCCAGGTCGGTCCGATGGGTGGTTCGAGTGTCTCGGCGGTTCTCGTGGAGGCGCAGGCTGAGATTGCCAGGGCTGAGGCAAGCCCGAGAGCAAGCCACTTCATTCCCCGTCCCGGAGAGCCCGCAACTCCTCCTTCTCGGACTTCCGCTTGCGACGACGACGCCGGGCCATAGCCCCGATCGACTGAGTGAGGATCACCGAGGCGAAGACGGCAACGGCAACAGCTATGGAGAGGGGAAACTCTCCGGACCATCCCAGGAACCTGATCGGAACCGGTTCGCTGTTCTGGACAGCGAACACGATGACCGCAGCCACGAAAGTCGCCCCGAGTGCGAATCCCCAGGGAAGGCCGTCGCGTTCGGCCTTGGCCGCCGGCGCAGTGGTGGCCCGGGCGGGCGGCTCGTCGGGGACGATCGGGTCAGTCATCTCGCTCACCTGCTTCCTGGAGGAGCCTATCCCACTCGGCGCGGGAGGCCCTTCCGGCCTCGACGTCGACACGTGTGAGGAGGATCAAACCGACCGCGAAGAAGAACACCACCGACAATATCGCCCAACGGCCCGACCCGGTCGCGTTGCTGACGACGGCGAACACCAGCGGTCCCCAGATGGCCGAGAACTTGGAGAACACCGAGTAGAAGCCGTAGAACTCGGCGGAGAAGTCCTCTGGGATCATCGACCCGTAGAGGCTCCTGGACAGTGCCTGGACACCGCCGAGCACGAATCCCACGAAGACAGCCAGCCCATACAGGGGAAGGGCTTGTCCTTCGGGGAGGAAGAAGGCTGCTGCGGCGATCCCGACCCAGACGACCAGAGACACCATGATCGCCGACTTGGTACCTATCCGTCCCGCCAGGGCTCCGAAGGCGAGGGCGCCCCCGAAGGCGATGAACTGGACGATGAGGAAGGTGATGATGATTTCCTGCGCCTCGAGGCCGAGAGTTTCTTCGGCGTAGGCACCCGACACTCCGATGACGGTTTGGGTGGCGTCGTTGTAGAACAGATAGGCGAGAACGAAGAGAAGCAGCTGCTTGAAACCCGCAAGCTTGCGCGCCGTTGCCACGGTGCGACCGAATCCGATCTTCCAGTAGGCGACGATTCGACTCCGACCGCGCATCGACTCGGGAAGGTCTTGGCCACCGGACTCGTCGGGGAGTCGTCGCAGTGCCACGCCGGTGAATATCAGCCACCAAACCCCGGCGCCGGCGATGCCGATGCGGGAGGCCGTCGGGACCGACAGGCCGGTGAGGCCGTCCTCGCCGCTGACCAGGATCAGTACGAGAGCCAGGAGCACATACAGCCCTCCTCCGATGTATCCAAAGGCGAACCCTTTGGAGGAGACCCTGTCGATGGTTTCATCGGTGGAGATGTCGGGGAGAAATCCGTCGTAGAAGACGTTGGCGGCGACGAACCCGATCTGACCGAGAAGGACCACTGCCAGGAAGAGAAGAACGGACCCGTCGGGAACCAGGGGAAGTGCGATCGTGATGAGAGCTCCGGCGGTCGCGAAGAAGCGGAGGAAGCGCTTCTTGGCAGCGGCGAAGTCGGCGACTGCCCCCAATACGGGCATGAATAGAAAGAGGACGAACGCCCCGATCGAGATGATGCCGGACCATAGGGTCTGACCCGACATCCCGTTCCATCCCCCTTCGGGGACTATCACCCCGGTGAAGAAGGCTGCGACGATTGCCGCGAATGTCGTTATGTAGGCCGAGTTGGCCCAGTCGTACATCGCCCAGCCGAAGATGGTGCGGGCATCGTTCTTGGTCAAAGCGCTCACGATTGGGAGAAGGTAGACATAGGCTCGCGCCGATGCGGCGTCTCCTAGCCCTTTTTGCGCTCGCCCTCGCCCTCGCCGCCTGTTCTCCGGGTGCAGATACGACGACTGACGATGCACAAGATCCTCCCGCTTCCTCTACCACCGAGGGAGCGGCCGGGGTCAACCCGCCCACGACGACCGCGGCCGCAGTCGGCTCGACGACGAGCCCTGAGCCATCGTCGAGCACCACGTCACCGAGGACCACGAGCACCCAGGCGCCGACCACGACGACTCCACAACCTGCCGCCACGACCACATCCCAGAGGTCGACTACCACCACCGCACCCCAGGCGGTGACCCTCCGGTATCAGGAGATCGCCCCACTCCCATTCCCGGTCGAGATCACTGCTCAGTCGGGCAGCGCGCATGCGTACATAGCGACCAAGGACGGCAGAGTCTGGCTGTACGACGGGACGAGCGTCGACGAGACGCCTGTGCTGGACATTCGCGGCCGTGTGCGCAATCAGGGCGAGCAGGGCTTGCTGTCCATTGCCATCCACCCGTCCAACTCCTCCCGCTTCTTCGCCCATTACACGGCCAATGACGGCGACACAGTCGTGTCCGAGTTCGCTTTCACTGCGCCGTCGAGTGTCAGCCCCGACTCAGAGCGCGTTCTGCTGAGACTCGATCAACCGGCCGCAAACCACAACGGGGGGATGATCCAGTTCGGTCCGGGTGGGTTTCTATACGTCGGCCTGGGCGACGGTGGTGGCGGCGGCGATCAATACGGCCACGGACAGAACACCGAGACGTTGCTGGGCGGGATCGTCAGGCTCAGCGTCGATGGCGATCCTTCGCCGACCTTGCACTCCTACGGGCTCCGCAATCCCTGGCGGTTCTGGATCGACTCCGACACGATCTACATAGCCGACGTCGGTCAGAACCGATACGAGGAGGTCTCAGTGGTGTCCTCGAGCCAGGGGCTCAACTTCGGCTGGCCGATAATGGAAGGACTCCACTGCTACAGGCCATCCTCGGGCTGCGACATGACAGGGCTCGTCCTTCCGCAGGTCGAGATCGCCCACGGCAGCGGAGGCACCTGCTCGATTACCGGGGGCATCGTCTACCGCGGGCTGGACATCCCCGAGATACGGGGCAGATACTTCTACTCCGACTATTGCGGGGGGTACCTCCGCAGTTTCCGTTTTGGAGGCGGCGAAGCCGCCCAGAGCGTGGATTGGACCTCCCAGGTCGGGGTTGCGGGTCGAGTAGTGGGATTCGGAGTCGACGGTGCCGGCGAGATGTACGTGGCCACGACGACTCATCTCTACAAGGTCGTGCGCGACACGGGATAGGCTCGCTGCGAATGTCGACCATCTTCACCCGCATCATCCAAGGGGAACTGCCCGGCACCTTCTTGTGGAAAGACGAGGAGTGTGTTGCGTTCATGTCGATCAACCCGCTGCGGCAGGGCCACGCACTCGTCGTTCCCCGGCTCGAGATCGACCACTGGCTGGACTGTCCGACCGAGCTGCGCCAGCACCTCTTCGACGTTGCCCAGATCATCGGGCGCGCTCTTGATGCGGTCTACGCCCCGGAGAAGGTCGGTCTGATGATCGCCGGCCTCGAGGTCCCACACCTCCACCTGCACGTCGTGCCCATTGACACGGTCCGTGATCTCGACTTCGCCAGCGCAGCCGTCTCGGTCGACGCCTCCGAACTCGAGAACGCAGCCGCGTCCATCCGGCAGGCCCTGGAGCTGGCGGGCGCGACGGGCGTCTCCGACTGAGTGCCGGTCCTCCTCGGGGGGATCACATCCCTCATCTACGGCGTCGCGGACTTCCTCGGAGGCGAGGGGGCAAAGCGGGCGCCGGCTGCCTCGGTGGTTCTGTGGGCCGGCGCGGTGTCCTTTCCGTTGGTGGCGCTCCTCGCCTCTTTGGTAGGGGGAGAGGCAGGTGCCGTCGACCACTGGCTGGGGGCGGCAGCCGGGACAGCGGGTGTCCTGGGCCTGGTTGCGCTCTTCGCCGGGTTGGCCCGCGGTCAGGCGGCCGCGGTAGCTCCTGCCGCCGCGGTGAGCACCGCGGTGCTGCCGGTGGTCGCGGCTGTCTCGTTCGGGGAGCGCCCGGCGATCCTGGCCTGGACGGGAATCGCCGTGGCCCTGCCGGCAATCGTGCTGTCGTCCTGGGTGGCAGAGCGGGGCGAAGTGCCGCTGGGCGGCCTCGGCTACGGGTTGGCGGCGGGAGTCGGTTTCGGGGCCTACACGATCCTCATAGATCAGACATCCGACGCAGCAGAGCTGCTGCCGCTGATCGCTGCGAGGGGAACCGCGATGGTGGTGGTTCTGGCCGTCGCCGCCGGAGGGCTGTGGAAGGTGACCTCCTATCGCCACATACCCAAGGCCATCGTTGCCGGCAATGGCGTCCTCGATGCAGCGGGCAACGTGACCCTGTTGCTGGCACTCAACGCCGGCTCCCTGGCCCTTGCCGCGGTAGCGGCTTCTTTCTACCCGGCGGTGACAGTCGTGATGGCGCGCGTTGTCAACAAGGAGCGCTTGAGGAAGCGTCAGGTGGCAGGGATCGCCCTGACGTTGGCCGCCCTGGTCGCGATCGCTCTCGGCTAGAGGCGTGCCCGCGGCTGCTAGTCGGCGCCGACGACGAGCCAGGTCCCGAATACCACCAAGGCCAGTCCGGCCAGGCGCCGAGCGTCAAGGGGGTGTGGGTCCGCAAACCATCCGAAGTGGTCGATGGTCGCCGCGAAGGCCAGCGTGGCACCGGTGAACAGGGTCAGACCTGCTCCGAGACCGAGCCTTGAGACCGTGAGACCGAGCGATGCCACGATGACGAGCCCCATCAACCCGGCCGTGAACGCCCACCATGGGACCGCCTTGAGGTCTGTCAACCTGGCGCCTCGCATCGACAGCATCACCAGTCCGATGGCGAGCCCGCCTCCCCCATAGGTGACGAACGTCGAAGCCAGCGTCCCGGCCCGTCCCTCCATGACGCCGAGCGATTGGGACTGGAGCGCGCCGGCGAGGCCCCCGACTACTCCGGCAAGAACGACAAGCAGAGTGCTCACGGCTGGACATGGTGGTCGCCCACGGTCTGGTATTGGCGGATCGTCGACTCCAGATACTCCATCGCCGCGTCGTAGCCCAGATCAGCCGCGCTGGTCGTATAGGCGAGAACCCTGGTGACCCAAAGACGGAAGGCGAGGGATTCCCAGGTAGCGTCGCCGAGCCTGAAATTCGCCAGAAGGTGGCCCAGCGTCAGGCCCCACATCTCCTCGTCCATGAACTCGAAGTTGGGGCCGCTCAGATTCTCGAGTATCTGTGGCGCGACCTGTCCGGGCAGGCTCTTGGCGAGATCCACTTCGGCTTGTGACCAACTCTCACCGAGCAGGCCGACCGTTGCCGAAACGTCGTAGGCGTCGATCGACTTCAGATCGTTGGGGACAGGGGCCGCCGGATCGGAGTGGAACCGCGAATCCGGGCTCGGTCCTTGCTTGCCTCCCAGGCTCGCCACGGCGTCGAGGCATTCGGTCATCATGGTCCGAAGCTCGTCGAGGCTCCCGTAGAGGGCGTGACGCTTCCCGTCGGGGACCAGGTGCTCGTACATGTCGAGGCCCTGGGTGGTCATGGCGTGGGTGAGGATGGTGTCGATGCCCCAATCAGAGCGCGCCCGGACCGATGGGTCCGAGGCGATTGCCTCGATGGCAGGGGAGGTCAGCAGTATCTCCCCGCCCAGGGGCTGACCCAGCCGGGGTAGGAGTGAGCCCCGGAAGAGCATTGCCAGTCCCGGCCGGGTGACCATCCACGTGATCATGGCGTCGGTGGCTGGACGGGGAAACCGGTGTCTGACCACCCCGAACCCACGGTCAGCCGCCCGCTCGGCTCCGTCGATCCAGGAGGCGCCGAAATTGGTTATGTCGGCGTCGTAGAAGTGGAGGCGATCGACCCCCGCCTCGGCTGCCCGACCGATCGCGGTGTTCATCCCGTCTCCTTTGCCCGCCCGGTACGAACCGATGCGCTCCTGGGAAAAGACCAACACCGGCTTCGCCTCCGCAGCCGAGATCTCAGATGCGACCGCGGCGACGCGTGCCATCGCGTCTCCTTCCTGGGCCGCCACCGCCCAGACCTCATCAACCGCGCGGTTATGCGTTGCCGTGAGGAGATTGGCTGCAACCACCGAGGCTTCCTCGCTCTTGAACGGGAAGGCGACGACGGTCATGGCTACCTCCCCTCCCAAAGAGGGATAAATGTCACACCCACCGTTTACTCTCGCCGGCAATGGAAGAGAGTGTCGGAAGGGTGCTCGGCACACGCGATTCGACCCCGCTGGAGTTCTGGGTTGGCGTTGGTGAGGGCGAGTACATCGAGCTCGACGACGTCGTCGCCACGGAGCGTGTCTTGCCCACCGGCGAGGTCGTCCGGATGTACGGGTCGGTTGGCCAGGTGGTGGCCCGCCACGAGGGTGCGCGATTCGACTCCGATGTCTTCCTCATCGAGGATGGGATTCTGCCTGCTGAGGTGACCGAGGCGGCGCAAGTCACCGCCACCAGGTTCGAGCCGGAGGTGTTCGTCCCTCCCCGGCCCGGACAGCCTGTTCGCATCGCCGTGAACGAAGAGCGGGAGAGGGCGCTGTTCTTCGACCGAATGGAGAGACGACTCCCGGTCGGCCTTGCCCGCAGCGGTGAGCCCCTGTGGGTGAACTTCGAGTTCATAAACGGCCAGCGCGGCGCCCATGTGAACATCTCAGGCATCTCTGGGGTTGCAACAAAGACGAGCTACGCAACCTTCCTCCTCCACTCTCTCTTCACGAGCGGTGTGCTGGGCGATGCAGCGGTCAACACCAAGGCGCTCATCTTCAACGTCAAGGGTGAAGATCTCCTCCACATAGATCGTGTGAGCTCGAGGCTCGGCGACGAGCACCGGGCGAAGTACGCCGGCCTGGGCCTCCCCTCTTCGCCGTTTGGGTCGGTGGGGCTGTTCGCTCCTCCCCGCTTGGACGACTCCAAAGCCACCGCCGATGTCGCCTCCAGGTCGGATGTGACATCCTTCTTCTGGACCGTCCACGAGTTCTGTCGTGACGACCTCCTACCCTTCCTCTTCGCGGATGCCGAGGATGATCGCGCTCTATACATGACGGTGGTCTACAACGTGATGGCCCAACTCCGGAGCGCGGAGCCGACCGAGACCGGCGCCGTTGTCATCGACGGGGTCAAGGCGCGAACCTTCCGAGAGCTCGCCGATCTGATCACCGAAAGAGTCCAGTCTGATGACCACCGGCACCGGTGGGCGGGGCCGGCGATAGGCGTCGGCACCATCAACGCTTTTGTTCGCCGCCTCCAAGGTTCGGTTCGCCACGTCGGCCGCCTGGTGCGGGCCGACATATCCGACCCCGGCCGTCACCGGATCACCCTGGCCGACAAACAGGTCACCGTCGTCGACCTGCACAACCTCAACGACCGGGCGAAGAGATTCGTGGTTGGTGTCACATTGCGCCGAGCCTTCGAGGACAAGGAGAAGGCGGGGCAGTCCGAAGAGCTGCTCATGGTTGTGCTCGACGAGCTGAACAAGTACGCCCCGCGCGAGGGGACGAGTCCCATCAAAGAAGTGCTTCTCGACGTCGCCGAGCGAGGGCGGTCGCTCGGCGTGATACTGATCGGTGCCCAACAAACGGCTTCGGAAGTCGAGCGCCGCATCATCGCCAACTCCTCGATCCGAGTCGTGGGGCGCCTGGATTCGGCCGAGGCGTCGAGGGAGGAGTACGGATTCCTCCCGGCCGTACATCGCCAGAGGGCGACGATCGTCAAGCCTGGAACGATGATCATCAGCCAGCCCGAGCTCCCCGTGCCGCTCGTAGTCGAGTTTCCCTTCCCGGCTTGGGCCACCCGGGCCTCCGAGGCCGTCGTGCCCCGGGACGAGTCCATGCCCGAAGACCCCTTCGCCGATCTGTGATCAGGCAGTGACGAAGATCCTGCACACCTCGGACTGGCACGTCGGTCGTCGAATCCGCGGGCGAGATCGATCTGATGAGCATGAGGCGGTTCTCGCCGAGATCGCGGCCATCGCCGACGGCCACGGCGTCGATCTCACGATCGTTTCCGGCGACGTCTTCGACACGGCATCGCCCAGCCCCCGCTCGGAGGAGATCGTGTGGCGAGCACTGCTCGACCTGGCCGCCACTGCGCCGGTGGCGGTCATCGCAGGGAACCACGACAACCCGCGCCGGCTCCGTGCCGTGACCCCGCTGCTGGAGATGGGCCGGGTAAGAGTGGTCGCGATGCCGGCGCGGCCCGATGAGGGCGGTGTTGTCTTCTACGAGCAGATCGGTCTCAAGCTCGGCTTGTTGCCGTTCGTGTCCCAGCGCGGGATCGTCAAGGCGTCCCACATCATGGAGACCGACCCGGATCAGCACGCCGCCGCGTACGAGGACCGGCTGCGTGTAATCGTCGAGCGGCTCACCGAGGAGATGGGAGCCGAGACAGCCAACGTGTTCAGCGGGCACCTCACGGTTCACGGGGCGATGCAAGGAGGAGGGGAGCGTCGGGCACACATCTTCGACTACGCGGTTCCGACCAGCGTCTTTCCGACTCATCTCTCCTATGTGGCGTTGGGGCATCTCCATCGTCAGCAGAAGATGCCGCATCCCGGCGCCGTTTGGTACGCCGGGTCTCCTCTCCAACTCGACTTTGGCGAGGTTGGCGACCAGAAGGGCGTCCTCGTCGTAGATGCGTCACCGGGTCTGCCTGCCCAGGTGACCTCGGTTCCTCTGGAGGCTGGCCGACCCTTGGTCACGGTCAGGGGATCTCTCGACCAGGTCGCCGCACTGGCTGGAGACATGGGAGGCGCCTTCGTGAAGGTGGAACTCGTCGAGAAGGCTCGAGTGGGCCTTGCCGACGAAGTACGTGAGCTCCTCGAGAATGTCGTCGAGGTGGTTCTGGACTCTCCCGAGGCTGCTCCGAATCGTGTCGAGCCCCGACAGGAACTCGAGCCGGCCGATGCCTTCCACCGCTATCTTGCCGAGAAGGCCGTAGACGACCCCGACCTCGAGAAGCTCTTCTCCGAACTGCTGGACGACGCGGCGGCGGCGACCCCATGAGGCCAACGGCCATTCGAGCAGAGGGCTTTGCCACCTACCGAACACCGGTCGAGATCGAGCTGGGCGGTGTCGACTTCTTCTCCTTGTCGGGCCCCACCGGCGCCGGGAAGTCCAGCCTGGTTGACGCCATGATCTTCGCCCTCTACGGGCGCATCCCACGCTTGGGCGGCAAATCGGTGGCTCCCGTCATCGCCGCCGGTGCGGACCGGGCTCGGGTTCAACTCGACTTCGAGGTCGACGGGGACAGCTACACCGTTGCCCGGCTGGCTCAGCGAACCGGTAGCGGCGCCAGTGTCACCGAGGCGCGGCTGGAGCGGGTGACGGACGACACCACGGTCTCGTTGGCCGACAAGGCCGATGCAGTGACGAAGAGCGTCGAGTCGCTGCTGCGATTGCGTTTCGAGGACTTCATCAGAACGGTCGTCCTGCCTCAGGGCCAGTTCGCCAAGTTCCTCAAGTCGACGGGAGGCGACAAGCAGCAGCTCCTCAGGAGCATTCTCGGTCTCGAGATATATCGCGAGGTCAGGGAGCTGGCGAAGATGAAAGCGGCTGTCGCCATCGACCGCGCCGAGCGTGCGAGGAGCCGTCTCGGCGTGATCGAACCGGCAGATGATGCCACCCGCGCCTCCGCCGTCGAGCGTCGCGACCGATTGCTGGAGATGGCCGATGTCGTCGAGGGGCGCGAGAGGTCGCTGCAGGGCCTCGAGGGGCAACTTGTGAGGGTGGGCGCGCGCTCTGCGGCCCTGGCAGATGGCATTGCCCGGCTCGAGTCGATAGTTCCACCCGATGACCTCGACGAACTCGAGAGCAAGGCGGTGGCAGCCCGCGGCGAAGTCGCCGATCTCGACCAGGTTCTGGCGGAGACGTCAGCAGAGATGGAGGAGCTGGAGCGGCAGATCAGATCCCTTCCGTCACTCGACGAGATAGCCGTTCAGGGAAGAGCACTGGCCCGAATCAACGAGTTGGCCGAGATACTCGAGTCTGGGGAGTTGGACGAGGCCGTCGCAGCACGGTCAGAGGCGGCCGCGATGTTGGCCAACGCCATAGCGGGCCGAGACCAGTTGAGCGAGCGGCTGGTCGAGACCCAGGTCTCACACGCCGCCCACGCACTCGGCGAGCGCCTTGTTTTGGGGGAGGAATGTCCGGTTTGCCGTTCTCTGGTTGAAACAATCCCGCCGTCGACCGTCCCCGAGGAGTTGGACGCCCTCGAGATCAGCCACGCCGAGGCCGTCCGCCATGTGGAGTCGGCAGGCTCTGCGCTCAGAGAAGCTGAGTCCCAAGTGGCGAGTGTCGAGACCCGCTGGAGCGAGCACCGGGCCGAAACCGAACGGCTGCAGGCTGACCTTCCCGCTGGACTCAGCACCGATCACCTCGAGACGGTCAGATCGGATCTGGAGGCGTTGAATTCATCGGTCGGGCAGGCACGAGCCCGGCGTGAGACGATTGCGAAGTCTCGAGACGAGTCCCAGGCCGCCCTGGAGGAGTTGGCGGACAGCGTGCGCAGAGTGGCCAAGGCCCTGACGGCAGCGCAGCTCAAGGTGGCTGACCTCGATCCGCCGGTCTCCGAGAGTGACGATGTGATGGTCCAGTGGAAGGAGCTCATGGCCTGGCGACACGACAAGAGCCAAAGACTTGCCGCCGAGAAGTCCGAAGTCGTGGAGGCCGTAGCGGCGGCCGAGAGTGCCGTTTCGGATGCCCGGGCCGAGTTGGTGGCTGATCTGGAGACTTTGGGCGTGGTGGCCGAGGCGCCCTACGCGCTCCAGGTCGCCGCCGCCTTGAAGGCGGCTGAGCTGGTGGTCAGCCGCCACGTCGAAGAACTGGAACAAATCGCAGAGTTGAGCGCCGTGATCGAGACCGAGACGAAGTCGGCGGCAGTAGCGTCGGCGTTGGCCGGCCACTTGCGATCCGATGGGTTCGAGAGGTGGCTCACCGTGGGTGCCCTGGAGCGGCTGGTCGACGGCGCCAATGGCCTGATGGACCAGCTTTCCGGCGGCGGCTACTCGCTTCACAGCGACGATGACGGCTCCTTCTCGATTGTGGACCATCGCAACGCCGATGAGCGAAGACAGGTGGCGACGCTGTCTGGTGGTGAGACTTTTCTAGTTTCGCTGGCGTTGGCCCTTTCCCTTGCTGAGACTCTTTCTGCCGCGGGCGGGTCAGGCCTCGACGCCATCATCCTCGATGAGGGCTTCGGCACCCTGGACGATGAGACGCTCGACACGGTGGCCGCGGTGCTCGAGGAGTTGGCGACCAGGGGTCTCATGGTCGGGGTAATCACCCATGTGAAGGAGTTGGCTGCGAGGGCGCCGATCCGCTTTGAAGTCTCTCGTGGCGTCTCCGGTTCGTCTGTTGAGGAGGTCTCGTGAAGTTCACTGTCGAGACCTGGGACGCCGAATACGGGGCGCCGACCGATCCGGAACTGATCGATGCCACCGAGAAGGTCGATCCCACGGTTGAAGTGCGGGCCGAAGACTGGCGGCCGATCGCCAGCGAGTCGGACCGGGTCGCAGACGTCTTGTTCGTTGACGGCGTCCGTCGAGTCGATGCGACCGTCTGGATAGATCAGCCGCCTGACTTTCCCGGGTTCGGGCTGGCAGCGACCTACGCCGCAGGAGCGGTTCGCTGCAACGGGCGCGCGGTCCTCGAGCAAGCGGAGGTTGCCAGGGGGTTGTTCACCGCTGCCGATGCCACCGACGTCGAGACTGCCGTCGGCCCTTATCTGGTCAAGGCCACGAAGGGAACAACGTCCGAAGAGCTCTGGCTGGGCATCCAGCAGAGAATGGGAGACCTGGAGGCTCTGGTCGCATCCCGGACCGGCGGAGCCGATCTCGTGGTCGTCGACGGGCCGCTATCACACTCCCGAGATGTCGAGAACGCGGTCGGATACGTCAAGACTCAGAAGGTGCAGTACCTGCCGCTGGAGCTGCGCCAGGTGCTGACCTCACTTCCTGCCAGTTGTCGAACGCCGCTCTTCTTGACGACCACTTCGTGGAGTCGATTCTCCTGGTACCAGCGGCTGGCCAACCATGCCGGCCCCGCTGGGGGGCTGGTCCGCTGCGAGATCGAAGCGGACAGGCCCGTGTCCGATGCTGTCCGCATCGCCAATCGGGTGAGTGCCACCCTCCCGGCCTTCGCTTCGACCCGCCACAAAGACCCCCGCGCTCCCCAGAATCTCTACCCGATCGGAGGGCTGGAGAGGGAGCTACGCCATCGGCTCGGAGACAGACACCTGGCGGTCCGCGCGCTCAGGGTTGCGGCATCACCCACCGCAGCCTGAGAGCCGCCGATAGGGGCGCAGATACTCGGGCACCTCGATGCCTTCGCTCAGATCAGCGGAGGGAACCGGTTCTCCGGCCGTCATCTGGAGAGGTATCACTCCTGCCCAGGCGTCCCCACCCATGTCCTCGGGATCGTCAACGGGACCACCCGTCCTCAACTTGGCCGAGGCTTCGTCGAGTTTGACTTCGATCGCCGCAGTTGCCTGGAGCTCTTTGGGGCGCGGCGCTCTCATGTCTGCGACCCGGCCCGGTATCAGCGCCTCGACCAATCGATCGAGGCTTGCCTCGTGTTCGCTCCCGGTGAGGATTCGCCCCTCACCGTGAATCACGACGCTGCGGTAGTTCGCCGACGAGTGAAAGCCGCTTCGGGCCACGACGATTCCGTCGACCAGAGTGACCGCGATGCTCAGCGGTGATCCTGAGCGCACCGCTCGAGCAATGCCCGATGAATGGGAGCCGTGGATGATGATCCGTTCTCCATCTCGTGCATAGAGCATCGGGATCACCACTGGCCTTCCCTCTGTGATGTAGCCGACATGGCAGACGAAACCCTCGTCGAGGATTGCGTTGACGACTTCGGGATCGCCTGTACCGCGCTCGGGGAGGCGGCGGATGGTGGTCTTGTCCGCGCTGTTCAATGCTCAGCCCTGGCTGCCCGGGTCATCAGCGCAAGCACGGCGTCCTGGGGGTCGAGCCCGTCGTAGAGAACATGGCCGACCTGTGAGGCAATCGGCATCTCGACGTCGTGGTTTCGGGCGAGTCCGAGGACCCCGTGCGTGCTCTTGACTCCCTCCGCCACCATCTTCATGTCGGCGGCGATCTCATCCAGTGATCGGCCTTGGGCGAGTCCGAATCCGACCTGGTGATTGCGACTCATTGAGGAGCAGCAAGTCGCGATCAGGTCGCCCATTCCGGCCAGTCCGGCGAAGGTGGCGGGTCTGCCTCCGGCTGCCACTCCGAGACGAGTCAGCTCCGCAAGTGCCCGGGTGATGAGAGTGGCTCTGGTGTTGTCGCCAAACCCGAGCCCGTCGGACATCCCCGCCGCGATCGCCATCACGTTCTTCATCGCGCCACTCAGTTCCACGCCTATTACGTCGTCGTTCGTGTAGACGCGGAAGTTGGGGCCCATCAGGGTCGATTGGAGTTGTCGGGCGGCTTGCTGGTCCTTCATGGCGATCACGGCTGCCGTTGGTTGGCCGGCGACGATCTCGCCGGCGAGGTTTGGCCCGGAGAGCGCGCCGATCCGATCGCGATCGTGGCCTGGCGAGATTTCGGCGACGATCTCGGTCATCGTGTCCAGGGATCCCTCCTCGATCCCCTTTGTCAGAGAGACGATCGAGGCGTGTCTACCGACCCACTTCGCCGCATTGCCGTAAACGTCCCTGAAACCGTGGGAGGGAACAGCCATCACGACTGCGGCTGCTCCTTTCACCGCTTTCTTCATATCGGAGGTGGCGCTCACCGCATCGGGCAAGGTCAACGTGGGCAGGTAGTCGGGGTTGGACCGACTTTGGTTGATCGCCTTGGCCAACTCCGGCCTTCTCGCCCAGAGCGAAGTCGGCGAGGATCTGGAAGCCAGCCATGCGACCGTTGTTCCCCACGATCCGGCTCCGATGACGGCGATGTGCGACATTGGACATGACGGTAGCTCTCCTACTCTCCCCACTCTGTGAGCCTGTCCATTGGAATCGTCGGCCTCCCCAACGTGGGAAAGTCGACGCTCTTCAACGCTCTCTCCAACGCCGGCGTCCTGGCGGCCAACTACCCCTTTGCCACCATCGCCCCGAACACCGGGGTGGTCCCCATTCCGGATCCACGTCTCGAGCCACTCGGTGAGCTGTTCGGTTCAGCCAAGACAAGCGCGGCCACCGTGACCTTCGTCGACATCGCCGGTCTGGTCAAAGGAGCCAGCGAGGGCGAGGGCCTTGGGAACAAGTTCCTGGCCAACATCCGTGATGTCAACGCCATCTGCCACGTGGTGCGGGCGTTCACCGACACGAATGTGGCCCACGTCGGCGATCGTCTCGATCCGGGCCAGGACATCGCGACGATCGAGACCGAATTGGCGATCGCCGACTTGGAAACTGTCGACAAGCGGCTCAGCAGGCTCGAGAAGGAAGCGGCGTCAAGACCGGACTTGAGGGACCGGGCTGGCCTCATGAGGGAACTTCGGGGAGTTCTCGGCCGGGGTGAAATGGTTGCCAACCAGCCGCATCTGATGGGTCGTGCCTCGGAGTTCGAAGACCTCCACCTTCTCACGGCGAAGCCGACCATCTACGTCTTCAATAGCGACACGGCTTTGCTGGCGGATGCCTCGATAAGAGAAGACCTGGCTGGGCTGGTCGCACCTGCCGATGCGCTGTTCTTGGACGCTCAGGTCGAGGCCGAGCTCGTGGAGCTTCCCCCGGCCGACCGTCTCGAGTTGCTGGAGTCGATGGGCCAAGATGAGCCGGGCCTGAACGCGGTCACACGAGCCGCCTACCACACCCTCGGCCTCCAGAGCTTCCTGACCGGAGGGCCCAAGGAGACGAGGGCGTGGACCATTCGGGCCGGGGCGACGGCCCCGGAGGCGGCAGGTGAGATCCACACCGACTTCCAAAGGGGCTTCATTGCGGCTGAGGTAATCGACTACGACCTGCTCATCGAGGCCGGATCGTGGCCAGAGGCGAAGTCCCGGGGCCTGGTCAGAACCGAGGGGAAGGCCTACGTAATGAGACCTGGCGATGTCGCTCTGTTTCGGTTCAACACCTAGGTGAGAACTAAGTTATGCACGTGTTCCAGTTGACCGTGCTCATTGGCACAGTCGGGGCCCCTCTGAGTGAGCACGAGGTTCTAGTCTTCCTCGTCCAGCTTGCCTTGCTCGTGGGCGTTGCCCGCATCCTCGGGTGGATGGCCAAGAGCATCAACCAACCCCCGGTCGTCGGGGAGCTTCTCGCAGGAGTACTGCTCGGGCCGACCCTATTCGGGCGCTTCGCCCCGGAGTCATTCGAGTGGGTCTTCGGCGAGGCGACGGTCACGTCTTTGATGTTTGGCATGGCCTGGCTCGGTGTGATCATGCTTCTGATCGTCATCGGGTTCGAGACCGATCTGGCGATCATCAGTCGATATCGGGGCGCCGCTGTGTCCGTGGCGGCCGGAGCCCTGCTGGTGCCACTGGGAACGATAGGAGCTGTCGCATTTGTCGCCCCAGATTCTTTCGTCGGCGAGGGGGTGGACCGAGTCGTGTTCGCCGGCTTCCTGGCCTTGGCCCTGTCGGTTGCCGCCCTTCCGGTAGTCGCCAAGATCCTTCAGGACCTCGGATTCCTGAGACGCAATTTCGGCCAGGTGACCCTTGCCGCAGGAATGACGATGGATGCCGTCGGCTGGCTGATCCTGGCCGCCCTCTCCGGGATTGCACTGGAGGGCTTCCAGCCCGATCGGCTCGCGGTCTCCTTCATCGGGCTTCTTGTCTTCGTCGTACTCAGCGTGACTGTCTTCCGGTGGCTGCTCGACCGCCTATTCCGCTACGTCATGGCCCGTGGCTCGTCGGCCACGGCCGCAGTGTCGATCACGCTGGTGGCTGCCCTGGTCGGAGGCGCCGTCACTCAGGCTCTCAACCTGGAGGCGATCCTTGGCGCCTACATCATCGGGATCCTGGTTGCAGGTCTTCGACATCAGTTGCCCCAAGTGCGAAGGATTCTCGAGACGATCACGGCGGCCTTCTTTGCCCCGATCTTCTTCGCCTTCTCGGGCCTTCGAGTCGATGTCGGCCTGCTCGACACCGGCACCGTGGTCGGATGGGCTGTGGCCCTGATCGCTCTTGCCGTCGTTGCCAAGATCATAGGAACCGTCGCCGGTGGCTTTTTCGCCGGGGTTCGAGGAAGGGAGGCTCTGGCACTCGGCTCAGGGCTGTCGGCTCTCGGCGCAATGGGAATCGTGGTCGCAATCGTCGGCCTCAATCTCGGTGTTGTGAGCGAGACCGGGTACACCGTCATGGTCCTGGCCGCGATCGTCACCTCGCTGCTGGCTCCACAGTTGCTGAAGGTGGTCGTGAGGGGCTGGGAGATCCCCGCCGAGGAGGCGATGAGGCTCGAGGAGGAGCAGCTGCGCGAGTCGAGTGAGATCCTTGGGGCCAAACGGGTGCTGATACCAACCCGGGGCGGTGAGAACAGCCGTTTTGCGGCTCACCTCATCCATGCGGTGCTGCCCAATGCGGAGGTCACAGTCTTGGCCGTCGACTTGGCGGGCACGGGATTGACCCGCCTCTTCGGGCGCATCGAGGGAGAGCCCGGAGACCCCACCGACGTGGTCGCCCAGGTGGAAGGGGCCCGGGTGATACGAAGAATCGCGCGCGATCCGGCGGCGGCGATCGCCAAGGAGGCCAACCTGGGATACGACCTGGTGGTTCTCGGAGCTACTGAGACGGGCGAGGGGACTTTCAACAGCGTGATCGACCGTGTCTTGGCCAGGATCGAGTTGCCGTCGATCGTCGTTAGATTCCCCCAAGGTCATGCCGTGGGAGAAGAGCTGCCGACCAACGTTCTCGTCCCGGTGGCGGCGACGCGTTCGACTCGTGCCGCCGAGGAGTTCGCGTACTCGGTGGCCAAAGCGTCCTCTGGACGCTGCTTTGCGCTCCACGTGATCAACCGCCCGGAGGGCCAGGGTGTTCTTCTGGAGGACGCTGCGATCGAAGAGAGCCTCAAGGCGGGCCAGGAGATGGTGAGCGCTGCGGCTGCGCTTGGTCAGCGGGTTGGAGTCGAGGTGGTTACTTCTGTCAAGGTTGCGCCAAACGCAGAAGAGGAGATCGTTCAGTTCGCCAACGCCGGCAACTACGACCTCATGGTCATAGGTGCCAGCGCGCGTGCATTGACCAACAGGCCTTTCTACGGTCACCGGGTATCACACATCTTGTCCCATGCTGAGCTACCGGTGGTAGTCGTCGGGCTGCCCAGAGAACGGACGCCAGAAGCTCCGGCACATTGAAACGAGAACAGAAGATGCCTCAACCAGCAGAGAAGTTCAGCGACCGACACATAGGTCCCCGACCCGCAGACATAGACAAGATGCTGGCGACCGTCGGTGCGACGTCCCTGGACGAGCTGGTCGCCCAAACCGTGCCATCTTCGATCTTCGATACCAGCCTTGACCTCCCCGCCGCGATGTCGGAGACCGAAGTCGTCTCCCGCCTCGAAGAGCTGGCGTCGAAGAACAAGGTAATACCGTCGCTGATCGGCCTCGGATATCACGACACCATCACGCCTCCGGTCATTCAGAGAAACGTCCTGGAGAATCCTGCCTGGTATACCGCCTACACCCCCTACCAGCCCGAGATTTCCCAGGGTCGCCTCGAGGCGCTGCTCAACTTCCAGACGATGGTTTCGGACCTGACCGGTTTGGACGTCGCCAACTCCTCCCTGCTCGACGAGCCGACTGCCGCCGCCGAGGGCATGGCAATGGCGCGTCGCCTCTATGGCGGCAGGGCCGACGTCTTCTACGTGGACCCCGATACCCATCTTCCCACCAAGGCGGTCGTGGAGGGCCGAGCCAGGGCGGCCGGCGTCGAGGTTCTCGAACTCGACGAGTCGGCTGATCCCTCAGCAGCCTTTGGCGTGCTGCTTCAGTATCCCGGGTCGAGCGGTGCTATCACCGACCACGGCGAGGTCGTCGAACGATTCCACGAAGCGGGCGCCTTCGTCGTGGTGGCTGCCGACCTGCTCGCGCTGACGATGCTCCCGCCCCCCGGTGAGTGGGGAGCAGATGTCGTCGTCGGATCGGCCCAGAGATTCGGGGTTCCTCTCGGCTACGGCGGGCCCCACGCGGGATACATCGCGACGAGAGAGGATCTGGTTCGCGGCCTGCCCGGCCGACTCGTGGGCGTGTCGAACGACGAAGCGGGCCGGCTCGGCTACCGCCTGGCACTGCAGACCCGCGAGCAGCACATAAGGAGGGAGAAGGCCACCTCCAACGTATGCACCGCACAGGTCCTGCTGGCGGTCATGTCCGGGCTCTACGGCTGCTGGCACGGCCCGGATGGTCTGGCTGGGATGGCGAGGGAGATCCACCGCCTCACCTCGCTGCTGGCCGGCCACATCAGGGAGTCGAAGTACCGACTCGTCAATGACACATGGTTCGACACGATCACGGTCGAAACACCCGAAGGAGCCGACGCTCTGCTCGAGCGCGCCCGGGAGGTGGGGGTGAACCTGGGTAGGGCCGGAGAGAGTCGAGTCCGAATCGCTCTCAACGAGAAGTCGGATGAGAAGCTGGTGGCCGAGGTGGCCGCCCTGTTTGGAGACGGACCCCTCCCCACCGATGCTCCATCCGGAATTCGCGCCGAGAGAACGTCGGCGTTCATGACCCACCCGGTGTTCTCCAGTCACCAATCCGAGCACGAGATGCTCCGCTACCTGCGGCGACTCGCGGACCGGGACCTCGCCCTCGACCGGAGCATGATCCCTCTCGGATCGTGCACGATGAAGCTGAACGCCACGACGGAGATGATCCCGATCAGCTGGCCTTCCTTCGCCGGCATCCATCCCTATGCGCCGGCTGATCAGGCGGCCGGATACATCGAGTTGATTGGGGAACTGGAGTCGTACCTTGCCGAAACTACCGGGTATGCGGCCGTATCGCTCCAGCCCAACGCCGGCTCACAAGGCGAGTTCGCCGGTCTTCTCGCCATTGCCGCCTATCACTCGTCTCGGGGCGAGGGCCATCGCGATGTCTGCCTGATCCCTGCCTCTGCGCACGGCACCAACGCCGCCTCGGCGGTGATGGCTGGGATGAGAGTCGTTGTCGTGGCCACCGACGATGCGGGGGACGTCGACCTCGGCGACCTAGAGGCGAAGGCTTCTGCACACTCGGATGACCTGGCGGCCGCGATGGTCACCTATCCGTCGACCCATGGCGTGTTCGAGGAGGGGATCAAGCGGCTCACCGAGATCATTCACGGCCACGGAGGCCAGGTGTACGTCGACGGCGCCAACTTGAACGCGCTGGTTGGGCTGGCGCGGCCTGCCGACTTCGGAGCCGATGTCGGCCATCTGAATCTGCACAAGACTTTCACCATCCCCCATGGTGGAGGGGGCCCGGGAGTTGGCCCTGTTGGGGCGGCCAGTCATTTGGCGCCGTTCCTGCCCAACCACCCGTTGCTGGCCGAGGCGGGCCCCGATACAGGCATTGGCCCGATATCAGGGGCTCCATTCGGCTCGGCGGGCATACTCCCGATTCCGTACGCCTACATGAGACTCATGGGCGCAGACGGACTTCGTCAGGCGACCAAGGTGGCCATTCTCTCGGCGAACTACGTGGCCCGGCGCCTCGATCCCTATTTCCCTGTCCTGTACACCGGAGCCGAGGGGCGGGTGGCTCATGAGTGCATCCTCGACCTACGGCCGATGACCAAGGCCGCGGGTGTCACTGCCGAGGATGTGGCCAAGCGCCTCGCCGACTACGGACTTCATGCCCCGACACTCTCGTTCCCTGTCCTGGGGACGCTGATGATCGAGCCCACCGAGTCGGAGAGCCTTGCTGAGATCGACCGGTTCTGTGAAGCGATGATTGCAATCAGAGCCGAAGCCGATCGGGTGGCGGCCGGCGAGTGGCCGCGGGACGACAATCCGCTGTTCCGGGCCCCTCACACGGCCGAAGATGTCTCAGCGGATGTGTGGGATCGCCCTTATGGCAGAGAGGAAGCGGCCTTTCCGATGGCGGATCTTCGTCGGGACAAGTACTGGCCACCTGTTGGGAGGATCGACGGTGCCTCTGGTGACCGAAACCTCATATGTGCCTGCCCTCCGCTGGATGCGTACACCTGATCACTTGACAATCAGTGGCGGGGTGGGATCTTTATGGGCCATATCCGAGTGTCGGAATAAGGTGGGAATCGGTTGAAATTCACCGGTCAGATCAGATTTCCCGACCTGGACCATCCCGGGGTACCGGTCACCTTCCAGATCGAGGAGGCTCAAGCTGAGATTCTGCTCGATGGTGAGTCCCTCGGCCGCTGGTCCTTGTTCGACGTGCATGCCCAGAGGTTGGTCTCAAGTGCGTTCGAGGTGAGTCTCAGAGGACAGGAGATCACCTTCATCGCCGAGAATCCGATGGATTTCGCCTATCGGGGCGTGGAGCACATGGCCAAGGCGTGGGCACGGTTCAAGGCCATGAACTTCTTGCGCAGATTCTTTGCGGTGCGGTGGTCACGGAGGGGCTCGATACCGTCGAGAGTCGACGAGCTTGCCGGAGCCATGGTCGACAATCTGGAGAGGCAGGGAGCGGCGCCCGAGCAAGTGGCCAGTGCGCCTGGCGACGGTCGCCACCTGAAGGCGGTGCCACCGCCGACCCGAACTCCCCCTCCGAATCGCCCGGCCGAGGCTCCGCAGACCGAGGTTGACCAGGTGCCTGCCGACCCAGTTCCGGCCGAGCGAGGGTCCGTTCCGGCCGACCCCGAGCCTGCTCCAATCGAAGTGGAGTCTGCTCCGGCCGATCCCGAGCCGGAGACGGTCACCGCGTTCCCTGTTGCCGAGCCCTCAAAGTCCGACGATCGCCCTTTCTGGGTGAAGGCCTCAGCCACCGATGCGTTGGAGGCCGAGCGAGCCGCCATCGAGGAAGAGAGACGGCGTCTCGAGGAAGACCGGGCCAGGCTCGCGGAGGAGCGGGAAGCCGCCGAGAGGGAGGTTGCCGAGAGCATTGCTTCTGCCCGGGCCGAGATCGAGCGTCTCGAGGCCGAGCGGGCCGAGTTGACGCGCCTGGAGTCCGAGCATGAGGCTCGGGAGCGGCTCAACAAGGAGCAGGCAGAACAGCACCGCAAGGAAGCCGAGTTGCTCGAAGCCAAGCGCAGTGAGTTGGCGCAGCTTGAAGCCGAGCGTGAAGAGGCTGTCCGGAGGGAAGCTGAGCGTCTGGAGTCTGAGCGTGCCCAGGCCGAGGCGGGGCGTCTGAAAGCAGAGCGCCTGGAGGCCGAAAGACTCGAGGAAGAGCGCGTCGAGGCCGAGCGTCTGGAGGCGGAGCGGGCCGAAGCGGAACGCCTGGAGGAGCAGCGCAGGGCCCAAGAGGCCGAAGCCGACGAGATCGTCAGGGAGCGACTGAGCACTTCAGCCGAAGGCTCGGGCGAGGAGCAGGTCAAGGACTTGGTGGTGGACTTGGGCGATCTGGAGAAGCAGTTGGACGAGCCGGTCCCCGAGCCGGCGCTGAGCGGAGCCGATCCGAAGTCCGGCTTGATGGGTGCGGTGCGCGCCGCCTTTACCCGTGGCGGAGGGCGCAATCACGTCCACGACTTCGTAGAAGCGCCAGCCGGTATCGGAATGGTTCGATCGATCTGTCGCGAGTGCGGCTACGTATCGATCACAACCTCGGACTGAGTCAAGCCCCCGAGCCGAGAACCATGGCCAGCACCACCTGGTCGACCGTCCTGAGATCCATCGGTGTCATCTTCTTGGCGACCCGCCCAGTGGCGCGCCGGTATTTGCCCAGTCGGGCCCCATCTCTGCTGTGGAGGCCGAGACGTGGCGGGATCACGAGATCGAGCAGGCCAGGGCCGGCGAGCATCGCCGCGCCCAAGACATGAGTGAAGAGGGAGATTTCGTCGACGAAGGCCTACCCGACGAGCCTCTGGAAGCTGCCACCTCCAGGGCCAGGGCGTCGTTACCCTCCCGAGGTGCCTGATGTTCGACCGGTGATTCTTTCCGGGGGTGCCGGAACTCGGCTGTGGCCCATGTCCGTTCCGGCACTTCCCAAGCAGTTCGCCGGCCTGTTGGGCGGTGGATCCTTGTTCGAGATGTGCCTTCGGAGGGTCTCCGCCGAGCACGGGTTCGGCAAACCGATCGTCGTGACATCGGCAGATCACCTCGATCTGGTTTCGAGGGCCCTGGCCGAAACCGAGTCCTGGCTGATCATCGCCGAGCCGACTGGACGGAACACGGCGGCCGCGGCGATCGCCGCTGCCTTGGTCAGCGACCCGGCAGACACTCTCGTGATCCTCCCGTCGGATCATCTCATTGCGGACGACGACGGGTTCCGGGATGCGGTGGCGACGGCATCGAGCCACGCAGAGCAAGGGGCGCTTGTCACGTTTGGAGTGACCCCGACGCGCGCCGAGACCGGGTACGGCTACATCGAGGTGGGCGAGCCGCTCGGAGATGCACACCGGGTGAGGCGCTTTACCGAGAAGCCGACCGCGGAGGAGGCGGCGCGGTTGATCGAGGGCGGCCGCCTGTGGAACTCCGGGATGTTCGTCGTGGCTGCCGGGACCCTCTTGGAGGAGGCGAACCATCACTGTCCGGAGATTGTCCATGGGGTGTCTGCTGCGCTCACCGAGCCGGTCGGGAACATCCTGAGATTGGGCGACGAGTTCTCCGATGTGCCGAGCCAGCCCTTCGACAGCGCGATCATGGAGAAGACAAGTCGAGGTGTGGTTGTGGCTACAGACATAGGATGGAGCGACATAGGGTCTTTTCAATCGCTCTGGGAGTCTCTGCCTCGGGATGGTTCCAACAACGTCGTGGTGGGCGACGTCTTGGCCAAGGAGGTAAGCGGATCGCTCGTGATCGCGAACTCGCGAACCGTGGCGGTGGCCGGTGTGGAAGGCCTCGTGGTGGTGGAGACAGAGGACGCCGTTTTGGTCGTTCCCCGTGATCGATCCCAACTCGTCCGGGACCTCGTGGCGGACGTCTCGTCGGGTACCGAAGACCCCGATTGACCGTACGATCTCGCCGATGCGACTGTTGGCGGCCCTAGTCCTGATCCTGATCTCGGCATGCTCGGTGGGGCGTCCGGCCGATGATGCTTCCGGGGAAGAGATCTACAGCCTGCTGTGCTCGAACTGCCATGGCGAGGATCTCGGTGGCGCCATCGCCGGGCCTTTGGGGCCGGGCTCTCTCTCGGCGGGTCAGCCTGACGAGTTCCTGGAGATTTCGATAATGCATGGGCGCGGTCGGATGCCTTCGTTCTCGTCGACCATTGACGAAGACCAGCTGGATCGGCTTGTTGGCTACATACGCGAGAAGCAACTCGGGCCATGACCGCTGTGTTGGAAGCACTGGAGCTGTATCCGATATCGATTCCGATGAAGTATCGGTTCAGGCGTACCGAAAGACGCGACGCGGTACTGATCAAAGGGCCTTCGGGTTGGGGCGAGTTCTCTCCCTTCCCCGACTACCCGCCCAAAGTGACCACTCGATGGCTTGCCGCAACTCTCGAGCTCGCCTGCGGAAGGGTGCCGGAGCCGGGTCGGGACGAGATTGCGGTGAATGTCACTGTTCCTGCGGTCGATCCGGAAACTGCTCGCTCACTGGTCCTCGCGTCGGGCGCCTCGACGGCGAAGGTGAAGATCGGCGACCCTGATGACGACGACGCCGCAGAGCGAGATCGGCTCCAAGCCGTTCGAGAGGCTCTGGGCCCAACGGGGAGGCTTCGGGTCGATGTCAATGCTGCCTGGGACCTGGAAACTGCTGTTGACCGGCTCGAGAAGCTCGCCGTCTTCGACCTCGAGTATGTGGAGCAGCCCGTGGCCAGTGTCGAGGACATGCAGCTACTTCGCCAGCGCATTTCGATTCCGCTGGCGGCCGATGAGCTGATCAGACAGAGTCCCCGTCCGCTGGAGGTGATTGGCGCCGGAGCGGCCGACGTGATGATCCTCAAGGTGCAGCCGATGGGAGGCGTGTCTCGAGTGCTCGACCTGGCTGAAAAGTCCCCGGTCCCGGTGGTGATCTCGTCGGCCCTGGAAACTTCGGTTGGCATGTACGGGGGTCTGTTGGCGGCCTCTCTCCTCGAAGACTCTGACTACGCCTGCGGGCTCGGAACGGTTTCACTCCTTGACGGCGACCCGACGACGGCACCCTTGATACCGGAGAGAGGGCTCTTGAAAGTCAGGCGACCCGAGCCGGACCCGGAGCTCTTGAAGCGATACCGCCCGGACCGGGGTCGTGCGGCTGAGCTGTTGCGCAGGGTGAGGGCCGCCGCTGAGATGCTCACATGAGCCAACCGAATCCGAGCACGGCGATGGCCCGGGCAGTCATCGACGAACTGGCGCGAGGTGGTGTGAAGATGATTGTGGCTTCACCCGGATCGCGCTCGGCAGCTCTCGTGATAGCCGCGCACGAGCACCCCTCTGTCATGTTGGTGATGTCGATCGATGAGAGGTCGGGTGCATTTCATGCCCTCGGATGGGCCAAGGCGACTGGTCGCGCGGCCGCCGTGATATCTACATCGGGGACTGCGCCGGCCAACTTCCTGCCTGCCGCAATCGAAGCTTCGATGTCGCTGACGCCCCTTGTGGTTCTCTCCGCCGACCGCCCTCTAGAGATGCAAGGCGTCGGAGCGAACCAGACGATCGACCAGAAGGAGCTGTTCGGCAGGCATGTTCGGGCGTTCCTGCACCTGGAGGCGGCGGACGCCTCGACGGACGCAAGTGCCGGTTGGCGTGCCGAGGCGAGCGGAGTCGTTGCTTCCGCCCTTGGGGTCGGTTCGACGCCCCCTGGGCCGGCGCACTTGAACATCTCCTTTCGCGAGCCAACGGTCCCGGCGACCGACGATGGACGGACCGTGGGGGAGGAATACCCCTACGGCATAGCCTCCTGGCATAGCGATGAGCATGCAGCCCCCGAGCCAACGGCTGCCGACCTCGCGGATCTCTCCGTCTCGGGACGGGGCTTGGTGATCTGCGGCGAGGGTGCCTACGACCGCGGGAGGCTCCGCTCGGCAGCGGCCCGATTGGGTTGGCCGCTGCTGGCCACTGCACTTTCGGGAATGCGAGGCGGCGAAGTGGTTGCCTCCTATCACCACCTGCTGGCGGACGATGTGCCAGAGGTGTTGCGGCCCGACGTCGTCTTTGCCGTCGGCTCGATAGGGCCGAGCCCTCGTCTCGAGGATCTCGTGGCTTCAGCCGCCACCAGAGTTCGAGTCGACTATTGGGGTCGTTACATCGATCCTCGCCGAGGTGCCACCAAGGTCCTGGCTGCCGATCCGGCATTGACATTGGAAGCCATCGCAGAGCAGGGAAGTGGAACCACGGACTGGGCGGTCGTGTGGAAGACGGCCGATGAAGAAGTCGACCGTGTGATCGGTGAGTTTCTCGACAACGAGGCTTCGATGTCAGGGGGGAAGGTCGCTCGGGCCATTGCAGGCACCGATTGGAGGAGCCTCGTGGTCGCCTCGTCGCTTCCGATAAGAGAAGTCGATGCCCACCTTCGGGGTGACGGGCGTGTCTTGGCCAACCGCGGCGCCTCAGGTATCGACGGCTTCATCTCGACGGCCCTCGGTGTGGCCAGAAGCGGCCCACGCACCTTGGCCCTGAGCGGAGATCTCTCTCTGCTCCATGACAGCAACGGGTTTCTCGTCGAGGACCGACCTGCCCTTGTGACGGTCGTGCTCGACAACAACGGGGGAGGCCTCTTCGACTCTCTCCCACCGGCCCGTCATGCGCCCGAGTATGAGCGCCTGTTTGTCACTCCCCACGGTCGTGATCTCGCGATCCTTGCCGCCTTCCATGAACTGCCCTACACAGAGTCTGAAACCGTCCCCTCACTGGTGTCTTCCATCGAAGGGGCTCTCGCCGAGACGAATGAGCTGATGATCCGGGTGCCGGTCAACCGCGAAGAGGATCAGGCCACACGCCTGGAACTCGACCGAATCGGAGCTTCGGTGGCCTCAGCCCTCAACGCCTAACGCCTCCAGCATCGGGGCCAACTTGAGCTGAGTTTCCGCAAGCTCCTTGTCCCGACTCGCTCCCGCTACCAACCCTCCACCAGCGTGCAAGACGACGCGGTCATCTTCTATGACCCCGCACCTCAGGGAAACGGCGAACTCGCCATTGCCATCTGCGTCCATCCAGCCCACCGGACCGGCGTAGAGACCACGCCCGGAGGGCTCCAGCCGTCTTATCAAGGCCATTGCATCCTCCGTGGGGACACCGCCAACCGCTGGCGTCGGATGGAGGTCGGCGAGAAGGGTTGCCACCGTCGTTCCAGGCTTCACCTTGCCGTTGATCCGGGTGCCCAGATGGCTGATGATGCCAAGATCGACAACGAACGGCTCGAGCTCGGGCTTGGCCTCGAGGTGGGTCCTGAGGGATCCTTCGACTGCCTGCGCGGTGAGCCGGTGCTCCTTGGAGATGCGGGGATCGTCTAGCTCGGCGCGACTCTCGGCGGTGCCGGCGAGGGGAGCCGAGACCACCGTTTCGCCCTCGAGCCCGACGAGAAGTTCGGGGCTGGCGCCGACGAGATTGCCCACCAAGAAGAGTGTGGAGGCCCTCTGGGTGTCCGACAGGCGCTGGAGCACTGTCGTATGGGACACGGCTGCGCCAAATGAGAGCTCGAGTCTTCGGGCGAGGACGACCTTCTCCAGGCTCCCCGACTCCAGAAGCCCGGTCACCGTGGCAAAGCCGCGCGTCCATGCGGCGATACCATCGGAGAGAACTCGACCGGCTGGCAGTGGCTCGGTGGCGAAGTCGGGAGTCCAGTCGCCCACGCCCTCGATGGTTTCGTGAAAGACGACCATCGATCCCGGCTGATCGATGTCGAACGTGAAGGCGGCGAACGCTGCCGACCCCTCCCTCCTAACGGCCTCGAGAGCGCGCTGGTAGCGGTCGGGGCCCACCCCCGGATCGAAGATCTCCTTCTCACCACGTCCAATCATTGTGCGCGGTGCGCCGGACCAGACGGTCGGGTGGTCGGCTTTCACGAGGGGAAGGCTAGAAGGGGGAAATCCGGCTGAATTCTGGCCACCCATCCCACAAGTCGTTCCAATGCGTTCAGGTCACCGGAGCCGGCGATGCGAAGCGAGGCCCCCGACCCCGGCTCGGGGGCGACTCGCTTGACTTGGGCGGCGACGGCGGGCGCCGGGTCGACGACTGTGACGCCGGAGCCGGCCACAGCCTCGATGACCTCTCTCAAGAAGGAGAAGTGGGTGCATCCCAACACCAAGGTGTCGGCACCCTGTTCCAGGACGGGGCCAACCCGTGCCAACACGGCGGCTTCGACTTCCGGTCCCGAAATCCGTCCTGACTCGACCAGGTCGACCCACTCGGGACAGGCTCTCTCGATGACTTCGGCAGACCCGGCGTGGAGCCGGACCACGGATTCGAACAGTTCGCCCTGGAACGTGGCCGAAGTGGCGAAGACCGCGATCTTTCCGGTCAGTGTCATCTCGGCTGCCGGCTTGACCGCCGGCTCCATCCCGACGATCGCAACATCCGCAAAAGCGCCTCTCAGTGAGTGAAGCGACGCCGCCGAGGCCGTATTGCATGCAACGACAAGCGTCGTCGCACCTTGGTCGATCAGCCACCGCGCGATCTCATGCGACATCACGCGAACCTCCTCGAGGCTGCGTCGACCGTACGGGGCCCTGGCTCGGTCGGCCACATAGAGCAGGTCGGCTTGGGGCAGGTGTGAGCGAATCTCGCTCAGCACCGAGAGCCCGCCAATACCCGAGTCGAACACCCCGATCACGGCCTACATCGAAGCACCTGAGCCACTGGTACCGTCGCCGCCGGAGGTCGGTTTGCAGATAGAAGGCTCGGTGAGCGTGATCACTGGCGGTGCCTCGGGGCTCGGGTTCGGGGCGGCGGCGCGCTTCGTGGACGGCGGCGGACGCGTGGTGCTCCTGGACATAAACCCCGAGTCTGGTGCCATGGCCGCGAGTGAGCTGGGTGGCCCGGCACGCTTCGTCGAGTGTGACGTCTCCAACCCCGATGATGTGAAAGCTGCCGTTGCAGGAGCCCGGGAGGCCTTTGGATCAATCGATATCCTGGTCAACGCGGCGGGGGTGGCTCCGGCGCAGCGTGTCGTCGCCCGGGACGGAACACTCTTCGATCTCGAGCTCTTCAGGTTCACGATCAGTGTCAACCTGATCGGGATGTTCGACGTCATCCGGAACACGGCCGCTCTGATGGCGCAGAACGAGCCCAGCCCGACGGGCGAGAGAGGTGTCATCGTCAACGTGGCGTCCATTGCCGCGTTCGAGGGTCAGGTCGGCCAGGCCGCCTACTCGGCGTCCAAAGGGGGGATCGTGGGGATGACGCTGCCCATCGCCCGGGACCTCGCCGAAATCGGCGTGCGGAACGTGACCATTGCACCGGGGATCATGGACACGCCCCTCCTGGCCGGCGCCCCGCAGGAGCTGAAGGACTCGTTGGCCCAACTCCATGTGTTCCCGCGCCGTCTGGGCACCCCGGCGGACTTCGCCCACCTAGTACAGGCTGTGGTTGAGAACGAGATGATCAATGGCGAGGTGATCCGGCTCGACGCCGGCGCCAGGATGCCGCCGAGGTGAGTCGGCCACCTTGTCGAACTTCACGCCGAGGTGCCAATTGGGCTCCATGCCCTCGGCGCTGTCCGGGTGCTCAGACCTCGCTGATGCCCTCGAGGCTCTCCGGATTCTCGAGACTGGTCAAGTCGCCGGGATCGCTCCCCAAAGCGATCGCCTTGACCACGCGACGCATGATCTTCTGGGATCTCGTCCGGGGCAGGTCTGACACCCACTGCACGACCGAAGGTCGAAACGCCTTGCCGAGGCCTTCATCGCAGGCGTGAATCACGGCTTCTGTCAGATCCTCTCCCACCTTCACTCCGGGGGCAGCCACCAAGAACAGGGCGATGGTTTCGCCCTTCACCTCGTCGGGGACGCCTATCGCCGCGGCCATCACAACCTCGTCCAGCGCCACCGCCACCGACTCCACCTCCGCCGGTCCGATCCGCTTTCCTGCGATGTTGAGGGTGTCGTCCGACCGCCCATGTAGATACCAGAAGCCGTCTCCATCGACCGAAGCCCAGTCACCGTGAACCCAGGTGTCGGGGAACCTCGACCAATACGTGTCGATATAGCGCTCCGGCTCACCCCAGAAGCCTCGGGTCATGCCCGGCCAGGACCCTCTGATGACCAACTCGCCGACCTCGCCTCGAAGAGACTCACCGTCGGGCCCATAGACCTCGGCGTCTATGCCGAGGGCCTGCGCTCCTAGCGCGGTCGGCTTGATTCCCTGAAGCAGATTGACCGACAGGATGCATGCCCCTATCTCGGTGCCTCCGGAGATGTTGGCTATCGGGATTCGCTCCCCGCCCACGTCGCGGAACAACCACCACCAGGGCTCGGGGTTCCAGGGCTCTCCGGTCGAGCCGATTACCCGCAGCCGGGATAGGTCGTGCTTGTGGGCGAGGTCGGCACCGTGTGGTTGAAGCGCCCTTATCAGGGTGGGGGAGACTCCGAGATGGGTGATGCCCAACTCTTCTACAACCTGCCATATCCGGTCGGGCTCGGGGTGGTTCGCGGCTCCGTCGTAGGTGGCGATGGCGGCGCCGTTGCCGAGACCGGCGACTGTCATCCATGGGCCCATGATCCAGCCCATGTCGGTGACCCACATCAGGACATCGCCGGGATGGACATCGAGTTGGAACGCCCCCTCGGCGGCGAGTTTGACCGTAAGGCCCGCCTGTACGTGAACCGCGCCCTTGGGTCTTCCGGTGGTGCCCGAGGTGTAGGCGATGATCACGGGGTCTTCGGAGTAGGTGGCGGCGGGTGGCTCGGGCTTGGCGCCGGGAACAACGTCGTGCCACCAAACATCGCGGCCCTCGGTCATGGGAGTCGCTTCTCGGGGCGCATAGTCGACGACGATCACGCGGTTCAACCCTCCGGCCAATTCGACGGCATGGTCGGCCATCTCCTTCATCTCCATGAGTCGACCCCTTCGGAAGTAGCCGTTGCCGCAGATCATGGCGGTCGGTTTTGGATTATCCAGCCGGGTTGCCACGGCTTCGGCGGCGTAACCCGAGAAGACAGGAATGAAGATGGCTCCGATTCGTGCAATTGCCAGGAGGGAGGTGACAGCTTCTTGGGACATGGGGAGGTAGACGGCCACGGCGTCACCACGCCCCACCCCCATCGATATCAATGCGCCGGCGAGGCGTGCCACTTCGTCGCGGAGCTCTCCGTAAGAAAGCTGCATGGTGTCGCCGGTCTCCTTCTGCGACCTGATGGCCAGCCGGTCTGGATCGACGTCGGCCCAGCGATCAACCAATGCCCGGGACATGTTGAACCCGGCCCCGTTGAACCACGTCGACCACGGATGCCCCCGAGATGTGTCGCGGACGGTTTCCCAAGTTGGCTCAAAGGGCAGGCCCAGGTATTCGACGACGGCCGCCCAGAACCACTCCGGATCCGATATTGAGCGTTGTACCAGCCCGTCGAATGAGTCGATTCCATGTTCCGTCATGAACCGAGCTGTGTGCGTTGCGGCGGCCGTCTCGGCGTCGGGTCGCCAGGCGACTTCAAAGGCTTCCATCGGCCCGGCAGCGTATCGGAGATCCCCTGAACTCGCCGAGTCGGTTCCTACCCTTCATGGCCAATGGCGACCGAGACCGAACTTGCCGACAGTCGGCTGTTTCGACGCCGCACGCTGACTGTCGCCGGCGTGATCCTGGCCCTGGCCGGCGTGATCTGGCTGGTTACCACGCTTTCCAATCTGCTGTTCATGGTCTTTGTCTCGCTCTTCGTGGCCGTAGCCCTCGAGCCCCCGGTCCATTGGCTGGAGAAGAGGGGATGGAAGAGGGGCGCTGCCGCCGGGGTGGTGTTCCTGGCCGGATTCGTGCTCGTCACTGCGTTCGTGGGGGCACTTGTGCCTCTGTTCGCCGGACAGATCGAGCAACTGATCGCATCGATCCCGGGCTACGCCAACAGCGTCGTCGACTTCCTCGAGTCGAATCTCGGGTTGAGCCTGGGCGAGTTCGACCTGGAGACGGCCGGAGAGGATGCCGTGAAGTATCTTCAGTCCCTCGGAGGAACCCTCTTGGGTGGGATCGTCGGCCTCACTGCCGGTCTGGCCGGATTCTTCGTGTTTGCCGCAACCGTCGCGTTGTTCTCCTTCTACATGGTCGCCGAACTGCCGCAGCTGCAGAGAACGGTCCTCTCTTTCATGACCGAGTCCCAACAGAGAAGGGCTTTGCGCATCTGGCAGGTCGCCGTCGAGAAGATGGGTGGCTACATCTACTCCCGTCTGATCCTTGCTGTGATCAGCGCCACCGTGACGGCGATTTTCCTCGGCTTGCTCGGCGTGCCGTTCTCCATCGCTCTCGGCCTCTGGGTGGGCGTACTCAGCCAGTTCATCCCGGTGGTAGGGACGTACTTGGCGGCCATTCTCCCGGTGGTGGTGTCGCTCTCCTCGGTGGGGCTGCTCGCGACGCTATGGGTGCTGCTGTTCTTCGCTGCCTATCAGCAGGTGGAGAACCTGATCTTCTCCCCGCGTATCACAAAACGCACCATGGCGATTCACCCGGCGATCTCCATCGCAGCGATCTTCGCAGGAGCTTCCCTGATGGGTGGGATCGGGGTGATCCTCGCTCTTCCGATGACCGGTGTCATTCAGGCAATCATCTCCGAGTCGCGGAAACGCCATGATGTGATCCTCGATGAAGAAGCGCCAGCGGCCGAAGCCTGAACGACCCCTAGCCGCAGTCGTCTTCTTCGGCCTGGCGCTCGCCGCCTGCACTGCGGTGGCCGAGCCATCCACCACTTCGAGTTCCGTTCACCCTGGCTCGACGACCACGGCAACCAGCGAGCCGGATCGTTGCCGGGACAGGTTCTGTGTGGTCTATCGCATCCGTGCTGAGGCCTCATGGTCGGACGGGACTCCGGTGACCGCTGACGACTTCATTCACACCTACATGCTCCAGACCACCGATGAGGGCTACGCGCTGATCACCGGCTTCGAGGCATGGGATGACAAGACCGTCCTCTTCGCCTTCTCGGAGCCCTACGGGCCGTGGAGAGCTCTGTTCGGTGTTGTCGTTCCTGCACATGTCAGCGATCCGCTGTCGGTCTCGGCGGGACCGTATGTCCTGGACGAGATGGAGGAGTCGGTGCGGCTTGTCCGAAACTCCGAATACTGGGGTGACTTCGGCGACGTCGAGAGAGTTCACATGATTCCGGAGACCAGCGTCCGCGACGGGTTGTCAAGACTCGATTCGGGCCAGTTGGACGTGCTCTTCCCGCCCACCCTCGACTGGGTACTCGCCGAACTCGACCGGATGACCCACGTCAATCGCATCACAGCGAGTGGGCCGACCTGGGAGCAGATCGCCTTCAACTTCGACAATCCGCTCTTGGCCCGGCGATGGCTGCGCGAGGCGATCAGCCTGGCCATCGACCGGGAGCTGATCCTCGATGCGACCGTTCGCCTCGTGGCGCCGGACGAGGGCGCCCTCGATAGCGCCATCTGGCCTGTGTCCGCCGCCCTCTACGAGCCCGTGTTCCCCGACGGATTCAGTCCCGATCGGGCGATGCAGATCCTTGCGGGCCAGGGCTGTGTGCAAGATGACGATGGCGTCCAGGTCTGTGACGGTGCACGTCTCGAGTTCACCTTCGCCACCACGATCGGAGATCCCTGGAGACGCGCCCACTACGAGATCATCCGGGATCAACTCGCCGACATCGGAGTCGAACTGACCGGAGTCTTCCTAGCCCCGGCCGACCTCTTCGCTGCAGACTTCTTCTTCGGCGGACACGCGGACTGGGACATGATCGCGTTCCCCTGGAGATTCTCCGAGCGGGTTCACCTCGGCAACACCCGCTTCACTTGTGCGGGCACGGCACCTAGTGGGTTTGGAGCACTCAACGTCAATCGGTTCTGCGATGACGCGCTCGACACGCTGGTCACCGCAAGCGAGACAGAGATCCACCTTCGGGGCCAACGCGACCTGTACCGGGAGATCGACCGGCGATATCTGACCGAGTTTGCAGTAATCCCTCTCTATCAACGGCCGGTCACCGTGGCCTGGAACGCTGCGATCGATGGGCCTGCGGTCAACATGTCGACCTCCACCCATTTGTGGGGCATCAGTTCATGGACCGGGGTCGATGAGCTCCGCATCGGCATCGATTCGATCCCGGGGAGGCTGGACCCCTTGAGCCCGGGCGACGCCGCCCTGGTCCTGGCCCCGGTATCTGCTGGTGCCTTTTCGGTCGATCCATCGCTTAGGTTCACACCCGAGTTGATCGAGAGTGCCGAGACGATCGTGAGAACACCCTGATGCCGGGGCCCCTCCGAGGCCTGTCCGTTGTCGAGCTCGCCGGACTCGGCGCCGCTCCTTTCGCCGGCATGGTGCTGGCCGACCTCGGCGCTGATGTGATCCGGGTCGACCGGGCCAATCTCGTGGTCGGCGGACACACCTCGGCCACGCGCTTCGACGTCCTCAATCGCAGCAAGAGGTCCATCGGTGTGGACCTCAAGACCGACGAAGGGTGTGAACTCGTCCTCCGTCTCGTGGAAAGGGCCGATGCGCTCATCGAGGGCTTCCGTCCAGGGGTCACCGAGCGTCTCGGTGTCGGCCCGGCGAAGTGTCTGGCCCGGAACCCGAGGCTGGTCTATGGGCGGATGACCGGTTGGGGACAGGAGGGCCCGTATGCGTCGATGGCCGGCCACGACATCGACTACATCGCCCTGAGCGGAGTCCTCCATTCCATCGGACCTGCCGAGCGCCCCGTTCCACCCCTCAACCTGGCCGGGGACTTCGGCGGGGGTGGCCTGCTCCTCGCCCTCGGCCTCGTCTCGGGGATCCTCCATGCCCGGGAGACCGGGGTAGGGCAGGTCGTCGACTCCGCGATGGTGGACGGCTCCGCCCTTCTGTCGGCGGGGTTGCACGGCTTCTTGGCGGAGGGGACGTGGAGGCCAGACAGGGAGTCGAACTTCCTCGACGGAGCTGCTCCCTTCTACACCACGTATGAGACTTCCGACGGCGAGCACGTGGCGGTCGGGGCGCTGGAGCCACAGTTCTATGCCGAATTCGTAGGTGGACTTGGCCTCTCCCTCAGCGAGCTGCCTCCTCAGATGGACCGGGACGGCTGGCCTCGACTCAGGGAGGTCTTCGCAGCCAGGTTCGCCCAGAAGACCATGGGGGAGTGGGAGGAGCACTTTGCAGGCACCGACGCCTGTGTCGCGCCCGTGTTGTCGATGACCGAAGCGCCCGGCCATGCTCACAACAGGGAGCGCTCCACTTTCGTCACCATCGCCGATGTGCCACAGCCTGCGCCCGCACCCCGATTCTCCAGGTCTCGTCTGGAGGATCCACGTGCTCCGGTGGCGCCAGGAGCAGACACCGATGCCGTCCTGGCCTCCTTGGGCTATAGCCAGGATCAAATCGGTATGCTCAGAGATTCTGGAGCTGTTGCCTGAAACAACGGAGGAATCGTGATCGACCAGGCAGTACTCGCTGAGCGAGCCGAAATCGACGCCGTCATCGAGGGGAAGACGATCGTTGACTTCTTCAACAGAAACGCTGACAACTACCCCGACCAGCCCGCAATTCACTGGAGGAACGGCGACTGGGACAGTCTGACATGGTCTACCTATCGGGACATGGTCCACGAGGTCGCCGCCGGCCTCCAGACTCTGGGCGTGGGTGAAGGGGAATTCGTGGCCATCATGGCCGGCAACAGACCGGAGCACGTGATCGCCGACTTCGGCGTGGTACACGCCGGTGCCACCCCGATAACGATCTACTCCACTCTCGCCGCTTCCCAGATCCAATACATCGCCAACAACTCCCGCGCCACCGTCGCCATCCTCGAGGACCTCGAGTTCATGAAACGGTGGGAGGAAATCCGCTCGGAGCTTCCGAACCTCCGATATGTCGTCTTGATGTCCGGCGCGGAGAACTATGACACCGCTGACTGGGTCCTCAGCTGGAACGATCTCAAGGAGCGGGGAGCTGCCCATCTGAAGGGCGATCCCGACGCGGTCAAACGGTCGGCGAGGGCAATCGGCCCTGACACCCTGGCGACTCTCATCTACACCTCTGGAACGACCGGGACGCCCAAGGGAGTAATGGTCAGCCACCGCAACGTGGTCTGGACGCTGGAGAGCTTGCGGCGCGCAGAGAATCTCTCCCTCGGGGTGAGGATGGTGTCCTACCTTCCGCTGGCCCACATCGCCGAGCGGCTGGCGACGCACTACACCGGCACCTACCTGGCGGGGCAGGTGTGGTACTGCCCCAACCTCGCCACTGTTCTCGACTACATCCAGGAAGCCCAGCCGACGCTCTTCGTAGGCGTTCCCAGGGTGTACGAGAAGTTCCATGCCCGGCTCATGGCTCGGTTTGCGGAAGCGACGGGTGTCAAGAAGATCCTGCTGGACAAGGCCCTGGCCGCAAACGCCAAGCGGGTTGCAGCCGAAGAATCGGGAAAGAGCGGGCCGCCCCTTGCCGGCCTGCTCGACAAGGTCGTCCTGTCGAAGGTGCGTGACGGCCTCGGGATGGGCCACGTCGATATTGCCGTGACCGCGGCTGCTCCGATAAGTGACGACCTCCTGAGGTTCTTCCACACGATCGGGATACCGCTCTACGAGATCTACGGGTTGTCCGAGAACACAGGACCCGCCACCGCGACGCTCGCCGGCTCCAACAAGTTCGGGTCGGTCGGCAGGGCCCTCCCCGGCGTCGAAATCGATGTCGAGGACGACGGTGAGCTCAAGATCCGAGGTGGGATCGTCACCCAGGGCTACTACAAGCTCGATGAGGCGACCCGTGAGGCGTTTTCGTCCGACGGCTGGCTGCACACGGGTGACCTGGCGAGGATCGACGAGGACGGGTTCGTATGGATAGTCGGCCGGAAGAAGGAGATAATCATCACGGCCGCCGGCAAGAATATTGCGCCGGCGAAGCTGGAGACGGTGCTCGGCGGCCACGAGCTGGTTTCCAAGGCTTGCATGATCGGCGATCAGCGCAAGTTCCTGTCGATGATCATCGCTCTCGACGCCGAGCAGGCTCCGATTTGGGCCGAGGCGAGGGGCATCGAGTACACCGATCTTGCTGGCTTCTCTCAGATGCCCGAGGTGCAGGAAGAGATCGGCCGGGCAATCGACGAGGCCAACGAGCACGTGTCGCGGGTGGAGCAGGTCAAGAAGTGGATCATCGTGCCCGACGAATGGACCCCGGACTCGGGCGAGGTGACCCCCTCCCTCAAGCTGAAGAGGAGAGTCGTGCTCGACCGCTATGCGGATCAGATCGACCTGATGTACACCGGCGTCTAGCCAGTGGGCGACCCCATAGCCTTTGATGGCCGTGTGGCCATCATCACCGGTTCCGGCGGCGGTCTGGGCAGGACATACGCCTTGGAGCTCGCCCGCCGGGGAGCCCGCCTGGTGGTCAATGACCTGGGGGGAGCTGTCGACGGGACCGGCGCCTCCTCGTCTGCCGCCGACCGGGTGGTGGAAGAGATCGAGGCTGCCGGAGGGGAGGCAGTTGCCAACTACGACTCGGTCTCCACCGAGGAAGGCGGAGCAGCGATCGTCCAAACCGCGCTCGACTCCTTCGGAACCGTCGACATCGTGGTCAACAACGCCGGGATCCTCCGCGACAAGTCCTTTGCCAAGATGGAGGCAGCCGAGGTGGAGGCCGTCCTCGATGTTCACCTCAAGGGCGCCTTCTACGTCTCGATACCCGCCTTCGGGATCATGAAGGAGAGCGGATATGGACGGTTCGTCTTCACTTCGTCGAGCTCAGGGCTGTTCGGAAACTTCGGTCAGGCCAACTACGGCGCCGCCAAGGCCGGTCTCGCGGGGCTGAGCAATGTCCTCGCCATCGAGGGCCAGAAGTACAACATTCTGTCCAACGCCATCGCTCCCATCGCTCTGACCCGGATGACCGAGGAGTTGCTGGGCCCGTTCTCCGAGATGGTCGGGCCGGAGTGGGTGACACCGATGGTGGTCTACTTGTGCTCGGAGTCCAATGAAACGACACATGAGATCTTCACGGCCGGCGGAGGCCGTTACGGCAGAGTCTTCCTGGGCACCAACCAGGGTTGGTTCGCCGGTCAGGGCGCCGTGCCCTCTGTCGAGGACATCTCCGACCACCTCGATGAGATAAGAGACGTTTCGGAGCCGTTGATCCCCGCGAGCAATCAGGAGGAGATCATGCTCCTCGCCCAACTCCTTTCCGGCTGACGTGCCTATCGACGTCGAGCGTGCTCTCGGAGCTGAGCTGGAGGGGTCCGGGTACGCCTGGACCGAGGAAGACCTCATCCTCTACAACCTCGGTGTTGGCGCCGGGGATCCGCCCACCGACGCAGTCGAGATTGGCTATGCCTACGAAGGTGACCTGAGAGCGATACCCACCTACGGAACCGTTCCACCGTTCGAGTTGTTCATGAGCGGTCTGATGACGCTGGACGGACTCGACATCAGCCTTGCCCAGGTTCTCCATGGGGAGCAGGAGCTCGTGATCCACGGCGCGATTCCCACCTCCGGGAAGGTGATGCAGAGGGGAAAGATCATCGACATCTACGACAAGGGAAGCGGTGCTCTCGTGGTTCTCGAGGTGGTGTCGACGCTGGAGCGAACGGGCGATCTGCTCTTCACCAACCGCTCGGCGATATTCGTCCGGGGGGAGGGTGGATTTGGTGGAGAGAGGGGTCCCGCCGCCGGCAACCAGCCTCCCGGCCGCGAACCGGACCACGTGGTCGCGTCCCCGACCCTGCCCCAGCAGGCGCTTCTCTATCGGCTGGCATCGGGTGATCGCAATCCGCTTCATGCCGATCCCGGTTTCGCCGCGTTCGCCGGCTACGAAAAGCCGATCCTGCACGGCCTGTGCACCTTCGGGGTGGTGGGCAAGGCGGTCCTCGATCACGCTCTCGGCAGTGAAACGAGTCGCTTCAAGTCGTTCCGGGCCAGGTTTCGAGGGCACGTGTTCCCCGGCGAGACGATCGTCACGCGGATCTGGGAAACCCCCGGGGGCTTGTCCGTTGAGGCTTCTGTCGCCGAGCGGTCCGAGATAGTGCTCTCCAATGCGATCGTCGAAGTAGGCCCGAGCTCCTAGGCCTTGATCTCGACCGGCGTGCCAATCGGCACCATCGAGTGAAGAAGCGTTATCAGCTCGTTTGGCATTCGTACGCAGCCCAGCGAAGACGCAGTACCGATCGAATCCGGCTTGTTGGTGCCGTGGATCCCGATGATCCCGGGGCCTCCGTTGTATTCGGTGATCGTGTCCGAATAAGCAGACAGACCCAAAGCGTGCGGGCCCCACGGTGACTCGGGGTTGGCGAGTGTGACGCTGTCGGTCACGAAGAAAGACCCGGTCGGCGTGGGATTTCGTTCGGAACCGACGGCGATCTGGGCGGAAAGCACTTCTTCGCCGGCCACGAAGTAGGAGAGAACGCGCTCCCCAAGGTCGACGACGATCCTCCCGGTCACCTCGAAGAACTCGACATCGTCGTCTTGGACCCAGCCGGTACTGCCATTGGGCCGGATCGGGAGTTGGACGAGCACCCAACCGTCGCCGACCACATCGACGACGGCCAGCACCGTCTCGGTGCCGATGATCGTCTTGGCCGGCAGGACCAGCATCGGCTCGCTCGCATCGGGCGACTCGAACACCTGTGTTTCGCCCAGGGTCTGAGCAACCAACGTCGTGTGGCCCTTGGCGTCGGCAACGGGGGGGATCGTGAGGGGCTCGCTCGCATCTACTTGGGCGGTGACGGTGCTGGAGTGCGGGACACTCGTCGCAGTCGTCTGTGTCGGGGGGACGCTCGAGGGAGTAGCGGCTGACGGCGCGGCAACAGGCTCCGCTCCGGAGCAAGCGGAGACCACCATCATCGCTATCGAGACGACTGCAATTTCCCGCCGGTTTGTCATCGATTTCGTATCGGCATCCAATCAGGCGTATTGAGTTTCATCACCTGCTCGCGAAATTCCTTGTTATTCCGCCGGGCGTTAATCTGCTGTTCCTCGCACGCCTCTTGGGGGGCTCCTGTCATGTTCGTGTTGCCCGACGCAAACTCGGTCGAGCGCAACCCGAGCCAAGACCGTCTCCGGTCGCTCGCTCGGGAGGTTATGCCGCGTTTGATCGAGACCGAGTTCGGGAACCTCAATTACACAGCCGAGGTCACTGCGCGGCTCAAGAACTCCACATTCTTCGTTGCCGACGGCGAGATTCACCAGAACCGGATATCACGGGTCGAGGCCGATGAATGGGCGGCAAGACAGGACGCTCACGTCGCGTCTCGGGACATGTTGCTGATAGAGGGATACATAGGTCCGGACACCGAATATCGGACCGGGGCGAGACTGTTCATAGAGGCCAGCCAACCAAACATCGCCGGAATGCAAGCTCAGCTCTACTTCCCTCCGGATGACGATTGGCGGCCCGAGCTCACTGTCATCTACACCCCGACTCTTCCCGCCCCGGGCAAACCGGACGAGCGTCTGATCATCGTCGATCTCGACAATTGGGTCACCCGGGTGTTCGGCTCCGACTACTTCGGTGAGTCGAAGATGGGCGGCCTGCGCATGTGGAACAAACGTGTCTTCGACGCAGGGGGCCTGGCTCTCCACGCCGGTCTCAAGACCTTCCCGGCGGGCAGCACCAGAAGCGGGGGCGAGGAGTCGATGTTGATCATCGGACTGTCGGGCACCGGCAAGACGACTACGACTTTCAGACGTCAGGTCGACTCGCTGCCCGTGCAGGACGACTTCGTCGCCTTGATGCCCGGAGGGCATGTTCACACGAGCGAAGCCGGCTGCTTCGCCAAGACCTACGGGCTCGACCCCGATGATGAGCCGACGATATTCGGGGGCACCGTGCGCCATGACGCATGGCTGGAGAACGTGGGTGTTGACGACTTCGGCGGGGTGGACTTCTTCGACACGACCCACACTGCCAACGGCCGCTGTACGTTCCCGTTGGCCAACATCGAGCATCGCGACCCCAGCTCTGTCCCACCTGCGAGCTACCTGTTGATTCTGAACCGGAGCGACAACGTGATTCCAGCGGTCGCCAGACTCAATCGGGACCAGATTCCCGCCTACTTCATGCTTGGCGAGACGAAAGGAACCTCAGCCGGAGGATCCGCCGAGGCTGGAAGGAGCTTGCGCGTTCCCGGGACCAACCCGTTCTTCTTCAACGACGATTCGCTCCAAGGCAACCGTCTTCTCGAGCTTCTCGTGACCATGCCGGACCTCGAGGCCTACGTCCTCAACACCGGGCGGGTCGGCGGCGACGGTGCCGACTCTTTGAAGGTGACCATTCCCGACTCCTCCGCGATCGTTCAGGGCATCGTCCAAGGGACCATCGAATGGCAGCCCGACCAAGACTTCGGGTACGACGTTGCGCTCTCGGTTCCGGGACTTGCATCGATCGAGCTGCTCCAGCCGAGACGTCTCTACGAGGGACAGTCACGCCTTGAGGAATACGAGGCGACAGTCGCCCGGCTCAAAAAGGAACGGGTTGAGTACCTGAACGCCTTCTCCGCCCTCAATCCCTCCGTGCTTGGCGGTCTGGGCGGGTAGGCAGGACCGCCAGCAGGCATCCTGAGCCAACCCGAATGTCAACGACGGGCGCAGTCAGCACGTTGGAGACACCGAGGCTCGAACCCGGTTCCAGCCTTCCGTCATCCATGTTCCACTTGAGCCCCGCCGTGTGTATCCCGGCAGCCGGGCCTCCCAGGGCGAGGAGGGACAACGTGTCACCGACGTCACCGTGCAACCGCCGTCGCCGTCGTATCACATGACCCAAGCCGCGATCACCGACCCAGTCGATCTCCTCGATGTCGCGCCACTCCTCTGAGCAGAGAAGCGTTGCGACGGCTAGCTCGTGGTCGAGCCGCCCACCCGAGCCACCCACTACGACGATCCTCTCCGGGTTGTCCCGGGCCGCCAGCGCAACGGCAAGCTCGAGGTCGGTTGCGCCCTTGTCGGTGGGGTGGCGTTCCACCAGGACATGAGATGGCAGTTCGCGCGCTCGAAGCGAGTCCATGTCGCCGACGAGAACGTCGACTCTGAACCCGGCCAGCACGGCGTTGTCATATCCGCCGTCAGCCGCAACCACCAGTCCGGGCTCTGGAAGGTCTCCTGGCAGCGGGGGAGAGTCACCTCCAGCGAATATGACGACTGTTTCCATGAGGGGTTAAATCACAAAATCGTCTTACGCGCAACCTCGCGCGTAAGAGTTAACCCTCGAGTTGAGGTTGAGGGAGACTTTCCCGGCTGGCACCTGGCCCAACTCGTTCACTTGATCCTGACCGTGATCGCGTCCTGCGCTTTGCGCAAGGCATCCTCGACTTGTTCGGGGGTGGTTGCGCGCGAGAATACAAATCCCAGATAGCGATCTCCTTCGGGGGCGGGATGGACAAGGTCGCCGACCTGGGCGGTGACGTCGACCGAGCGGATGAATGGGATCGCCCTGGCCTCGTCGATGCCATCGACCGCAGATATCTCCCCGGCTCTCGGGATCGGAATCATCAGCACTCCGCTTGGCTGCGGGAACTTCTTCAGTTCGGGCTTGTCAAGTCCTATGGCGTTGCGAAGGATCAGCGTCTCCAACGTGGTTCCCATGAGTCCGAAGTGGAGGCTGCGCGAGCAAAGGCCACCAATCGATCGAGCCGCGACCTCGATGATCCTTGCTGTTCCTTCTCGAACCTTGAGCTCGACGTGTACCGGCCCGTGCTCCAACCCCAGCGCTCGCAGAGCGGCTTGGGTGACGCGCAAGGCCTCGTCGATGTGCGCCTCCGGGAGACGGCTGGGGGTGACGAAGATCGTCTCGGGAAACGCCGGCCCAGCACTGGTGTCGGGCTTGTCGAATATGGCGAGGACCATCAGTTCGCCCTCGGCCAACAGGCCCTCGACGGCGATCTCGAAGCCTTCCAGGTACTCCTCGATGAGTAGCGAGGCATGGGGGTCACCCACGATCGCCCGGACACGATCGACCGCAGCTTCAAGTCCGACTTCTGAGTCGACTCTGAGCACGCCCTGGCTCGCCGACTTGTCGGTTGGCTTTATCACAACCGGATAGCCGAGCTCTCGCGCAGGCACGAGCGGGTCGGCCCCGGCCGCAATCACTGCGAAGTCGGGTTGGGGTACTTCATCGGCGGCTAGCAGTCGCCTCATCTTCGACTTGTCCCTGGTGGCTTCCGCCGAGGTTGGATCGTTGGCCCGCAGACCCAGCGTCGTCCCGGCGAGAGCCGCCACTACAACTCCGGCATCGTCTGCGGCGACGACGCCGTCCAGGGCAACTTCGTCGCCGAGAGAAGTGACTGAAGCGGCAGCAGCGGCGGGGTCCGAACAGTCGATCTGGAGGTAACGGTCGCCCATGTCGAAAGGTGGAGGTCTTTCCGATGCAACGACCAGATCGATGCCCAACGACTCTGCGGCCTGGACGAAGTCGCCAGCCCGATAGGTGGTGCTCGGGAGTACGACTACGGCTCTGGGCATTGAAGATTGTCCGGGTCTCGGAGCTACCATCCTTACAGATGTCCGAATCCAACATTCTCAGTGTGACTCCTGACGCGCTCGAAATGATCATCCAGCTGCGCGATCAAGAGCCAGGCGACGGCGAGTTTGTCCTATCCATTGAGGTCACCGGGTTCCGAGGAACCCAATTCAGCTACGAGCTGGCTTTTGTCCCCCTGGAGGACAAGAGGGAAGGTTGGGTCGAAGAGCGTCACGGCGACCTCGGCATCATCTACCCGAAGGCGGACACGGGGAAGCTCGACGGGGCGACCCTCGAGCTGACCGAACAGGGCCTGGCGATGAACAACCCCAACTCACCGGCTCCGCCGACCATCGAAGCTCCCAAGGGGGATCTCACCGGGCCGCTTGTCGACCGGGTCAACCAGGTCTTGTCAGAGCAGGTGAATCCGGCCATAGCCTCACACGGGGGAGGCGCCGAACTGGTGTCTGTCGACGGAACGATCGCCTATCTGCGTCTCTATGGCGGGTGCCAAGGCTGCGGCCTGGCTCAGGTGACGCTGAAACAAGGAATAGAGAAGATCATTCTCGAGTCCATCCCCGAGCTTAGCCAGGTGGTTGATGTGACCGACCACGCCTCCGGCGACGACCCCTACTACCAGAGTCAGAAGAAGTAGCGGTGCCCCGGTTCAGCCGGGACGAACTGGAGTCCTTCCGCGGTGCTTCCGTGCCCGATCTGGTCGGCCCTTCGACCAGAGTTCTCTTCGTAGGCATCAACCCCGGCCTGTGGACCGCCGCCACCCAGACCCACTTCTGTCATCCCTCCAATCGCTTCTACCCCGCTCTGCGCCGGGCCTCACTGATCGACTGGGAGGTCGACGCCAGCGTGGGGATGACCGACATGCAACGCGCCGACTTCACCGAGAAGGGGTTCGGGATCACGAACATCGTGAACCGGGCAACGGCGCGCGCCTCTGAACTGTCCACTCTCGAGCTGCGGAAAGGGGCAAGTCGGCTATCCGGCCTGATCTCACGGGTGGGCCCGGCAGTGGTGGCAGTTGCCGGTGTCACAGCCTTCCGCATCGCATTCGGAGATCCCAAGGCCGGGCTCGGGCCTCAGAGGGCAGCGATCGGGGGCGCCGTCGTGTGGGTCGTGCCGAATCCGAGCGGGTTGAACGCGCATGAGACGGTTGATTCGCTTGCCCAGTGGTACGGAGACGCCGCCTCGGCGGCGGTCGGGACGCGCTGACCTGCCCGACTTCCCAGCAGTTGCTCAGCCATCCCAGACCTCCCCGTCCGGGAAGAAGGCCTGCCAGACGAACCAGAATTCGTTGGTGTGCGGGATGAGGACAAGCTCGGTTCCCTCGAGCGGGCCGCTCGTAGCGAGACCCAGCAGAGTCCACGTCGACCCTGTCTCGTCGTCGGTGAACCAGCCGTCCCCGCCGGGAGTGAAAGTGAGCGTCCGGCCGTCAACTACCGGGCTGTAGGCGACACCCGTGCCGATCCCTCGCGATTGGGCGATTATCGCCCCGTCCAGGGCATCGGCTGTGTCCGGTGCTCCCCAGAAGATCGCAACCGGAGTTCCGGCGACGACGTCGTTGGCCACTCGGACCTCACTGATCAAGGAGAACGGGTAGGCACGATTGACCTCCTCCAGCTCGACACCGACCACGCGCTCCATGGCGGGGTAGCGGGGGTCGACCTCCCCGGTGTAGAACCCGTAGGGGATTGACCGGGATGAGTAGAGGGCGTAGGGGTTGTGTCCGTACACGTTTCCGTATCCCTGATCCGGGCCGAGGGTCAAACCCTCTGGATGTCGGGACCGGAAGTCGGCCCAACGCACGATCGCCGACCCAAGCCGGGTCAGTGAGGCGCCGGCGTGCTCACCTACGATCGCCTGGCCGGTTATCTGCTGCCATAGGGTTTCAGTGACGTCGTCCCACATCACCAAGTCCGAGTTCCGCAGGAGCCCGGAGACGCCCAGCCTCAAGACCTCACCATCGAATCGTCGATCAAACACCACGGCCGTGTTGCAGAGCGGGCAGTAGGTGACGGCTACGGGCACCCCGCCAACCTCATCGTTGACGATCTCATGGCGGGTGAGGACTGACAGGGGATAGAACCGGGAGTCGCCGTCGATGTCGATCAAGACCCCCGGCTCCTGATCGGCGAGCCAGTCACTCGTCGCGACGTCATCGAACACCGGAGCGTCGATTGGTCTGATCATGTCCCGGGGGTCGCTGGCCGAAATGCCCACCAGCAGCTCGTCGAGATCGATGATCGTGTTGCTGAAATCCGTCTCCCAGATCTGAGCCATGGATGAAAGTTGCGGCGGGATCTCGAGCGATTCCGCGAGAGTCGGCTGCGTAGCCGCCCTGGTGGCGGTCGGGAAGGTAGTGACCTGAGCTGTGGTCGTGGTGTTTGCCTCACCCTCGACGCATGCGGAGACCACGATGGCGAGCAGCGCGATGAGGGCGAATCTGCGGTTCATGCCGAACTGCCAACCTGCGCGGCATTGGTCCGGATTCCCGATCGAGCAAGATTGTTGGCCACTGGGCATTGCCCAAATGGGTTGGACCCCCCGGATTGCCGTTTACCATTTCCTGCGTGACGAGTGACGTCTCCACCCAAGCCGCCGACAAGTCACGTTCGCTGCAGGGGATCGGCCCGTCCCTCGTCCTGGCTTCGACACTGGCATCGACGTTCGGCATCGTCTTCGCTCGGTGGTTGGACGACTTCGGTGACGGTCTGGCCGCGGAGCTGCTAGGTGGAGACGCCGTTGTGTTCAACAACCGCGCGGTGATATCAGGCGATGTGGGAGACCTCGCCTTGGGTGGCGGCTTCGTGCTCTGCCTGCTGATCGGGTTCCTCGCCCTCTTCACATACCCGACCCTGCGTGGCTATGGCATCCCGCGCCTGACTCTCCTCTGGTTGTTGCTTCACGTGCTCCGCCAGGGCCTCTCCCAGGCAGTGCTGCTCCCCATCGACTCCGAGAGCCATCTCGCTCTTGCCTACGGGACTCTCGACGCACCGCCCGGCCTCGAAGTGGTGATAGCGGCCGCCGGAGGTGTGGGCCTGCTTCTCATCGCCCTTTCGGCGGCGTCCGCATTCCTTGCGTTCACGCCCCGTCGGCAACTGGTTGCCGATGGGCGCAAGAGGCTCACCTTCGCCCTCTGGATGGCACTTATCCCGGCCGCCGTCTCGGCATTCGCCGCGATTCCGTTCTTCATGCCAGACACCGAAGGGCTTGTCATTCCGGGACTCCCACTGGTTGCTCTGATGTTCCTGGCGACGGTCGCCGCCGCTCCGGGCACCACCACTGTCGTGGGCCCCTCCGAAGAGAGGTCGACTCCCTGGCCCTGGGGTCTCTTGGCTATGGTCGGGATTGCCCTGCTGCTCCACCTGGCGATCCTCAAAGGCGGAGTCTCCGTGGACCCGAGACAATGGGGCGGCTAGAAGCCCCGGCGGCCGTGGTCATCACCGTCAGCGACGGTGTGTCCGCCGGGACTCGCGAAGACCTGTCGGGTGTGGCGATCGAAGAACTGCTCACGTCCGAGGGCTTCTCGGTCAGCCGCGATCTCGTGCCTGATGAGGCGCCGGCGATAGCCGAAGCCATCGCCTCGGCGGCTTCGGCGGCGCAACTGGTTCTAACCACGGGAGGCACCGGGTTCGGGGTGAGGGACGTCACGCCGGAGGCGACCGCTGGCGTCCTTGAGCGCGAAGCTCCCGGACTGGTCCACGCAATGGTCGCAGCTGGTCTGGAGTCGACGCCCATGGCCGCATTGACGCGGGCCCGGGCAGGAACCGTGGGCTCGTCTCTCATCGTCAATCTTCCCGGTTCGCCAAAGGGCGCTACCGAGAGCCTCGCAGCGATCATCGATGTGATCCCGCACGCCCTCCGGCTACTTTCTGGGGACAACCGCCACCACTAGAAGCGGTTTCAGTCGCCTCGTCTACCCCGAGTACGATGCACCCGCCCGACTCGGGCAGGAGGATCATGAAGATCACACAGCAGTTCGACGTCGCCCTTGCCCCCGACGTCGTTTGGGACTTCTTCCAGGATGTGCCCTCTGTTGCGCAGTGTCTCCCCGGTGCCGAGTTGACCGGTCGGAACGACGACGGTTCCCAGGAGGGGAGGCTCTCGGTGAGGCTCGGGCCAATGACCGCTGTGTTCGAAGGCAAGGCAACAGTCACCCCGGACCCCGCATCGATGTCCTGTCTGATCGAGGGCAAGGGAGTCGACAGGGCCGGTGGATCCAGGGGTCAGGTCAAAGTCAACTACGACGTTTCGGCTGCCGGGATCGGGTCCACAGTCAACGTCGATGCCGACGTGACGCTATCTGGCCCGGTGGCCCAGTTCGGTCGCACCGGGCTCATCAATGAGATGTCGAAGCGGCTGATAGGCGAGTTCGTCGAGTGTTTGGAGGCAAAGCTCCAGTCCGGCTCCGCCGAAGAAGCCGCTCAGGTGTCCGCCGGCGAGGTTCGTGGAATCTCTCTCTTCCTCGCCTCCGTCTGGAACTGGGTCAAGAGTCTCTTCGGGCGCAGGAGCTGATGCGACCTCGAGTCATGATCGTGCTGGCTCTCGCCGCCGCCGCCCTCCCCGCTGCCTGCGGCGGTGCCAGTGGAGAGGAGTCCATATCCGGTGAGGACCTGGTCGTCCGGATGTTCGACAACCGCTACGAATTCACCGAGATCAAGGTTCCGATCGGTGGAAGCGTCACCTTTCAGGGGACAGGGCGAAATCCGCACAACGCTGTCGCATCAGATGGCACCTGGTCCACCGAGGATGTCTTCGGTTCCCTGGAGCAGCTGGAAGGCGACGATGCGATGATGACCTTCGATGAGCCCGGCGTCTATCCCTTCTTTTGCACTTTCCACGGGAACGCAGCAGGAGCAGGCATGGCCGGGGTGCTCATTGTCGAGGATGGAGCCTGAGTGAGTCGCAGGCTGTTGCTCGTGGCCTCTCTAGCAGCCTTCTTCCTCGCTTCTTGCGCCGGCCCTCCGGCGGGGACTCCTTCCCCGGCTGCGGTCGGGGATGAGACCAACGATGCACCCGACGTGTGGACCGGGATCACCCGTCAGGTGCCCGCCGACTATCCAACGATCCAGGCAGCGGTGGACGCCGCCGGCCCAGGTGACCTGATCCTCATCGACCGGGGCACATACAGGGAACAGGTGTCGGTGACCACACCAGGGCTGACAATCCGCGGCGTGGATCGCAACGAGGTCATCATCGACGGCGAGTTCGAGCGAGGGAACGGAATAGAGATCCTGTTCACCGACGGTGTTGCCGTTGAGAACCTGACAGTGAGGAACGCCAGAGTGAACGGGGTCTTCTGGAACGGCGCGCGTGGGTACCGCGCCTCATACGTCACGTCCATCAACAACGCGACCTACGGCATCTACGCATTCGACTCAGGAGACGGCCTGTTCGAGCACTCCTACGCATCGGGGTCGCCTGATGCCGGCTACTACATCGGCCAGTGCGACCCTTGCGACGCGGTCATCACAGACGTGGTCGCCGAGTGGAACGGAGTGGGATACAGCGGGACCAACGCGTCGACCGAGATCTACATCATCAACTCCGTGTGGCGCTACAACGGCACGGGTATCGCCCCAAACACACTCGACTCGGAACTGCTGCCCCCCATCCACGATGTGACAGTGGTGGGCAATGTCGTCCACGACAACGGGCGACGCGAAGCTCCGATGCTTCCCTGGCAGTGGGCTGCTCAGGGCAACGGGATCATGATCGCCGGTGGACACAGCGGGTACGTCGCCAGGAACCTGATCGTCAACCATCCGCTGTCTGGAATCGCCATCGTCCCGATGCTCGACAAGAACTTCTACATGTCCCGAGACCACGTGATAGAGGACAACGACATACGCGGATCGGGTCTGGCCCACATCGCCTTGAGCGGGCCTTCGGGCTCGGGAAGCTGTTTCTCGGGGAACGAGGACGCTCACACCATGCCCCCTGCCCTGGAGTTCAAGCAGAACTGTGACGCCGCCATCCGATTCCCCGCACTCTTCGAGCTTGGAGCCACCACCGCCCAGTTGGGGTTTCTCTTCGAAGCGGGCATCGACGTCGTCCCCGAGGTCGACTTCGGCACAATCCCGGTGCCGGGCCCCCAGCCCCAGATGCCCGGGGGGGCCGATGCGCCGGTCCGTCCCGCGGTCAACGTCTTCTCAGACGCAAAGCCTGATGTCGGGGCAATCTCCACACCGGTGATGCCGTCGGATCTAGAAGTCACACAGAAGAAAGGAATCAACATCATGGGAGTCACATTCGCCTCGGCGGCCGGGGTCTTCTTCGGTCTCTACGCATACGTCTTGCCGCTGGTGCTCTACACCTCGTGGGTGGTTCTTGCCCTCTGGGATCTCGCCAAGCGCGAAGATCTGTCCAAGGGGAAGACCATCGGCTGGATGGCTGCGGTGCTCGTCCTTCCGTTCGTTGGTGTCATCGGCTACTACATCTTCGGGAAGAGCACGATCCCGGCGTGGCAGCGATGGACCTTCACGGCCGGGGGCATGCTGGTCTACATCCTCTTCCTCGGCCTCGGGATGTTGGTCGGCGGCATCGTCTAGCCGTCTCGGGCTCTGATGGGCGATGAAGGCGTTTCTCGACGGGACCTGCTGAAGAAGGCGGGCTTCGGTGGCGCCGCCCTCATCGGGGGAACGGTGATCGGCCGGTCGCTCTCCGATCGGGCCGATGCAGCCACCGACGTGGAGTATGAGGGAGAGCATCTCGAAGAAGGCCAAGTGTCCACATCGCCCTATGGGCACGGTCATGGCCCGCCTGCCGGAATCGACCCAGCGGCACAGGATGCGGCCACCTACCCACCTCTACCCGACGGCCGGCCGGCCGGATCGGTGCGTGACATCGAGATTTCCGTCACCGAGAAGCTGATCGAGATCGGAGACGGTGTCTTCTTCGAAGCGTGGACCTACAACGGAACCGTTCCGGGGCCCACCATCAGGGCCACCGAGGGTGACCTCGTCAGGATTCACTTCAAGAACAGCACCGGCCGGTCGCACAATCTCCACTTCCACGGTGCCCATCGCCCGGAGCACGATGGCTGGGAGCCGGTGCCGGCGGGGTCGGATGTCACCTACGAGATCGAGGCCGGGCCTGCAGGGGTTCATCCCTACCACTGTCACACCGCACCTCTTGCCGAGCATGTATCTCGGGGTCTGTACGGGACGATGATCGTTGATCCGCCTGGCGGGCGCCCCGAGGCCCATGAGGTGTCCTTGCTGCTCTCGGGCTTCTCCAGCGACGTCCTCGGCCGGAACGGAATCGTCGCCTGGAACGGGATCGCCGGGTTCTATCACGACTTTCCCATCAAGGTGCCGGCTGGCGACGCGGTGCGCGCATACATAACCAACATGTTGGAGTACGAGCCGGTGGGCTCGTTCCACCTCCACGCCGAGACCTTCGACGTCTATCCGGGTGGGATGGGGGGCGAGCCCGCTTTCTCCGAGGACACCATCGCCCTGGTCATGGGCCAACGGGCCATGATCGAATTCACCCTCCCAACCGTGGGGCGCTACATGTTCCACCCGCATCAGCACTGGCTCGCCGACAGGGGCGCCGTGGGCTGGTTTGCCGCCATCTAGCCGGGCAGGGCCGCCGACCTGGGTCACTCCTCCGGCCCGGTGTGAGTGATCCCGACTTCGTCGATGGCTCCGTCGCGGACGGACCAACCTCGAAGCTCGGGTTCCCCACGCAGGCCGAGAACGAGGTAGAGCCACGCCGGCTCCATCGCGGTTTGCACATCGGTCATCGAGAGTGTTGCGCGCCCCATGGGGTGAGAGTGGAACACGCCACCCAGTACCCAGCCGCTCGCCTCGGCGTCGGCGAGCGCGGCTATGTGCGCCTCGGGTGGCACCCTGTACCCGATTGGTGACTTCGCCAGGTTGGCCGTTGGGTAGACCTTGACCACCTGATCCCCTGACATGGCGAAGAGTCCGCATCCCTCGTTGGGGAGCTCTGACACACAGTGGTCGATGACCTCCCGACGGAGGTGGTCAGGCAGGTGGACGGCAGGTCTCGTCATAGTCCACGATTGCGGGCAGCCTGTCCGGGTCGCCGCACGCCGGGCACTCGGGATCTCGATTCACGGTCACCGTCGTGAAGTCCTGTTCGAGGGCGTCGTAGACCATCAACCGTCCGGTCAGCCCTTCACCTATCTCGAGGACCAGCTTCAGTGCTTCCATGGCCTGGATCGACCCCACCACACCGGGCAGAACTCCGAGCACACCGGCCTCGGCGCAATTGGGTGCCAGCTCGGGTGGGGGCGGTTCCCGGTAGAGACAGCGATAGCACGGCCCCTCATACGGCTTGAACACGGTCACCTGGCCCTCGAAGCGGAATATCGATCCGTGAACGACCGGTATCCTCAGATGAATGGATGCGTCGTTGACCAGATAGCGCGTTGGGAAGTTGTCCCCGCCGTCGACCACCACGTCGTACCCGGACATGATCCCGATGGCGTTGGAGGCGACGAGCCGGGTCGTATGCGTCTCTATCTTCACATCTGGGTTGAGCGCGGCAAGGGTCTCCCGAGCCGACTCGGCCTTGGGCATGCCTATCCGCTCGATGTTGTGTAGGACCTGACGCTGCAGGTTGGACTGATCGACGATGTCGTCGTCGACCACTCCGATCGCACCTACTCCCGCAGCGGCGAGGTAGAGCGCGGCCGGAGAGGAAAGGCCCCCGGCACCGATGATCAAGGCCCGGGCGCCAAGAAGCTTGATCTGTCCCGCCTCGCCGACTTCGGGCAGCCGCACGTGCCGGGCGTAGCGGGATCTTTGGTCTCCGGTGAGACCGCCGGGATCGCCCCAGGGCAGGCCTTCGGCCTTCCACTGGTCGAAGCCGCCGGACATGGACCGCACGTCCGCGTACCCCAGGTCGAGCAACGAGACCGCGGCGAGGGCTGAGCGCCATCCTCCCGAGCAGTAGATGACGACAGGAGCCTCCACATCAGGGATCACCGTGCCGATGTCTCTCTCCAGTATGCCCCTGGGCAGAAATCGTGCCCCGGGTATTGCTCCCTGCTCCCACTCGTCGGCTTCGCGCACGTCGAGGATCACCATTTGGTCGAGGCGATCGCGCACTTCGCCGGGCGTCATCTCAATCACACGGGCCTTGGCTGCAGTGACGAGGTCGCGATAGCTGGCCATCAATGGGCCTTCGCCGGGTTGATGGTCTCTCGGTCGATCCCGTAGCGGTCGATGGCATCGCTGACCATTGAGGCATCGACTCTGCCTCGTTCGGCGAGCGCCGCGAGCACGGTGACGACGACGTGGCCGGGGTCGGTCTCGAAGAACCGGCGGAGAGCCGGCCTCGCGTCGGATCGCCCGTAGCCATCGGTGCCCAGGGTATGGAGCTTTCCGGGGACCCACTTGGCAACCTGGTCGGGGACGAGAGTCATGAAGTCGGTCACGGCGACGACTGGACCTTCGACCCCGCTCAGGAGTCGGGTGACCAGGGGGATCTTCGGCTCCTGGTCGGGATGAAGGCGATTCCAGCGCTCGACATCGAGGGCCTCTTCGCGTAGCTTCTTGTAGGAGGTCGCCGACCACAGCTCGGCCCCGACGTGGTAGTGAGTTGCCAGCTCCTCGGCTGCCTCGCGAGCCGCGAGATTGGCGCTTCCCGAGAAGAGGATCGCTGCGCTCGTGTCTGTTCCTTCTGGAGCCGGTTCCCATCGATACAGGCCGTCGATGATGCCCCGTTCGACATCCTCGGGCTTTGCGGGCTGATAGTAGTTCTCGTTGTAGAGAGTCAGGTAGTAGAAGACATCCTCAGGGTTCTCCCCGTACATTCTCTCGAGGCCGTGGCGGACGATGGTGCCTACCTCGTAGGCGAACGCAGGGTCGTAGGTTTCGCACACAGGCACCGTCGAGGCGAGTATCAGGCTGTGGCCGTCCTGGTGCTGCAGGCCCTCGCCCTGGAGGGTGGTTCTCCCGGCGGTTGCCCCAAGGAGGAACCCGCGCGCTCGTGCGTCGGATGCGGACCAGATGAGGTCTCCGACACGCTGGAAGCCGAACATCGAGTAGAAGATGAAGAAAGGGACCATGGGCACGCCCCGCGTCGCGTACGAAGTCGCCGCGGCGGTCCATGACGCCAGCGAACCCGCCTCGGTTATGCCCTCCTCCAGAATCTGTCCGTCCTGCGACTCGGAGTAGGACAGCAGCATTGCTGCATCGACCGGCTCGTAGAGCTGGCCCTTTGAGGCATAGATCTTCATTTCCCGGAATAACGAGTCCATGCCGAACGTGCGCGCCTCGTCGGGGACTATGGGGACCACATGGGGCCCGAACTCCTCAGCGCGGCTGAGATTGCGGAGCAGGCGTGTGAAGGCTGAGGTCGTCGAGGCCTCGACCTTGCCCGAGCCGGCAAAGACCTCCGCGAAGGCCTCATCGCCGGGAAGCCGCAGTGAGGTGTTCGGGACCACACGCTGCGGCACCGGGCCCCCCAGCGCTTGCCGCCGCTCGTGGAGGTACTCGAATTCGGGTGTTCCCGGTCCGGGCCGGTAGTAGGGGGGCTCCTTGTCGCCGGCGAGGGCCTCGGCGTCTATCTCGGAATCGAGGTGAAGAGTCGCCCGCAGATCCATGAGCTGCTTGTTGGTCAACTCCTTTATCTGGTGGGTCGCGTTGCGGCCCTCTACGTCGGGGCCGAGCGTCCACCCCTTGATCGTCTTGGCAAGGATCACCGTCGGTTTGCCGTTTTCCAGCTCGGTCGCCACCTTGTAGGCGGCGTAGACCTTGCGGAAGTCGAGTCCCCCCCGGCGAAGCGCCCAGATCTCACTGTCGGACATGTCGGCGACCAGTTCCTTCGTGCGTGGGTCCTTCCCGAAGAAGTGGTCCCGGATGTACGCGCCGTCCTCAGCCTTGTAGCGCTGGTACTCGCCGTCGACGGTCGAGTTCATGACGTTCACCAGGGCGCCCTCGTTGTCCCTCGCGAGCAGCGCATCCCAGCCGCTTCCCCATATGACCTTCAAGACGTTCCACCCCGCGCCTCTGAAGACGGCCTCGAGTTCGGTGATGATCTGGCCATTGCCCCGGACCGGTCCGTCAAGACGCTGAAGGTTGCAGTTCACCACCCAGATGAGGTTGTCGAGGCCTTCCCGGGCGGCAAGGGAGATAGATCCGAGGGTCTCGGGCTCGTCGGTCTCACCGTCGCCGATGAAGCACCACACCCGAGATTGGGATGTGTCGTCCAGGCCCCGGTTCTCCAGGTACTTGTTGAACCGGGCGTGGTAGATCGAGTTGATCGGCCCGAGCCCCATCGACACGGTCGGGTACTCCCAGAAGTCCGGCATGAGCCGGGGATGGGGGTAACTCGACAGCCCGTCCCCGTCGATCTCGAACCTGAAGTTGTCCAGGTGCTTCTCGTCGAACCGACCCTCGAGATATGCCCTGGCGTAGATACCGGGGGCAGCGTGGCCCTGTATGTACACGTGGTCTCCACCACCCGGAGCGCCCTTTCCCCGGAAGAAGTGGTTGTAGCCGATCTCATACAGGGTGGCTGAGGAGGCGAAGGTGGAGAGGTGGCCCCCGATGCCTCTTTCTCGGTGGTTTGCCTTCACCACCATCACGGCTGCGTTCCACCTGATGAACCGGCGAATCCTCCGCTCGATGTGCTCATCACCAGGAAAATCCGGCTGGTCCTCTGGGGTAATCGTGTTCACATATGGCGTCGTTACGGCGCCTGGAACGCCAAGGCGAGTCTCATGGGACCGTGCGAGAAGCTTGGCCAGCAGATAGCGTGCGCGCACCGCGCCGTGCTCGGCGGCAACGGCGTCGAGCGAGTCAAGCCACTCACGGGTTTCGACGGGGTCGGTGTCCGGAAGCTGGTTGACGTATTCGTCTCCGATTGTCTCGCCTAGGTCAGATGACATGTCCCCAGGTTAGTTAGGCCGTGTTTTCGCGGTTTCGACCGTCTTCGAGCCAGGGCCCCACAACACCCATGAATCTGACGGGTGCGTCGAGCTGGGGCGTGTGCCCGGTGGCCTCCATTCGGACCAGCTCCCAGTCCGGCCGGAGCGAGCACATCCATTGGACGGCTGTGGGCGAAACGATGTGATCCCAGACTCCCTGTATGACGAGGGTCGGCGCAGCGATTTCCCGGATCATCTCCACAAACCGCCACGGGCGTGAGAACAGCCAGGCTATGTGCTTGGCCGTCGACGGAACCGCTTCCTCGGCCCATGGGAGTTTCACTCGTCGACGCGCCAATGCAATCAGCGACTCCTGTACCTCCAGGGGCACATGTCCCGGCTTGTGGGTGATCATCTCGAGGCTGACCCTCACCATCTCCTCCGGTGTGTACGCGGCGATGAATCGGCGGGCGATGAGTCTTCCCAGTCCGGGAGTCGCCTGGAGGGCCAAACGCGCAGCTGTGCGCCAGTCCATATTCGGATCGGGCAAGCGCGGCGGGGTGGCGGGGGACACCAGGATCAGGCCGGAGGCCACGTCGTGATGCCGGGCGGCGACCATCTCGGCGACAAGTCCACCGAGCGAGTTGCCCACGAGAGTCACCGGGCCCCCAACGTGACGGATGAAGTCGGCGAGGGCTTCGGAGTGCGTCTCGAGGGTCCAGTCTGCGGCCGGTGGCGAGAGCCCGAAGCCGGGGAGATCAACAGCTATTGGCCGCCCGTACTGGGCCAGTCGAGGCCCAACCGCATCCCAGGTGACCGCCGACCCTCCCAACCCGTGGACGAGCACGATGGGCTCGCCACTCCCGCCGTATTCCTTGTGGTGGAGGCTCCCGGAGTCGGTGTGGGCGTACTGGTGACCCATCAGCAGAGGCTACCGGGGGGCCATGCCTACAATCGAGGCCCCGATGCGTGTCCTTCTTCTGTCCACATACGAGCTCGGGCGTCAACCCGTTCATCTGGCGTCGCCGGCCGCGGCATTGACGGCGGTCGGTCACGATGTCAGGACAGCAGACCTGTCTTTGGGGCGACTGCTGCCGGCCGATGTCGACTGGGCTGATGCGGTGGGGGTCTCGCTGGACATGCACACGGCCACCCGTCTGGCGATGCCGGTCATTGCCGAGATTTCGCGAAGACGTCCCAAGCTCCCCTTGGCCGCCTACGGGATCTACGCCGGGCACGCCGTCGGCCACGTCGATGCCGCCTTCGAAGGCGAGTTCGAACCGGGATTGGCTGATTGGCTGGACGGCAGGGCATCCGGGTTGAGCCGGCACACTGGGAGATCACAGTTTGCAGTCCCGTTGCGGGAAGGTCTGCCCTCTCTCGGCTCCTATGCCCGACTCGATCTCGATGGTGAGATGATCCTGGCCGGAGCTGTGGAGGCGTCGCATGGCTGCCGGCATCGATGCAGGCATTGCCCGATACCGGCTGTCTACGACGGGAGGATACGTGTGGTCCCTGCCGATGTGGTCCTCTCCGATATCGACAACCTCGTAGCAGCAGGGGCAAGACACATCACCTTCGGCGACCCCGACTTCCTCAATGCCCCCAAGCACACGATCGGGGTCCTGGAGCAGGCCCACGCCCGCTATCCCGAGTTGACGTTCGATGTCACGGTCAAGGTCTCCCACATCCTCGACCACGAGAGGATCTGGCCCGACCTGGCTGAGCACGGGCTCCTGTTCGTGGTCAGCGCCTTCGAGAGTGTGGACGATGCCACCCTGGAGATCCTCGACAAGGGACATTCGGTAGCCGACATGGTGAGGGCGCTGGACATCACCCGCTCCGCTGGGATCCATATCCGTCCCTCCTGGCTCCCTCTCATGCCCTGGACGACATCCAAGCACCTGACCGCGCTCTTCGGTTTCATAGCCGACCAGGACCTCGTTGGAGCCACGGATCCGGTCCAGCTGGCCATACGACTGCTGATCCCGAAAGGCTCGCTTCTCGAGGCGCACCCCGCCGTGGTCCCGCACCTAGGGGAATACGACGAACAGGGCCTCACTTGGAAGTGGTCGTTCGCCGACCCCGTCGTCGAGTTGGCGAGCAAAGAGCTGGAGGCGATCGCGGTCGATGGCTCCGACTGCGGCGAGGACTTCCACCAGACCTTCGGCTCTATGTGGCGGGCCCTGCAGGCGGTCACGGGCACGGCCTTGGGACCAATTCCTCTAGCGGGCCAGCAGGTTCCGCGGCTGACTGAGAGCTGGTTCTGCTGCGCCGAGCCGACCGCCTCGCAGGCGGTCAAGATCGGTCTAAGCCAGATTTAGAGTCACGGCCAGTCAAGGGGTAGATCGGACATGCCAGACATTCTCAGCGCGTCGAACCTCGTCAAGCACTTCGGAGACCTCAAGGCTGTCGACGGTGTCTCGCTCAGCATCGCCGAGGGTGAGACGTTCGGTCTTCTCGGCCCGAACGGAGCCGGCAAGACCACGTCGATATCGATGATCGCCGGCCTCTTGGAGCCAGATGCCGGCGAGGTAACGGTGGCGTCAGAGCCCATAACGACCTCTTCGACCGTGGGCAAGGGTGAGATCGGCCTCGTTCCACAGGACCTGGCCATCTACCCCGATCTCACCGCGGCGGAGAACCTCTACTTCTTCGGACGTCTCTATGGGATGCCTCCGAGCGACCTAGGTGCCAGGGTGGCAGAAGTCCTGGAAGTCGTCGGGCTGGCGGACCGTCGGGATGACCTAGTCAAGGAGTACTCGGGAGGCATGAAACGCCGTCTCAACATCGGCATAGGCCTGCTCCACAAGCCCAAGCTGCTGATCCTCGATGAGCCGACCGTCGGGGTCGACCCACAGTCCCGCAACGCAATACTCGAGTCGGTGGAGAGTCTCTCCGCGGAGGGGATGGCGGTCCTCTACACCACCCACTACATGGAGGAAGCGGAGCGGCTGTGTGACCGCGTCGCCATCATCGACGAGGGCACCGTGAAGGCCGAGGGGACAAGGCGCGAGCTGGTGTCGATGGTGGGGGGGAAGGACAGGGTCTCCATAACCGGGACCGGGTCGCTCCAGGTGGCCGCCGAGGCTGTCCGCGCGACGAAGGCCGTCTCCGAGGTCTCGGCGACCGACAGCACGCTGGAGATTCTCGCCACGGATGCATCCTCGATTCTCCCTGAGCTCCTGACCACTATCTCCAATGCCGGCGCCACTATCGCCGGAGTCGAAGTGGTCGAGCCGAACCTCGAAGCCGTGTTCCTTCATCTGACCGGGAAGGCACTGCGGGACTAGTGGCCCACCGACGATGCGCTACGCATTCCGCATAGCAAACAAGGACCTGAAGCTGCGGCTGCGCGACAGGTCGGCCATCATCATCGGAATCGTCGCGCCGCTCAGCCTCTCGGCGATCTTCTACTTCGTGTTTGGGAGCGCCTTCGAGCCGAGTGGAGGGTTCGGTCTCGAGTATGGGATCGTTGACCTCGACGAATCTGCCCTTTCGACGCCTTTGGTCGAGATTCTGGAACGCGAAGAGGAAGAAGGCATCCTCGAGGTGGAGCGATATCCCGACGCGGCCGCAGCGGATGCTGCGGTCGGACAGGACATAGACGCGTATCTGCTCATCGAGGATGGTTTCTGTCGCGAGATTGTCGGAGGCGGCTCACCCACAATCCGGGTCATCGGCGATGTTGACGCCCAAACATCGACTCAAATCGCTGCCGCCATCGCCGGCCAGTACGTCACGGGGATCGAGTCGGGCCAGCTCGCCTTCATCACGGGCGCTCGACTCGGGGCTCCCGTTCCTGCCCCGGGCGGCCCGGATGTCTGCTCGGAGTCCGTGGACACCGGGCTTGAAGCGGCTGCCTTCTCGTATGTGCTCGACGACGTCGCCGCCGAGACTCGCCAGCTGAACATGGCCACCTACTTCTCAGCCGGGATGTCGATGTTCTTCCTGTTCTTCACGGTCCAGTTCGGTGTCCTCGGGCTCCTCGAGGAGGAGAGGGAGGGCACCCTCACGCGGCTTCTGGCCGCTCCCATAGGCCGACGCTCCGTCGTAATGGGCAAGGCACTTCTCGCCTTCCTGTTGGGTTTGATCGCCATGGGCGTGCTGGCCGTCGCCACGCAGTTGATTATCCCTGGAGCGGATTGGGGCGCACCTCTTGGCGTGGCGCTTCTCATCATTGCCGGGGTTCTGTCAGCGGTGGGAATCATCGGGTTGGTGGCTGCCATGGCCAAGACGCCGGAAGCCGCGGGCAACATCGGCTCGATCATCGCCGTGATCCTGGGGATGCTGGGTGGGGTCTTCTTCCAGATAGGCAGCGGCGACGATCTTCTCTCCAACCTGACTTTCATCACACCCCACGCCTGGTTCATGAGGGGCCTCGGGGACCTGGCCGGAGGTGCGCCTTGGACCGAAGCGCTGCCGTCGGTCGGGGCGATGTTGGTGTTCGCATCCGTCACCGGGGCTGCCGGCTGGGTCCTGGTCAACAGGAGGCTGGCAAAGTGAAGGCCTTGGCGATCGGAAGGGCCAACCTCATACGGATGCTGCGAGACCGCTCCAACATCTTCTTCGTCTTCATCTTTCCCATCGCCATCATCTTCCTGATCGGAGCCCAGTTCGGAGCAGGTGTCGATCCGGCGATCGGCATCTATTCGGCCGACGATGGCGCCATCGCTTCCGAGATCGAGTCAGCCGTCATGGCGATCGAAGACATGGATGTCCGCCTGTTCGACACCCAGGACGAGTTGAAGACCCACATCGAGAGGGGATACGTCCAGGCCGGGCTGTTCCTGCCGGCCCAAATGGATGTCGACGCCGCAGCAGCGAGGCAGATCGAGATTGGGTTCGTGGCGCGCCGGGATGGTGCCGGGCCGCAGCTTCAGGTGATCCTCGGCTCCGCGATAGCAGAGGTCATGAAGCCGATCGGCGCCGCACAGTTCGCCAGCGGCCAAGTCGGCGTTCCCTACGAGGTGGCTCTCGATGTGGCCATGGCCGCCCAACTGGGCGCGCCGACCTTGGACGTCGAGGTCAACGCGGTTGGCGAAGCTCTCTTCCCCGAGTCTTTCGGTCGATTCGATCTCGGCGCGCCCCAGCAGCTGGTCCTTTTCGTCTTCCTGACCGCGCTGGCGGGCTCGGCGGTCCTGATTCAGACGAGGCAGCTCGGCATAAGTTCCCGGATGCTGTCAACGCCCACGTCCACTCGCACGATCGTGCTCGGCGAGTCTCTGGGCCGATTCCTCACGGCGATGGTGCAAGGCCTTTACATCATCGCCCTGACCTGGATCATCTTCAGTGTCAACTGGGGCGACCCCATTGCATCCCTGATGCTCCTCGTCGTCTTCGCCGCCGTCGGGGCTGGAGCAGGCGTGCTCATGGGCTCGCTCTTCTCCAACGACCAACAAGCAGCCGGTGTCGGGATCGTGGCAAGCCTCGGGCTGGCCGCCCTGGGGGGTTCGATGATGCCCGTCGAGTTCTTCGGGGACACGTTGCGCCGCGTCGCGCACGTGACTCCCCATGCCTGGGCGCTCGACGGCTACTCGGAACTGATCCGGAGGGATGGGGGGCTAGGCGACATCATGTTGGAGCTCGGGGTTCTCGCCGCCTACGCCATCGTTCTCTTCAGTCTCGCCGCCTGGAGACTGCGCGTTGTCATCACTCGGCCCTGATAGGTCCTCGAGGACTGTTTGAATAGGGACATGACCGATGATACGGAGCAAAAGGCTCCACGCGGGAGGCTGCTGACGACGCTGGGCTATGTTGCCTTCTTCATCGTCATCTTCGGACGGAACATCATCGGTGACGCGGCGGGGCTGTTCCTTCTGCCAGCCCTGGTGCTCATGTTCATCGGCAGGGCGACCACGAGGAGAGAGAGGCGCAGGCCAAAGCCGGAGGCAGGTCGAACTTCCGGGTCTGCCGCGAGTCGACAGGCGCCCCGCCCCGCTCCGGCCCAGCCAACGCCGAAGCCGAAGCGGAGGCCTTCCATCCCGTCTCCCGACCCTGCCAAAGTGGAGGCCGACCTCGAGAAGACGCTGGCCTCTCTCCGCACCGAGCCGGAGCCCGAGGTCGAGGTGTCGGCGGTCGCCGACACCGAAGAGTCGAGGGATTTCCAGCCCAAGACCTCGGCCGAGATGATCGAAGAAGCCCGAAAGAGGTTCAACAAGCCCGGCTAGAGAGCAAGGGCGGCCAACTCACGGGCTGCCCTTATCTCGGCAGCGAACGCGGAACGCAAGACGGCGACGCCGCCGCCTTCGTCCAGTAGCCCACGGTTCGCAGCGAGACCCAGGGCGGACTTGAACAAGACCGTGCTAGCGCTCTCGCCTGAGATGAGCCTCTCCTCGATCCGATACATGCGCGCGCGCGCCAGACACGCCTTGAGAAATGGCTTCTCCTTGAACTCGGCCACAAGGGACTCGAGCTCATCTCCGACGATCTGATAGGCGTCGAGAATCGGGAGCACGGCCCAATTGGCGACCGGATCCCCCATCTTCGCGACCACACTCAGCGCTCCGGCAGACCTCAGGATGCTCTCCCAGTCCGGGACGTCGATCGCGATGTCAGTGCAGGCACCCTCAACGAACTCGGTCTTCTCTCCGAAGAAGAACTCGAACTTGAGCAAGTCCCTCAGGGCCAGCATCCGCCACCGAACGTTGTCGGGGTCGCGATCACTGCTCTCCATGGACCCGGCGAGAGCCATTTCAGCGATCGCCCTGGAGACGAAGAAGTGGACCACGACATTGCGGTAGTAGGAGACGCGGATCATCTGGTCGTCGTCGAGCCAGAACACCCTTCTACCGACGGCCTCATGGCTAGACACATTCCCATGCTCCCCAAGCCAATCGAGGATCTCGGTCACGGCAGCCGGGTCGCTCAGATCCGGCTCGTCCGTGACGGGCAACTCACGCGCCCTGATGAATTGCACGAGGTGCGCGCAGGTGCCTGCCAGCTCCTGAGCCGTCTTGGGCTTGCCCCGCGCCGCCAGCAGGGCGATGCTGACCAGCGCGGTGGGCGTGATCGGGGTGACAGCTCCTATGCGATACATTGTTTCGAAGGAGAGCTTCTTGAGGCCCAGCGACTCCTCGTCGTGGCCGTCGATGCCACCCAGCGCCTCCGCCAGAGACAGCGGCTCCCCGAAACGGATGTGGATGTCGCCATATCGACGGCGTAAGGATCGAACCGCCTTGAGGAACCACGCGAACCCCTCCTTGTCCTTGCTTCGACCTTGAGCTTCCCGGGCGTAGTCCGGAACGTCGAAGATCTGGTCGTACACGATCGACACCGGGATGAGATAGATGTCATCTGCCTTGCCTCGTCTCAGGGAGTCGACCACGTAGCTGAGCAAGCCGAGTCTTGGCGGTCGCATCTTCCCCGAGCGCGACCTTCCTCCTTCGAGATACCACTCGAGGGGAAACCTCTTCTCGATGAGAAAGTCGATGTACGAGCGGAGCACGAGCTTGTAGAGGCGGTTGTTCTTGAACGATCGTCGTATGAAGAAGACGCCGGTCCGTCGAAGCAGCGGGCCCACCGGGAAGAAGTTCATGTTGATTCCTCCTGCGGTGTGGTTGGGTGGAAGGTCGTTTTCCCAGAGGAGGAATTGGAGGACGAGCCGGTCCAGGTTGGAGCGGTGCGAGGGGAGGAAGATGACGGGGTTCGCCTGACCCAGGTCGGCAACCCTCGCCACTTCCGAAGGGTCGTACTTCAATTCGCCATAGCCCTGCCGGTAGAGAGCGTGGATGCCGCTGGCCGTCAGGTCGATCACGTAGGGGCTATGTGTCGCCGCTATCTCATGTAGATACCCCTCGATCGTCTTCCAGGTCTTTTCCTGGTCGAGCCCCTCTTCGTCTATGAGCCGATCGATCGAGTCGACGAACTCTCGCCGCGAGAGAATTCCCTCGGCGACGAAGCGAGGGATCTTGTATCGGTTTCCGTGAAGTCTGCGCTCGACCTGGTCGAGCGCCCGCCATGCCCGTCGCAGCGTGTAGGCGACCAGCCCATCGATCTCACCCGACGTTTCGTAGTCAGCGGCGAGGTCACTGGCGAACGCCCCAGGAGCGGTGACGAGCCTCACGCGCGATCTTCGGAAGAATCGGATCCAGTGGGCCCTCAGGCCCTTTGGGTCTCGGGGGTCTCCGGGGCGGATGGCATCCGTCCAGCCCACCGAACGTCGCCCCTTCTTCCGGGGTGCCAGCCAGACAACGCGTGCTGGTATGAGATAGGGATCTTCGGGGGAGGAGAGAACGCTGCCGACCACCATCGGATCCCCACCGCGGCCACGCCGAGAAGAAGCGACTCTTTCCATGACGGCACCGGAACCTGCTCCGGAGCTGATCCAACGTTCCAGCATCCGCGTTTCGAGTGTCGTCGAGCTGTCCAGCAGGTAGACGCATGGGTGGCCATCGAACTGGGATGAGAGCTGTGGGTCTTGTCCTGAGTCGCCGGTCACGTCAGCACTCTATTTGCTGGCAGAATCCGCGTTGTGAGGATCGTTCTACAGAGAGTGGCGTCAGCTTCGGTGGAGGTCGACGGCCTGGTCGTTGGCGAGATCGGACCGGGCTACTGCCTGCTCGTGGCGATAGCCGAAACCGACGAGGAGGCCGATGTCGTCGCAGCGGTCGACAAGATCTCTGGCTTGCGAGTCTTTGGCGACAACGAGGGGAAGATGAACCTGGCGCTTGCCGACGTCTCCGGCGAAGTCCTCGTGGTGAGTCAGTTCACTCTCCTCGGCGAGGCGCGGAAGGGCCGACGCCCCTCATTTGTGGCGGCAGCGCACCCCCGAGCGGCTCGCCCGTTGCTTGCCTCTCTCGCCGACCAACTCCGGGCCCGCGGGCTGAGGGTGGCGGAAGGCGAGTTTGGGGCCAAGATGGTGGTCCGGATCGTCAACGATGGGCCGGTCACACTGATTCTCGAAGTGACCGGCGGTCGAGTCGTTTGACGCTCCAGTCTCGGAAGTGTTTGCGCCAGAGCAGGGCGGCGATCCCGACGGCCAGCCAGAGGAGCAAGTCTGTCCGGCTGATCCCCCATCCATTGGCCCAGTCGTAGAGATTCCATCCGAATCCCATTACGACCAATCCGCTGATGGTCGCCAGAGCCGCCATACCGGACGAGCGCGTCACGACAACTGCGAGCACGATGACGGCAAGTGATACGGCAAAGGCCGGAGGCCAGCTGGAGAGGATGATTCCGGCGGAGATGCCGAGCCCCTTCCCACCCTTGAACCGGTACCAGACGTTGAAGACATTTCCCGCTACTGCTCCGATGCCGGCTGTGACCGCTCCGACGTCGCCTGCGAGCGCAATGCCGATGAGGACTGCCGCCGCTCCCTTGGCTGCTTCTACTCCGAGCACGAGGCCGGCTAGGCCGAAGCCTCCCAGGCGTCTGGCGTTGTTGGCCCCTGGATTCCCTGAGCCATCGTGAAGCAAGTCAACGCCCCACAGACTCGCCAGGCCTTGGGCGGTGGGTAGAGAGCCGATCAGGTAGCCGGCAAGGGCCGCCACCAAGCTCATGCCATCCACTCCTGTCCCGGTCCGCAGAATTGGAGGAAGTCGCAGCTCTTGCACCAGTCGCCTGGGCTCTCATGGAACTCCTCGGCTGCGATCCGTGCTGCCATTTCGCCTATTTCATCACGGGCGCTGCGCACCCACTCGTCGTCCGCCTCGAATCGTTGTTCGGTGAGACCGCCGCCGAGGTAGGCGAAGGCGACCTCGAGCCTTTCCGGTCTCGGCGGCCCGAAGTCCACTTCGTGAGCGGCCACGGCGTAGGCCTTGAGCTGGACGAGCCGGGAAGGGTCGGTACTGGGCCGACCCGACTTGAAGTCGACGATCTCCCAATGAGCCCCGTCGGTGTAGACGGCGTCCATCCGGCCCCTGATTGTGAAGTCGTCGCCCACAGCGAGAGAGAATGGGGTCTCGACGAGCGTCGCTCTCCGCTCCGCGAACCGAGACTCCAGATAGGCGTGGAAGCCTCCAACTCCGTCGCCCTCCGACCCCTCCTCGGCAGGCACGAGGTCGTAGAGGTCGTCGGCGAGCACCTCGAACGGGACATGGCCTCTCTGGTGCAGCTCGATCTGGCGGTGCACCTGGGTTCCGTAGGCCGCGGCGGGATGTGGTCTGCGTGGGAGGGGGTCGACTTCGGTCCAGTAGTAGCGCTTCGGGCACTGGGCGAACGAAACGAGAGATGTAACCGAGGCCGAGCGGGCGCCATCCGCTTCCGGCTCCTCGGCCGGTCGGGCCAACTCGAAGAGAAGCTGAGTCGTTTCTTCCACCTTCCGCTCATACTCGCCGGCCACCCCGATTCTCGCGGCCAGCGATGAGAGAGTGTCGGATTGGCGCCCTTCACGGAGGGCGGCCGTCCAGCCTTGGCGGAATAGGGGGTCTGGGGCGGAGCTCTCTGGCGCTGACTTGAGGAACGTAGGCCGCTCACCCGACTCGGCCCGGCCGAGACTCACCGCATGGTCGTTCGCATCGGCAATCTCGAACAACTCGGAGGGCTGCTTGGGCTTCTTCGTGGTCTCCGGAAGGCCGTACCAATAGGCCCCGGTCATCAGAAGAGTCCGTCTTGCCCTCGTGACGGCCACGTAGGCCGTTCTCCACTCCTGACTCTCGCGTCGGGCCCGCAGGAACGCATCTCTCTCTTCCCTGTCGGCAGGCAGGCCGTCGATGACGGTGTCGATGCGCAGATGTGGCGGCAGGCTCTCGGGGAAACGGAGAGGGTCGGGAAACTGCCCAGCCGTGTTCGGGAAGTTCCCCTTCGCGAGTGTTGGAATCGCAACGCAGTCCCACTCGAGGCCCTTGGCGCGATGGACCGTTATGAGTGTGACAGCGTCCTCTCCCGAGAGGTGGGCCGAGTCGAGTTCCTCAGCCGGCTCCCCTTCCATGACGGACAGATAGTCGAGGAAGGCTCCGAGTGAGGGTCGCTGGACCGGGCTCCAGTCTTCGGCGAGATCGAGGAAGCGGTAGATGTTGAGTCGGGCCGTGAGCCTCGGGTTGGGCGGCAACGCCTCGACGTCTTGCCAGGCGCGGGTGTGGTCGAGGATCAGCCTCAGCGTCTCGATCAGGCTGAGTCCTTGGCTTTCGATGAGGACAGCACGGTAGATGGCATTGAATCTCCCCAGAGCCTGGGCCGCCTCTTGACGCAAGCCAGAGATGGACTCAGTGCTCTCGATGGCTTCGAGGAGCGTCACCGGAGTGGGTGTTTCGGCGTCGGCGTCGGCTTCTTCGATACCCGCCCGACGACTGAGAGGCGCAATGTCGGCCATCCCGAGGCGAAACCGGCTCCCGAAGAGGATCTGGGTGAGAGCTATCGAGTCGTCGGGATTCTCGAGGATCGTCAGCCAGGCTCGCAGCTCGGAGACCTCGGGGACGGAGAGCAGGCCGCCGACGTTGGCGACCTCGACGGGAATGTCACGGCGACTCATCGCGTCGATGAAGATCGGGAAGTCCTTGTTCTTGCGAAGGAGGACTGCCATCTCGCGCCAAGGGGTGCCCTCGGCGCGGAGCTCTTCGAAACGGGCCCCTGTCCAGTCGGCCTCCTCCAGGGCATCGGTCGCCCAATATGTGAAGATCCCGCCGGCAAGATCGACGTGGGCGGACTCGAGGGGCTCTGAGTCTGCGTTGGCTCGGCGCCGCACGTCATTCGCCAAGGAAAGGATCTCTGGCGCAGAGCGACGGTTCAGGCGAAGTCCCAGATCGTGAGCGGGACGCCCTTCCGCAGTGGGGAAGTGGGCTGGGAACAGCTCGAAGTTCTCCGCCGATGCGCCCCGCCACTCGTAGATTGTCTGGTCTTCGTCCCCGACGGCTATCACCGGGAACCCGTCTCCGAAGATGGTTGTGAGGAGGACTCGTTGTGCCGGGTTCGTGTCTTGGTACTCGTCCAGCACGACCACCCGGTAGCGGTCACGCACGATTCGAGCCAGTTCGGGATGCTCGGTCATCACCCTGACCGAGCCAGACACAAGGTCGGTGTAGTCGACGACGCCGAGCTTGGCCTTCTCCGACTGGTAGGAGACGAGGGTCTCGGCGATCTCGGCTCTCGCCAGCCAGACCGGGTCGTCCTCGTTCCGGCTCTGCTCGATGAGAGTGGCGGGCTCGACCAGGTGGTCACCGATCCGATCGGCCAATTGGCGGATCTTGTCGATGGTTCCGCTCCAGGTCATGTCGAGATGGTCGTATCCCCGTCGATGGAAGGTGTCGGTGAGAATCTGCCTGGCGAAGGTCGGCGTTATCACGCGTGCCCGATTGTCGAAACCGACGATGGCTCCGAACTCGGCGAGAATCTGCGCTGCGAACCCGTGGTATGTGTGTACTTCGACCTGGCGGGCGGGGTCAACGGATTCGGCAAGCGCTTCGCGAACCTTGTCGCCCAACTCGGAGGCGGCCTTGTTGGTGAAGGTGATGCCCAGGATCCGCTCCGGCTCGAAACCGTGCTCTGTCACCAGGTTGGAGATGATGAGGCCTACCGTCGTGGTCTTGCCGGTACCGGCACCTGCCCGTATGCGAATGGAGGTGGGGCCGAGGTCCAGAACCCTCTTCTGCTCGGCGGTCGGGACTATCCGGGGCGAGCTCATGGTAGGTAGGCGCCTCTCCCTTCGGGCCACGCCGGGCAACTGTGTGAGAACGCACAGCGCTGGCAGTGTGCCCCCGGAGTCGGAGCCCAGTCCTCGGCGAGGATCGACCGTGTGACCGCTTCGATGTGCTGGTTCATCCCGTCGAGCGAGTCGATGTCGAGTGCCCGGGTTGTCACGGACTTCGCTCCAGCCCGGGGAAACCACATCTCGGCCTCTGCAACCGGGCCTCGGCCGCTCAGCGCGCTGGCGTAGAAGCCCAGTTGGACCGATTGCGCGGCTTCGGCCTCGGTAGGGGGCCTGGTCCCGGTCTTGTAGTCGACAACGCGCAGGCCTTCGTCGAGCTGTTCGACCCGATCAACGACGCCGACCCACCTCACACCGGCGACATCCTGGGTAACGGTCTCCTCCACGCCGATCGGCTTTCCGTCGGGGTGTGGCCAGTTCTCGTACAGCTTGGTGACGGCCTCTTCTGCCTTGGCGTACCAAGCCTCAGAGAGTTGGGGGGACCCGAATGCGGCTTCACGGTCCCATACCTCGCGCAGCACATCGAGGACTCGGCCCAGCTCGGCGTGCTGGAGGCCGGAGCCGACGATCTCGCGCTCGGCGGTTTCGAGAGCCGAGTGGATGAGGGACCCCAGATGCGCATGCGGCGAAACGGCATCGCCGAGACGTAGCCGTCGCTCGAGTGCGTAGAGGCGCGGGCAGGTCTCATACCGGTCGGCCTGGCTCGGTGAGAGTGTCACTGCTTCACCCAACAGGGGAGCATCCGGTCCTGCTTCGGGTACGCCGGGGAACATCATCGGGTCCCAGGCACCCTCGATTGGTGAGTTGAGGATGGCCGCCGCTGCGATGCGGTCCACAGCAGAGGCGGAAGGGTCGGCGAGTGTGCGCCTCAGGGCGGTCTCGGCTCCCCTGAGCGTGAACACGTCGTCACCCTCCGCCTGTGGCGCACCTATCTCGGAGGCACCGAGAACACCTGCCGCCGCCAGCAGGAACCTCGAGGGTCTCCTCTCTCCCTGGTCGACCCCCGCCTCGGTCGCTGTCCAGACCACTTTGAGCCTCGCTCTTGTCATCGCCGTGTACGCAAGCCGCATCTCCTCTTGCAGTTGGAACATGTGGAGCGCTGATGGGTCTGCTCTCCGCTCAGGCGACAGCAGCTCTGGGCGCAACATGCGGCGGCTCCGGCGCAGATCGGGGAAGACTCCCTCGACGGCGTTGGCGATGAATACCACGTCGAACTCGAGCCCTTTGGCCTGGTGCAGGGTCGTGAGCGTGACCCGGCTCGACTCGGGATGGTGCGACAGCAGTGGCGTTGCTTCGAATCCGCTGTCTTCGGTCATCTCGAAGTAGTCGGCGAGAGTCACGCTCGGGTCGCGATCGGACTGGCGCCCCAGCGCCTGAGCGAAAGCGGTCCACGCCCTCCTCCAATCGGAACGGCCAGGGTCGTTGACGAGTGAGCCGATGGCTCCGAGATGTGACCACGCGTGCCAGAAGCCATCGGCCGCCCCTTTTGTGAACGCCCAGTCACCGTCTTCGATCAGGTAGGCGACATCCCCCGCCTCGGGGATCTCGACTCGGAGGATCTCGGGCCAGGGGAGCGCGGTTCGTCGCCTCTTGCGCACGATGTCTCGCTCCCGACCCAGCGTGAGCCCTATCACCGGACCGAGCAGGGTGCGTCGCATCGCGCGGTCGGCATCGGCCAGCTCCGCTGCCGTCGAGGCCCCGGCGCATGTGGAGGCAAGTACTACCAGGTCGTGGATGAGCCGCACCGCGGGATGATCGACGAGTCGGGCCTGGGGAGGGTCGTGTGGGATGCCGCGTCGATCGAGGGCTCGTGAGAGCTCGTTGAGCAACTCGCGCTTGGTGCGGACCAGCACCGCAATCTTCGAGGGGTCGATGTCCTCGATGCGTATCGATCGCTCGACCTCGGCAGCGATCCACTCGGCTTCTGCCGTCTCCTGGTCGAAGAGGTACGTCGCAACAGATCCGTTGTGACGGGCTGGCTCGACCAATCCGGCGGCCCCAGGAAGGCTTCCGCCGGACACGACAGCCAATGCGGCGTCCATGATGTCCGCCGGAACCCTGAGGCTCTCCGTGAGGACGATCCTCCAGACGTCGGGATGGTCGGCCTCGAAGTCGGCCACGTTGCCCAATTCGGCCCCGCGGAAGCTGTAGATCGACTGATAGGGGTCGCCGCTGACGGTCAAGTTCCCGTGCGGCTTGGACAAGAGTCGAGCCATCTCGGCTTGTGCCGAGGATGTGTCCTGGTACTCGTCCACCAGTACGTAGCGGTAGTGGGAAGCGAGCGCCTGACCCTCCTCGGTGCCCAGCAGGCGCACGGCTGACGTGAGGAGAACCCCGTAGTCGGTGCGTCCCGTCTCATCGAGACGCTGGAGGTACCGCTGGTAGAAGCTCGGCAGGCCCCTCCAGTCGGCACGCTCCTCAGCGAGGCCGGCGAGTTCCTCCGGATCCAGGAGCCTTTCCGAGCATCTCATCAAGAAGTCGGCGACTTCGGCGGCGAAGGCCGGGGAGTCGATAATGCCCCGATAGGTGAGCGGCCAATCGGATGGATCTTCTCGGGAGAGCAGATTGCGAACTACTCCGACTTGCTCGGGCGTGGTCAGCGGGACAGGGCGGTTGCCGGACGGTCCGGCCTCGAGAAGCCGCAGCGCCAGGGAGTGGAATGTCGTGGTATCGGCAGGTGTCCCCGTCGATCCCAGGGCCGGATCGAGTCGCCCGGCGATGTCGGCTGCGGCGCGTCGAGAGAAGGTGAGGATGGCTATTTGGTGGCGGCGGGCATGGCCGGATTCGACGATGCTGGCTGCTCGCCGGATCAGAAACTCGGTCTTGCCAGTCCCCGGGCCTGCTACGACGAGCTGATATCCGTTGGGCCTGGTGAGTACCGGATGCCACTCATCTGGCCCGACCCTGGTCTCGACGGCGGTCACGGGCTGATCGTACGTTCAGGCAGCTTGGGGAAGGTCCTGACTTGACTCCGATATCAATACGGCTTCCACGCCGAGCCGTGCCAGGTACGCAACCGGGTCGGCGAAGACGTCGTACGGCAGCGCCGACGGCGGTGTGGCAATCGAGTGAGCCGTTGCTCTGGTGTCCTGTCTCATGGCTCACAACATACGGTGCCACTGGGACACTTTGTCTCCGACGCCGCACAGCCAGTCTTCCTGCTTAGGATTCTGCCCAACAGCTTCTTGCGGAGGTGTCTTTGGAGCAGGGCAGCGAATACGACTCACCGATGTATCACGAGGCGGCAGGTCAGTTCGACCGGGTCGCCTCACTCATGGGTCTCGACGCAAATGTGAAGGATCGTCTCCGGGTGCCGCAGAAGTCGACGGTCGTCAGCTTCCCCTTCAGGCATGACAACTACTCCGAAGTCGAAACGATTTTCGGATACCGGGTGCAGCATCTGACGACGATGGGCCCGACCAAGGGCGGCATCCGATTCGCGCCTGACGTCGACCTGGGAGAGGTTACGGCGCTCGCCATGTGGATGACCTGGAAGTGCGCCATCGTCGGCGTCCCGTTCGGCGGCGCAAAGGGTGGGGTGCGCATCAATCCGATGGAGCTGTCCCGTGCCGAGCTTCAGCGAGTGACGCGTCGGTACACGATGGAGATCATCAACGTCATAGGGCCCGAACAGGACATCCCCGCTCCCGACCTCGGCACCAACGAGCAGGTGATGGCCTGGATGATGGACACATACTCCCAGCACGTTGGTCGGTCTGTCCCGGCCGTCGTCACCGGCAAGCCACCTGCCCTCGGTGGGAGTATCGCTCGGCGTGAGGCAACCGGGCGCGGCCTCATGTTCCTCATTCCGCAGGCAGCCGAAGCCGTCGATATGGACCCGTCCGGTGTCAGTGTCGCCATCCATGGATTCGGCAACGTGGGCCGCTACGCCGCGTTGGGCGGCTATCAGATGAACTGCAAGGTCGTGGCGGTCTCCGACATCTCGGGCGCGATCTATGACCCCGATGGGCTCGACGTCGATGCTGCCGGCAAGTGGGTCGACGAGCACCGATTCCTGGAGGGCTACCCGGATGCCGACTTCATCGAGGGCAATGAGGTCTTCGGCCTGGAGTGTGATGTCTTGGTGCCCGCCGCGATACAAGGCGTGCTCCACAGGGACAACGCCAACGATGTGAAAGCGAGGGTGGTCATCGAAGGCGCCAACAACCCGACCACGCTCGAAGCCGACGACATGATGAGGGAGCGGGGCATCTTCATAGTGCCCGACATCCTGGCCAATGCCGGTGGTGTGACGGTTTCGTATTTCGAGTGGGTCCAGGACGTCCAGAAGTACTTCTGGACCGAGAACGAGATCGTGGCCCGGCTCCGGGAGATCATGGTCCGTGCGTTCGACGACGTGCACTCGATTGCCGAAGCGGAGAACGTGGATCTGAGGACAGCCGCCCTGATCAAGGGCATCAGGAGAGTGGCAGACGCCAAGCTGGTGCGGGGGATCTTCCCCTAGGCGCTCTCCGATGCAGGCTCTGCCCAAGCCGGACAGATCCCCTGGAACGAGCACCAGTCGCACAGGCGTCCCGGTCGGGGCGGGAACGAGTCACGACCCATTGCTCTCTCGATGGCAGCCCACAGGGCCCGGAGCTGGGTGTCCATGGCGTCCAGTTGGCTGTCGTCGACGGACAGGCGGTAGAGCGTCGGCCCATTCAGGTACAGGAGGCGAACCTCCTTCGGGGTCTCCCCGGTGCGACGCCGGATCAACAGCGCATAGATCTTGAGGGCGAAAAAAGCCGGGAGCGCATACCGCTCGGGTGGAGCCTTGCCGGTCTTGTAGTCGGTGATTATCAACCGGCCGTCTGTGTCGCGATCCAGCCGGTCGAGGATTCCGCGGACCACGATCCCGTCGAGATCCTCGAGCATGTCCAATTCACGGTCTTCAGGTTCGAACCCTTGGGGGTCCTCGACCGTGAAGTAGTTGGCCAGGAGACTCATCGACTCGATGCCCCACGCCCTCTCCTCGTCGGTCTCGCTGAACAGGCCCTCGAACTCCTCGTCGCCCCGGATCTCGGTCCAGGCCTCGCGGAAGAGGTCGTACAGGCGGGCAGGCGTGCGCTGTGCTCTCGGCTCATCGAAGAGTCTCTGTAGGGCCAGGTGCGCCGTCGTGCCGCGCGCCTGGTAGATCGACGTCGGTTCCGGGATTCTGTCGACGGCCCGGAACTTGAACAGCTGGGGGCAGGTCTTGAAGTCTCCGGCCCTGCTGGGGGAGAGGGTTTCCAGACGAGGGTGCTGTAGCTGGACTGGCACGCCGAGGATCATAGGAACGAGGTCTGACAGTTTCGGGATACGAGCTGAACTGTCCTCAATAGGGACTTTCGGCCCTTGCCTCACCGCAAGACAGTTCCTATGTTCGGATCTGCCGGCGGGGGGGAAACCCCGAAGCGTCGGCGGCGAGAGACTCCGGTCTCTCAGCCAGCCTCCCAGCCGAGATGAGAGTCCCGGTTCGGCGGCAGAGGGTCCCGAGAGGGTTGGCGGCTTCGGCCAAGGCTCCCTCGGGACCTCTCGCGTTTTGGCCGGCAAATCGTCGTGTGGCGGCTCGCGAAAAGTGATCTACAGGTCGCGAAAAACAATGAGGTCTTCGGCTTGTGCTACTGCGTGGGATGGTCTACTTTTCCCGCCACGTCGAAGGGGAGACTCTCCGACGGACCGGAACGGCGGGCAACTGCCAGGAAGGTCGGACCGGATCACCGGGCAACCGGAGCGAAGGTCCACCCGGATGCCGAAGGGAAACCAGAGGCGCCCGGACCGGCCAAAAGCCGAGCGGGGATCCCTCGGGATCGTCGAGCGGCTCAGGCCCGCAGATCGCAAGGTCTGCACCTCTCCCCGGCAACGGGGGGAAGCGATCTTCGGATCGCACCGCCGAAGGCTTCGGCCTACGGCGAACCCGATCGGAGTTGGGTCCCCGGCCCGACGAAGAACGGGACGAGAGCCCCGAGAGGGTTGAGGCTCCGGCCAAGGCTCCCTCGGGGCTTTCTCGTGTCATGGCGCACCTGGGCGTTGCGGGCGGCGACGGTTCTCTCACTGGCGATGGGTGTTGGGAGGACCCGCATCGGGACTCGAGTCTCCGGGCCACGGCCAGCATGTCGTCGGTAGGCTCCGGCTCGTGGGTTACCCGGAAAGACTTCTGAGCGACGGCGAAGAGATCGTCAGCCAGTTCAGACCTCATTGGCTGTCGATTCTCAAAGAGAGCCTTCTCGTCATCGGTGCTCTGGTGGTGGCCTTCCTGGCCGGCATCCAATGGGGCAATGGCTGGGTGGCATTTGCCATCGTCCTCCTCGCCATCGGGATTGCCGCCAAGGGCCTGATCCGGTGGTCGACCACGATTCACGCCATCACCAATGAGAGGGTCATCTACAGGGCAGGCTGGATCTCCAAGGTGGGCAAGGAGATTCCACTAGAGAACGTCAACGACGTTGCGTTCAGCCAGTCGGTGATCGAGCGAGTATTCGGCACCGGGGACCTGCTGATCGAGTCGGCCGGCACGCATGGTCAGAGTCGCTACACCGACATTCCCAAGCCCGAGGAAGTCCAGTCCCTCATCTACCGCGAGAGGGAGGCCCGCAAGCTCCACCTCGAAGGTCGATCCCCAACGTCCCCCGACGGGGTGGCCGCCCAACTCATGAGCTTCGCCAGGCTGCACGATGAGGGGAAGCTCACCGATGAGGAATTCGCTGCCGTCAAAGCCAAGCTCCTCGGAGGTTTCTGATGCACATGCAAGACGACTTCCCGCTCCTGATGTCGACGCTGTACGACCGCGCGGTCTGGATACATCCAGACCAAGAGATCGTCTCGGTCGAGTCCGACAAGTCGATCTCGAGGTCGACCTACGGATCGACGGATGTCCGGGTGCGCAAACTCGCCTCGGCCCTCGACGCGCTGGGCCTGGAGTTGGGAGATGCTGTCGGTACGTTCGCGTGGAACAACCAGCGTCACCACGAGCTCTACTGGGCGACGGCCAACTCGGGACGGATCTGTCACACCATCAACCTGAGGTTGTTTGCCGACCAGGTCGCCTACATCGTCAACCATGCCCAAGACAAGGCCCTTTTCGTGGATCCCGACCTCGTGCCGCTGATCGCACCTCTGGCCGACAAGCTGGAGACCGTGGAGACCTATGTCATCCTGGGCGATCAGGCCTCGGATGCGCTTCCTGGTTCGGTCGCATACGAGGATCTGCTCGCCGACGCGCCCGAGCACGGGAAGTGGCCCCAACTCGACGAGAGGTCGCCGATGATGCTGTGCTACTCGTCGGGAACGACCGGCAACCCCAAGGGTGTCGCCTACACCCAGCGTTCGACCTATGTGCACACCATCTCCAACCTGGCCAACATCGCCATGCACCCGACCGACAACGTGTTGCCTGTGGTGCCGATGTTCCACGCGGCCGCCTGGGGCTATCCGTTCAAGGCGGTGACTCAAGGGGCAAAGCTGACCTACCCGGGCCCCGACCTCTCACCGCCCGCTCTCGTCGGTCTGTTCGAGGACGAGAAGGTGACCTTCAGTGCCGGTGTTCCCACGGTATGGCTCGGAGTCAAGCAGTTCATCGAGGCGAACCCCGGCGCCGACGTGTCATCGATTCGGGCCTTCCTCTGCGGCGGGGCTGCCGTCCCGCGCGCTCTGATCGAGTGGTATTGGACCCACAAGGGGATCCGGCTGATCCAGGGGTGGGGAATGACCGAGACCAACCCCATCGCGTCTACGTCGATTCTCAAGCCACACATGGAGGAATGGGATCTACAGGACCAGCTGGATCGGTTGGAGACGGCCGGCATGCCCGTGGCCGGCCTGGAGATCAAGATCGTCGACGAGGACGACAACGAGCTTCCCCAGGATGGCGAGACGTTCGGCGAACTGCTCATCCGGGGGCCCTGGATCGCTGCGGAGTACTACAAGGACGACCGGACGGCCCAGTCCTTCACCGACGGGTGGCTCCGCACCGGCGACGTCTGCAAGATCACCCCCGAGGGCTACATCAAGATCACCGACCGCGCCAAGGACGTCATCAAGTCGGGCGGGGAGTGGATCTCATCACTCGACTTGGAGAATGAGCTGATGGCCCACGTCGGCGTGGCCGAGGCGACAGTCGTCGGGCTCAAGCATGTCAAGTGGCAGGAGCGCCCGGCAGCGTTTGTGGTCAAGGCAGAGGGGTCGGAGGTCACCCCCGAAGAGCTGATGGCCCATCTCGAGCCGCGCGTCGCCAGATGGTGGCTGCCCGACAAGATCGTCTTCATCGACGAGATCCCCAAGACGGGCACCGGAAAATTCGACAAGAAGGTGGTCAGAGACCAGTACGCGGACTTGTTGATGGAGTAGAGCAAGGTCAATTCGCCCGCTCGGTGTCTGTGCCGATCGCAAGAGGCGGCGTTGGATGTCGACGAGATTCCCTATGCTCAACCGGGTGAGCTCCATCCACACCACCTGGGGTCCCATCGCGGCCTGGATCAGCGGCTTGGTCGGGCTGTGGGGTGTGCTGATGGCAAGAAGCAAGACGGTGCCGCGCCTGTTCTACTGGGCGGTCGGATTCGCCATTCTCGGATTGCTCTCCCAGGTTGTCCTGGGTGTGACGGCGATGTCGGTGGACGGGATCGATCCCGGTAACCAGCATGTCTTCTACGGGGTCGTAATCGCGGTGACATTCACATTCACCTACGTCTACCGGGCGCAATTCCGCAAGCGACCCACCCTCTACTACGGGCTACTCCTGCTGTTCACGATGGGTCTCTCGATCCGGGGGATCATGACCTTCGGAGGCAACTTCTGATGTTGCTCCCAGACAAGAAGCTGCTGATCACGGGGGTGCTCACCGACGACTCCATCGCCTGGCACACTGCGCGCGTTGCACAGGAGGAAGGAGCCGAAATCGTCGTCACCGGTTTCGGTCGGGGCCTTCGTCTCACCGAGCGCTCGGTTCAGCGACTCCCTCGACCGTGCGATGTCCTCGAGCTCGACATCAACGACCCGCATCACGTCGCATCAGTGGTGTCCGAAGTTTCGAGCCGATGGGGCAGAGTCGACGGCGCCCTCCATGCCATCGCCTTTGCCCCGGACGATGCTCTCGGAGGCAACTTCCTCCATACACCGGTGGAGTCCGCCCAGACCGCCTTCACCACGTCAGCCTTCTCCTACAAGACTCTCGCCGTGGCCCTGCTCCCGCTGATGAGAAAAGCCGGTGGGGGATCCCTCGTGGCCATGGACTTCGACAACACCCAGGCCTGGCCGGCCTACGACTGGATGGGGGTCGCCAAGTCGGCGCTGCAGTCGGTGACTCGCTATCTGGCGAGAGACCTGGGGCCCGACAACATCAGGGTCAACGTGGTCTCAGCTGGGCCTTTGGGCACCGTGGCCGCCAAGTCCATTCCCGGTTTTGAGAAGTTTGACGAGGTCTGGGCAGAGCGATCTCCCCTCGAGTGGAACACATCTGATCCGGATCCGGTCGCCCGGATGGTATGTGTTCTGCTCAGTGACTGGGCCCCGATGACAACCGGCGAGATCATCCATGTCGATGGCGGCTTCCACGCCATCGCGGCTGGTAGCGATCAGGAGTCCTAGCCTTCGACCGGGATGGTCGCGACCAGGGGAAGCTCGATGACGAAGGTGGCGCCCCCGCCCTCGGTCTCCTCCACGGCAACCGAGCCGCGCATCACCTCGGTCAGGCTCTTCACAATCGAGAGGCCAAGGCCTGTCCCGCCCCGGGAGCGTGTGTCCGACTGGTCCAACTGGGTGAACCTCTCGAATATGTTCTCCCTCTGGTCTTCGGGGATGCCTGGCCCGTGGTCGACCACGGCGACCACGCCCCTACTCCCACGCTGCCAGGCGAACAGCTCGACGGTGCTGTCGGGTGCGTACTTGGCCGCGTTTTCGACGAGGTTGATCAGTATCCGCGAAAGGTGATCGTGGTCGGCCTCAACCGTCAAGTTTGCCGGCTCGACCGTGATCGACGGCTCTATGGACACAACCCGGTTCACCTCGGACAGGATCGCCTCGACACTGACGGCCTCGAGTTGGACGGGGATAGCGCCTCGATCGATCCGGCTGACGACCAGCAGATCATCGATCAGCCGCTGCAAACGGCCGGCCTGGCGCCGTGCACTGCTGAGAAGCTGCTGGGAGGTCGGCTCGGCGGGCGCCAGCTCAGGGCGGTTGACCGTGTCGAGAGATCCGATGATGGAGGTGAGTGGGCTCCTCAGCTCGTGGCTGACCGTGGAGACGAAGTCAGTCTTCATCTGGGCGACCTCCTCTAGACGCCGCGCCATCTCTGCCTGTGCCTCGTAGCGGCCGATCTGGCTCAGTACCAGGCCTGCCGGTGCGGCCAGCGAGCCGAGTTGCTCGAGCTGGTCCTCGGAGAAGTCGCCGAGGTAGGGGTCTCCCACGACGATCACACCAACCCGCATCGCTTCGACCTTCAGTGGGGCTACCAGGGCCTGTTTCAACCCGAGCTCCTTGAGCAGGACATGGGATTCGCTTTCCTCATCGACCGATTTGACGAAGATCGGCTTGGCCGCCCGGTAGGTCTGGGCGACGACGCTGGGCGCGTTGATCTCGACTGTGATCGGATCGGTGTCGAGGGGATATCCGTTCACCCAGATAGGGCTCATTATCTCGAGCCGGTGCATGTCGGTGTCATGGAGCAGCACCAGCCCGACCTGGGCGTCCAGGTACTTGCAGATAGTGCCAACGAGGTGGGGAACGATCTCGGCGAGGGACTCGGCACGGGCCAGGGTGGCGCTCACCGCGTACAAGCGCTCGAAGTCGAGACGCTGAGTCTCCAACTTGTTCTCCTTGCCGGCCGAGGTGAGAGCCTCCTTCTCGAACTCGAAGCCGACCAGAGCGGTGGCTGCCGCGACGACGAGGACGGTTATCACCGGCGCGACCACGTCGGCGATGGCGTCAGCCTCGCCGAGGGTGAAGGCGAGAGAGGAGATGGCGATTGCTATGGCCGTGGTCGATATCGCATGCGCCCACCACGTGAGCAGGAGTCCGGAGACGGCGGCGATGCCAAACAAGATGGGTTCAGCCGTGGAAGTGAGGACTGGGATCGACCCGAGAGCCGCAATACCCACGATGAGGGAAAGCAACCATGATGCAGAGATCCACGGGGCGGCCCGTGTCCTCATCAGTCTCTCCCATCGAGTGGCCGTCGAGACGACGAGCACGGCGGCCATGCCGGCCGTCGGAATGTAGAAGCGGGGCTCGGCGTAGATCTCGTTCTGCACCGCCTGGGCGCCGATCACGATCATGACGACCCAAGCCACCGCCGACGCGCGTCTGAGCAGCGAGGCCCGGAATCGGGCCATCGACTCATGAACGGTCACTGGTCGGTTGTTTGTGGTCATCAGAACTGCAAATGCCTAGTTGTATTCTCGGCTTTCTTGTCTCCCGGATAGAGGATTGATCTTGGCTTTGAAGTCCTTTGCCGATGGCGCGATCTTCGCCGAGGTGTTCGGTGAAGGCCCGCCACGTGTGCTCGCCCTCCACGGATGGGCCCGGAGAGGGAGCGATTTCGAGCTTGCGCTAAAGGGAATGCCAGCCCTTGCCCCTGACCTCCCAGGGTTTGGCGCCTCTCCCGCTCCTGAGAACGCAATTGGCGCTGACGGTTACGCCGACATTGTGGCGGAAATGCTCTCGGCCTTCGATAGGCCTCCAGTCCTGGTTGGGCACTCCTTCGGCGGCCGGGTGGCCGTCTGTTTGGCCGCCAAACACCCCCACGAGGTACAGGCCCTGATCCTCACGGGGGCTCCAGTCGTGAGGACGGGCAGGGCGCGGCCCCCATCACTCGTCTATCGCTCCCTTCGAGCTCTGAACAAGGCTCGGATCATCAGCGACCTCCGGATGGAGACGATCAGGAGGCGTCGGGGCTCTGTCGACTACAGAGATGCGACAGGCGTCATGAGGGAAGTGTTGGTCAAGGTCGTCAACGAGAGCTATGAGGGCCAGCTTCGAGACATCGTTTGCCAGGTCGGCCTCCTCTGGGGCGGTGCCGATCTGGAGGTCCCGGTCTCAGTGGCGAGGGTGGTTGCGGAATTGGTCGGACAGACCGGCGACAGTGCGGAGCTGAAGGTCCTAGACGGCGTGGGCCACAACGTGCCGGTGGAAGCCCCTGATGCGTTGCGGTCGGCCATACGGTCCTACTTGAAATGATCTGGTTGTTGGCCGTCGCTTGTCTGGTGGCATCTGTACCTGCCGGGCTGCGCTGGCATCGGGTTGCCCAACGTGAGCACTACTTGGCCCCTGCCACCTCCCGGTTCGCTGTCAGGTGGTGGTCCTCGGGAGTAGACAACCTTCTGCTTTCCCTTTTGGCGCTGGCCGGGATGATTGGCTCGTTCTGGGATGTCAGGGTGGGTCTCCTCGTTCCACTTGCCCAGGTGGGCCCCTTGGGTCTCGGTGTCAGGGGCTCTACATCCCCCTTGGTCTGGACCGGCCGGGCGAAGCGTTTGGCGGCGATCTCGGCGGCGCTCCTGGCTCTTCTGACAGTGGTCGGTGCAGCGACCGGACTCGCCCCCCTGGTGGTCGCCGGCTTGCTCATTCTTCCTGCGCTGGTTGACGTCGGGCTCGTCGTTCTTGGACCACTCGAGCGCAGGGCGGGGAGCAGGTGGGTCAACAAGGCCAAGGCGAGGCTTCGCGCAGTCGCTCCCACGGTGGTGGCCATCACCGGCTCATACGGGAAGACCACGACCAAGAACTATCTACATCACCTGATCTCGGGTTCGCTGCGGACAGTGGCCAGCCCCGCGTCTTTCAACAACCGTATGGGTTTGGCTCGTTCCATCAACGAGGGGCTGACGCCGGGAACCGAAGTGTTCATAGCCGAGATGGGAACATACGGAGCTGGTGAGATAGCCGAGATGTGCTCATGGGTCACACCGAGGATCTCGGCGATCATCGCGATCGGACCTGTCCACCTCGAGCGGTTCGGTACCGAAGACCGGATCGTGGAGGCCAAGTCCGAGATCCTCGATCGTGCCGAGATCGGCGTGCTATGTGTCGACGATGAGAGGCTGGCTGCATTGGCCGAGGAGCGGCGAGGCGGCCTCGAGGTCGTGGAGGTCTCGGCTCGCGGGGAGATAGTCACGGTTGGGGGCGATCCGCTCGTTGAGGTCCCCGAAGGCCGGCACGGTCAAGATCTCGCGGTCGCCCTCGGAATAGCGCTGGCACTGGGCGTGGAAAGAGGAGACCTCTTGTCCCGGGTCTCCGACCTACCGGTGGCCGAACATCGTTTGTCGGTTGGCTTGGCCTCTTCCGGGGTAACGGTGATCGACGACACCTTCAACTCCAATCCGGCGGGAGCGAGGCACGCCTTGGATCTTCTTCTGGCCAAGGCTGCGAACGGAAGATCGGCGATCGTGACGCCCGGGATGGTCGAGTTGGGGCCGGTCCAGGCCAAGGAAAACGAGGGTTTTGCCAGGGAAGCTGCAGCGGTGGTCGATCACCTGGTTGTGGTGGGGAGGACGAATCGTCCCGCTCTCTTGAGAGGCGCAGCAGACGGCCGGGCTTCGGTTACGGTCGTCGGCAGCAGAGACGACGCGGTTGCCTGGGTGCGCGGAAACCTCGGGCCCGGCGACGCCGTTCTGTACGAGAACGACCTGCCCGACCACTACCCATGAGCCTATGACCAAACCAGCAGTCGTCTTCGGCGGACCCAGCGACGAGCACGACATCTCCATCCTGACCGGACTCCAAGTGGCACGCGCCCTCGAGGATGTCTGGGCCGTGCTCTGGTCGAAATCGGGAGACTGGTACCTCGTCGATCCCTCGCTCGAGGCGGCTGACTTCGCCGACGGCGTGCCCTCCAAGGCAAGAGAGGTCGGTTTCATCGCCTCACCGGGCCAGGGCTTCGTCCTCAAGAGGAAGCCCCTCGATCTCGGAGCGGCGGTCATCGCCTGCCACGGAGGCCCCGGGGAAGACGGGACCCTCCAGGGACTCTTCGATCTCGCTGGGCTCCGCTACAGCGGGTGCGGTCAGGCCGCCTCCGCCCTGGGGATGGACAAACTCGCGTTTGGCGCTGCCATGTCTGCGGCCGGTCTGCCGACTCTGGATCGAACTCTGGTCTCGACCGGGAAAGAAGCCGCACCTGAGTTCGACGGCCCGTACATCGTCAAGCCCCGGTTCGGAGGTTCCTCCATCGGAATCGAGGTAGCCGAAGATTGGGACACGGTCATTGCCCTCAAGCCCTCATCCAGCTTCTTCGATCAGGGTGCCGTTGTCGAACCGTTCCTTCCGGGTAGCCGGGACCTACAGGTGGGAGTGCGCACCTATCCGGAGTGGCAGCTGTCCGCCATCGAGGAGCCTTCGAGAGCCGCTGGGGGCATCTACTCCTACGATCAGAAGTACTTGGCCTGGGGTGGCGAGGCGAGCGACGGACGAGTGCTGCCCGCTCAACTGCGCCCTGGGCTTCAATCGCAGATCACATCCCTGTCGCACCGCGTCACGGAAGTCATGGGCTTGCGTGGCATCACCCGCATCGACTTCCTGGAGAAGGATGGCGAGGTCTATGTGAACGAGGTCAACACCATCCCTGGCTCGATGGCGGCCTATCTATGGATCGACCCGCCCCTGAGCAGGAAAGAGCTGTTCACGGATCTGGTCCATGAGGCAGAAGAGACTCAGACACGCGTGTTCTCGGTCGCAGGTAGCGACGGGGCGGCGCTTCGCAGCGCAGGGACGATCGCCTCGAAGCTCGGCTAGAGCCAGTCGGCCCTACAGATCAGAGGTGAACTACGGGGCAGGTGAGGGTGCGGGTGATCCCATCGACAGCCTGAATCTTGGCAACGACGAGTTTGCCGAGAGAGTCGACATCGTCGCTGCTCGCCTTGACGATCACGTCATACGGACCTGTCACGTCGTCGGCGCTGTCGACGCCGGGGATCAACCGAACTTCCTCTGCAACAACGGCGGCCTTGCCGACCTCCGTCTGGATCAGGACGAACGCCTGGACCAACTGAGCCTCCTATCGCTCTAGGGCGAGCGACACTAGTGGATCAGTAGCCGTCCTGGCCAAGCCGGACCTTGGACACCCAGGAGCGGCCGTCCTCCTCGACGTGCTCGAAGACGATGCGCTGGCCCTGGCGAAGGGTGCGGAACACAGAGTCTCTCAGTGAGCCGGGCCGCAGGAACACTTCGGAGCGGTCAGAGTCGCGCACCACCACGCCTGCTCCGGTCACGGGGTCGTATGTCTTGACTACGCCCTGATCCATGAGGCGAACCTAGGCCTTGACGACTTTCCCGGCGCGGATGCACGAAGTGCAAACCCGGGCGCGTCGGGTGTTCGATCCGTGCTTGACGCGGATCTTCTGGATGTTGGGCAGCCAGCGCCGGTTGTTGCGCTTGTGGGAGAAGCTGACGGTCTTCCCGTAGCTGGGCTCCTTGCCACAGATCTCGCAGCGATAAGACATGCTTGAAAAACTCCTGGAGTGGTCGGGGAGGGCGAGTCAGCCGACTCGCCGGGACCGGGGCGGAATGATAGCGGCCGACCGATTCAAGTCCCACTCTGATGACAGACTCTCCGATGTCCCCTCCGACCGTTACGGTGAACTCATGGCTTCACTTGCGAAGCTCGCCACAATCGAGACCAGCGAGCTCAAGGGACTTGGGCCAAAGAGCGCGGAGAAGCTCACCGAGCTCGGGATCCGAAACGTGGCCGATCTCCTCCACCACGTCCCCCGTCGCTACATCGACCGATCGCAGAAGTCGCCGATAGCTCAAACCCCGATCGGCCAGGAAGTAACGTTGATAGGGGAGGTCGTTGCCGTCAGCGACCGGCGGCCAAGGCGGGGCCTCCGCATCATCGAAGCGCGAGTTGCCGACGAGACCGCCGTCATGAAGGCCGTCTGGTTCAACCAGGGCTTTCGCCTCCAGCAGCTCACCAAGGGGGCGACTGTCGCGCTGTCCGGGATAGTCGAGTCGTTTCGCGGGGCGCTGCAGATGAAGAGCCCCGAGGTTGATGTCCTCGACTCTCCGCTGGAGGGCCTGCGCACCGGGAGAGTGGTCCCGATTCACCCGCGAGTGGCCAAGCTCAAGCTGGGCACGATCCGCCGCGCCATTCACAATGCCCTCCAGAGGTCCAGCCCGATCGATGACACGGTGCCCCGGGAGTTCATTGACGCCCATGGCCTCATGGCGAGGGACGCGGCCTTCAACTCGATCCACTTTCCCGAAGCACTCGATGAGATCGCAGCGGCCAGGGACCGTCTGGTGTATGACGAGTTGTTCCGCCTCGAGTTGGCGTTGGCCATCCAGAAGAGGAGACAGATCCAGGAAGCCACGGGGGTGTCGCACGACCCCTCCGGCGAGCTGGTCGCAAGATTCATCTCCGGGNNGCTGACCCGGGCGCAGCGGCGGGTCATCGGCGAGATCGAGGCCGATTTGACCGCACCCCACCCGATGCATCGACTGCTGCAGGGAGAGGTCGGGTCGGGCAAGACCGTGGTTGCCGTCGCCACTCTTCTGAGCGGTATAGAGGGTGGCTGGCAAGGAGCGATCATGGCGCCCACCGAGGTCCTGGCCGAACAGCACTTCCTGGGAGTGCGGGGCCTCCTGGCCGCGGCCGGGCTCTCACCGGACTATCGCGGCGCTGGGGCGGAACTCGGCATGGACAGTCTCTTCCAGGCGGAGGAGCCGGCAGTGCACCTGGCCCTTCTCACCGGATCGACTGCCACCTGCAACTACAGCGGCGACATCCCGAGGGCCCGGCTGATCGAGGACATAGGCTCGGGTCAGGTCGACCTGGTCGTTGGCACCCACGCCCTCATTCAGGAGGGCCTCCAATTCAAGGCGCTCGGGGTCGCGGTGGTCGACGAGCAACACCGCTTCGGTGTCGCTCAAAGGGTCAGCCTCAAGGAAAAGGCGGAAGACGTTGAGCCCGACTTGCTCATCATGACGGCGACGCCCATTCCTCGCACTCTCTCGATGACGCTCTACGGAGACCTGGACGTCTCGACGATCGACGTGATGCCACCGGGTCGGGCACCGGTCAAGACTCGGCTCATCTCCAAGGCGGAAGAGGCGCTGGCCTGGAACCTGATCACAGAACAAGTGGCGGCCGGCCGTCAGGCGTTTGTCGTGTGTCCGCTCGTGGAGGACAGCGCCAAGGTCGAGGCTGCGTCCGCCGTCGCCGAATACGAGCGCCTGTCCGGACTGCTGGCTGATTGCGAAGTCGGCTTGATCCACGGCCAGCTGGCGTCGGCAGAGAAGGAGGCTGTGATGGCGGCGTTTCGGAACGGCGAGGTCAACGTATTGGTGTCCACGACGGTGATCGAGGTCGGCATCGACGTTCCCAACGCCACCGTCATGGCGATAGAGGATGCCGATCGCTTCGGGCTCAGCCAACTGCACCAGCTGCGGGGGCGTGTGGGCAGGGGTGAGCACCGGGCGACTTGTGTTCTGATCGCCGACCCGACCACCACCGAGGCCGAAGACCGTCTCTCCGCCATGATCTCCACCAACGATGGCTTCAGGCTTGCCGAGGAGGACCTGAGAATCCGTGGTCAGGGCACGGTCTTCGGGACCCGGCAGTCTGGGGTCCAGGATCTGAGACTGGCCAATATCCTCACCGACTTCGACACCCTGGTCGCCGCCCGACGGGACGCCTTCTCGCTGGTGGCCGCCGACCCCACACTGGCAGGCCATCCCGAGCTCGCCGAGGAGGTTCGGGCCATGCTCGGCGAGAGTGTCGAGTGGTTGTTCGTGAGTTGAGAAGGCGCGGACCGTGAGGATCATCGCAGGAAAGGCTCGGGGGAGAAGGATCAAGGCGCCAGACGCCGCCGGTACCCGTCCGGCGACGGACCGGGTGCGCGAGGCGGTCTTCTCGGCGATCGGGCCATGGGTCGAAGGCGCTGCGGTCGCCGATCTCTACGCAGGTTCGGGCTCGTTCGGGCTCGAAGCTCTCTCCCGTGGCGCCGAGTCCGCGGTGTTTGTCGAAAGCGGCCGGCGCGCACTGTCCGCTCTTCGTTCCAACATCGCAGCGTTGGGGCTGGGGGGCGAGGTCTTCGCCGGCTCCGTCAGATCCTTCCTCGATCGAGGAGAGGGCCGGTATCACCTCGTGTTCATGGATCCGCCTTGGCAGATGCCCACCGATGAGATGGAAGATGAGATGGACCTGCTGGACTCGTTGCTGGAGCCAGGGGCGGAGGTGGTCGTGTCGCGCAGGCACACAGACCCGATCCCCTCTCAGCCCGAAACTTGGCGGGTTGCCACAGATAGGCGCTACGGGGATACAAGAATCCTCAGATACGAGATACGTCGGAGTGATCAATGACGACAGCACTCTGTCCCGGCAGCTTCGACCCGCCCACCAACGGCCACAAGGACGTGATCGATCGGGTGATGGCGGCGTTCGACCGCGTCATCGTTTCAATCATCGACAACCCATCGAAGGAGTCCATGTTCACGGCAGCCGAGCGAGTCCGGATGCTGGAGGAGATCTTCGGTGACGGGGTCGAGGTCGCGACGTTTTCCGGGCTGCTGGTCGACCACGCCCGTGACGTTGGGGCCGACGTGGTGGTCAAGGGACTCCGGACGATCGATGACTTCGAGTACGAGAACCAGATGGCACAGATGAACCGCCATCTGACCGGTATGGAGACCGTTCTCATGCCGACGAGTCCCGAGTATTCGTTCATATCCTCCTCGCTGGTGAAGGAAGTGGTCAGGCTTGGTGGATCAATGTCCGGATTGGTCCCTGACGTGGTGGAGAAGGCACTCAAGGAGCGGTTGGCATGAGCCAGGACACACAGACCGAACTAGGGACCGAGATCATTGTCGATGCGTCGGTCCAGCACGCCGAAACCGAGGATCTGATCGACCTGATCGATGACATGATCGTCCACCTCCATGAGGCGAAGACGATGCCGCTGTCATCAAGCGCGCTCGTGGATCGGGAGTGGTTCCTCGGGATGCTCGAGACGGTAAAGGCAAGCCTGCCTGACGAGCTGCGTGCAGCCCGTTGGATGGTTCGGGAACGCGAGGCATTCGTCGCCAGGACCAACGAGAAGGCTCGGGAGATGCTCGACGCGGCCCGAAGTGAGGCCGATGCGCTCGTCTCTGACTCTTCGATCGTGGCCGAGGCAGTCGAAGAGGCGAACATCCTCGTGCGCAGGGCCGAGGGGGAGGCACGTAGGCTGCGCCTCGAGACCGAGGACGACGTCGAAGGCAAGCTGCAGCGCGTCGAGGGCCTGCTGGTGCAGATCATGGCTCAGGTGCAGGCGGCCAGGGGGGAGCTTCACGAGTCCCGTCCCCCAGCGCCGGAGGTCCCCGTCTAGGGAGACTTTGCCCAAGTCTCGGAACCGGCTTGAATACAGGGTTCTGCGACGGGTGTGGGACCCTCCGACTTCCCAAGCCCGGCCACCCAAGACCTGTTCGATCCCTGAAATACCAAGGAGAGGCTCGAGATGGCCGTTCCCAAGAAGAAGATGTCGCGCTCCCGCACCCGACGGCGCAAGGCGGCCTGGAAGGTCTCGGCTCCCAGGACGGTCGCCTGTGAGCAGTGTGGCAAGCCCAAGCTTCCCCATCGTGCGTGTCGTGAGTGCGGCACCTACGCCCGGCGCGAAGTAATCGAGACCAGCTAGCGGAAAGTAGCCAGAGCCGTGGCTCGCATCGCCCTCGACGCTATGGGAGGCGACCACGCCCCGGCGGAAACCGTTGCGGGGGCGGTGTCAGCCTCCGAACGGGGCATAGATGTCCTACTGGTCGGGGCGACCGAGGCCGTCGAGATCGAGCTGTCCGCCCTGGGCGCCGGCCTTCCCATCGTCGACGCCCCCGACATCGTCGGCATGGCCGACGACCCCACCCGCGCCCTGCGCGAGAAGCCGCAATCTTCGATAAGCGTCGCGGCCCGCCTGGTCGCATCCGGGGAAGCTGACGGGTTCGTCTCGGCGGGCTCGACCGGTGCCGCGATGGCGGCGGCCGCCATCAAGGTCGGGCGTATCAAGGGTCTCTCCCGCCCGGCTATCGCCACCATCTTCCCCACCCCCGGTACGCCGACGTTGGTCCTGGACGCAGGAGCCAACCCCGAGGTCAGTGCAGAGCAGCTCGCCCAGTTCGGACTCATGGGTTCGGTCGCGGCCGGCGTCGTTCTCGGCGTATCCCGCCCACGGGTGGGCTTGCTGTCGATTGGAGAGGAAAAGGGGAAGGGACGCGATCTGGAACGTGCCGCCTACGACCTGCTCGAGGCTGCGCCATTGAACTTCATAGGCAACGTTGAGGGAACCGATCTCGCCCGGGATCGCGCAGATGTCATCGTCACCGATGGGTTCACCGGCAACGTGTTCCTGAAGACGACGGAAGGAACGGCGACTCTGGTGGCATCCCAGCTCAAGCAGGCCTTCGAGAGCCTTCCCGAATCGGTGCTCGACCATGCGCTGCCTGCCCTGGCGAAGGTGAGAGCGCTGCTTGATCACGAGACCTACGGAGGCGCACATCTGCTTGGCGTCAAGTCGACTGTGATCATCTGCCACGGCTCATCGACGCGACGGGGGATCGCCAACGCCCTCGCCATGGCGCAGGAGGCGGCCGAGAACGACTTGCCCGGACAACTCGCCGACCTCCTCGGGGCCTGAGGAGCAGAGGTGAGTCTCGAAGGCGATCTCGGCCACACGTTCACTCGGCCCGAGTTGTTGAAGCTCGCCCTCACCCACCGTTCGGTGAGTTCGGACGACCCCAGCCGCAACGACAACGAAAGATTGGAGTTCCTGGGCGATGCGGTTCTTCAGCTAGTCGTGACCGATCTCCTCTACGAGAGCTATCCCCACCTGGCAGAGGGGCAATTGGCAAAGGTCAGGGCCGCAGTGGTCAGCAAGCCGACACTCGCCGACATCGCCCGCACGCTCTCGTTGGGCGGGCACATCGAACTGGCCCCTGGAGAGGAGAGGTCCGGGGGGCGAAGCAAGGACTCGATCCTGGCCGATGCTCTCGAAGCGGTCATCGGAGCCGTCTATCTCGACGAGGGGATCGAAGCGGCCCGGGCGGTGGTCTTGGCGCATTGGTCCGAACGTGTTGGGGAGCGGGCGAAACGCCCGGGCGTCAAGGATTACAAGACCAGGCTCCAGGAGATTCTCGCCCGTGACCGGCGCCGACCCGAATACGACACAACCGGTAGCGGGCCCGATCATGCGCGATGGTTCGAGGCGACTGTCTCTGTCGATGGGATGGTTCTCGGCACCGGTGAAGGAAAGTCGAAGAAGGATGCCGAGCAGCAGGCGGCCGGACATGCGCTCGACAGCCTCAGATCAGGTTCTCACTGAGCACCGTTTCTTGACGGGAGCGCAGGTCGACGTACCAGACAGCCAGCATGACGCCTATTGCCGCCACGATCAGCCCCTGAGCCGCAATTCCCGCAGCCGCGACGAGCCAGGAGAACGCGTCGGCGCCGGCGACTGTCGAGAGTGGCACGGCGACGATCTGAATCAACTGGGTCGCGACGAGCCCGGCCAATCCGACTAGGGCGAGAAAGCCGAGGGTCGCCAGCCTTCGTCCACTCACCAGCTGCGTACTCCGGGAGAGAGCGCGAACCGGGCTCATCGACTCGGTCGCGACGACGCCCACGACCATGGAAAACGACGTAGCCAGCCACAGCCCGGGAGCCAGGAAGACTCCGAGAAGGACCGTTCCCACGAAGGCCGCGGTCAGGGATGTGCTCCCACCTGCAGAAGCGGGGACGGACCAAATCGTGAACCCAGCCGCCAGCACGGCGATGGCGGGTACTGCTCCCAGGGCCACCGCCAAGAAGGCTTTCGCGGCTCTTCGGGCTGCGAACCGCCGCGCCTCCGTACCGGTAGCCGTTGCGCCGCTCATCTCAACCGTTGCGACCCGGTGACTGACCAAGAACACATACACAGCGGCGATGCCCTGGACGACCAAGCCGATGAGGACGGCGGTCAGAAACGGCCTCGACAGCTCGAGGATCACGTCACCGGGAAGGTTCCGCACCCCAGCCGGGTCTCCGAGGACCAGTTGTAGGAACTCGTCAGCCCGCAGCCACCGGAAGGTGAGAGCCGATACGACCCCGGCGGGGATGAACGCAATCAAGGCGGAGATGCCCAGCGGTCTCCAGACACGGGTCAGGATGCCGGTGGCGAAGGCCAGCACCTCGCCGAGAGTTCGGGGCAGCATGCGCATCGTCTCCAGTTACCGTAATGCTCCGCTCTCTGGAGACCCGGTGCCTGAGCTTCCTGAAGTCGAAATCACCCGACGACACCTGGCAGAGGCTATGACCGGCCGGGTCATGACCAAGGTGAGGGTCACTCATCCACGGACCGCGCGATTCAATGCCTCAACGCGAGAAGTGGAGGCCCGAGTGCGTGGGGGGCGGGTCGAAGAAGTCGGGCGCAAGGGCAAGTTCCTGGTGATCGACCTCGACAACGGGGAGGCGGTCGTAGCCCATCTCGGAATGTCGGGCAGGTTCTCGGTGTCCTCCCCCGACAGCCCCCCTGACGCCCACACCCACTTCACTGCACTGCTCGATGACGGCCGGGAAGTGCGATTTGTCGATCCGAGAACCTTCGGTTTCATCTCCGTGGTCGACAAGGATGATCTAGTGGAGACCGGTGTGGGACGCCTTGGCCCCGACGCCTGGACCGACCCACCCGCCCCCGCGGAGCTCGCTGCCGCCTTGGGCGGGCGATCTGCACCCATCAAAGCCCTGCTCCTCGACCAGGGCCCGATCTCTGGCCTGGGGAACATCTATGCGGACGAGGCCCTCCATCTGGCCAGGATCCACCCGTTGACCCCAGGAGGGGAGTTGGACCACGACCAGGTTCGCCGCCTCTTGGCGGCGACTCATGATGTCCTGGAGAAGGCCATCGAGAGCGGTGGGACGACATTGGACGACCTTGCCTACTTGTTGCCCGACGGGCGGGCCGGCGAATACCTGTCCCGGCTTCACGTCTACGGCCGGACGGCAGAGCCTTGTCACCAATGCGGCTCAGCCATCGCCAGAGTCATCGTGCGCGCCCGCTCCACCCATTACTGCCCCGGTTGTCAAAGGCGATGACCGAGCGAGCTGTGACCATCAAGGTGACCGGACTGGTCCAGGGTGTCTACTACCGGCAGTCATGTCGCACGATGGCACGCTCGCTGGACCTGGTCGGTTGGGTGCGCAACCTTCCGGACGGAACCGTCGAGATACGCGCTCAGGGAACTCCAGAGGCAGTTGACCGGCTGATCGATTGGGTGTGGGTTGGTCCCCGGGGAGCCTCGGTCCGGGGCGTCGAGACCGAATCCGCCGCCGTCGAAACGACGATCGAGGACTTCTTCATCCAGCGCTGATGCCCCCGAGATGGGCGAAAGACCTGGATAGAAGGTGTTGCTGTTTAGCCTTAACCTGATAATCACAGCAGTGTTGTTCGCCAGGTAGCCCCGTGTATCTCAAATCACTGAAACTCGCCGGTTTCAAGTCATTCGCCGACCGGACTCGCCTCGAGTTCAGGTCGGGTGTGACCGTTGTGGTCGGTCCCAACGGATCGGGCAAGTCGAACCTCGTCGATGCGCTTTCTTGGGTTCTGGGAACGCAGTCGACCAAGACATTGCGCACTCCGAAGATGGAAGACGTCATCTTCTCCGGCACCGCAACTCGACCCGCCCTGAATCGAGCCGAGGCGACCCTCGTCATAGACAATGCCGAGCGGCAGATCGATCTCGACCTCGACGAAGTGGCCATCACCCGTCGGCTCTACAGGGACGGATCGAGCGACTACGAGCTGAACGGTGTCGGTTGCCGCCTGCTCGACATCCAGGACCTGTTATCCGATGCCGGCGTGGGAAGACACCAGCACGTGATCATCTCCCAGGGCGAGATCGGAATGGTGCTCAATGCCTCCCCCCAGGAGCATCGTGCCGTGATCGAAGAGGCCGCAGGAATCCTCAAGCATCGGCGTCGGAAAGAGCGTGCCGAGCGGCGCTTGGAGAGGACCGACGAGGACCTGGTTCGGCTTCAAGACATTCTGGGCGAGCTGGCCCGCCAGATGAGGCCCCTGAAGAGGCAGGCCAGGGCCGCCGATCGCTACGACGGGTTGAAAGCCGAGGCCAAGGCCCTGCGCCTGTATCTCGGTGGCCAGGCGCTGGCCAAGTACGACCGTGAGCTGACCATTGCCACCTCGGAGCGGGCGCGTCTCCTCGAGTCGCTGGAAGCCGATGAGAGGGCTGCGGCCGAGGTGGCCGCGCGCCTTGCCCGGCTCACGGAGACGGTCCGACAGGTCGGGGCCGATCTGGACCGGGACACTTCTGCTGCCGCTCTGCTGGAGACAACACTCGAACGTTTGAGGCGCACCGGATCGGTGGCGCGCGAGCGGGGCCGCGCCCTGACCGGAAGACGTCAGGCCGCCGTCGAGAGAAAGGCCGACCTCGAAGACGAGAAGGTCTCGATAACCGCCGAGCTGTCCGAGGTCTCAGGCCTTCGTGAGATGGCCGCCGCAGCGGTGGAGGACTCCGAGTCTCACTTCCGACGCCTCGAAGACGAGGAGCGAGCCGTCTCCACCCAGAACGCCCTCTCCCCCGAAGGAGCAGTGGCTGCCGTGCGTGGGGAGCTCAGCGCACTTCAGGCTGCACTGATCCGCGATGAGCGGGAAAGGGCGTCGCTGGTGCGCCGGGCCGACGGCCTGGGCCGGCGGCGACGTCAGGAGAGTTCTGCAGTAGAACGGATGAACGAGGAGATCAAGACATCCGACGAGTCGATGGGTGAGCTGCAGGCCGACTACGAGAAGGCGTCACGGGACCGAGGTGCCGACCAGGCGTCTTTGGAGCGGGCCGAGACCGCCTTGGACGAGGCGCGCATCGCAAACTCGGCCGCAGTGGCACGGGTCGAGGCGATTAGGGCAGCCTTCGAGGGGCGTCTTGATGGCCTCGCTCGAGAAACGGCCGAGAGGGCAGGCGGGGCATTGGGTTCGTTGGTCTCCCAGCTCGACGTTCCAGATGCTTTGGAGTCGGCTGTGCAGGCGGCGTTGGGACGCTGGGCGCATTCGGTGGCGTTTGGTGAGGCAGGGGAGGTCAGGGCAGCGGTGGAGGCAGTGAAGTCGACGGGGGGAGGCTCCGTCCAGGTCGTCTCGGCCATGTCCGAGTCCTTGGCCCCGGCGCGAGAGGTGGCGGCAGCCGTTGGTGTCCCGGCCTTGATCGATCTTCTCGGCCCGCGTGCCCACTCTGGTCTGGCGACCAGGCTTCTCGGCGATGTCCTCTACGTCGAGGGCTGGAATTCGGGTTGGGATCTCGTTGCCAAGCACCCGGCCCTGCGGGCAGTGACACCTGAGGGTGATCTGATAGCCGTCACCGGAGTTCACATCGCCGACCCGGAGGGTCCTGGGGTGGCAATGCTCGAGTCGTCCGAAGTCGGCTTGGAGAACGCTGTGACCGAACTGGCGCGCGCCGAGTCGATACACAACGCGGCTCGCCGTGACTTCGACAACAGTCGCAAGCTGGAACGTCAGGCCTTGGAGAGGCTAGAGGGGGCAGAAGCAACCGTTGCGGGGATTTCCGAGGCGATGCGCCGCGTACAGGAGACGATCGACGGAGTCGATGTCGAGTTGCAGCGCCTCGAGGAACGCAAAGCCGCACTGACGCGGTCGATGGAGGACACAAACGCCCAGGTGAAGGGTCTCAAGGAGCGTCTGGACGCCCTGGAAGGCGAGGAATCGTCTCGTGTCAAAGCCTGGGAGGAACTGGAGGCCCGTCGTCTTCACCTTGCCGCCGAACGGGAGGTAGCTCGTTCCGTCTGGCAGGAGGCAGCCGGCCGGCAGCGCGAGATCGTCGAACGCGCTCGGCTTCTCGACGACCGGCTGCTGCGAATCGTCTCCGAGAGCGAGAAGCTCGACGCTGGTGCGCCATCGCAGCACAGTCCTGCGAAGTTGGAAGCGGTCATGGAGTACTCGCGTCGAGGTGCTGCGACCATCGAGCGAAGGCTGGCGGAACTGCGGGACCGTCAGGCCGAGCTTCGAGAAGAGAACGGCGCGTCCCTGTCTGCGCTCGACGACGCCCGGACACGGCACGAAGAGCTGCGCGCGTCGATCGGGAACGCCAAGGAGAGGGTCGCTTCCCTCGAAGTCACCCTCACCGAGGTGAGGCTCCACCGTGAGGCCGTCGTCGAGGCGGTGCGTCGGGACGCCGACTCTGGAGTGGAGAGCGCCATGAATGCCCCCCTACCTGAAGTTGGCGAAGAAGGGGATTTCGAGGAGATACTCGACACCAAGCTGGCTCAGTTGGCCCGTCTCGGTCCGATCAACCCGCTCGCAGCCGCCGAGTACCGGGAGCTCTCAGAACGTCACGCTTTCCAGTCGGAGCAGATGGAGGACATCGAGTCTTCGCGCGCCGAGCTGCGCAAGGTGATTGCCGCCCTGGAGGAGGAGATCGAGCAGCGTTTCGCCGCCGCCTTCTCAGAGGTGTCGGAGGCGTATCAGCGTTACTTCGAGGTCCTGTTCCCAGGTGGTCGCGGCCAGATCAGCCTCGAGGATGAGGCCGACCCACGGTCGGGGGTCCTGATAAGTGCTCAGCCTCTCGGAAAGAAGGTCAGCCAGATGACTCTCCTCTCCGGTGGCGAGCGGAGCCTCGCGGCTCTTGCCTTCCTCTTCGCCATCTTCGAGGCACGACCCAGCCCCTTCTATGTGCTCGATGAGGTCGAGGCTGCGCTGGATGACGCCAACCTGCGGCGCTTCCTCCGCGTCGTCGATGAGTTCCGCCAGAGGGCACAGCTCATCATCGTCACCCATCAGCAGCAGACGATGGAGGCCGCGGACGTCCTGTACGGAGTGACCATGGAACCGGGTGGATCCTCACAGGCGATCCGCAAGGACATGGCCGGCGTCCGGGCAGACCGCGTCGCCTAGAGCACCGTGGAGGACTTTGGAGTCGTCTTTCTGCTGATCGTCGGTCTGGCGGTCGGCATAGCAATCGGGTTGGTCACTCTTCGCAAGCCCCGCTCGGAAGCTGAGCGAGCAGGTGCGGAGCCTGGGTTCGACAAGCTGGCATGGGTGGGAGACGCGATTCGGCGCGCCTGGAGTTCTGGACCGACATCCGAGTCCTGGGAGTCGCTGGAGGAAACGCTGTTGGGTGCTGATCTCGGTGTGGACACAACGAACCGCGTTCTCGAGAGTGTGCGCCGAGCCAAGCCCGAGTCAGCGGGTGATGCGACCCGTCTTGTCGGGGAAGCCCTGGTGGCTGAGATGGGCTCGGGAGGCCGCGACCTGGCTCTGGCCGGGTCGCCAGCCATTGTGCTCGTCGTGGGCGTGAACGGAACCGGGAAGACCACGACGATCGCCAAACTGGGCCACCTCCTCATGTCTCGAGGAACGAGCGTGATTCTCGGGGCTGCCGACACCTTTCGCGCCGGCGCCGGGAACCAGTTGAAGGTCTGGGGGGACCGTCTGGCGACAAGGGTTGTCGTTGGTGCCGAGGGTGCCGACCCGGCCTCGGTTGCCTACGACGCCGTGGATGCGGGCAGCGCCGCCGGAGTCGATGTCGTGATCATCGACACGGCGGGGAGACTGCACGGCGAGAAGAACCTGATGGCCGAGCTTTCGAAGATCCACAGGGTTATCGGAGGAGAGTCCGGAGTCGACGAGGTGCTACTCGTGCTGGACGCCACCGCGGGGCAGAACGGTCTGGCCCAGGTGCGGGAGTTCGCCACGTCCGTACCGGTCTCGGGGATCGTCCTCACCAAACTTGACGGGACTGCGAAAGGGGGAATCGTGGTCACGGTCGAGCGTGAGTTGGGAGTCCCGGTGAAGTACGTCGGTGTTGGCGAACGGCTCGGGGATCTGATGCCATTCGACCCTCGGGAGTTCATCGGCGCTTTACTGGGGGAGACGTGAGAACAGACGACCTGGTCGCCCTTGCACGCGGCGCCGCTCGAGGCGCATATGCCCCCTACTCGAGTTTCAGGGTGGGCTCAGTCGTCGTCGGTTTCGACGGCGAGATCTTCACCGGTGCCAACGTGGAAAACGCGGCGTATCCGATCGGTACATGCGCCGAGGCGAACGCAGTGAACAACGCAGTGGCCCAAGGGGTGCGACGCATCGAGACCGTCGTCGTGGCCTGCATCGATGCGGAGACCGCCGACGGCGCCTACCCGTGTGGCGGGTGCAGGCAGACAATGTCCGAGTTCGGGGTGGAGCGGGTGATTGTGACGGCGGGAGACGACTCAGAGGTCAGGGAGCATCGGTTCGACGAACTGCTTCCCCACAATTTCGGTCCCAAGGACCTGCCGGGCCGCTAGCGACCCTCCAGCGCCTCGATCAGCTTGGGCAGCACCTGGTGAACGTCCCCCACCACCCCGAGGTCGGCGACGGAGAAGATCGGAGCGTCGGGGTCCTTGTTGATGGCGATGATCGTCGTGCTGTCCTTCATCCCGACCACATGCTGCATCGCACCCGAGATGCCGGCCGCTATGTAGACATCGGGCTTGACGGTCTTGCCAGTCTGGCCCACCTGAAGGGCATAGGGGACCCAGCCCGCATCGACGATCGCTCGGGTCGCCCCGGTCGCCGCCCCGAGCAGGGAGGCAAGCTCGATAACAAGGTCGTAGCCCTCGGCCGAGCCGAGACCTCGACCGCCTGCGACGACGATGTTGGCCTCGGCGAGCTGAGGCCCTTTCCTCTCCTGGGCATGCGACTCCACGACGGTCGCCTCCGAAGGTCCTGGCTCGGGTAGATCCAGGGCCTCCACAGCGGGCGACGGCCCACCGGAAGGCTCCGCTGCGAATGACTTGGGCCGGATGAGAACGATTGGCGTGGGGCTGTGCATCGACGCTGTGGCAACTTGGGCGCCACCGAGGATCTCGTGCTCGGTCTCGACACCGCCGTCTACCAGTCGAACGTCCGAGGCGTTGGAGAGGACCCCGACTCCGAGCCGGGCGGCCAGACGCCCTGCGATGTCGCGATCGGAGTACGCCTGGCCGAAGAGGACGAGGCCCGGAGACTCCGCAGAGATGCGGGCGGCGAGGGCACCGGCAACAGGAGCGGAGGGAAGCCTGTTGCCCGCGTCGGCGTGCAGAACCCTCATCGCTCCATGCTCCCCGAGGGTGCCGAAGGCTTCGTCGGATCCTTGCCCGAGATAGATGGCGGTGACCTCGCCCAGCGTCCGGGCCTTGGCGAGAAGCTCAAGACCGATTGTCGACGGCGCAGCGTCGGCCTCCTCGACGAACACCCACACATCTGTCATCAGATGACCTTCCGCTGTTCGAGCAGGCTGACTATTTCGAGGTGAGCCTCTCCGTCATCCTCGATCTTCTGTCCGGCGGCGCGCTCGGGAGCATCGGCGACCGACACGACCGTTTGGCCGATTTCGGGCTCGACTCCCAGGTCAGCGGCGCTCACCGTCTCGACCGGCTTGGTCTTGGCGTCCATGATCCCCTTGAAGGTGGGGTATCGCGGCTCGACCACCCCGGCGGTGACCGCGACGACGGCCGGCGTCGACGCCGTGACCACGTCGTAGCCGTCGGCGGTCTGCCGATGGATGGTCACCTCTCCGTCTGCGGCCTCGACGTGGGTTGCGTAGGTGAGGGCGGGAACGTCCAACAGCTCGGCCAACATCTGCGGAATGACACCGGAGTAGCCGTCTGTGGACTCGGTTCCCGCTATCACCAGGTCAAAGTCTTCCTTCTCGATCGCCGCCGCCAAGACGCGAGCCGTTGTCAGCGCGTCGGAGCCTCGAAGCGACGGGTCGTCGACCATCACCGCCTTGTCACCCCCCATGGCCAGAGCCCGGCGAATCGCGTCCGCGTTTCCCGTGGGGCCCATGCTGAACAGAGTCACCGAACCTTGGCTGGCGTCGGCCAACTGCAAGCCCATCTCCACCCCGTATCGGTCGGTGTCGTCCATGATCTGGTTCTCAGGACGCACCAGCCAGTTGGTTCCCTTCTCGAGGGTGTACGGTGTTGCGGGATCGGGGATCTGTTTGACGCAGACCGCGATCTTCATTTCCGCTCTTCTCCTTACCTCGATGACCGGCGGGCGATGGTACCGGCCTTCATCGCTATCGGAACTGGAGCGACAGCGGCTGCGTCATCGACCACGGACCGGCTATCGGAGCAAGTCAGTCGATGCGGTCGATAATCAGAGATGGCGGCGCGATACGGGTTGTGCTGATGGTCCATGCCGAAGCGAGGTGTTCCCGGTTGGCGGCCCAGCGCTCCTCGTCCGCATAGCGGACCTTGGCGAGAGGATCGCCCTCGGTGACGCTGTCACCGATCTTCGCCAGCACCGAGACCCCGACACCGGGATCGATCACATCGTCTTTGGCAACACGTCCGGCTCCGAGATTGGTAGTGGCAACGCCGATCGTGAGAGCGTCGCACCGGGTGACGAACCCGTCCCGGGACGCAGTGATCGTCGCCTCATAGGGCGCTCTCGCCAGGAGAGACGGTTCTTCGATGACGGCTGGGTCCCCGCCGTGGGCCTTCGAGATCTCGATGAGCTTGTTGAGGGCGGCACCTGATGACACAGCCTCTTCCAATCTCTCCCTGCCTCCATCGATCCTTGCCAGCTCCAACATCACCTCGCCGAGGACCATGGTCAGCTCAACGACATCCGCAGGCCCGCCCCCGCGCAGGACCTCGATTGACTCGGCGACCTCGTTGGCATTGCCGATCTCAACCCCGAGCGGCTGCTCCATTGAGGTGATCAGGGCAACCGTTTCCACGCCGCTCCCGCTCCCGATGTCCACCATGGTCCGGGCCAGCTCCCTCGAGTCGGAGAGTGCTCTCATCGCCGCTCCCGATCCCGTCTTGACATCAAGGACCAGCCCATCGAGCCCTTCGGCGAGCTTCTTGGACATGATCGATGCCGATATGAGTGGAATGCTGGGCACGGTCCCGGTGACGTCTCGCAGCGCGTAGAGCTTCTTGTCCGCAGGCACCATCGTCTCGGACTGGCCTGCCATGACGAGCCCGTGTTCCACGAGGATTGCGCGGAACTCGGCGGCGTCGAGTTCGGTGGTGAAACCGGGTATGGTCTCGAGCTTGTCCAGCGTGCCACCGGTGTGAGCCAGACCCCTGCCGGACATCATCGGTATGGCAACGCCACAGGAGGCGACGATCGGAGCCAACGGGATCGAGATCTTGTCACCGACACCGCCGGTGGAGTGCTTGTCGACTTTCGGCAGGGGCACATCGGAGAAGTCCAGAGTGTCTCCCGACCGAAGCATGGCCGATGTAAGGACCGTCAGCTCGGTCGCGTCCATTCCGTTCAAAAGGATGGCCATGGCCATCGCCGCCATCTGATAGTCGGGGATCGACCCGTCGGTGTAGGCAGCGATGAGCCATTCGATCTGATCGGCGCTCAGGGCGCCACCGTCACGTTTGACGACGATCAGATCTTCGAAGGTGTAGGCCATCGCCGGGTGAATCTAACCCGGCGGCCCGATCGGCCTCTGTACGGGCTCGAGGACCATCGTTGTCAAGGCCACGGCGAGCAAGGCAACCTCGATACGAGCGGCTGTGAGTCGGTGCTCTGTTCCCCGTGATCGCGGCGACGAGGTTCAGGCATGCCGAGACGAAGGTCTATGTGGGGTCAGGGCGACCCTGCCCTTCACCACCATGACGCCGTCGTCTGCGAGCCTCTGAGCCTGGAGCTCGGTGTTGGGTGCCTTGAGCACCCCAGAAGACCCGACCACCCGCCACCAGGGAATCTCGGCGCCCACGATTCTGAGCAGTGTCCCTACGGCCCTGGCTGCTCCGGGATGGCCGGCTTCGGCTGCGACCTCGCCATAGGTCATGACTTCCCCTGGCTCGAGGCTTGCGATCACTCCGATCACAGCGTCTTCGAATTCGGTCACACCGTTCCAAAGAGACGGTCGCCCATGTCTCCCAGGCCAGGGGCGATGTAGAAGTTGGGGTTGAGTTCACGGTCGAGAGAGGCGGCGACGACCCTCACGTCCGGATGGTGCTCTCCCATCAGCGCAACGCCCTCGGGCGCAGCGACGACGCAGACGGCGGTGATGTCTTTGGCCCCGTTCTCCTTGACCTTGTCGACAGCCCAGGAGAGAGATCCGCCGGTGGCCAGCATCGGTTCCAGGATCAGCACTCGGGCCGAGCCGAGTTCGGGAAACCGGGTGTAGTACTCCATCGGCTCGGCGGTCTCCTCGTTGCGCTGGACGCCGGCAAAGCCGATGGTGGCATCGGGGATGAGGGTGAGAACCGAGTGGAGCAACCCGAGTCCGGCACGGAGCACGGCGACTGCGACTACCGGGCGCTGGAGACGGGTACCCGTCGTGTCCTCGAGGGGAGTCGTGATCGCCACCTCCTCGGTCGACAGATCCGAGATCGCCTCGGCGACGAGGAGGTACCCGAGACGTTCGGCAGTCGTCCGGAACAAGGGAGGTTCGGTGTCCTGGTTGCGCAGCACGGTCAACAAGTCGGCGGCGAGTGGGTGGTCAACGATGGTTATCGACATGGGCACGCAGCCTACGGTTAAGGGGCGGCCCGCGCCCAAAGGACACATCGACCAGGTCGCGATCCAACACGAGGTCGGACGAGTACTGCACTCCAGTCGAGTCGAGATCGTCCTAGGTCGAGGCCGCGCCCAGCGAAAGGATGGTGGTCATCGAGAACCCCCGGCACGCCGTCCCGGCCGAGTGGCCGGAGCGACTCAACTCAGTCCTGGAGGGATTCCTCGAGCGCGGGGAGAAGGGCGTCGTGGGCATCACGGGTGTCCATGTTCCTGCCAACGGCAAACTCGCGTTCGAATTCAGCGTCGCTCAGCTCGCTCCGAATCCCGCTCGTGATCTCTTGGAGGATCCTCTGCTCCCGACCGTTGCGCACATAGCCCTTCGCGTCGACCAAGGCCTCCGCACTCCCCAGCAGCCGAGCGCCCAGAGGAGGGTCTCCGAGCAGGTTCACCAAGTCGGCCCCTCGGACGAGGGTCCATAGGACACCTCCGACCAGCTCGTATGGGTCTGGCATCCCGCGGAAACGCTGCAGCCCCCTGATCATCTCCCTAGCCGCCTCGTCGGTGGCGCCGCGAGCCATGTTCAGCACCGCCGACCACATCTCGACGACGCCTGGGATGAAGTCGGACTCAGGTTTCTGCTCGGCTTCCCGCATGAGACCGATCTGAGTCTCGAGCTCATCCAGATCCCCGGACGCGAGTAGGGGGTCGAGCAGAAACAGACGCGATGTGAAGACCATCCGCTCCGAGCCGAATCGGATAGCGTCGTTGACGGCTTGCTCGGCGGCCTCGACTGCTCCGGCCGCGTCTCCCAGTGCGTTCCGTTGGGTGGCAATGTTGGTCAAGGTGACTATGGCGCCGTCCAGCGAGCCGAGCCTGCGATCCAACTCGAGGTTCTCTTCGTACATCTTCAATGCCTCTCCCTGCATCCCCATGGCACTCGAGGCGTTGGCCCGGTTGTTGAGCGCGGCATGGAGCACATCGTCGAGGCCGAGACTCCGGGCGAGATCCAACGCCTGATCCAGATGCTCCACGGATGCATCTACGTGATAGCCGAACTGGGCCAATGTTCCCGCAGCCAGAAGAGCCCAGGCTCGCTCCACCGTGGGTTCATCGGACGCCTCAACGGCTTTCTCAGCCCACTCGCGGCCCTCGATCCATCGGTAGCGGTACATGAAGTAGCGATAGAGGGAGCCGGAGATCGCCTGGACCAACTGAGCCTCTCCCGCTTCGAGGGCCCAGCTCATCGCCTGTCGGATGTTGTCCAGCTCGTCATCCAAACGCGCGAACCAGTACGCCTCGTCCCTACCGCGGAGATTGGGTAGCGCCTCCTCCACCAAGCCGCGGAAGTGTTCGGCGTGGCGCTTTCGCATCGGTTCGACTTCTTCGGACTCGGCGAGACGTTGGCGAGCGTACTGCCTGAGGGTTTCGAGCATGCGATACCGGACACCATCCTCTTTCTCCTCGGCCTGGACCAACGACTTGTCGACCAAGTGGCCGATGTGGTCGAGCACCGCATAATCATCAAGCGGATCGACTCCGCATACAGCCTCGGCGGCCTCCAGGGTGAACCCTCCCATGAACACGGCGAGTCTTCCAAAGAGCGTCTGCTCCTCGTCGGAGAGGAGATCGAAGCTCCAGTCGATGGCGGCCTCCAGAGTCTGTTGTCTTGGGAGGACGGTTCGGCTGCCACCTGTCAGCAAGCGGAACCGGTCATCGAGGCGCTCGGCAATCTTGTCGGCGGGCATCATCCTGAGCCGGGCCGCGGCCAGCTCGATGGCCAGAGGCATTCCGTCCAAGCGCTGGCAGATCTGGACTACGGAGTCGGCGTTGTCTGCGGTGACCCGCCATCCCGGGCGTGCCAGTTCTGCCCGCTCCGAGAACAACTGCACGGCCGGGTAGCGGAGCAGCGCGAGCCGGACCTCTTCTTCGAGCGACTCAGGCGATGCCAGAGACTTGACCTGGAAGGGGTACTCGCCCGGCACTCCGAGCATCTCGCGGCTCGTGGCCAGCATCGACACACCGGTTCCCGCGCCGAGGGCGGCGGCGGCGAAGTTGGCCGCCGGGTCGACCACGTGCTCGCAGTTGTCCAGGACGAGAAGGATTTGTTTCTTCGACAGCGCCCTGGTCAGCGTGTCGATCGGCTCCTCATTGGCTTTCTCCTCGACTCCGAGTACGTCCATCACAGTGGCGGTTATTCGTGTCGGGTCGGTGATGGCGGCCAGTTCGATCAGCCAGACACCGTCCTCGTAGTTGGCTAGGAGCTCGGCTGCAGTTTGGATGGCGAGGCGGGTCTTTCCGGCTCCGCCGACACCGGCGAGCGTGACCATCCGGGCACCGGAGAGAAGCTTGGTGACCTCTTCCACTTCCTGCTGGCGCCCTACGAAGCTGGTCAGCTGGATGGGGAGGTTGTGGGGGAAGGCATCGAGCGATCTCAGCGCCCGAGTGTCGTGAGCAATCGAGTCGTGGAGGAGTTGATAGACCTGCTCAGGGCGGGAGAGGTCCTTGAGACGGTGCTCACCGAGGTCGTGGAGCGTGGCACCGGCGGGAAGCGTGTCCTGGATCAACTGTGCCGTCGCCGTGCTGACCAAGACCTGTCCTCCGTTGCCCACGGACATCAGGCGTGCAACCCGGTTCACCGCCGGCCCGAAGTAGTCGCCATCCCGCTCGTCGGCCGATCCGGTGTGAACTGCCATTCGCACCCTCATCGAGGAGTCGCCAACGCTCAGATCGGCGAGACCAGCCTGTGCTGCAATGGCCGCTTGGAGCGCTTGGCCAGGTCGCTTGAAGGCGGCGGCATAGGCGTCTCCCGAAGTCGAGAACACATGACCGTCGTTGTCCTCGATCGCCGCTCGCATCACCTTGTCATGGGCGGCGAGGGCGGTCTTCATCTCCTCGTGGTGGTCTTCCCACAGGCGAGTGCTCCCCTCCACATCGGAGAAGAGGAAAGTGACGGTCCCCGTTGGCAGGCTCTCAGGCACGGCTGCGCAATCTAGCTAGCCGGTATTCCGCATCCCAGCTGCGATTCCGTTCACCGTCAGAAGCAGCGCACGGTTCAGGTCCTCGGACTCCTCACCGGCCCTACTCCTCTGCAGCAGGGAAACCTGGAGATAGTTGATCGGGTCCAGGTAGATGTCGCGCACATCCAGGGTTCGGCGAAGTTGGGGTTGGTCGTCGAGCAGATCCTTCTCATTGCGGAGTTCGAGGACCTGGCGTTCCGCCAAGTCACGCTCGGTCGAGATGACGTCGAAGAGGTGACGGTGCTCGGACGGAACCAGGTCCAGATACCTCGCCGCCACCTTGAGATCGGTCTTGGACAACGTCATCTCCACGTTGGAGAGGAACGTCTGCAGGAATCCCCAGCCGTCGGCCATCTCTCGGAGCACATCCTCGTACCCGGCTTCCCTTGCGGCTTTCAGACCCGAACCGACCCCAAACCATCCGGGGATGATCTGACGGGTTTGGGTCCAGCCGAACACCCACGGGATCGCCCGGAGGTCGTCTATCCCGCCCAAGCCCCCGGGCCGGCGCGAGGGCCGGCTTCCGATCTTCATCTTCCCCAGCTCCTCCACCGGGGTCGAGGCGAGGAAATAGGGGACTAGGGAGGCATCATCGACGAGGCCTCGGTACGACTGGTAGGCGTGTTCTGCGAAGACATCCATGGCTTCGGTCCACCGATCGAGGACCTCCTTTGGCCGGCGGGACTTGCGATGGAGGATCGAGCTCTCCAACACCGAAGCCACCATCAACTCGAGATTGCGTAGCGCGATGCCGGGGTTCCCGTATTTCTCGGAGATCACCTCGCCCTGCTCGGTGATCTTGATGTCCCCGTCCACCGTCCCGAACGGTTGTGCCAGAACTGCGGCATGGGTCGGCCCGCCACCCCGGCCGATGGTTCCACCCCTGCCGTGGAAGAGGCGCAACCGCACGCCATGGCTCTCGGCGACCGCCCTCATCACCTTCTGCGCCTTGTAGATCTCCCACTGACTGGCGCCGATGCCACCGACTTTGTTCGAGTCGGAGTAGCCGAGCATCACCTCCTGGGTGTTGCCTTGAAGCTCAACCAGCCTCCTGTAGTTGGGGTCGCTGAGGAGGTCGTCGAGGAGGCGCCGCGCGTTCCGAAGGTCTGCGATGGTTTCGACCAGCGGCACGAAACCCAGGTCGGCGATGCCTCTCTTCAGATCGACCAGTCCAGCTTCGCGGGCCAGGACCGCCGCTTCGATCACGTCGGCCGGGGTCTCGGTCATCGAGATGATGTAGCTCTGCACAGCCTGGTGCCCATAGAGGTCCTTGGCTTCTCGGATCGCCTTGAAGGCGCCGACGGTGTTGGTCGCAGCGTCGGAGAGTTGGGTGGTGGCAACCGACAGAGGTCGGTCCCCGGCAAGCTCCGAGGAGACGACACTGACCCGCCGTGCGGCTCCCATCGACCTCAGGTCGATCCCAACGAGACCGAAGAGCTCCTCCAGCGCGGCGCGGTGCTTGCCCGAGTGCTCCCTCACGTCCAGGGTTGCCATCTGGAACCCGAGCGATTCGACTGCCCGCCGAACCCGCGTCACCGCACCCTCAGCGATCAGCTGGCCCCTCGACTCCGTCAGCGAGTCGATCATCAGGTCGAGTTCGGCAACTACCTCATTGGGGTGCGAGTAGTCGTTGCCGTGAGCGTGCGGTGTGCCCGTTCTGATCCGCTCCCGGGTGTTGATCAGCCGCTCGTGGATGAACGAGCACTTCAACCGGTAGGGCTCGCCTTCGTTGCGGCTCTCCTCCAGCTGCCAGACGTCGGGAAGGCTGGCCTTGTCGTTGGCGAGCGACGTTCGCAGCGAGTCACTGATCGGGGCAAGCCGCTCCGAGATCGAGAGCTCGTTGGAGAGGTTCTCGATGAGACCGATGAGATGGGTTAGGCCCCGGTCGTGCTGCAAAGCAAGAGCCTGAAGGGTCGTGGCAGGAGTGACTCCCGGATTGCCGTCCCGGTCACCCCCGACCCAGGATCCGAGTCGGACACCTACGAAAGATGATTCGGCTCCGAGTCGTTTCAGCTGCTCGGCGATCAGCTCACCCAGGTCGCCGAGAACGTTGTCGGCGAGGTCTACGACGTAGTAGAGGACCGAGCGGGCTTCGTCGACCACGCTGGGTCGGTCGAGGCGGAGTTCGTCGGTCTGCCAGATCTGATCGATGAGCTCGGCAGAGCGGCGGTCGACTCTGGCGACGACTTGGTCCGAGCCGTCGAGCCTTTCCTCGATCAGCCCGGCCAGGGCTTTCGTCTTGGAGAGGACACTTCGACGGGCCACTTCGGTGGGGTGGGCGGTGAACACTGGTCGTACCTCGAACCGGCCAAGTACCCCTGCGATCACGTCCGGGTCGGTGTCCGACTCGAGAATCCTGTCGACCGTCGCGCGCAGATATCGATCATCGCTGGCGATCTGGTCGGCTCGATGGACCTGCTCGCAGACGTTGGCCAGGTAGAAGTAGGTGGTGAACGCCCTGACCAGGGGTATGACTTGATCCTCTGGCAAGCGATGGAGAAAGGCATCCAATTCTGCCGAGGCGTCCCGTCGGTCCGACTTGGCCAGTGCACGAACGTGCTCTACGGCGTCGAGCAACTCTTGGGAGTGCTGACGGACGAGTGCATCGCCGAGCTGGCTCCCCAGCCGACGAATGTCGGATCGGAGGGCGGCGTCCCTATTCGTCCTCAGGCCTCTGCTTGTGGACCCTGCCCTCGACACCGTGCAGCGACAGTCCGGAGCCGGCCCCGTATCGGACCATGGTCATCTCGCCGAGGATCGACACCGCAACCTCCTGTGGTGTCTCCGCTCCGATGTCCAACCCGATTGGAGAGTGGATTCTGCCGATCTCCTCATCCGCGAATCCGAGCTGTTGAAGCCTCTCAACCCGTTGGTTGTGGGTGCGACGGCTTCCCATGGCGCCGATGTATCGAGTGTCTTCTTTGAGGGCCGCCTCCAATGGGGGCATCTCGTGGCGGGGGTCGTGGGACAGTACGACCACCCAGGTCCGACGGTCGAAGTGAAGCTGGTCCATCATGTCGATCGGCCAGCCCACGATGACCCTGTGTGCGGTGGGAAATCGATCCTCGGTGGCGAAGGTTGGTCGGGAGTCGATGACCGTCACCCGGTAGCCCATCTGCGTGCTGAACGATGCCAGAGCTTGGCCGATGTGGACCGCTCCGAAGATCAACAAGTCGGGTGGAGGCGCCAGGGTCTCTATGAATACCGAGTGCTCGCCGTATCCCATGGCGCGATGCTGCTCGTGTTCCATGAGGGTTTTGGCGTCCTCGGTGACCTCGGATGCGATTTCGTCCGGCAGGGATCCGGCAATCGCTTCACCCTCCGCACTCAGCACTACCTTCTCGCCGGTGGCAGGGCCATCTACGAAGGTGACGACGGACCCGAACTCCTCGGCGTCCAGCATCTCCTGGATCTTGTCCAAGGCGCTCACCAGGGCTCGATGAAGATGTCGATGGTCCCTCCACAGGACATGCCCACCTCGAATGCGTCCTCGTCGGCGATCCCATAGGTCACCGTCTTTGGCTTGCCGGTCTTGATCACTTCCTGTGCATGGAGGAACACATCGTTTTCCACGCACCCCCCGCTGACCGAGCCTTGCATGTCGCCAGCCGACGAGACCATGAACTTGGAGCCTTCGGGTCGAGGAGCGCTGCCATGGACCCTGATGACCGTCGCCACGGCAACCTGTTTTCCCTCGTCAACCCATTCTTTGCGCAGCTTGAGTTGGTTTCTCATAGCGGAAATAGGGTAGTTCGAGGCCCACGTTGGCGATCGCGGCGGTAGGGTCACGCGCGGCGAGAGGCGTGTAGCCTCGCCCGAGTCGAGAAGGAGTCCGCACTTGGCCGTCGAGTCATCAGGCAAGAGCGCAGGCAACCCGCGCATCTACGAGGTTCTCGGGGAGCCGCCCGAGGAGATCGAACGAAACACAATTTGGGCCTGGCCCCAGATCACCGAGTACCTGAAGGTTGCCGGCCAACCAGTGCAGGGTCCCTGGCCGCCGCATCAAAACCCCCGCCCTGATCCCGATGCGGAGTCGGAACCCACCGCGGTACCGGACTCCCAGGGCCAATCGGCCGAGCACTGATCCGGAGGAGTTATGTATCCATCACGGTTCCGATACGAAGCGCCCAAGACCGTGGAGGAGGCTGTCGATCTCCTCGAAGAAGGGGCAGGAGAAGCCAAAGTGCTGGCGGGCGGACAGAGTCTGATACCGCTTCTGAAGATCCGTTTCTCCGAACCCGGCTTGCTGGTGGACATCAATCAGATCGAGGGCCTCGACTATCTGACTTTCGGCGATGATGGCTCTCTCCGGGCGGGCGCCCTCGTGCGCCATGCCACCCTGGCGCGATCCGAGGAGCTCGCCGCCAAGCAGCCGGTGATGGCGGCGGCGGCGCCGCTCGTGGCCGATCCGATAGTTCGCAACAGAGGGACCCTGGTCGGGTCCCTCTGTCACGCCGACCCGCAAGGGGATTGGGGGGCGGTCATGGTGGCGTTGGGCGGGTCCCTGGTGGCGCAGGGACCCAACGGCAAGCGCACGATCCCGGTGACTGACCTGGTTCACGGGCCTTTCCAAAACGCCCTCGCCCACAACGAGCTCGGGGTGGAGGCCGCCGTTCCGGCCCCGGCAGGAACGCCCATGGGCGGATACCTGAAGCTGGAGCGCAGGGTCGGCGACTTTGCCACGGTTGCCGTCGGCGTCAGTGTCGACATCGATGGCGGCAACGTGGCGAGAGCCGGCATCGGCATGGCCGCGGTCGGCCCAACGACGATCTCGGCCGACGAGGCGGCGGCTGCCCTGGTCGGGGGCCCTCTTACCGATGACAGAATCGCTGCGGCGGCGGAGCTGGCTGCTGGAGCATCGAACCCACGATCGGACAATCGGGGGAGTGCTGACTACAAGCGGCACATAGTTGCCACATTCGTGACTCGCATCCTGAACCGTGTCGCTTCTTCGATGGAGAGGGTGGCTTGAAATGACCAGTTTGTTTGAAGAAGTCACTCCGTCGCCGGAGCACGAGGTTCCGACGCGCCGGATAACGGTGACGGTGAACGGCGAGGCGCGGACGATGGACGTCGAGCCGCGGCTGCTGCTTGCTCACATGATCCGTCAGGGTCTCAAGCTCACCGGAACTCACGTTGGGTGCGACACCACCAACTGCGGTGCCTGCACGGTCCTCCTCGATGGCGAGCCCGTGAAGAGCTGCACCGTGCTGGCGGTACAGGCAGATGGCCACGAGGTCATGACTGTCGAGGGGCTGGCGGGCAAGAGCGAGCTGCACCCGATTCAGGAAGGGTTCAGGGATGAGCACGGGCTCCAGTGCGGGTTCTGCACGCCGGGCATGATGATGACCACCAAGGCGCTGCTGGATGCCAATCCGTCCCCCACCGAAGAAGACATCCGCTGGGCGATATCGGGGAATCTCTGCCGCTGCACCGGATATCAGAACATCGTCAAGTCCGTCTTGTGGGCCGCTGACAAGCTCAGCGGCCAGCCTGACAGTGGAGAGGAGGCCTAGATGACCCTCGATGAGATCAAGATCGGCGGATTGGGCTCCAGCCGGCGTCGGGTCGAAGACGATCGGTTCATCCGTGGCAAGGGCAACTACGTGGACGACATCGTCCTTCCCGGGATGCTCCACATGGAGATCCTGCGCAGCCCCGTCGCGCACGCTCGTATCAAGTCGATAGACACCTCAGAGGCATGGGACATGCCTGGTGTCCGGCTCGTTCTCACCGGGGAGATGATGGCCGCCCGCAACCTGGCGTGGATGCCAACCCTCTCCTACGACACACAGGCGGTTCTGGCGACCGACAAGGTGCGGTTCCAGGGCCAGGAGGTCGCCTGTGTGATCGCTGACGACCCTTACATAGCCAAGGATGCCTGCGAGGCGATCAATGTCGAGTACGAGGTCCTCGATCCGATAGTCAGCCCGAACCAAGCGGCAGCGCCGGGGGCTCCCGTCATACGCGACGACAAGTCGGGCCAGGCGGACAACAAGATCTTCGACTGGGAGATAGGCGACAAGGCCGGCACAGACTCCGCGTTCAGCCAGGCAGACCTCGTATCCGAGATCGAGATGCATTACCCCCGGTCGCACCCGTCGCCTATCGAGGCCTGCGGGTCGATCGCCGACTTCGACCGGGCGACGTCGAAGCTGACCGTCTACATGACCACCCAGGCGCCGCACATCATCAGGGCCGCAGTGGCCTTGGTGGCCGAGCTGCCCGAGCACATGATCCGAATAGTCGCCCCAGACATCGGTGGAGGGTTCGGCAACAAGGTGCCGGTGTATCCCGGATATGTGGCGTCGATCCTGGCGTCGATCCTCTTGGAGCGGCCGGTCAAGTGGATCGAGGACAAGTCGGGGAACCTGATCTCCACCGGCTTTGCCCGTGACATCTATCTGAAGGGTCAGATTGCTCTCAGGAAGGACGGAAAGATCCTTGGCGTCCGCATGAACACGACCTCGGATCACGGTGCGTTCTACTCCGACGCCCAGCCGACCAAGTTCAAGATCGGGTTGCTGCACTCCGCCTTCTCCTGCTACGACATACCGGCTGCCCACCTGACCAACACCGGCTACTACACGAACAAGGCACCGGGAGGTGTTGCCTACCGATGCTCGTTCCGAGTGACCGAGGCGATGTACTTCCAGGAGCGGATGGTCCAAGCCGCGGCCGACGACCTCGGGATGGATCAGGCCGAGTTCCGGAGAGTCAACCTCGTCAAGGACGACAACTTCCCGTACCGAACCGCCTATGGCTTCCTGACCGACTCCGGTCAGTATCAGAAGTGCCTCGACCTGGGGCTCGAGGCGATCGGGTACGAGGACTTCCTGAAGGAGAAGGAGGAGGCCAAGAAGGAGGGCCGGCTGCTGGGTATCGGCATCTCGACAATGACCGAGCCTCTCGGGGCCGGGAACAGCCGTGAGTACGACATCTTGGGCATCAAGATGTTTGACTCGGCCGAGCTCAAGGTCCACATGACCGGCAAGGCCCTGCTCCGGACCGGAGCCAAGACGCAGGGCCAGGGTCACGAGACCACCTGGGCGCAGATCGTCGCTCACGAACTGGGTATCCCGGCCGACGACGTCTTGGTCGAGGAGGGCGACACCGACACCGCACCGTTCGGCATGGGTACCTACGCCTCCCGGAGCACGCCGGTCGCGGGAGCAGCGGTGGCAATGGTCTCGAGAAAGATCCGGGCCAAAGCGAGGAAGATCGCTGCTCACCTGCTCGAAGCATCCGAAGAGGACATCGAGTGGGAGTTGGGCCGGTTCTACCTCCGCGGCGACCCCGAGCGCGGCGTCACCATCCAGGAGGCCGCCATGGCCGCATACTCCAATGTGCCTGATGGCATGGAGCCGGGCCTCGAGAACAACGCCTACTACGACCCGCCCAACCTCACCTGGCCATTCGCCTGCTACATCGCGACGGTCGAAGTCGACCCGAGCACCGGCGTGTGGGACGTCCTCCGAGTCGTCGCCGTTGACGACTGCGGGGTGCGTATCAACCCGATGATCGTGGAGGGCCAGATCATGGGTGGCCTCACCGAGGCCTACGCCATGGCCAACATGCAGTTCATCACCTTCGATGCGGACGGCAACTGCATCGGAGGCAACTACATGGACTACCTGCTTCCTACGGCATGGGAGACACCGGGCTTCGAGCTTCACGAGGTCGTGACCCCGTCACCTCATCATCCGATCGGGGCAAAGGGAGTTGGTGAGTGCGCGACCGTCGGTGGACCGGCTGCGTTCGTCAACGCCGTGATGGACGCCATCAAGGACACCGGTGCCCGCAACATCGACATGCCCCTGTTCCCCGACAGGGTCTATAAGGCGATCACCGAGGGGGTCGACGTTTCCGGGGCGCCACCGGTCGGGCTGGATTGATGGCTCCTGTCCCCGCCGACGGTTTCCAGGTCCTGCAAGTAGCAGTGGAGCTGTCGCAGCGCGGGGAGAGCTTCGCTCTGGCTTCGGTGGTCTGGCGGCAAGGGCCGTCATCGGGCAAGGAAGGATCGCGAGCGATCGTCAAGCCCGATGGCACGACAGTCGGGTGGATCGGTGGGGCCTGTGCCGAGCCGGTTCTGATCAGGGAGTCTCTCGCCGCCTTGCAGGATGGCAAATCGCGTCTGCTCCTCCTCGGCATGGACGATTTCGCCGAAGATCTCCCCGCGGGGATGGTCGCCGTGCCAATCTCGTGTACGAGCGAAGGAGCGCTGCAGGTGCACATCGAACCCGTGGTTCCCGCCCCCAGAGTGGTCGTCGTCGGGGAATCCCCGATGGCCCGGACCCTGGTCGACCTGGTCGAGGCCCTCGGGTGGGAAGGAACCCTCGCCGACCCGAAGAGCCAGATCGAGTTTCCCGGCGGGGCCGCGGTGGTGGTGGCAACCCAGGGCCACGGTGATGAGGAGATCCTTCTCCAAGCCGTCAATGCGGCGCCGCCATATCTCGGCGTGGTGGCTTCCAGCAAGAGGGGTTCGGTGGTTCTCGACTATCTGAAGAGCCACGGTGTCTCCGAGGAGGCGGCCAACTCCATCCGGGTGCCGGCCGGCATCGATCTAGGTCCGACGTCACATCGTGAGATGGCGGTATCGATTCTCGCCGAGTTGGTGTCAGCCCGAGCCAACGGAGACTTCGGCTCGGCCCCGGTTGTGGAGGGCGCCAAGCCGTCCACGGCGATCGACCCCATATGCGGGATGAAGGTGATCGCCGACGACACCGGCCGACCCTTCGAACACATGGGCGAGACCTACTACTTCTGCTGTCCCGCGTGTCGAAAGACTTTCGAGTCTGATCCCGAGACCCATCTGAGGAGAACCCATGCAGATCACGAGTGAATTCGACGTAGGCGAGTCTCCCGACAAGGTCTGGGAGTTCTTCAACAACATCCCGGCTGTCGCGGCGTGCCTGCCCGGTGCGGACATCTCGGAGCAGATCGACGAGGACCGCTACGCCGGAACCGTCGTGATCGCGCTCGGCCCGGTGCGACTCAGCTTCGCCGGCCAGGCGAATGTGATCGAGCGGGACGAGGCAGCCCGCCGCATCACCGTGGACGCGTCGGGGGCCGACTCCAAGGGCAGGGGCCAGGCGGCCATGGTTCTCACCGCGTCACTCGAGGCGAGTGGTCGGGGCACGAAGGTCAGTGTCGACCAGGACCTGGTGCTGTCCGGCGCCGCTGCCCAGTATGGCCGGGGAATGGTCCAGGACGTGACTTCGGTGCTTCTGGATCAGTTCGCCAACAACATGAAGGCCCAGCTCAGCGCCCTGGAAACCGGTGCGGGAGTCGTGGCGGCCACAACATCGGCCGGTGGGCTCTCGATCGGTCTAAGGGCGATTTGGATGGCACTGAAGAGGGTGGCTGCCCGCTTCTTCCTTCCCTATCAACCGGTGAATTAGGAGTGTGAGATGACCTATTGGTGGATTGCCAACATCTTGGTGCTGGTGGCGGTGGTGCCCATTCTGGTGGCGCTGCTCAACCGGGTTCTGGCGGCTCTGGAGGTGATCCGGGGCGCCGCAGATGTGACCCTCGCCGGAGGAGTGGGAATCATCGCAGAGGTGCAGAACGTGGTGGATGACCTGGCCAGTACGGACGAGACCATCGCCGAGGTGGCCAACGGCGCAGTGCGCTACGCCGGCTCGGTCGGAAAGCTCTTGGGTTAGGAGGAGAGAATGGAACCGGTAGCAGTAGTGAGTCTGGTTCTGACAGGCCTGATCATCGCCGCCGCGGCTCTTGGCTTGATCAGAGTCATCGGGCACCTGAGAGCCGTGGTCAAGACACTAGACACCCTGATCGGCGGTGTTGCGGTGATCGTGGAGAGCACGAGCACCGTTCCGGAGGTGGCTCCATCCGTGAACGCCAACCTCCAGCCGGTGCGCGACTTCGCAGAGAGCATCTGAGGAGGTGGTAATGACATTCGTAATTGCCTCCAACACTCCCTGGGTTGTCGGATTCGGGATCGGCATCGCCATCGTGCTGGTGGTGGTCGCCCTGGTGGTTCCGATCCTGATGCTGGCCCGGCGGATCGGGAACCAGGCCGAGGCGATCAACGGCGGCTTGCTCGGTGCGGTGGAGAACACGGCCGCACTGGCTCATCTGAAGACGACCGTCGAGTCTGCAGAGGCCATCATCGAAGGTCTCCGCCGCGGACGCACAAGGCTGGGAGGTTGAGCGATGCTCGATAGTTTGTCTCCAACCGAGCTCTGGCAATGGGCCAACATCATCGGCGCCGTGGTGATCGTCGCCGTCGTGATATTGCTCACGACTCTGGTGATGCTGGTGCGGACGATCGAGCAACGGGTCATCATGATCCGTGAGACCCTCAAGCAGGCTGCTGCCAACACATCAGACACGGCGTTGATCGCAGAGACGGCGAAGCGGGTCGATGCGGTGCTCGTGGAAGGCCTGGAACACCACTTGTTCCTGGGCCGGGTCCTGGATCAGGTGCGCTCATGAACGGCCACCTCGTGTTCACCATCATCAACATCCTCTTGCTGGTGGCCGGCCTTGCCTCCTACCTCTACGTGGTCGGATCCCAGCTCAAGCGTGTCGGCACCACTCTCGAGGAGTGCTCCGAGCTCGTCTGGGACGTCAAGCGCCACGCCGAGGTGATCGACAAAGGTCTGGCCAGCATCAATCACACCGGCCAGGTGATCGCCGGCGCCCTCCCACTGCTCTACGACATGGGGGAGCGGATCGTGGTCGGAGCGACCTTCGACCACGACGAGGCCGCGCATCGGCCTCCGGCCGCTCCGGCGTCGGGAACTCGGAGGTCGCGGATGCTGGAGTCAGTGGGGTACGACCCCGACTGATCTGACCGGTGACCACAGACGGCAGGATCTTCGCTCTCGGCCCTGACCAGGGTGAGGCGATGTTCGTGCTTGGGGACGTGGTGACATTCAAGATCACTGCCGCCGAGTCTGAGAATGCCTACTTTCTCACCGAGATCATCAGCGTCCCCGGGGGCGGCCCGGCCTTCCTCCACACCCACGTCCCTCAGGAGACCTTTTGGATACTGGAGGGAGAGTACGAGGTCTACGGCCAGGACCAGGACGGAGAGAAGTACGCCATCCCGGCGATCCCGGGAACGACGGTGCATGTCCCCGGGAACGTCCCTCATGGCTTCAGGAATGTCGGAGACACTGACGGCAAACTGCTGGCTCTCTATGCGCCCGTAGTGCACCAGCCCGAGTTCTTCAAGGAGATAGGTGTTCCGATGGAGTCCTCCCTCGCGGAGATGCCCGTCGACCAGATGCCAAGCAATGAGCGCATTCTCGAGGTTCTTGCAAGTCACGAGATGCGACTGCTGGAGGATCTCCCGGAATCGTAGGAGTCAGATGTCCATGACGCAGAAGCGGTTGCCTTCTGGGTCGGCCATCACCACGTAGCCCGCGTTGGGCGGACCGTCCTCCCATGGGATCTCGGTGGCTCCGAGTCTGATCAGTCGTTGCACCTCCGACTCGCGGTCGTCGGTGTGAAGGTCGATGTGGATGCGAGGCGGCACTTGGGCCTCCGACCGCAACGCGTCCAGCGAGACATTCGGTCCGTTCCCGTCCTTGGGGAACAGGTGTGCGTACTTGTCGCTTTCGTCGGCGCGTCGCTCGTACCCGAGCACCCTCTGCCAGAACTGCGCCTGACGCTCGAGGTCGTCGACCCGGATGACTATCGCACCAACTTTCAGCATCGGCTACGCCTCCTTGATCTGGCGCGACAGGTCGGCCATGTCGGGCCCGCCCCAGTGCTCGGCGAACCGGCCGTTGTGAAGTCGGATCACGTCCGCCAAGCCGACGACTACCTCTTTCCCGGTTGGGGCCATCCCGGCGATTTCGCCCAGATGAGTACCGCGCATCGTTCCCTGGATGGCGACCAGGTCACCCTCGGCCAACATCCGATCGACTCTGATCTCGATGTCGGGCAAGGCTGCCCTCAGGGCTGATAGCCGTGCTATCTGGCCTTCCTTGTCCAGTGGTCGCAGGGTTGGTGACCCATAGCGCCGGTAGTCGCCGCTGAGGAAGTCTCCGATGGCGTCGAAGTTCCCCCGATCCCAGACCTCGCTCAGGTACCGCCTGACCACGGCCTTGTTCTCCTCCGTGGACACTCAGTCCCTTGGAGGTCTCTCGTCGGCTTCACGGCCGACCACGAACCAGATGGCGTTGACCGGCTTGTCGCCTGCGTTGTAGAGGCGGTGGGGCAGCGTTGAGTCGAACTGGAGGCAGGGGGTCCAGCGAGGCTCCATTCAGGAACGCCACCTTGATGTACTTGGCGTAGCAGTGGAAGCTGAGGAACCACCCCTGTCCTTCGACGCCGTAGAAGGGCGAGTTCCAGCGAACGGCCTTTCGCAAGTCCGGGACGGCGCTGACGACGAGCCTGTCGAGGAGACGGCCCACATCCCGTTTCCATCCCGGCATCGCCTCGATGTAGGCCTGCACTGGAGGGTCACCGTCACCCTTGGCGACCTGAGGATTGCCACCCGATAGCCGGACCTGCGTGTCGCTCATCGGCTGGGCGGAGCGTCGCGTCTGGTAGTCAGGGGCTTGGCCGTGGGCGCCTCGTAGGAGCCGATCCAGGTCTCCTTCCATTCCCTGTCGAACTGCTCCGGGTTGCAGCTCGGGTGATAGATGGCAAGAAGTTCCTCGGTTATCCGGGCCCTGTGTGACGGGGTTCCACCGGGTATGACGAACCAAGCGATAGACAGATTCCACTTTCCACCAGCCCGTTCGACCCAGCGCTCCGAGTGGACGTGTTGGAGAGGGAGGCCGACATCGGAGAGGTCCTCGGCGTGTCCCAGGAAGATCACCTCGAACCTCTTCGACTCAGGGGCCTGTGGGGTGAGGATGGCGAAGATCCCGGGCTCTTCCGGCGGCTGCCAGCCCCCGAGGACCCGGGGCCCCTCGAATGAGTACCCTCCCAGCGTCCCGAGACGTATCACTTGAGCTCCTCTAGCTCTTCTTCCTCGCTCACCGACTCTGCCCACGCCACCGGCCAGGAGGGCAGCCCGGCCGTCCTTGCGGCCTCGGTGAAGATCCCGATCGCCTTCTCGACGGCCTCGTCGGGGCTGGGGGCCTCGATCACCAGCTGCGCCGAGTAGCTCGCCGCTCCGATCCCGCTGGCGATGCCCTCATGCGCCGCCACGGCGTCGGCCAGCTCGACGATCTCCTCCCGCTCCATGGGGCGATCGCCATCGGCTCGTATCGAGATGCTCCAGCGCACAACTGTCCTATCGGATCTTGGGCAATGCCTCGGCGAATTTCTCGAGGCTCTCGAGGTTGTGCCCTGACCATAGGAGGTCAACGTGGGGAAGGGCCACCGACATCCCCAGACTCTCTGCGCCGAAGTCGTCGGAGTCGCCCTTCATCGGGTTCATCCAGACAACCCGGTGGCAAAGCCGACCCAGGCGGTCCATTGCTGCGTCGAGTACCGCCGGATCTCCCCGGTCCAGGCCATCGGAGCAGATGACCACGATCGCACCCCGGGCCATGCCTCGCCGGGCGTAGGTGCGGACGAACGTCTCGAGCGACGCCCCGATCTGAGTTCCACCGGCCCAATCTCCCACATCCTCGCCGGCCAACGCCATTGCCTGGTCGACGTCGCGGTGCCTCAACGAGTTGGTGATGCGGGTCAGTCGGGTCCCGAAGCAGAAGACCTCGACGCGGCCCACGCCTCGCTTGGTCGAGTAGGCGAACTGGAGGAGATTCCTCGAGTAGTCGGCCATCGAGCCGGAGATGTCGAGGATCAGAACCAGGGGCCTTTGCTTGTCCCGGCGCCTCAACCAGGACAAGTCATCTGGCGGATCCCCATGGTTCTGGATGGTCCTGCGGGCCATGCGTCGCAGGTCGAGGCGGCGCCCCTTGGGAGCTCCTCGGGTGCGACGAGCCTTTCGCACGGGGGGAGAGACCCGGAGGGAGCGGATGATCCTCCGAATCTGAGCCAGCTCCTCTTCGGAGCAGTCGGCGAACGACTTGGTGCGGCTGACGATGGTCCCGGCAGCGGCCCGGCCAAGGCGAGATTGCTGTTCCTCCTCACCCTCTCTGAGCGACTCACCGGATGGCACGGTGATGACAGAGTCTCGTCCCCTGACCGCCGTCATCGCCTTGGCCAGCTCCATGTCGGGAGTCCGCCCGAGGAAGAATCTGGCGAAGGCTTCGTCATAGAGGGCGATCTCCGCCAGACCACGGGTGAGGGTTATTCGCCCGGCCCAGTAGATGTTGTCGAGCTTGCCCGGATCGAGCTCCGCCACTGCAGAGGTGAATGTGAGGACGTCTCCGGTTCCGATGCTGAGCCCCGACTCTCGCAGCAGAGTGCTGAAGTCGATGAGCGAGCGGGTCGCGCCCGCGTCAGGAGACGCCGACGACATCTCCGAGACGCTTTTGCACCACACCCAGGTCGTCGCGGTCCTTCACCACGGATCCCAGGGTGTCGGCGGCGACTGCCGCGTCGAGATCACCGGCTCCGACGGTGTGGAGTGCCTCCACCCAGTCAAGGGTCTCGGCCACGCCCGGAGGCTTGGCTAGGTCGAGCTGGCGGAGACGGTTGACCGCGGCGACCACCTTTTCAGCGAGCTTTTCTGACACCTGGGGGATCCGGGCGCGGACGATGTCCTCTTCATGGTCGGGAGTCGGGTAGTCGATCCAGTGGTAGAGACAGCGGCGTTTTAGTGCATCGTGAAGCTCACGGGTGCGGTTGGACGTGAGAACCACGAGGGGGCGTGTGTCGGCGGTGATGGTCCCGATCTCGGGGATGGTCACCTGGAAGTCGGAGAGCACCTCGAGCAGGAAGGCCTCGAACTCGTCGTCGGCCCGGTCGACCTCGTCGATTAGGAGCACGCACCGGTCACCAGCCCGAATCGCGGCGAGCAGGGGACGCTCCAACAGGTACTTGTCGCTGAAGAGGCTGTCCACGGTGTCCTCCTCAGTGAGTTCGTGCTCGGCGAACGCCCGGATCTGCAGCATCTGGCGGGCGTAGTCCCACTCGTAGAGCGCCTGGCTGGTGTCGATCCCCTCGTAGCACTGGAGCCGGATCAGCTTCCGGTCGAACACCGCGGCCAGCGTCTTCGCCAGCTCGGTCTTGCCGACTCCGACTTCGCCTTCCAGCAGCAGGGGCCTGCCCAGCGTGATGGCTATGTAGGCGGCGGTGGTCAGGCCGCGGTCTGGGAGATAACCCCCGGAGCGAAGGAGCTGGTCGAGCTCCTGAGTGTCAGTCGGCACCGAGTACGAGGTCGCGTAGCGACGTGGTCGCCAGCTTTCCTTCCCGCTCTAGCTGGTCCCGCCAGGCCTGGGCGGGATCTGAGCCTTCCTCCGCCATGCCGTCGAAGGAGATGCCCACCATGTTCTTGCAGGTCTTGGTAGGGCTGCAATCCTCGTCGGCGAGGATCTGGTCTCCCTTGGGGGTGGACCACATGTGGGTATTCGTCGTGGGCTCGGTCATAGTGGTTCTCTGGGAACGATTCTAACGTTCCGGGGCACCTCTGGTAGAGGCGATGGCCTCTGCGGCGATCGAAATCGCTATCTCTCCTGCCGTGTCGGCCCTGATGTCGATTCCGGCGGGGCCGTGGACCCGGTTCGACCATTCGACGCCCTGATAGGCCAGCCACTTCTGACGCGACTCCTGCATCTTGCGCGAGCCGACCGACCCGATGTAGCCGGCTTTGGATTGGATGGCTGCCTGGAGGGCGCGCGAGGAGACCTCGACGTCGTGGCCCAGGACCACTGCAGCATCGATCGGAGACAGGGTGGCCATCAGGCCACCGGCGACTTCGGATCCGGATGCGATGGTTGCGACCCACCCGGCCTGGGTGAAGACCTGTTCCAGCGCTTCGGCGATCTGGCCTGATCCTGAGATGACTGCACGGGGGACCGGGTTGAAGGAACAGACCACCCTCTCCCCGTCCAGCTCGAGTTCGAACACCACGGGGCGCCGCTCGACCAGGTCGGTGAGGACGGTCTCGGTAATGGCTTTGCCTGGGGCGATGGCAACTGTGACCGTCGACCCACCGGTGAGACCGCTCACCAAGGCTTCCGCGGGGCCAACCTCGAGAGTGACGAGGCCACCCCCGGGGCCAAGGCCGGGTATCGCATCCCGGAGGGCGTGATCGAAAGCCCCTGAGCGCAATTCGCCCATCTTGCCGCCGCCAGGCGTGAAAGCGACCGAGTCACTGCTCGAACCGGGCTCGGTGATCCAGGCGACGTGCACGTCGGTGCCGGCCCTGACGCATGACAGGACGCTGAGCGCTACGTCATACATGGATCGACTCCAGAAGACGGACGACGCCACGTAGGTCCTCGACGGATGCGGCAGGGACCAGATGATCGATGTGAGGGAGCACGGCCTTCATGCCACGAGTCGCAGGGCGATAGTCGGCACGGGTGGCGAGAGGGTTGAGCCAGAGGACCTTGTGGACGGACCTAGAGAGACGTCCTATCTCTGCGGAGAGCACGTCGGGGTCGCCGCAGTCCCACCCGTCGGAGAGGACCATCACCACCGGGCCCCCTCGGGCCAGGCGCCTCGACCAACTCAGGTTCCACTCCCTCAGGGCCTCGCCGATCTTGGTTCCGCCCGACCAGTCCGAGACCGCCACCGATGCCCTGGCCAGGGCATCGGCGACCCTGCGTGTGGAGAGATCGTCGGTGATCCGGGTCAGCTCGGTGGAGAACGTGAACACCTCCACCTTGCGGAGCCTTTGGCTTGCCGCATGGGCGAAGACCAAGAACATCTCCGCGTAGCGCTCCATCGACCCGGAGATGTCCGCGATGATGATCAGGGGGCGCTGCTTGGAGCGTCGCCGGCGCATTTGGATTCGGAGCAGGTCTGCTTCGGGCCCGACTGCACCGTGCAGTGTCCTGCGAAGGTCGGGCCGGCGCCCCAGAACGTCGGGCCGCCATCGTCTCGTGCGGACGCGCGACGGCTCCCAGAGCATCCTCAGGACCATCTGCTTGGCCTCGGCCAGTTGGCCCTCGCTCAGCTCGGAGAAGTCGCGCCGGGCGACCACTTCCCGCACAGACGCCCCGGCCTGGGAGGTTGCGTCGCCCTCAGTTGCTTCTGAAAGAGCCTGGAGGAGAGGCGTCGATCCGGGTGATCCCGAGTGCCGTTGGTCCACAGCGGTGGCAGTCTCCAGTCGGGCTCCCTCGAAGAAGCTTCTGAACTCCTCATCGAATGGGGCCCGATGGGCTGGATCGGTTATGGCCAGGGAGCGCAACGCCGAGTAGACGTGATCGCGCCGGGCCAGGTCGACGAGGGTGAGCGAGATTGCCATGTCCGAAGTCTGATCGGGGGTGACCGTCATGCCTCGACCGCGGAGAGCCTCGGCGAAGGACGCGATCTCGCGTACGGGCCCTGTCACGAGACCAGTGCTTCGACCCCCGCCTCGCGGACGGAGTCGATGTCGTCCTTGTACTTGAGGACGACGCCGAGGGTCTTGTCCACAAGGTCCGGCGTGAGCTTCCTGTCATGGAGGAGTTGCAGCGACTCTGCCCAGTCCAGTGTCTCGGCAACCCCCGGCGGTTTGAACAAGCCCATGTCACGAAGACGTGCCATGGCAAGGGCCATCGCCTCGGCGAGTCGATCTTCGACTCCGGGTACCTTTCTGGTGACGATGGCGGCCTCGAGATCAGGGGAGGGGTAGTCGATCCAGTGGTAGATGCAGCGGCGCTTGAGGGCGTCGTGGATCTCCCGGGTGCGGTTCGACGTCAACACGACTATGGGTGCGGTCTCCGCCCGGATCGTCCCGATCTCGGGGATGGAGACCTGGAAGTCGGACAGCAGCTCCAGGAGGAAGGCCTCGAACTCCTCGTCGGCCCGGTCCAACTCGTCGATCAGTAGTACGGGCCGATGGCCGTCCTTGGCCGCCTCGATTGCCCGGAGGAGCGGTCGGGCGATGAGGAACTCCCGGCTCATGATGTCTTTGGCGGTGGCGCCCTCGCCCTCGCCGCGTGCTTCGAGGAGGCGGATTTCCATCATCTGGCGGGCGTAGTCCCACTCGTAGAGGGCCTGTCCGACGTCGAGACCCTCGTAGCACTGGAGCCGGATCAGCTCGTCTCCGACCATGGACGCCAGAACCTTGGCCACCTCCGTCTTGCCTACTCCAGCCTCACCTTCCAGGAAGAGGGGGCGGCCCAGTTGAAGGGCGAGGTGGATGGCGACGATCAGATCCTCGGCCGCGAAGTAGTTCTGCCGGTCGAGTTCGTCCCCAAGTTTGGCGATGCTCGGAGGGATCACGACAGAGAGCCTAAGTGGGCGGTTTCGGTACGAAGTTGGTCACTTGCGTTCCAGCAGCTGGATGTCGTTGCCGTCGGGGTCGGTAAAGGTCGTGAACCGTGCCTGTCCCGTGTCCGTTATCTCCGCGTCCGACGGCTCGATCCCCAGTCCGCCCAGACGAGCGATGTGCCCGTCGAGGTCGTCGACACGAAACGACGGAACCGACGTCGAGGGTCCTGTCGTTCGTTCGCCCTGATGGAGGGCAAAGGCCACATCGCCATCGAGCACCATGGTCTGCCATGGCCCATAGGCCGTTCCGGCTTCGATCCCGAGGTTGGAGTACCAATCCTTGGATCGACCCAGGTCGGTCACCCAGACGAACACGGTGTCCAGTTGGAAAGCCATCCGCCATAACCTATAGGGCCGATGTTCGACACGCTCACCCAACGGTTCGAATCGGTGTTTGCCGGTCTACGCGGCAAAGGCAAGCTGACCGAAAAGGACATAGACCATGCCCTCAGGGAGGTTCGGGTGGCTCTGCTCGAGGCTGATGTCAACGTCGGTGTCGCCAAGGCCTTCCTGGTCCGGGTCAAAGACCGTGCTCTGGGCGAGGATGTCTCCAAGTCGATAACTCCAGGCCAGCAGGTCATCAAGATCGTCCACGAAGAGCTGGTTTCGACACTCGGGTCCGAGACCGCGGTCCTCGCCGCAGCCGAGCCGCCACTGACCATTCTCCTGGTCGGCCTCCAGGGCTCCGGCAAGACCACCACCGCGGCCAAGTTGGCCAGATCGTTGCAGGCCAGAGGCAAGAAGCCTCTTCTCGTGGCCGCCGACCTCCAACGTCCCGCAGCCATCGACCAGTTGGAGACATTGGGGGGCCGAGTCGAGGTGCCGGTGTTCACAGACCGCGGCGCCAAGGCCCCGAGATTGGTCAAGTCGGCTCTCAAGGAGGCTTCGAGGACGGGACACGACGTGGTGATTGTCGACACCGCCGGCCGGCTACAGATCGATCAAGAACTGATGGGCGAACTGGCTGCCGTTCGCAAGGCATCGCAGCCCGATGAGGTCCTCCTCGTCGTAGATGCCATGACCGGACAGGATGCAGTGAACGTGGCGTCGGGATTCCAGAGCGAGATCGGGTTGACGGGGCTCGTCCTCTCGAAACTCGACGGGGACGCGCGCGGAGGAGCCGCCATCTCGGTGCGCGAGGTCACTGGCGCACCGGTGAAGTTCGCCGGCGTGGGCGAGGGTCTCGATGACCTGGAGCCCTTCCATCCCGAGCGGATGGCCTCGAGGATTCTGGGGATGGGCGACGTCCTCACTCTCATCGAAAGGGCCGAGGCGACGTTCGACCAATCCGAGGCAGAAGAGACCGCCTTGAAGATGCAGAAGGGCGAATTCACCCTCGACGACTTCCTCGCCCAGTTCCAGACGATGAAGTCGATGGGGTCTCTGAAAGACATCATTGCTATGATCCCTGGTTCCGGATCGCTCCTTCGAGGCGTCGAAATCGACGATCGCGACCTGAAGAGGGTCGAGGCGATCATCCAGGCGATGACACCCGAAGAGCGACGGAATCCCAAGATCATTGGCGGAAGCCGCAAACGAAGGATCGCGTCCGGGTCGGGCACCAAGCCCCAGGACGTGAACCGGGTCCTCAAGCAGTTCGCCGATGCTAAGAAGATGATGAAGACGTTGGCCGGCGGCCGCGGGATGCCCTCCCTCGAGGGTCTACTCGGAGGTCGCGGCCCGAACAGATGAGGTGAGCTGAATGGCAGTCAGGTTGAGACTGATGCGGATGGGCAAGAAGAAGCAGCCCGTGTATCGAGTCGTGGCAATCGACGGTCGCGCCCCGAGGGACGGCCGCTACATAGAGCAGATCGGCAAGTACGACCCGCGCCAGGACCCCTCGCTGGTCGAGATCGACAATGCCAAGGCAACGGCTTGGCTCTCCAGAGGTGCTCAGCCGAGTGAGACCGTTGAGAAGCTCCTCAACATCTCCGGTGCCATGAGCACGATGGAGGTCCCGCCCGGGGCCGTCCATGTGGTCGGTATAGAAAGAGCCGACGAAGAAGCCGCATCCGAGGAGGAGTGAGCTTGGCCAGTGGAGAAATCGTCGAGCGCGTAGTCACCTACGTCGTCAAGAGCATCGTCACCGAGCCCGATGAGGTGCAGGTGACGGTCGTGGAGCAAGGCCCAAACGAAGTCGTGGCTGAAGTCCGGACGGCCAAGGGCGACATGGGCCGGGTAATCGGGCGCAGGGGTCGTGTCGCCAAGGCAATTCGGGCGGCTGCCGGAGCCGCTGGCGAAGAAGAGGGGATCTCAGCTGGAGTCGAATTCCTCGACTGACCCTGGTCGTGTCCTCGTCGGGCGCCTAGGCAGGCCAGTGGGCCTCGAGGGGTTCCTGGGGCTGTACGTCTCCCAAGAGAACCTCTATTACTTCGACCGCGGGTCCACAGTCGTTGTCGACGACGCCGTCCGTGTCGTCAGAGCGACTCGTCGTGGCAAGAAGGGCCACGAGGTCGCATTCGAGGACGTGTCGGACCGGGACGGTGCCGATCGGATCCGGAATCTCGAAGTGTTCGCCGAGTCGAGGCGTCAACTCGGCCAGGGCGAGTACTGGCCGGACGACCTCATCGGCTTGGAGGTTCGTCCTCGAGGAGGAACGGTCGTTGGTGTGGAGCACGGACCGGCCCAGGACCGCCTCGTCATTGAGCGCGACGGAACGACTTTCGAGGTGCCGTTCGTGGACGAGCTAGTTCCCGCGGTCGATCTCAGCGGGGGAACAGTCGAAGTCGTCGAGCTCCCGGGCCTCACCGGACAGTCAGAGTGAGGGTGACCCCTTGGAGAGTCCCATCCTCCGGACTGGCATCGCCGACAAAGACAGAGAAGCTCCCCACCGGAAGCTCGATGCTGGCCCGAAACTCGCCCCACGTCTCGAGGTAGTCCGCCGACGTGGTGTGTTCCTGCGCGACCACCTCACCGCCCGAAGTGGCTATCAGGAGGACGTTCGCCTCGAAGGTACGCGAGTACCCGGTGATCTCGACAGGTGAGGAGACCGTGTCGCCAGCCAGAGGGTCCACGACGACCGTGAGGGCGGCTATCAGCGGCTGGATGGGGTGTTCGACTATGCCCGGTTGTAGTGCGAGCCTGACTGCGGCCGGAGAGGTGTCGACCTCGACGCGCGCTTGTGCAGGTGCGGCGAGATGGAAGTCGACGAACATACCTCCGTCGAGGCTTCGCACCACGTAGAGCCTCTCGACTAGACCGGTTTCAACAAGCTGGTCAGTGATCACCGTGGCTGCGGTCCCGACACGGACCCGGACTATCGGGGTGTTGCCCAAGTAGTCGACGATCGTCGTGGGGGGAGTGGTGGCCGGCGCCCCCTCCGAGGTCTCGAATGAGATCGTGTACGTCTCGCATGACTCCGAGACCTCCCAGGAGATGGAGCCAATGGTGTCGGAGTCCGAGAGCGCTTGATTTATCCGGCCGACATGGCCGCCCTCGGTGAATTCGGCTCCCTCGGGACAACCCGGGACGAGCGGGACGGTCGTCGCCGGAGTGGTGAGGATGGGGGTGGACGAGGTCGAGGTCGGGCCTCCCGCATCCGGGGCGCCACCACAAGCAGCGCAGAGTGCCAGGAGCGCTATGGCGGATCTCCTCCACATGTCCGAAAGGCTACGGCGCGCACTAGGTTTTCTCGGGCAACCGACGCGGGGGAACTGATGTCTGAGGCAGTGATAGTCGCAACGGCCCGAACACCGATAGGAAGGGCCTACAAGGGTTCGTTGATCGACGTGCGGGCCGACGACTTGGCCGGTTTCGCGATCAACGCGGTCATGGAGAAGGCGCCTGTCGTCGATCGGGGCACCGTCGACGACGTGATGGTCGGGTGCGGTCTCACCCATCACGAGCAGGGCTACAACATGGCTCGGCCCGCCTCGCTGTTGGGTGGCATGCCCGACTCGGTTCCCGCCACGACGGTGAATCGCTTCTGTGCGTCGTCGTTGCAGACGATTCGGATGGCCTTCCACGCCATCAAGCTGGGCGAGGGCGACACATATGTCGCCGCTGGTGCCGAGTCGGTCACCAGGACGTATGGCAAGGCTTTCGACTCCGATGATCTCAACCTCCGGTTCACAGACCCTCAGCGCGACGACTTCATCAACGACGTGTACATACCGATGGGCAACACCGCAGAGAACGTCGCCGAGAAGTACGGCGTCACCCGCGAGCGAATGGACGAGTTCGGCAAGCGATCACAGGATCGGGCCGTCGAGGCGCAGAAGAACGGCTTCTTCGGCTGGGAGATAACGCCGATTGAAGTCCCCGACGGGAGGACCATCGGCGATGACGACGGGCCGCGACCGAACACGACCATGGAGAAGTTGGCCGCGCTGCCACCCGCCTTCAAACAGGACGGCTCGGTCACGGCAGGGAACTCGTGCCCGCTGAACGACGGCGCCGCCGCAGTCCTGGTCATGTCCGAGGAGAGGGCCGTCGAGCTCGGCCTGAAGCCGCTGGCCCGGATAGTCGCCTCATCGGTTGTGGGTCTCGAGCCCGAGTACATGGGAATGGGCCCTCTCTACGCAGTCCGTGAAGTCCTGGACCGAGCCGGCATGGCACTTGGAGACGTCGATGTGATCGAGATCAACGAGGCGTTTGCAGCTCAGGTTCTGGCTTGCGCCGATCAACTAGGCCTTGACATGGACAAGCTGAATCCCCACGGCGGTGCGATCGCTCTCGGCCATCCCTTTGGCATGACCGGCGCCCGCATCATGGGGACGCTTCTCAATGACCTCCGAACCCTCGACAAGACGATCGGCCTCGAGACCATGTGTGTCGGAGGCGGCCAGGGCATGGCAATGATCGTGGAGCGGCTCAACTAGAGGGCGACGAGCCGGGCGCGGAGGGGGATCACAGCGAGGGCGCTAGGCCGGCCGCTGTGCGACCACTACGTACCAGTGCCAGTGCTTGTCGCCTCGTGAGTACGGCCCGTCGAACTCCTCCTCCTCGACCTCGATCGGGTCGAACCCTTCGATGAACTCCTCGATCATCGCGGCGTCGACCGAAGCGACATCATCATCGGGCGCCCAGGTGTCGTTGTGGCCGAACAGCACGCCGACGAACCAACCACCTGGCTTGACTGCTTGGAGCGCCCGTCGCATCGAAGCTTCGAGATGTGCCCCGGAGAAGGGCAGGGACAACGAGGCGAAGACCAGGTCGGCCTGGGGGAGGGCCATCTCGTGGAAGTATGAGACCTGAGTCGAGAGCCGATCTCGCTGGTCATCCCGGACTCTCGACTTGAGAATCTCAATCGCTGCGGGCTCGCCGTCGACGGCATGGACCGTCCAGCCACGCGCCAGGAAGGCGAGAGCCTCGTTGCCCGCTCCACTCCCGAGGTCGACCACCAGTCTCCCGGCACCGTCTTCGCCGTTGGTCACCTCGATGGCGCGTTGGAAGAACTTCAATGGATCCCGGCCAACGGTCCCTTCCGCATACCGAGCCCAGGTCGACTTGTTCCCATCGAGATCCAGGGGGTTCCTCACCCTGCAAACGTAGCGGCGGGTCTACCCTCTGGCCGACTAGAGGAAGGCTTTGAAAGTGTTCGAGTTCGTTTGCGACCACATCGTCCCCGGTTGCACCCACAAAGACGAAGCCGAGACGAGAGAAGAGCTGCTGCAGAGGGTCGATATGCATCTCAGGGAGCATCACGACCTCCATCTGCATGACCCCACTGTCACCGCCGCCCTCGACGCCGGCGCGCTCCGGCTCAAGCCCATTTGAAGATTCACGTCGTCACGATGTTTCCGGGGTTCTTCACGGGGCCCCTCGAAACCTCGATCGTGGCACGGGCCATCGAGGCCGGCGCCCTCGAGGTCGAGCTCCATGATCTCCGAGAACACGGGTCGGGCAAGCATCGTCAACTCGACGACGCCCCGTTCGGCGGAGGTCCGGGGATGGTGATGATGGTCGAGCCCCTGGCCAAAGCCGTGGGCGGGCTGGCGGACACCCGCCGGATTCTGCTCACTCCTTCTGGCCATCCGCTGTCACAGGAGACTTTGGATAGGTGGTCCGGCCTCGAGCAGATCACTCTCGTTTGTGGGAGGTACGAGGGAGTGGATCAGCGCTTCACAGATCACTTCATCGACGAGGAGGTCAGCCTCGGCGACTACGTGCTCGCAGGCGGAGAGGCAGCTGCGGCCGCGGTGATTGAAGGGGTTGCCCGTCTTCTCCCCGGTGTTGTGGGGAACCCTGAGTCCACCGAGAAGGAGTCATTTCGTGACGGCTTGCTCGAAGAGCCGGTCTACACCCGGCCCGCCGACTACGAGGGGCTGACGGTTCCAGAAGTCCTGCTCAGCGGGGATCACGCTCGAATCGACGAGTGGCGCAGAGAGCAGCGGATGGAGAAGACGAGACGGCGTCGACCCGATCTCCTGTCGAATGGCAATGATTCCGATCCTTGATACAATTTCTGGCTCCAGGCCTCCATCCCCTGGCTTCCCTAGGAGTTTCCCATGAACGATCTTCAGGCAGTCGAGAGCGCGCACGTCCGAGATGACATCCCCGAATTTCGGGCCGGCGACAACGTCAAGGTCCACGTCCGGGTGGTCGAAGGCGGCCGGGAGCGCGTCCAGATCTTCGAGGGCGTCGTCATCGGTCGCAACGGAAGCGGTCCTCGAGCCACTTTCACAGTACGGAAGCTGAGCTTCGGGGTGGGTGTGGAGAGGGTATTCCCCGTGAACGCTCCGATCATCGCCAAGATCGAGGTCGTGCGGCGCGGAGACGTCAGGCGTTCCAAGCTCTACTTCCTGCGTGACCGGGTCGGCAAGTCGGCCCGCATCAAGGAGCTGCGCGACTGAGTCTTCCCGAGACCGGCGGCGAGCCGGGGGTCGAAACACCGGCGCAGACCCAGGAGCTGACGCGCAAGAAGCGATCCTTCTGGATCGAGCTCCCCGGTCTTCTGTTGACGGCGTTGGTCATTGCCGTGCTCATCAAGACCTTTCTCGTCCAACCCTTCTGGATCCCATCCGAGTCGATGCTGCCCACGATCGAGGTAAACGACCGTGTCATGGTCAACAAGCTCGCCTACAAGTGGGACGCGCCGCAGCGCGGCGACATCGTCGTCTTCAGGGATCCCGCCGAAGGTGAGATCGACGAGTCGATCCCCGAGGCAGTTATCCGCTCCGTTCTCGAAGCCGTGGGGGTGAGAACTCGGGGGCGGGACGACCTTATCAAGAGAGTCATCGGGCTGCCCGGCGACGTCGTGGTCATCCAGAACAACACCGTCGTCGTGAACGGAACTGCAATCGACGAGCCCTACCTCAACGACGTCGACATGTCGGATGATGGGCCGTTCACGGTCGCCGAGGGAGAGGTCTTCGTCATGGGTGACAACCGGAACTTCAGCTTCGACAGCCGCGGGTTCGGCTCCATACCGCTCGAGGATCTGATCGGCCGCGCCTTCGTCACCATCTGGCCGGTCGAGAACTTCGGCGGGCTCTAGAAGAACCACCACCGATCCCGTAAGTGTTAGGCACGGGCCTGACATATGATCGGCCGGTCCGCGTGTGGCGAGGAGACCATGGAAGAGAACCTGGAGCGGTACGAGTCCGAGGTAGAGCTGAAGCTCTACAAGGAGTACCACGACGTGCTGCCGATGTTCCAGTATGTCGTCGAAACCGAGCGCAGGTTCTATCTGGCCAACAAGGTCAACGTCGAGGTACGTGAAGCCAACGGCTCGGTCTTCTTCGAAGTGGAGATGAGTGACGCATGGGTTTGGGACATGTTCCGTCCGGCGAGGTTCCTCGAGCACGTAAAGGTGCTGACGTTCCGGGACGTGAACGTGGAGGAACTCGAGAAGGCGGAGCTGAACCTCTAGACCGTCGGCCAGCGCTGGGGCGGGCGGGTGAGAGAATCGCGGCCTGGTACCTCACCAGTGCCGGCATGCACATCATCAGGCGCAACATCGAGGTGCCCGGCGGTGAGATCGACCTGCTCGCCCTGGACGGCGGTACACGAGTCGCCGTCGAGGTGAGAGCCTCTCGAGGACGTTCCGATCCCGTCGATGCGATCGATCCGGCGAAGAGAAGGCACCTGGCCGATATTGCCAGAGGCGTGGGTGCCCAACGCGTCGACTACATAGGGGTCGGCATCGGGCAGTCGGGGATGGACGTTCACTGGGTGCCGGGCTGATCTACGCGGGGGATGTTCCGAACCTGCGGCGAAGCTCCTTGTGCCAGCAACCGTGATGCCAGTGCCGTCTCAAGTCGGTCGCTTCGTCCGGCACCACGACGACGTGGAAGGTGCCGGGCGGGATGGTGAGATCGCATCCAGGGCAGAGGTACTCCTTGACTGCCTGGTAGGGCTGGATGGGGCTGACGGTTACGCCGAGAAGATCGCCCATGCGAGAACGGCCAGCGTGACAGCGATGCCCAGGACGAACATCACGATGTCGGCTGTGCTCTTGTCGTGGTCACGGAAGGGGTTGAATCCCACGGGCGCACGGTACTGTCGGCCCCAGAATGAGCTGGCTTCTCACTTCCGACCAAGGCCAGATCCGCTGGCTGACCATCAACCGGCCCCAGCGGAAGAACGCCGTGCCCTATGACGGTTGGGGAGATCTGAGGGACGCGTTCTTGGACTTCGAGCACTCCGAGTCCCGGGTGCTCATTGTGACCGGGGCGGGAGGAGACTTCTGCGCCGGCGCCGACCTGAATCCATCCGAAATGCCCGCAGAGACGACTGTGACCCAGCGCCACAAGAGGATGAAGTTCACGGCAGAAGCCGCCATGGCCCTGCACCGCACCACCAAGCCCACCATCGCGGCCGTCGATGGTGTGGCCGTTGGGGCCGGGATCAACCTGGCGATTGGCTGCGACGTGGTGATCGCCAGTGATCGCGCCAGATTCTCGGAGATCTTCGTGAGACGAGGGCTTACCGTCGACTTTGGAGGCAGCTGGCTCCTCCCTCGCATCGTGGGGATGCAGCGCGCGAAGGAGCTGGCGTTGTCTGGGAGGATCGTCGAGGCGAAAGAAGCCGTCGAGATCGGTCTTGCGCTCGAGGCGGTACCGGCCGACTCGTTGGCCGACCGGGCTCGGGAGGTAGCTGAGTCGTTTCTGTCCGGCGCTCCGATTGGACAGATGTTCGCCAAGCAAACCCTCAATTCATCCTTCGAGTCGAGTTTCGCCGAGTCGATCAGTTGGGAGGGTCAGTCCCAGGCGATCGCGCTGGGAACAGAGGACGCCGTCGAAGGTGTCGCCGCCTTCGTCCAGAAGAGAGCGCCCGATTGGAAGGGCAGGTAGCGGAGGCGACAAGACCCTAGAACCTATCCCACCGTTCCCGTACCTTCTCGCGCATGTATGCGTCCACCACGTCGGTGGCGCTCGTCGGGGGAGACGTCAAACCAGTTGAGATCGAAGTCCACGTCGGGGAGCAGAACGAGAAGTTCAAGCTGAGCGGCCTGCCCGACACCGCGCTGCGCGAAGCGAAGGACAGGGTGAGGGCGGCCTTGGTCTCATCCGGTGTTCGGTTTCCCAACCGGATGGTCACGGTGAACCTGGCGCCGGCCGACATCCCCAAGAGCGGCACCGACTACGACCTTCCGATCGCGCTGACCGTCCTCGCAGCATCCGGCGAGATCGAGCGACCCCGCAAGGCCATAGTCGTCGGCGAGTTGGCTCTGGACGGATCGGTCCGTCCCGGTTCGAGTGCCCTCGGGGCCGGTGTCCTCTCTGCCCGCACACGCCTGCCCTGCCTGGTCGCCCATCAGGCCGCAGCCGAGGCGGCCGCCGTCCCGGGAGCGCAAGTGCATGGGGTCTCGTCGCTCTCCGACGCCGTTGATGCCCTCCGGCGCCGGCTCTCGGACGCGCCACATGCGCCGGCCCCGGTAAGGGAGGAGAGCGAAGGGGGCGCCGACCTGCGCTTTGTGAGAGGCCAGGAGATGGCCAGAAGGGCCCTTGAGATCGCCGCCGCCGGCTCGCACCACGTTCTGTTTCACGGCCCGCCGGGAGGCGGCAAGACCATGCTGGCCCGCCTCCTGCCTGAAATCCTCCCCCCGCTCGGCGAAGAGGAAACGGTCGAGGTCGGGCTCTTGTATGCCGCGGCCGGACTACGCCGGGGAATGAGTCGATCGAGGCCATTCCGCGCGCCCCATCACACGGCATCACGTGCCGCGTTGGTTGGTGGAGGCAGCGGCGTGCCGGTTCCGGGCGAGGTGTCGCTGGCCCACCGGGGAGCGCTCTTCCTTGATGAGCTTGCCGAGTTTCCCAGAGGCAGCCTCGACACCTTGCGCCAGCCGCTGGAAGACGGCTTTGTGACCGTGGCGCGGCGCGGGATGAGCGTGGAGTTTCCATCGCGATTCCAGCTCTTGGCGGCGACTAATCCGTGTCCATGTGGATTCTACGGGGATAGGCGCAAGCCCTGCCGGTGCCGCCCGGCAGTGCTCACTCGTTATCGGCAGAGAGTCTCCGGTCCCCTCCTTGACCGATTCGACATCGTGGTCAAGGTGGGCCGGGTCGATGCGCTCGCCATGCAGGGCCCCGAGCCGGAGCCATCGAGCACAGTCCGTGACAGAGTCGCCGGCGCCCGAGCATTCGCGGCTCTTGGGGTCGGTGGCTTCACTTCCGAGGCGCGGCAGATGATCCTGGGCTCGCTGGACTCCGGCTTGGTTACGGCTCGAGGCGCCAATCGCCTTCAACGTGTTGCCCGAACCATCGCCGACCTCGAACAGTCCGCAGATGTGGGCGAGAGCCACGTTGCCGAGGCTTTGGGCTTGAGGGGTGAGTGGTGAGGGTGAGACTCGTGCAGCCTTCGGCGAGTGACTACCCAGTTGGCCTTCTTGACCTCGAGGATCCGCCCCCGATCTATGTCCAGGGCGACCTCGTCGACCAAACCGGGGTCGCTGTCGTTGGAACCAGGAGGTGCACCCGCTACGGCATAGACCTGGCGGAGTCGTTTGGGGCCATGGCCGCCAGGTCCGGCTGGACCACGGTCAGCGGATTGGCCCGGGGCATAGATGCGGCCGCGCATCGCGGCTGTCTGCGTGCGATGGGCCATGCCGTCGCCATCCTCGGCTCCGGGATCGACGTGTGCTACCCGAAGGAGAACCTCGGGATCTACCAGGGGATCCTCGATCTCGGGGGCGCCGTCATCTCCGAGTACCCGCCGGGCACCCCGCCGGACCGGTGGAGGTTCCCCGCCCGCAATCGGCTGATTGCAGCTTTGTCGGCGGCCGTCGTCGTCGTGGAGGCGGCGGAGAAGGGTGGTGCGCTAATCACAGCGCGTCTCGCCGCCGAAGCGGGTCGAGCGGTTCTTGCCGTGCCGGGCGACGTCGATCGTGAGGCATCGGCGGGCAGCAATCGGCTCATAAGGGACGGAGCGATCCCGGTCTTCGGTGCCGATGACCTCAGGGAGGAGTTGAGCCTCCTCATAGGTCCGCCGGCAGCGAGTGGAGGAGTGGCTGAGACTGGACTGCCTGCCGAGGGCGCACGGATCGACCTCCTCCCCGAGATCTGGTCCGTGACCGCTGCAGATGCGTTGGTTCGGTTGGGGAGGCTCGAGGTGTCCGGGTTGGTGAAGCGGGATGGGGACACCGTGCGGCCGACCTGACGCTTTCCCGGCCCAGAGGATCCAGCCAAATAGCATCTAGGGGGCCATGCGAGTTCCCGAACTCCCCGAATTCGCCGTCGAGCCGGTCGCGGCCTACTTGACGCGCTTGGCCGATCACCGCGGCCTGTCCCCGAACACCGTGGCCGCGTATCGCCGCGACCTCGCCCAGTTCTTCGACTACTGCGACCGCAGCGGAGTTCGCTCCCTGGGCCTGATCGAACGCACGCAGGCGCGTCGGTTCCTCGCCTTTCTCGATACGAGGGGCTACTCCCGACGCTCCATCTCCCGCAAGGCGTCGTCGGTGCGGGCCTTCTTCAACGATGCCCACCGCCGGGGCCTTGTTGACGCCAACCCTCTCGAGGGGGTGGCACGTCCAAAGCTGCCCCGTCCGCTGCCGCATGCCCTTCCACAGAGGGCGATTGCGACGGTCCTCGACTCCATCGACTCCGACGATCCGATCGATCTGCGTGACAGTGCGATTCTCGAGATGCTCTACGCCACGGGACTGCGGATCTCGGAGCTCGCCTCGCTGAAGGCAGAGCCTTTTGGGGACCACGTGACGGTGATAGGAAAAGGAAGGAAGGTGCGGTCGGTTCCCATCGGGAGGCCGGCGCGGAGGGCACTCGAACGCTATCTGGCGAGCGGCCGTCCAATCCTGTCAACCGAGAGGACGGGCAACTCACTCTGGGTGGGGGCGAGAGGCGGCCCGATGGACGGGAGAGGCATACGGCGCGTCGTGGCGCGCCGTCTGGCGACCTTTCCCCATGCGCTCCGGCACAGCTTCGCCACCCACCTACTCGAAGGAGGCGCCGACCTCCGCACGGTTCAGGACTTGTTGGGTCACACCGATTTGGCGACCACCCAGATCTACACTGCCGTCACCCGCCAGCATCTCCGAGGAACCTATGACAGAAGCCACCCACGAGCCTGAGAAGACTCAGGTCGATGGGTTGTGGGAGCTCTTCAAGGCCTCTGAGGACGCCGATGCCCGTGAGCGGCTGATCCTCCACTACTCGCCGCTGGTGAAATACGTCGCCGGCCGCGTCGGGGCTGGCCTCCCCAGATCCGTCGATCAGAACGATCTGGCCAGCTATGGCCTATTCGGACTCATCGATGCCATCGACAAATTCGAGCCGGACCGTGGCTTCAAGTTCGAGACCTATGCGATCAACCGGATCAAGGGGGCGATCCTCGACGAGCTTCGCGCTCTCGACTGGGTGCCCCGGTCGGTCAGGTCGAGGGCCCGACTCATCGAGACAGCCATCGCAGAGTTGGAGCACAAGCTCCATCGCGCCCCGACCGAGGAGGAATTGTGCTCTGCGGTCGACATGGACCTCGACGATCTGAGGGGTGCGCTGGCCGAGATCGGACGATCGGGCATCGCAGCGCTCGACGAGTTCGTCTCGTCGGACTCTGCGACCTCGATGGGGGAGATGCTCGCCGATCCGGGCGGGGTCTCCCCGGAGTCGGAGTTCCAAGCCGAGGAAACCCGCCTCGGGCTGGTCGACGCCATCAATCGCCTACCCGAAAGGGAGCGGCTCGTCGTCACTCTCTACTACTACGAAGGGATGACCCTGGCCGAGATCGGCGAGGTCATGGGCGTCACCGAGTCGAGAGTTTGTCAGATCCACGCCAAGACGATGATGTCGCTGCGCAACCGCCTCGGAGACCCCGCCTGGGGTTGACTCCTTCTCAATCCGTTCCGGCTGGTTTGGTGGCGCGGGTCGCGTCTCCGGTCTGCACCGAGTGGGTTCGGGAGAGCTCGTCCGCGGCGAGGAGCGCCTGATAGTCACTTTGCGACGTCAGCATGGTCAGGGCAATCGCGAGTTCGGCACTAGGTTCCGGAACGGTCTCGACACCCAATGCCTCCCGGAGCCGGTGTTCCGCCCAATCGGGACCGTGACGGGCCAGAGCCCACGCGGCGTGGGATCGGATCATCGAAGAACGATGGGTGAGATGAGCTTCTATCTGACTCAGGACCCCGGCTTCCCCTGAGTTGCCCCCGGCGACGAGGAGATTCCGCCGCAGATACCGCCCGTTCCGATGGGGGATGAACCACCAGGAGAACAGTTCCACGAGCTCGGCGTCGGAGAGGGCGAGCAAGCCGGCGAACGAGAGACCGCTCGGTGTCACGGTGCTGATCAGCCTCATACCCGGGGGACAAGACGTCAGGCACTCGTCGCACCCATAGATCCTCCGACCAACCAGGGGCCGCACCCACAGAGGCATGAACCCCGACGTCTGGAGCCAGGTGGACAGGCAGCGTCGGGCGTCGAGGCCGATGGGGGTGATCGCCCTCGTCGGACAGGCCGGTACGCAGGCGATGCAAGTCCCACAGTCCCGCTTCATGGCCGGGGTCGTCTCGAGCCGAGCGTCCGTGACGACGGTTCCAAAGAGCATCCAGGGCCCGACACCTGGCGCGAGGACCATCGAGGACCTGCCTATCCAACCCAGGCCGGCTCTTGCGGCGGCCGCCCGGTCCACCAGGCGGTTGTCGTCCCAGATGACTTCGGCCCTGGCGCCAGAGCCTTCGAGGGCCCTGGCCACGGACTCCGCCGCCGCCTCGACCGCGCGATAGTGGTCGGCGGTCGCGAATCTGGCGACGACGGGTCCGGTCTTGTCCGGTCCGTTGGCTCGGCTGGCGTACTCCACCCCTACGACGACGAGACTCTCGGCCCATGGGAAGGAGGCTCGAATGTCCGTTGCCGTGGCGGGATCGTCATAGGTGAAGTGGAGCGGCCCGGACAGCCCTGCGGCCTTGTGCCGCCGCAGTGTCTCTGCCGCCTGGTCGAAGGGCTGCGCCGTGGCAACGCCGAACTGAGCGGCGCCCGCCTCAACGGCGACCCGTCGAAGATCATCGGTCGCAGGCTCCATGCCCCGAGTAAACCAAACCGGTTCAGCCCAACGGGACCGGATTGGTGAATGCGGCGCTGTCTCCCGTACAATCCCAACCATCACGCACGCCCGTGAACCCTCACTGGTCGAGACAACTCGGACGAGGGCACTCCTTCGAGGAGTGGGACCCGTTCCAGCGGGCGGAGGAGAAACCAGAAAGGAGCACTTGTGGCTGAAGTCACAATGAAACAGCTGCTGGAGGCCGGCGTCCACTTCGGGCATCAGACCCGACGCTGGAACCCCAAGATGGCGCCCTACATCTACGGGGAGCGCAACGGCATCCACATCATCGATCTCAGGCAGACTGTCACCCAGATAGCCGATGCCTCCGAGTTCGCCAAGAGCGTGGCCATGGAAGGCGGGTCGGTCCTCTTCGTCGGGACCAAGAAGCAGGCCCAATCGGCTGTGGCCGAAGAGGCAACCAGAGCCGGACAGCCCTATGTCAACTATCGCTGGCTCGGGGGGATGCTCACCAATTTCACAACCATCCAAAAGCGCGTCTTCTACATGAGAGAGCTGCGCCGTATGGAGTCAACCGGTGAGATCAATTCCCTGCCCAAGAAGGAACGGCTCAAGCTGCGCCGCGAGCTGGCGAAGCTCGAACAGAATCTGGGCGGCGTCGCCGGCCTGGACAAGCTCCCCAAGGCTGTCTTCGTGGTCGACGTCAACACCGAGGCGACGGCCGTACGAGAAGCCAAGCGACTCCAGATGCCGATCATCGCCCTCATCGACTCCAACTCTGATCCTGACGACATCGACTATGTCATACCGGGCAACGACGACGCCATTCGCGCCGCCAGTCTCGTCGCAGGAGCAATCGCCGACGCCATGATCGAAGGCAAGGAGATCGCCTCACGCAAGAAGCCGAAGCCCGAAGAGAAGGAAGAGGCCTAGTTCATGGGCGACTTCACCGCCAGGGACATACAGAAGCTGCGGCACGGCGCCGGCGTCGGCATGATGGATGCCAAGAAGGCCCTCACCGATGCCGACGGCGACCTCGACAAGGCTTTCGAGCTCCTCCGTGAGCGAGGCCAGGCGAAGATGGCCAAGCGTGCCGAGCGCGAGGCCAATGAGGGCACTATCGGCAGCTATATCCACGTCCAGAACGACCGACCGGTGATGGGGGTTCTCATCGAGCTTGCCTGCGAGACGGACTTCGTGGCCAAGAGCGACGAGTTTCTCGACATTGCCAACGACATAGCCATGCATGTGAGCTGGGCGAACCCACAGTGGGTGACGCGCGATGAAGTCGATGCCGATGCGTTGGCCAAAGAGCGTGAGCTGATCTCCCGACAGGCCGAGGCCGAGGGAAAGCCTGCCGACGTGATCGAGCGGATCGTCGACGGGAAGATCGAGTCCTGGTACTCCCAGAACGTCCTGTACGACCAGGACTTCGTCAACGCAGAGCGCTTCGAAGGCAAGGTCGGCGATATGGTCGGCGCACTCGCCTCCAAGATGGGTGAGAACATCTCGGTGCGACGCGTCTCCCGGGTCGCCGTCGGGGGTTAGGAGACCTGTTGGCTCAATCCGACAAGAGGAGGGTGCTGCTCAAGCTCTCAGGCGAGGCCTTCGCCGACCCCGAGGTCGGTTACGGCATCGATCCACTGACGGTGCACCGTGTGGCCGCCGAAATCGTGGAAGCGGTTGGGTCCGGCGTCGAGGTGGCTGTCGTCGTCGGCGGAGGAAACATCTTTCGGGGCGTCTCCCAGGCTGCCAAGGGCATGGATCCGGCCAGCGCCGACTACATGGGGATGCTGGCCACGGTGATCAACGCCCTTGCCCTCCGCGACGCTCTCGAGAACGAGGGCGCCACCACAAGGGTGCAAAGCGCGATCACAATGCAGGAGCTCGCCGAGCCGTACATCAGGCTTCGCGCAATCCGCCATCTCGAAAAGGGCCGCGTCGTCATCTTCGCGGCCGGCACCGGGAACCCCTTCTTCACGACGGATACAACGGCGGCGCTGCGCGCCATAGAGATCAACGCCGACGAACTCCTCAAAGCTTCGAAGGTCGACGGGATCTACGACTCGGATCCGGCTGTCAATGACGACGCGGCCCGCATAAGCGAGCTGTCGTACATGGAGTTCATAGCCGCTGAACTCCAGGTCATGGACACGACCGCAGTTACGATGTGCAAAGAGCACGAAGTGCCGATACACGTTTTCGACATGACCGTCCCTGGCAACATCGTCAAGGCCGTTCGCGGCGACCAGATCGGTACGGTGGTCCACTGACAAGGAGCGGGCAATGATCAGCGACCTCTTGGGCGAAGCCGAACACAAGATGGAAATGGCCTCCGATCATGTCGCGGGAGAGTTCGCCACTGTCAGAACGGGGCGTGCCAATCCGCAACTCCTGCACCGCGTCACAGTCGACTACTACGGCACTCCCACTCCTCTGCAGCAACTTGCTTCGATAGCGGTTCCAGAGCCCAGACTTCTCGTGGTTCAGCCGTTCGACAAGTCGACCGTGGGTGATATCGAAAGGGCAATCCAGTCATCCGACCTGGGCCTCAACCCGTCCAATGACGGTTCGGTTCTCCGCATCGCCTTTCCTCCGCTGACCGAAGAGCGTCGTCTGGAACTCATCAAGGTGGTCAAACACATGGCCGAGGAAGGACGTGTCGCGGTGCGCAATGTGAGACGGCACTCCAAGTCGGACATGGAGGCCCTGCACGGAGAGATCTCCGATGATGACATCCGGCGCGGCGAGGACGAGTTGCAGAAGCTCACGGATCGCTTCGTTGAGCGGATAGACACCCTCCTCGGCAACAAGGAAGAAGAGCTTCTCGAGGTCTGATGACTGACCAGGACACAACACCCGACGACGACCGGGCCGCTGAGGTTGTTCCGCTCCCCGGCGTCGAGGACGTCGAGTCGGGGGAACTCGACGCCTTCACATCCGAGGAGTACATAACCGCGACGACCCAGGAATACCAGGGCCTCGCCGAAGACGTAAGTCGAGCAGCGGAGCAGGAATGGGAACAGCAGGCCGTTGCGGCGACACTGCCCGGAGTGGGGAGCGGTCTGGTCGGGTTCGAGGATGTCTCAGGGACTGCAACCGAGTCGGAAGAGTCCTATGAGGCGGCCGAACAGGCTGCGACTTCGGATCTCGCCATGCGAGTCGGGTCAGGGCTCGGCGTCTTCGGGATGTTCGCCGGAAGCCTCTTCCTCGGCGGCTGGTGGTTCTCCGCCTTCGTGATCCTGGTCATGGTGGTCTCCGTGGGCGAGTTCTACGCGACCATCCGTCACTCCAACTATCGGCCAATGGCCCTGCTCGGCCTGATCACCGTCGCCCTCATGGGGGTTGGAGCCCACATGACTGGCCCCGCCGCGATCGGCGGCTGGGCGGCCTTGGGCGCGGGCGTGGTGGTTCTCTTCTTTTCTCTGACGCCGCGCCGGGAGCCCATGTCGAACGCCGCCGTGACGATCATGGGGATGGCCTGGGTCGGGCTGCTCGCATTCGCGATTTCCCTGGCGCGCGGCCCCGAGCCCGAGGTCTACGTCCTCTTCGTCGTCCTTGTCGTCGCCCTCAACGACATGGGCGCCTACTTCGCCGGGAGGTCGTTGGGGAAGCGGAAGCTCGCGCCGCAGCTATCCTCTCACAAGACCGTGGAAGGCCTTGCCGGCGGATTCATTCTGGGCGCTGTCGCGGCCTCGGTGATGGCGACGGTGCCGCCCTGGCAGGACAAGATCACTCTCGGCCAAGCCCTGACAGCGGCTGTTGTAGTGGGGGTTCTCGCACCGATCGGGGATCTCGGTGAGTCGATGGTCAAGCGCAGCATCGGGGTCAAGGACATGGGATCGGTGCTTCCGGGCCACGGCGGCATGCTCGACCGCATCGACGGGTTCCTATTCGCCGTTCCCGGTGTATTCCTGCTTTTCCGAGGTTTCGGGCTGCTGTGAGCGCGCCGGTAGTCGTCCTCGGGGCGACCGGTTCGATCGGAACCCAGACTCTCCAAGTTGCCGAATCGTTGGGCCTTGAGGTTGCCGGACTGGCGGCGCGTCGACCGTCGCAGGAACTGGCGGCGATCGCCACGCGCTATCCGGATGCTTCCATCGCCGTCTCCGGAGGCTCGTCCGAGGAGAGGCAGGAGTTTCTGGCGGCTGTCGGTGCTGACGTCGCTTTTGACACCGACTCCGTGGTGGCCATGGCATCGACGCCGGGGGTGATCGTGGTCAACGGGATCGTCGGCGCGGCGGGCTTGCGGGCAACGGTCGCGGCCCTCGAGTCCGGCAACACGGTCGCCCTTGCCAACAAGGAGAGCCTCGTTGCCGGAGGACCGGTTGTGAAGGAGGCGCTCAACGAGAGTGGCGGGACCCTCATCCCGGTCGACAGCGAGCACTCGGCGCTTCTCCAGTGTCTCGTCGGGGAGGAGCCGGAGACGGTGTCCCGTCTGATACTCACCGCGTCCGGGGGCCCGTTTCGAGGGTGGGATCGAGAGTCTTTGGCGGCGGTGACCCCTGACCAGGCTCTTTCTCACCCGACCTGGGAAATGGGTCCGAGGATCACCGTCGACTCGGCCACCTTGTTCAACAAGGGACTCGAGATCATCGAGGCCCACTTCCTGTTCGAAGCAGCCTACGACCAGATCGACGTCGTCGTGCATCCCCAGTCGATCCTCCATGGCGCGGTGGAGTTCGTCGACGGATCCTGGAAAGGGCACCTCGGGTGGCCCGACATGAAGGTCCCGATCCAATACGCCTTGACCTTCCCGGGCCGGGAGAGTGCCGACGTCAAGCGGTTCAGCCTGACCGAGGCCGAGATGACCTTCGAACCCCCCGACCGCGAGAACTTCCCCGCACTGGACATCGCATACGCCGCGGGTCACGAAGGCGGGTCTTCTCCGGCAGTCCTCAACGCTGCGGACGAAGTGGCTGTGGAGGCCTTCCTCGCCGGTCGACTGGGTTTTCTGGGCATTCCCGAGGTGGTCTCGGGGACTCTCGAGATCGTTGACTGGCGACCGATCGGAACCGTTGATGACGTGATCGACGTCGACCGCGAGGCCCGGGCCACGGCCTCCGGACTCATAACAGGCGCATGCTGACTAGGGCAAGCGCGTAGTTAGCGTGTTCGCATGGCCGGTGGACTAGCTGCAGCCGTTGCACTCGTTCTGTTCGTGACCGCACACGAGGCGGGTCACTTCATCGCGGCCAAGGCGGTTGGGATGAAGGCCACTCAGTTCTTCTTCGGCTTCGGCCCCAAGATCTGGTCGACTCAGCGGGGAGAGACCGAGTACGGGGTGAAGCTGCTTCCACTCGGCGGCTTTGTCCGGATCATCGGCATGAATCCCCTCGAGGAGGTGGCCCCAGAGGACATGGGCCGCACCTATCGGGAGAAGATGTTCTGGGAGAAGTCGGTCGTCGTCCTTGCCGGGGTCGGCACCAACTTCCTGATCGCGTTCCTCTTGTTCTACGGAGTAGTGGTCTTTGACGGGGTCTTCGAGCCTGTCCCGGTCGTATTCGAAGTGGTCGAGGAGTCGCCTGCCGATGCTGCCGGGCTCGAAGTGGGTGATGTGATCGCCCGGATAGGCGACTACGAGATCCAGGCTTGGGACGACGTCCAGTTCGCCCTCCGCGAGCTCGGTCCCGGCCCTGCGGAGCTGCTCGTCGTTCGCGGAGGTCGTTCGGTGAGCCTTGCGGCGGACCTTGGCGCCAGTGACCGTGTCGAGGGTTCCGGCTACATGGGGGTGCGGCCGGACACCGAGCTTGTCGACATCGGCCCGTTCCAGGGAGTCGGTATAGCCGGGCGCCTGGTGGTGGGTGGAGTTGCGGACACATTGACCTCCCTGGGGCAGATGGTGAGGCCGTCCAGCCTCGCCGAGTACTTCAACGTGTTCACCGGCGACACCGATGTTCCGGACGAGATCCGACCCGTGAGCTTCATCGGCATCGTCTCCATCGGAACCCAGGCGGACGGCGCCGCTTCCTTCTTCGCCATCATGGCCTTCATCAATGTGATTCTTGCCACGCTGAACTTCTTCCCGCTGCTGCCGCTTGATGGAGGGCACTTCGCAATTGCCCTCTACGAGAAAGTGACCAGGCGACAGGCAGACGTGCGACGGCTGATTCCGATCGCCGTGGCGGTCTTCGGGGCCCTGATCTTTCTCAACCTGGTCGCGGTCATCCTCGATGTGGTCAACCCCCTGAGGCTCCGAGGCTGACCTAGCGTTGTTGCTGTGAGACACCAGAGGAGACAGACCCGTCAGCTCCACGTCGGCGATGTGCCGGTTGGTGGCGGGGCACCGATCAGCGTGCAGTCGATGACGACCACCAAGACTGCCGACGTCGACGGGACCCTCGCCCAGGTGTATGCCCTGGCCGGTGCGGGAGCCGACCTCGTTCGCATCACGTGCAACGACGTCGACGCAGCCCAGGGTTTGGCCGAGATCGTGCCCCGCAGTCCGGTCCCGATCATTGCCGACGTCCACTACCAGTACCGGCTGGCCCTGGCCGCGATCGAGGCCGGTGTCCACGGGCTCCGGCTCAACCCGGGAAACATCCGCAAGGAAGAGCACATCAAGGCGGTGGCTCGCGAGGCCAAGGCCCGTGGTCTGCCGATCCGCGTCGGCGTGAACGCCGGGTCACTGGACAAGGACCTGTTGGCGAGGTACGGAGCTCCGGTTCCCGAGGCACTAGTCGAGTCGGCCCAGACCGAGATCCGGTACCTGGAAGAGGTGGACTTCCCCGACATCAAGATCTCCGTGAAGCACTCGAACGTGCCCTCGATGATCGAGTCCTACCGACTGCTGGCCGACAGGGTCGACTACCCGCTGCATCTGGGAGTCACCGAGGCCGGGCCGCCCCCCGCCGGCTTGATCAAGTCCGTGGCGGGCATCGCGACGCTCCTCAATGAGGGAATCGGCGACACGATCCGCTTCTCCCTGACTGCCGACCCGGTAGAGGAGGCCAAGGCGGGACGCCAACTGCTCGAGAACCTGGGACTTCGGGAGCGGAAAGGCCTCGACCTCATCGCGTGCCCATCGTGTGGTCGGGCTGAGGTCGACGTCATCGAAGTGGCGACGTCTGCCCAACGGGCACTCGAAGCGGCCAATCTCCCGGTCCAGGTGGCGGTCATGGGATGTGTTGTCAACGGTCCGGGGGAGGCGCGCGAGGCCGACATCGGGATTGCAGCCGGTCGCGGCAGAGGTCATCTGTTCATCAAGGGACAGGTCGTTCGCGTCGTCCCGGAGGGTGAGATGGTCGAAGCTCTTCTGGACGAAGCCCGGAAGCTGGTCGATGAGGGATTGGAAGCCCGGCTGGCGCATGCCGAGGCCAACGCCGCCGAGATTGCAGAGGCCGAGCGGCTCCAGCTGATCGAGATCCAGGGCGACGCCAATCGGTCAGAGGAGCGTCGTGCCGCCGTCGCCGAAGTGGCTCAGGGGGAGTAGGTAGCGTTCTGGGATGACGGTTTCAGCAGAGACTGCATACGAGGCTCACGACTGGGAAGGAGTCCTCGACGCACTTGGCGGTCGAGAGGATCTGTCTCCGGACGATCAGGTGCTCAAGGGTGACGCTCTCTACTGGATGGGCGAGTACGAAGCGTCGACTCAGGTGTTCGAGCAGGCCTTCAAGGCCCTGACGTCCCAGGGCCGCAGAAGTGAGGCGGGAAAGGTGGCATGTCTCCTGGCCTATCTGGCCTTCCGGCGCCAAGCCATGGCTGTGTCATCCGGATGGATCAGCCGAGCCGAGGATCTACTGGAAGGCGAGCCGACCTCGATAGCCCATCTCTGGCTGCGGATCTTCCACATGGCTCAGACCTTGTTCGTGGAAGGAGACGTCTCGGCAGCGGCAGACCTGGCCCGGGAGGTTCTCGACGTGGCCACAGAGGTTGGCAGTCGGAGCGGGGAGTCTCTCGCCAAGAGCTTTCAGGCAACGGCCATGGTGGGCACTGGTCGCTGGAAGGAGGCGATGGGGATAATCGACGAGGCCACCGTGATGGCCATGTCCTTGGGCGAGGATCTTCGTATGAACAGCGACGTCTACTGCAACACGATCTCGCTGTGCCGAAACCTCGGAGACTATCGGAGAGCGGGTGAGTGGACGGAGGAAGCCGAGCGCTGGATGAAGGCCAACTCGGTCACGGCCTACACAGGGGCATGCGCCGTGCACCGCGCCGAGTTGAAACTGCTTCGCGGCTCGTGGAGCGAGGCCGAGGACGAGGCGCGAAGAGCGTGCGCCGGCTTGGAGCAATTTCACCTTGCCGACTACGTGGGTCTGGGGAGATATCAGATCGGGGAGATACGGCGGCGGATGGGTGACCTGGATGGTGCCGAGAAGTCCTTCGAGATCGCCTATCAGAACTTCAACGACGCACAGCCGGGAATCTCCCTCTTGATGGCCGATCGCGGGGATGTCGAGGGAGCCTACGAGTCGATCACCGCAGCGATGGCCCGGATCGGTCGAGAGGCGGACAACCCCGCCGCTCGTGGTCCATCGCGTGCCCGGCTGCTCCCGGCACTCATCGAGATTGCGCTCGAGCACGGGGACTTGGAACTGGCCTCTTCGAGTGTCGAAGATCTCGAAGAGATCGCGGGCATCTACGAGAGCGAAGTCTGGAAGGCAGCGTCCACGTCTGCACGCGGAGCCCTTCAGCTGAAGTCCGGCGATGCGAGCGCGGCGATCGAGTCGCTCGAAAGGGCATGGAGGATGTGGGCTGCAGTCGACCTCCCCTTCGAGATGGGTCGCGCCAGGGCGACGCTCGGAGAGGCTCGTCGCTCCGCCGGGGACGAACCAGGAGCTCGGATGGAGTTCAAAGCCGCCCTTTCGACCCTCGAGGGCCTCGGGGCAAGAACCGAGGCCGAGAAGATCCGGCTTCTCCTGGGTGAGGATGAGCATGGGGACACGGGTGCTACGCGAGTCACCAGGACCTTCGTCTTCACCGACATCGAGACGTCGACCGATCTAGTCGAACTGATCGGCGATGAGGCCTGGCGCGACCTGCTTGGCTGGCACGATCGGACTCTGCGCTCTGTCATATCCGCCGCCGGGGGAGAAGAGGTCGCTCACACCGGAGATGGCTTCTTCGCAGCCTTTGAGGGAGCCCGGTATGCAGTCGAGGCATCGGTCGACATTCAGCGGCGTCTGGTCCGTCACCGGCGTGAAGCCGGCTTCGCCCCCAGGGTGAGAATCGGAGTGCACACGGCCGAGGCGACTCGCCAGGGCGGCAACTATCACGGCGCCGGAGTCCACGTGGCGGCTCGAGTCGGCGCGCTGGCCGCCGGCGAGCAGATAGTCATCTCCAATGAGGTCGTGGAGGCTGCGGGCGCCCTGCCGTATCCCCTGGGTGAGCCTCGATCCGTCGCTCTGAAAGGCGTCTCTTCTCCGGTCGAGGTTCTCGAAGTCGACTGGCGCTAGGCCACCCGAACCTGGCAGACCTCGTACTGCTCATCCAACCCTGGCAACGTGGCCGGGCGAGGTGCTTCGTATTCGATCCGGGGAAGTCTCCCGGCAGCGTCCCTCAGCTCCACCGTCACCATCGACTGCCCTCCGACGGCGAGATCAGTGACCCGCGCGGCAACGTTCACGACATGGCCGAATAGGTCGCTGTCAGTGCGGAGGACGCTTCCGAGGTGGCCTCCCGCTCTGAGACGAAGCGGGGCCGGAGAGGCGGCGACGAGGTCGACACAGGTCATGACCGCTGCCGACGGTTCCCGGAACGAGAGCATGTGACCGTCACCGAGTGTCTTGACGATTACCCCACCGCGACTGCGGACGATCGCATCCACCACCTCGTGATGATCCTTCAACAAGGCGCTCGCCTCGACGTCCCCCTTTTCGCTCGTGAACCTGGTGAACCCTTCGAGATCGGAAAAGGTCACCGCGCGGGGCACTTGGTCTTGGGTGCTCTCCGTGGGCTCCTGCTCCGAATCCGCCGAAAGGACATGGATGGGGCGGATCGACAGCTCCTTGAGCACCGAGGGCTCGTTCTCGGCGATCGCTGCGATGCGGTCTGTGAATTTGCGCAGTGCCCCGGCGAAGTCCAGGTTGTCCGGCAGGGTGTCGACCGTCTCCGCATCGACAATCCCTAGCTCGACCAGGGGTGCGAGCCGATCGGCGTGCTTCTGGAAGTTGTCTCGAAGGAGCCTGGCGACCATGCGCTTGACCGCGGTCTTTGGGTCCCGCTCGGGGCTGGAGCTCTCGTTCGCCATGGGCGTGGAGGATATCTCTCTCCAGGCCGGGAAGCCCTCGCGCCGCGCGCACCTGGGTAGCGCAGAGAATAAGCACAGGGCAAATCAACCGGCCCTGACTACCGTCCCGGTTCGAGATGCGCTGGTCACAGGCCCACATCCCAACATTGCGCGATGCTCCCGCCGACGCCGAGGCGGTGAGCCACAGGCTGCTGGTCAGAGGCGGATTCATCCGCCAGCTCGCCGCCGGCTCCTACACCATGCTCCCCCTGGGTGTGAGGGTGAGGGCCAAGATCGGGTCGATCATTCGGGAGGAGATGAATGCCATCGGTGGCCAGGAGATGCTCCTCCCCACTCTGCACCCGGCCGAGATCTGGAGGCAGTCCGACCGCTACGACCTGATGGGGGACAACCTGTTCAAGCTCAAGGACCGCAAGGACACCGAGCTCGTCCTCGGGATGACCGAAGAGGAGATCTTCGCCATTCTCGCCACCGAGCTCTTCTCCTATCGGGACCTCCCCCAGATCTGGTACCAGGTGCACACGAAGTTCCGCGACGAGGCGCGTCCCAAGTCAGGGCTGCTGCGGGTCCGTGAGTTCACGATGAAGGATTCCTACACACTCGACATCGACGGCGCCGGCCTCGATACCGGATTCGACAAGCATCACGGCGCCTACAACCGGATCTTCGCCCGGATGGGGATGGAGGCGGCCGGCGTTCAGGCATCGTCGGGGGCGATGGGAGGCTCGGAGTCGGTCGAGTTCATGGTCAGGTCCGATGCCGGAGAAGACTGGATCGTCACCTGCACGAACTGTGACTACCGGGCCAATGTCGAAAAGGCCACTTCGGGGCTGGCGCCCATCGATGACGGTGGGAGCGGTGAATTGGAGAAGTTCCCCACACCCGGACTGCGCACGATCCAAGCTCTCGCCGAAGCTCATCCCGACGTTGCCGCCCCCGAGAGACAAGTCAAGTCGCTGGTCTACGCGGTGGACGGTGAGCCGGTCCTCGCCCTGCTGCGCGGTGACCACGATCTCCAGGAGCAGAAGCTGCTGGACGCCACGGCCGCAGCCGAGGCGCGCCCCTTGCAGGCGGATGAGGTGCGGGAACTGCTCGGTGCCGACCCGGGCAGCCTTGGCGCGGTCGGGGTGACGGCTCTCGATGTGATAGCGGACCGCGCTCTCGAGGGCCGGCACAACATGACCACGGGGGCGAACGAAGACGACTTCCACTTCAAGGGAGTCGATGTCGCCCGCGACATCACCGTGACCCGGTGGGCCGACCTCCGGGAGGTCAAGACCGGCGAGATCTGTGTCAACTGCGGCCATGAACTGGAGCTGTGGAAGGGGATCGAGGTCGGGCACATCTTCAAGCTCGGCATCGAATACTCCGAGGCCTTCGGTGCCTACGTCCAGGACGAGGAAGGTGTCAGCCATCCGATCATCATGGGCTCCTATGGAATCGGCCTGGAGCGTGGCGTCGCCGCGGTGGTCGAGGCCAATCACGACGAGAACGGCATCATTTGGCCCGTCTCGGTCGCGCCCTACGAAGTCATCATCACGGTGGTGCGGGCAGACGACGAGGCGACCATTGCAGCGGCCGAGTCCATGTACGCGGACCTCGAGGAAGCCGGGATCGAGGTGCTTCTCGACGACCGCTTGGAGCGACCCGGAGTCAAGTTTGCCGACGCCGAACTGATCGGCATCCCCTATCGGATCACGGTAGGCCCTCGCGGCGTCGAAGAAGGAAAGGTCGAACTGGTGACCCGGAGGGGCATGAATAAGGAAGATGCCGCCATATCAGATGTCGTTGCGACGGTGACCGACCGGGTTCGAGCTGCCCGTTTGGGCATTTAGGGAAAGACTTGCTCTCCGCCCTATAATCCCGCAAACAACAGGACGCTTTTCGGTCAGGTGGGCGCCTCTGGCACCCACCTGGTTTGTTGTGTGAAGAGATATGTGGGTATGACTGAAGTAGCGCAGGAAGAACGCATTTGGGGCGTGGTAGAGCCCTATCTCGCCGCGGAGCAACTCGAGTTGGATGACCTCGAGTTGACCGGTCGCGGCGGGGGACGGACGCTTCGGATCACCGTCGACGGGGAAAACGTGACCGTTGATCGGCTGGCCGACCTGTCACGCGGCCTGTCACGTCTACTCGATCACAGCTCGGATCTCGAAGACGAGTATCAACTCGAAGTCAGCTCACCTGGACTGGAGCGGAAGCTGAAGAGGCCCGGCCACTATTTGAAGTCCTTGGGTCGGGAGGCTGTAGCCAAGGTTCAGCGAGGCGAGACCAGGGAGACCCTCCGGGGAACGATCTCTGCTGCCGACCACTCGTCATTCACCCTCGATACCGATGCCGGCCCCGAGGTCATCGGCTACTCGGATGTCATAGCCACCAAAACCGTGTTCAGGTGGGAGAAGGCCCCCAAGCCGGGCCACTGAAGGAGAACAATGAAGCTCGACACGATGATGGAGGCCATCGAGGTCCTCGCCAGGGAGAGGGGAGTACCGGTGGAGGCGATCCTCGACGCATTCGCCAATGCGCTCGTTGCTGCCTACAAGCGAAGCCCGGGAGCCGCTGAGGAGGCCAGGGTCACCATCGATCCAGACTCGGGGCAGGTGAGGGTCTACGCCCAGGAGCTCGATGAGGACGGCAACGTGATGGACGAGTGGGAGGACACGCCCGAGGGCGAGGCGTTCGGCCGCATCGCTGCGCAGTCCTTCAAGCAGGTCATGCAGTTCAAACTGCGCGAGGCCAAGCGCGAGCAGGTCTATGAGATCTATGAAGGCCGAGAGGGCGACTTGGTCACCGGGATCGTCCAGCAGGTCGACTACCGATCTGTCATCCTCGATCTCGGCGACGCCGAGGCGATCCTCCCCGGGTCGGAGAGAATCCCGTTCGAGAGACTCGAGCGTGGCAATCGTGTCAAGGCCCTGATCCTCGAGGTCCGCAACGAGACCAAGGGGGCGCAGATCGTGGTCTCTCGCAGCCACCCAGACCTCGTGCGCCGGCTTCTGGAGCTCGAGGTGCCGGAGTTGACCGATGGCACTGTTGAGATCGTGAACATTGCGCGTGAGCCGGGTCATCGCACCAAGATCGCTGTGATCTCCCATGATCCCAATGTCGACCCGAAGGGCGCCTGTGTCGGAGCCCGAGGCTCTCGGGTCAGGCAGGTTGTGAACGAGCTTCGCGGCGAGAAGGTCGACGTGGTCCAATGGCGTGACGACGCCGCCCAGTTCATCGCCGAAGCGCTCGGCCCGGCCAAGGTCAAGGAAGTAAACATCGACGAAGAGGAAAAGGCTGCCGACGTCGTCGTATCCGAGCACCAGCTCTCCCTTGCCATCGGCAAGGAAGGCCAGAACGCTCGCCTGGCCGCCCGGTTGAGCGGATACAAGGTCGACATACGCTCCGACGCTCCACCGCCCGAAGAAGGGGATGAGGAGGAGGAGGCCGGCGACGGGGCTGCGAGCGATGAAGGGGCACAAGGGGCCAGTGGCCCGGCAGAAGCCGCTGTCGGCGATGAGGCCAGCCCATCAGCCGACGACGAGGACGCCATCCCCGAACCCGCCGCAGACGAGAGTGAGTGATAGGTAGATGAGGGTTTACGAGCTTGCCCGCGAACTGGGCCTCGACTCGAAGGAGGTGCTGGCCCAGGCCCAGGAGCTCGGCGTTGAGGTCAAGACCGCTTCGTCGGGCCTGTCCGACGAGAGCGCCGACCTGTTGCGTCTCGCCTTTGCACCTGAAGAGGAGAAGGCCGAGCCCGAAGGCGTTGAGGAGGCCGGGGAGGAAGAGAAGGCGCCGGCGCCCGAACCCGAGCCGGTTGAGGTCCAGATTGCCTCGATCACCGAAGGCGCCAGCGTGGCCGAGTTCGCCCAAGCCGTCGACCAGGATGCCGGCGAGGTCGTCAAAGCCCTGCTCGACAAGGGTGTTCCCGCAGGCGTCGGTCAGGCGATGCCGCCAGAGCTGATTGACGAGATCGCCGAAGGCTTCGGCTATATCGTCGAAGTCGAGGAGGCGGCCCCGGCACCTGCGGTCGCCGAGCAGCCCGAGTTCGAAGACGATCCTGCCGATCTGATCTCCAGGCCTCCTGTGGTGACGGTCATGGGTCATGTCGATCACGGAAAGACGACGCTCCTCGACACGATCCGAAAGGCCAATGTCGTTGAGGGGGAGCAAGGAGGCATCACACAGCACATCGGTGCCTACCAGGTCGAAGTCAACGGGCATCCGGTCACCTTCATCGACACCCCGGGTCATGAGGCATTCACCGCGCTTCGAGCCAGGGGCGCCAACATCACCGACATCGTCGTGCTCGTCGTCGCTGCGGACGACGGCGTGATGCCGCAGACCATGGAGGCGATATCGCATGCCAAGGCGGCCGGCGTGAAGATGATCGTTGCCGTCAACAAGATGGACGTTCAAGGAGCCGATCCCCTCCGGGTGCGAACCGAACTGACCAACCAAGAGGTGGTGACCGAAGATCTCGGTGGCGATGTCCCGAGTGTCGAGGTGTCAGCCCTGACCGGTGACGGAGTTGATGACCTTCTCGAGGTCGTCGATCTAATCGCCCAGTTGGAGGACTACAAGGCCAACCCCAAGCCAAAGGCGTCGGGCGTCGTCGTCGAAGCCCAATTGGAGAAGGGCCGTGGTCCGGTGGCGACTGTCATTGTCCAGCGCGGCACCCTCGACAAGGGAGACGCTTTCGTGGCCGGCCCCGTCTCAGGAAGGGCCAGGGCCCTCATGAGCGACTCAGGTGACCTGGTCAAGTCGGCCTCCCCCTCCTATCCGGTCCAAATCATGGGCTGGGATGACGTGCCCGGCGCCGGCGACTACTTCGAGGTGGTCGCCAACGACCGCGAGGCGAGGAGGATCGCAGCCGAGCGCCAGGAAGCCCTGAGGGCCGAGAGTCACGTTGCCCCGAGCGCCCGAGACCGACTCCAGGGGCTGCTGGAGCAGCTGAGGAGCGAAGACGCGACCCTCAACCTGATCATCAAGGCAGACGCTCAGGGATCTCTCGAGGCCCTTCGGGAGTCGATCGGCAAGATCGAGCGCGAGGGTGGAAACATCCAGATCCTTCACACGGCGGTCGGCGGAATCAACGAAAACGATGTGACCCTTGCCGAGGTCACCGAGGCCGTGATAGTCGGCTTCAACGTCAGGCCCGACCCGAAAGCCCGCAAAGCTGCCGAGCAGGCCGCCGTCGAGATCCGCACCTACGGCATCATCTACGAGCTTCTCGAGGAGATCGAGCAACTGCTTGTAGGTCAGCTTGCTCCTGAGCAAGAGGAACAGGTTCTGGGTACGGCCGAGGTCAGGGCCACCTTCAAGGTGCCTCGCATCGGCACGGTCGCCGGGTGCTACGTCGTCGAGGGCGTGGTGCAACGAGGTGCGAAGGCACGCCTGCTGCGTGACGGCGTCGTGATCCACGATGGCGTCATCTCATCGCTGAAGCGGTTCAAGGATGACGTGAGAGAGGTCTCATCCGGCTTCGAGTGCGGGATGGGCTTCGAGAACTACGACGACATCAAGGACGGCGATTACATAGAGGTCTATGTGATTCGCGAGGTGGCGCGCACCTGATGCGAGTGGCGGCCCTCAGGGTCGAGGTGCATATCCCAACCCCGCAGTCGCTCAAACAGAAGAGGGGTGTTCTACGCCCTATTCTCGAGGGTCTGCGCCGGCTCGGGTCCTACTCGGTTGCCGAGGTCGGTCATCACGACGACTGGCAGAGGTCATCGATCGCAATTGCCGTGGCGGCGGCGGACGGGAGAAGCCTCGAGATACATGTCACCAAGATCCGTGGCTACCTTGACTCCCGAGGAGAGATCGAGGTACTCGATGTATTCAAGAGCGAGTTGGAGAAACCCGAGTGAGTGACCGGATGCTCAAGGTCAACTCGATCATTCGGGAGGTTCTCGCCGAGGAGATCGAGCGTTTCAACGACACCCGACTCGAGATGGTCTCTGTGACCGGAGTCGAAACGGCACCCAATCTGCGCAACGCGATGGTCTATGTGGATGCTCTTGGACCCGATGGTCATGAGGCTGCGTTGGACGCCCTTAGAGGAGCCTCTTCCCGGCTGCAACGGGCCATCGGCCGTCAGGTGCGCCTCAAGTTCACACCAGTTCTCGAGTTCTCAATCGATCCGGGAGTGGTTGGTGGCGAGCGAATGGACGCCATGCTGAGATCTCTGGGAGAGGAGGGCGAAGATGAGTGACCTGATGGGCGCGGCAGCCAGCGCTCTCAGGTCGGCGAACTCGGTGACCCTGGCCTGCCACGTTGGTCCCGACGGAGATGCGCTCGGGTCGATGCTGGGGCTGGCGATCGCAATAGAGAATGCCGGCAAGAAGGCATTCCCGAGTTTCGGCTCACCGTTCTCGGTGCCGGGAAGCCTCAGCTTCCTCCCCGTCGACCGTCTGGTCCCGATCAAGTCCGTTCCGGAAGAGCCCGAGGTCATGGTTGTGCTCGACGCCGGGTCGGCAGACCGATTGGGTGAGCTCGCCGAGCAGGCCGACAGTGCAGAGACGCTCATCGTCCTGGATCATCACGTCACCAACGACGGTTTTGGCGACATCGCCATCGTAGAGCCGGCTGCCGCGGCAACCGGCGAGCTGGTGCATCGACTCCTGGGCGAGCTCGGCTGGGAGGTGACAGAGGAGATAGCGATGTGCCTGCTCACTGCGCTCATGACCGACACGGGTCGTTTCCAATACTCAAACACCACCCCGGAGACGCATCGAATCGCCGCTGATCTGATGGCGTCGGGGGCGGACCCCGTGCCAATCGGGCAGCACGTCTACGAGGAGAGCCCGTTCGGCTATCTGGCCGCCGCAGGTGCCGCACTGAGCCGTGCGAGCCTCGACACCGATGCCGGAGTCGTTCACACGTCGATTACTCATGAGGACCTCGACCGTGCCGGGATCGATTGGGGCGACATCGACCACTTGATCGACACCGTCCGTCTGGCCATCGAGGCCGATGTGGCTCTCCTGGCCAAGGTTCACGAAGACGGCAGGGTCAAGGTGAGCTTGAGGTCGCGAGGTGCCACCGATGTCGGATCGCTGGCGGCGGACCTGGGGGGAGGAGGCCATCGACTCGCCGCCGGGTTCACCCTCGAAGCCGATGTGGAGGATGTCATTGCCCAGGTCATCTCGAAGGTCGAGGAGTACCGATGAGTTCAGGTTTTCTGGTCGTTGACAAGGCGGAGGGTGTCACCTCGACCCACGCGGTCAATCAGGTGAAGCGGGTGACAGGCATCGGGAAAGTCGGGCACGCAGGAACCCTGGATCCGATGGCCACCGGCGTGCTGGTGATGGCCTTGGGAGGTGTCACCCGGCTCATCCGCTTCGTCCAAGGGCAGCCCAAGGAATACGAGGCCACCGCACAGTTCGGGGTTGCGACCGACACCCTCGACTCGGACGGGTCGGTCCTGTCCAGAGAAGCGATGAGCGTCGAACCCGCAGACGTCGAAGCGGTTGTGCCCCGATTCCTCGGGACCATTCATCAGGTGCCCCCGATGGTTTCGGCGTTGAAACACGAGGGCCGCAGGCTTCACGACCTCGCCCGAGAGGGCAAGGATGTCGAACGGGTGCCGCGACCGGTCGAGGTCTACGAGCTAGAGATCACCTCCGTTGGCCCGGGCCCATATCCCGAGGTCGGATTTCGAGTTGTGTGCGGCAAGGGGACCTATGTGCGGTCGCTGGCCGACGACATGGCAGGAGTGTTGGGCGGGTTTGCCCATCTCACGTCGTTGCGCCGCACCAGGGTTGGTGCCCTGAAGGCTTCTGAAGGCGTGACGCTGGACGACCTCGGGAACTGGGAGAGCTACCTGATTCCCCCTTCTGAGGCGTTGTCGGATATGGGAGCAGTGGTTGTGGACGCCAAGACTGCCCAGGGTGTTCGTCACGGAGTGCGCTTTCTCGGCGGCCCACTAGCCAAAGCTCCGGTCGGTGTGCCATACCGGGTAGAGGACGAGCGTGGCTCTGTTCTCGCTGTCTACTCCTGGGACGGCCATCAGGCCAAGAGCGAGGTCGTGCTTCCGGAATGAGAGTCCTCAAGACGCCCACTTCGAGCTGGCCAGAGCCTGATTCGCCGTCGTCGATGACGATCGGTGTTCTCGACGGTGTTCACCGGGGCCATCGAGAGCTCCTTGGCCGTCTCGACGACACACGGTCCAGGACGGTTCTCACCTTCGATCCCCATCCCATTGAAATCCTCCGGCCGGGAGCCGATCCCCGCCTCATCACCGACATCGACGAGCGGTTGAACCTGCTCGAGTCCATTGGGATCGATCAGGTAGTTGTCGTCGATCTCGCCGAGATGAAGGATCTTTCCCCGGAGGAGTTCGTGAAGGCAGTGCTCGTGGACCGGCTGGCTCTCGCGCACATAGTTGTCGGCATCGACTTCCGGTTCGGGAAGAATCGGGGTGGCGACGGCGTCCTGCTCCGGGATCTCGGCAGGGAGTGTGGATTCGAAGTCGAGTCAGTCGATCTAGTGACCGAGGGTGTGGCCACCATTTCGTCGAGCCGCATCAGGAGAGAGATCGAAACGGGCAATCTCGAGTCGGTAGCGGAGCTGATGCCCACCCGATTCCAGTTGACCAACACGGTTGTGGAGGGAGATCAGAGGGGGAGGGCGCTCGGGTTCCCCACGGCCAACATGAGTCCGGTGGCGCGCAAGGTGGTTCCCGCCACTGGCGTATACGCCGGTTTTGCGCACCTCAAAGGCGAAGTGCACAGAAGTGCTGTCAACGTTGGTGTGCGTCCGACGTTCGGGAGCGGCGACCTCGTGATCGAGGCTCACCTGCTCGACTTCGATGAGGACATCTACGGCGAGAGCCTCACCGTCGAGTTTGTCTCCTACCTCCGCCCGGAGCTCCGTTTTGAGTCCGTCGACGATCTGGTCGTCGAGATGACAAAGGATGCCCGTCGCTCCGCATCGATCCTCGCGGCCACCCAACCGACTGTGAGTTGACACGCGGCGGTGTTAGGCTTCCGTCCAATCCCCCCTTTATCCAGGTTTTTCGCGCAATGAAGACAGCAACAGAGATCGTCGCCGAATACGGCACGCATGAGAGCGACACTGGCTCTCCCGAGGTGCAGGTCGCCTTGCTCACCGAGCGGATCAACCACCTCACCGAACATCTTCGTGACCACAAGCACGACCACCACAGCCGCCGCGGGCTGCTGCTGATGGTCGGGAAGCGTCGTCGGCTCCTGGACTATCTGCGTCGAGAAGACGTAGACCGTTACCGGAGCCTGATCGCCAAGCTAGGCCTCCGGCGCTGACCAAGGTTTCATGGAGGGCGGGCTTCCCGCTCTTCATGTATATGGGAGGTGGCAACCTCCCTGCAAGGAGCGGGCCAAGCCGGTTGACAGTGGCGATGCCTCAGCCGCGATTTGCGGAGGCATGACCACTGCCAACGGGCACGGCTCCGAGAAACTCAATAGACAAGGAGCACTTGTGCCCGAGACCTCAGTCCAAGGCACCATCGGCGGCAAGGAGTTCGCCCTGAGCACCGGCAAGCTTGCCGGCCAGGCCGACGGCGCGGTGGTAGCCAAATTGGGCGGGACCGAAATGCTGGTCACCGCCACGGCAAACAGGAAGATGCGAGAGGGCATCGACTTCTTCCCTCTCACCGTCGACTTCGAAGAGCGTATGTACTCCGTGGGCAAGATCCCCGGGTCGTTCTTCCGTCGTGAAGGCCGACCCTCCGAGCAGGCGATTCTCACCTGCCGTCTGATCGATCGTCCGCTTCGGCCGTCGTTCCAGGACGGCTATCGCTACGAGACCCACATCGTCGTGACCTCGCTGTCGGTAGACCAGGAAAACCCTTTTGACGTGGTTGCCCTCAACGGGGCGTCGGCGGCCCTCATGGTCAGCGCCATCCCGTTCGAGGGACCGATTGGCGCGGTACGGCTCGCCCTGAAGAAGGGCGAATGGGTTCCGTTCCCGACCGAGGACGACCTCTCCGAGTCGGTCTTCGAGCTGGTTGTGGCCGGACGGCGAAACGACGAGGGCGAGATCGACATCACCATGGTCGAGGCCGGTGCAACCGCTCACGGCCTGCGACTCGTGGCCGACGGCGATCGTCCCTCGGACGAGGAAGCCGTTGCCCAGGGCCTCGAGGAGGCCAAGGCCTACATCGCGGGCACCATCGACCTCCAACTCGAGCTGGTCTCCCGGGTCGAGGTTCCCGAGATGGAGTGGGAGCTGGCGGTCGACTACAGCGCCGAGATGTACGACAAGGTCTCCGCGGCGGCGACCGAGAGAATCGAAGGGGTTCTGGAGATAGCCGGCAAGCACGAGCGCCAGGACGCCGAGGCCGAAGCCCTGGCAGCGGTGATCTCCGAGATCGAGGTCGCCGAGGACGACGATGAGGCCCTCGGTGAGGCGAAGAGGGCCTTCAAGGCCACCTTCAAGAAGCTCGCCCGCCAAAGGGTCATCGACCAGGGCATCCGCATGGACGGTCGCAGCGCCACCGACATCCGCCCTCTCAGCATCGAAGTCGGAGCGATCGAGCGGACCCACGGCTCGGCAATCTTCCAGCGCGGAGAGACCCAGGTGCTCAACATCACGACGCTCGGAATGCTGAAGATGGAGCAGATGCTCGACACCCTCGGACTCGAAGAGTCGAAGCGGTACATGCACCACTACAACTTCCCGCCGTTCTCGACCGGCGAGGCCGGGTTCATGCGGGGCCCCAAGCGCCGCGAGATCGGCCACGGCGCCCTTGCCGAGAAGGCCCTTCTCCCCGTTGTCCCGGAAGCCGACGAGTTCCCCTATGCCCTCCGGCTGGTCTCCGAGGTGCTCGCGTCGAATGGCTCGTCGTCGATGGCCTCGGTGTGCTCTTCGAGTCTCTCGATGATGGACGCCGGAGTGCCGATAAGCGCGCCCGTAGCGGGCATTGCGATGGGTCTCATACATCAGGACGGGAAGTATGTGACGCTCACCGACATTCTCGGAGCCGAGGATGCCCTAGGAGACATGGACTTCAAGGTCGCCGGGACGGCTGACGCCATCACCGCCCTCCAACTCGACACCAAGATCCAGGGTCTTCCCTCCGAAGTACTCGAGGGTGCGCTTGGTCAGGCCAAGGAGGCGCGGACGTTCATCCTCAACGCCATGGCCGAGGTCATCTCCGAGCCGAGAGCCGAGATGAACAAGTGGGCGCCCAGGATCAAGTCGCTGGAAATCCCGAAGGACAAGATCGGCGAGGTCATCGGACCCAAGGGCGCGGTGATCCGCGAACTCGAGGAAGAGACCGGAGCCAGCATCGAGATCGAGGAGGCCGACGGGGTCGGCATCGTTCGCATCGCTTCAAACGACGGCGAGGCGCTCGCCGCTGCTCTCGAGCGGGTCAATCAGATCGCGTTCCCGCCAGAGGCCGAGGTCGGAGCCGAATACGACGGCAAGGTGGTCAACATCACCAAATTCGGAGCATTCGTAAACATCCTTCCCGGACGAGATGGCCTGCTCCACATCTCGAGGCTCGACGGCTCGAAGCGTGTCGAGCGGGTCGAGGACTACCTCTCCGAAGGCGACGAGGTCAAGGTTCGCGTGCGGGAGATCGAGCGCGGCAAGGTGAGTCTCGAGCTGGTCGAAGCGCTGGAAGGCGCGACCTTGCCGGGTGGCGAAGGCGGATCAGGCGGAGGCAATCGCGGCAGCGACCGTGATCGGGACAATCGCAGGCGCAGCGATCGTGGTGGTCGGAATGGCGGCCGGGGGAGCCAGGGAGGCCGTGAGCACCAAGCCCAGCAGTCCGGGCGCCGGAGAGCAGCCAAAAGCTTCGACGAAGCCTTCGAGCAGATGACCGAGTAGGGAGCCCCTCTCCTCTTAAGATCGCGCTTGGCCCGTTGCGTCGGGCGCAGGTGATGAAGACTCGTGGCATCGTCCGTTTGAATGGGGCGCCGGGCATCCCGGCCAGTGTGGCCGTGGAGGACCGGCGGCTCTCCATCGACTCGCGTGAACTGTCCGGTGCCTGGAGCGTGCCGGAGCTTCGGGTCAGGGCCCTTCACGAAGGCTTCGTGATCCGGGTCGACGACATCGAGATCATCCTCAAGGTCGATGACGAGGTAGGGGTGGCCGAAGGCCTGGGCATAGCCGCGGCCACTCCCCGTCTCGCCCGCAAGATGGCCGCCAGGCACAACACCGTGGAGGCTCCACCCCCGGTGGAGGCTGCTCCCATTCGATCTCAGCTCGGTGCCTTGGGCTTCGCCTTGGCCGGTGCCGTCGTGCTGGTAGGCGGGGCGCTCCTGATTGGGGCGCCAGGTGTCGCCTCCGGATTCTGGGTCATCTTCGTCTTCGGGGGCCTGGTGATGGTCACTGCGGCATATCTGATGACCGCCGGACGGTGGTGGGGGACGCTGGCTGCGTTGGTGAGCATGGGCGGAGTGACAGTCGGCTTCGGGTTTCTTGTGTCCGAGACCGGGCCCAACTCCTCGATCATGCCGGTGTTCGTATTTGTGGCCGCCGGGCTCTCCATCGGCGCATCGATCCTCTTCAGCGAAAGCGTGCGAGCCACCGACTGACAGGGGGTAGCGTCGGCGTGTGCCTGAGCTTCCCGACGTAGTCGTCTACATAGAGTCCCTCGAGAGGCGGGTATTGGGTCGCGTGGTGACCGGCGTCCGTGTCGTGTCGCCGAGCGTGCTGCGCACCTTCGCCCCGTCCTTCGACGCTCCCATCGGGCGGACAGTCGGCGAGATCGAGCGGGTCGGCAAGAGAATCGTCTTCTCCTTCGGGGGCGAGCCTCTCTTCCTGGTGATCCACCTCATGATCGCCGGCAGGTTGCGATGGCAAAAAGCCGGAACGTCGATTCCGAGGAAGATAGGCCTGGCCGCTCTCGACTTCGAGGAAGGCAGTCTGATCATGACCGAGCAGGGCACTCACAAACGTGCGGGCATATGGCTGTTTGATGACTGGGTCGGGGTGGCGTCGTTGGATCGAGGAGGAGTCGAGCCCTTGGAAGTGGGACTTGACGAGTTCGGGGACGCGATCAAGAGGGAGAATCGCACCTTGAAGCGGGCGTTGACCGACCCGCGCATCTTGTCGGGCATCGGCAATGCCTACTCGGACGAGATCCTGTGGAGAGCCCGTCTCTCCCCTGTGAAGAGGACGTCGCAGCTCACGGACGACGAAGTCGCCGGGCTCTATGAGGCCGTTCGCGAGTCGCTTGAGACGTGGACGCAGCGCTTGCGAGAGGAGGCGGGGGAGGATTGGCCGAAGCGGGTGACAGCTTTTCGCCCCGACATGGCGGTCCATGGCAAGTACGGCGAGGAGTGCCCGCGATGCGGCTCGCCCGTGCAGCGAATCGTCTACGCCGCCAACGACACCAACTATTGCGCTAGCTGTCAGACCGGAGGAAGACTGTTGGCGGACAGGTCCCTTTCCAGGTTGTTGAAAGACGACTGGCCCAAGACCCTCGAAGAACTCGAGGAGAGCTGACCAAGACCTAGACCCCTTCGGGCCCCGAGGAAGGCAACGACGAAGGCGGCCGTTGTAGGGGCCGGCATCAGCGTCAATGGCATCGGCCTCCGAAGCCCTCTTGCGGTCGAACATATGTTCGCATATAGTCGGTCGGCCCACAGGAGTCAGACTTGGGCTTTGAAGGCGCTGCCGATATCGCAACCCCCCTTTCCAGCCAACTCATGAGGGAAGAGGGATATCTGCATCTCCAGCCCGGCCGGGTCACCGAAATGGTCGGTGCCCCCGGCACCGGGCTGACCAGGCTTGGCCTCAAGCTGTTGGCTTTTCACTCCCGGGCAGCACCCGTAGTGGCTATTGACACCAGAGGGTGGATATCTCCAGAGGCAGCCTGGGAGACGGGTGTGATCGCCGAAAGGCTGGTCATAGTCCGGTGTGTCGATCCGGTTCTGTGGCCAAAGGTGACCGCTGCTCTCCTCGAGGGGATGCGTGCGGTGTATGCCGAAGTCCCGGCCCGCATCAAGGATCACGACCTTCTCCGTCTCGCCGCTCTGGCCCGTGCCCGCAAGGTGGCCGTTGCGATGAGATCCATGGGAAGGGGCCTGCCGTCCGGTGTGGCCCATTTGAGGCTTCGCGCCATCGGCGTTACCTGGGAAGGCGCAAATAGGGGACATGGGAAGTTGGAGAAACGGCGTCTCGTACTGGAGGCGTCAGGCAAGGGCGTGGCGGGTATTCCCCGGCGCTTCGAGGTGGAAGATGAAGGCACGGACGTTGTGCGCCTGGTTTCCGATGTGGTCGTTGAACAGGCAGGGCGCGCTGTCGGATGAGCCGGTACTGGTTGTCGATGATCGGGTAGCCGGGGCAACCGAAGAGGTTGTTGCCGCAGGTGTAACGCTGGGGATGCCCCGTCGCGAGGCAGAGGCACTTGCACCATTCGCAACGGTGATGATCCGCGATGTCGGCGACGAAACCCGGCGGTTCGAGCCGGTGGTCGAGGCCGTAGAGGAACTGGTGCCACGGGTCGAGGTGGTGTCGCCCGGCTTGCTGTTCATTCCTGTGGAGGGGGCTGTCCGCTTCTATGGAGGCGAGGAGGCTCTGGCAGAGCGAGTGTCCAAAGAACTCGAGAGTCTTGTCGGCAGTGAAGTTGGCTACGAAGCTCTGGTCGGCGTCGCCGATGGCCCTTTTGCCGCCCGATGGGCCGCGGCAACCGCGGTAGCAGGTGAGCCCAAGGTGGTCACCGACACGATCCGATTCCTTTCTGGGCTCGATCTGGGGACACTGAGAGAGTCGATGGGGGGGGAGGAGATGATCGACACCTTTCGCTGGCTGGGAATCTCCACTCTTGGAGACCTGGCCCGATTGCCAAGGGAGACCCTCGCAACCCGTTTCGGGAACCAAGGCGTGCTTGCCCATCGTCTTGCCACGGGTGAGGACCGATTTGTCGCTCCACGGCAAATCCCTGTCGAGTTGGGTGTCAAGATGGCTTTTGAAGATCCTCTGGAGCACCTCGATTCCGTTGCTTTCGCAGGGAGGAACCTCGCCGAGCGACTGCTCGAGGGACTTCGTGTAGTCGGTGTCGCCCCCCATACAGTGACCATCACTGCCGAGGCGGCACATGGGCCCCCGCGGGAGCGGGTGTGGCGGTCGGCCGATCCTTTTACCGAGAAGGCGCTGACCGACCGTGTGTGGTGGCAGCTCAGGGCATGGGTGGAGACCGCGGGGGTGCCCGGAGGAATCGTGGGTCTGAGTATCCAACCCGACGGCCTTTCAGGCGAGGGGCGCCAGCTTGGGCTGCTGACCGATGAGTCCTCGATCGTCGAAGCCGAGAGGGCACTCGCCCGGGCCCAGGCGCTTCTCGGGCCCGACAAGATTGTTCAGGGGAGGGCACAGGGGGGCCGGATGCCGGTGGAGAGAGTGTCCTGGTCGCGATGGGGTGAGCTCGAAATGGAGACACAGCGAGACAAGTCGGCTCCCTGGCCTGGTGCCACCCCCGGTCCTGCTCCGGCCTTGGTTCCACCCAGTTTCGAGCCGATTGAGATCGAGTGGGATGAAGGGATGCCGTCCCGGGTACGTCTGGGGACACGGTGGGAGTCGGTCCTCACTTGGAGCGGTCCCTGGAGGCTGTCGGGCCGATGGTGGTTGGGGGAGGACGACGCCGACAGATATCAGATTGTCACGTCAGCGGGTGCCCTTCTTTGTCTCATCTCCGAAGGACGAGCTTCCCTGGCTGGGGTCTACGACTAGGAACGCGCTCCTAACTGACCACCCTCGACACCGGCACTGGGTCCGAGAACCCCTTCAACTCGACGTCCGCGACGTGCTCGAACTCGAAATTCTTGCCAATCGACAGCTCCCTGACGACGTTGGTGACGAAGACCGCACCTGCATCTGCAATGTCGCAGACACGCGCGGCGAGATTCACCGCAGTGCCGAACAGGTCATCGTCCTCGGCCACCGGTTCGCCCGCAGCGAGTCCGATTCGCACATGGACATCGTGCAGATCGGGGTTTTCGTTGTGAGCCTCGAGTTCCCTCTGCACTGCCAGAGCACACTGGATCGCGGCGCTCACGGACTTGAAGCTCGCCATGATCCCGTCGCCGGTGTGCTTGACCTCCCTGCCGTTCTTGGCCTCCAGGTTTTCGCGAACGATGCGGTTGTGATGGTGGAGCATCGCCATAGCCACCTCGTCACCAAGACGGTGTGCCGCGTCGGATGACCCGACGATGTCGGTGAAGACGATGGTGCGCAGTGTCTGCTCGTTGATCCCATCTGGGTTGAAGTCCGGATTCTCGATGGGCCCGCCTCCCATGTATCGCCACAACTCCGTTGGCTCGACCTCGATGAACTTGTCGGCCATCACGCCGTGGGCTTCTTCGTGGACGGCTGCAGCCGCGTCGACGGAGGGGGCATCTATCAGGCAATAGGCGTTGTGCTTCTTGTAGTCGAACCAATAGCTCAGGTAGTTGACGCCGTACTTCTCCTGAGCCTCCAAGTCTCGCAGGTGGGCTTGGTACAGGTCATCCGGCTTCACACCGGCGAGGTCCTCATGGCGATCGAGATAAATCGGCAACGATGTGCTCCTCCGTTGGAGTGTGCATTCTGCCACGGGACACCTGGTCAGGTGACCGGCCCACCCATCTCGGTCACACGTCCAGCGATGATATCCCGAACCCGATCGCGCAAGTCACCGACATCGGAGTGGGCGAGGCCTGTCGTCGCGATCGCTGGGTCGATGACGATCTTGGCCGGGCCTCCCCGAACCCAGGGGGTTCCCGGCGGCATGGCCTCGAACGTCCCGTGAATCGACAGAGGGAGAATCGGGAGTTGGCTGGCGACCGCCATCGTGAACGCTCCCTTCTTGAATTGCTTCATGACTCCGTTTCGCGGTCGGGTTCCCTCTGCATAGATGATCAGGCTCCGCTTCTTGTCGATGAGTTCTGTCGCCTGCCGATTGACCGCGGCATGGATCGCACCCCGGGCGGAACGGTCAACTTCGATGATCCCGACGGCTCGCATACCTTGGGCAAGGATCGGCACGCGATACAGCTCCTTCTTGGCGAGGTAGCGGATCGGGATCTTCGTGGCGCGGAAACAGGCCATGATGTCAAGGGTCGACAGGTGGTTTGCGACAACCACGTAGGACCGCCCCGGATCGATGTTCTCCCGGCCTTCGACCGCGAGTTTGCAGCCGGACACCGTCAGCCAGACTGCGCTCCACATCTGTATGACGCGATCGATCCATGGAGAGGTGTCATTTATCAACGCGATCACCATCACCGCCGGTACGGCAACGATCGTCGCCAACGCGCCCAAGAGCCACGTCGCGATTGATCGGAACCCGGTAAGCACCCAGCGCACCAGGCGAGCGTAGCGATGCCGTTTTAGCCTGACCCGATGGACAAGGAACAGGTGCGACGCGCTATGCGCCAACTCGCCCCGATCGATCCTGGGACCTCACGCCTGGTCACTTCACAGCTGTTCGTTTGGATGTCCGGTCGGATACCCGGCACGGTTGCCGCGTTCCTGCCGATGAGGGACGAGGCTGACCTCACCCCCCTCTTCGATCGACTCCCCGGATGGCGGTGGGTATTGCCTCGAGTGGAGCCTGACAGGACGCTCACGTTTCGAGATCGCGACGTCCCGGTGGAACGTCACGAGATGGGAATGGATCAGCCAGCCGACCATGGCCCCGCCACACCGCTGCACGAGATCGACATCGTCCTGGTGCCGGGACTGGCATTTGATGAGACTGGAGCCAGGCTTGGTCGCGGCGTCGGCTACTACGACAAGGTACTCGCCGGGAGGCGCCGAGACTGCGTGGCGGTCGGCGTAACGGTGGAGGCAAGGGTCATCGACGAAGTCCCCGTCGACGAACACGATCAGAGCGTCGACTGGATTGCGACTGAGGCCGGGGTCAGTGAGTGCTTGCCCAGAACCTGACCCGCTCGATGTCAATGGAGATGACTGCCCCTTCAGGAGGTCTCGTCCTGTACTGCGGATACTTGGCCGAGAGCGCTTCGCGGGCCGTGCGCCAGAGTCGGCCATCGGTGCTGACCGCCGCCGGACCATCGATGCGGACCCACCACAGTTCGGTCCAGTCGTGCGAGTAGTGATCGGCCAGAATGGCGGCACGGCCGGCTCGTTCCACGTTGACAAGGCGCTGGAGCCGACTTGTCGTCTTCGGCTTGTGGTCAACCATCGTCGCCACCTGATCATCGAACACGGAGAATGTGACGGGAACGATGTGGGGCGTTGAGTCGGGACCGATTGTGGCGAGACGGGCGACCTGAGAGTCGCCGAAACGGTCCAAGGCTTCAGCTCTGTCCATACGACCCATCCAGCAGAGGGTCAAGCGTCCGCCAGACCACGTCCGCCCACCTTTCGTGACCGGCGGCGCTCACATGGAAGAGGTCATCGGCCCAGAGGGACCGATCCGAGTACCAGACGGTCAGGTCGTCGCTCCGCTGGTCGATGACGTTCGTTCCGTGCTTCTCGGACACCCGCCAGTGGGAACGGTCGAAAGCCAGTGCGCGTCGGGATACGAGGTTTCGCAGCGGCGGGTAGAGGCGTGGGATCGTTCCAAGATCCCCGACACCCGACTGGACGACCGTGGCGTCGGTGGTCGCCAGCTCGGCGATGAGGAAGTCGAGGTCCTGTTCGAACTGCCTCTTGGGCACTCCCTTGATGGCATCGTTCGCTCCCACGGAGACGAAGACGAGATCGGCGTCGAATCTCATCGCATCATCCAGTTGGTTCTTGATCAGGTCGCGCACGACGGCTCCGCCGACTGCGAAGGACTTGAGATCGACGTGCCAGCGTTCGGCGAGTCGCCCGCAGACTCGAGAGATCCATATGTCTTGGGGTCCACCAACGCCTGGGGCGGTCACCGACGAGTCACCCAGCACTGCCACGCGAAGACGCGGGCGTTCTCCATCCCCAAACTGGTCTGAGGGGTCGAACTCTTCGAGCTCGGGTGAAGGACGGAGAATCGCGTAGGCAGCTTCCAGCCCCAACACGACTGCTGCGGCGACGGCCCCGCGCGTCAGTATCCGACCAACCATGCGATCAGTTTGGCACCAGCCACCAATGTGGCGGCGCGACCTCAGCCGCTGGCTGCTATTTGCTCGATTCGGGCCTTCAAGCCGAAGCGCCCCTTGTTGTCGGTTAGGTCTACCACTGCTCCGACGGTGTCGGAGAACCTAGAAGGATCGTCGGGAAAGAACTCGAACAGATCACTCTCGATCTCAAGAGCGAACCGATACATGGACGTCCTCTCCGCCTGGATGGCGTCGAGAGGCCATGACCCCAATTGCCTGCGTCCGGCCGAGATGCGAAAGCGACCATCGGTGATATCGATCAAGACCGTGCTTGGCTCGAGTTTGCTCCCTTGCAGCCTGCCCGTGAACTGCGCCATGTCGATCAATCTAGCCCGGTTTCCCACAGTGTGTTCAGAGAGAAGGGTCAATTGGGCTGTACAGTCGGACTAGTCCGGAGCCCCAATCCATGACCGACGCGCCCCATATCAGCTTGAACAACAAGGTTCGTTTCGTAACAGGAACCACCCTTTTCGATGGTCACGACGCTTCGATCAACATCTTCCGGCGCATCCTTCAGTCCTCCGGCGCCGAAGTCGTCCATCTGGGACACAACCGCACCGGATTGGACATCGTCAGCGCGGCAATCGAGGAAGACGCCCACGCCATAGCGGTCACCTCCTATCAGGGCGGCCACATGGAGTTCTATCGATATCTCCGCGATCTGCTCACGGAGCGTGACGCCGGACACATCCGCGTCTTTGGCGGCGGAGGTGGGACGATTCTGCCCTCCGAGGGCGAGGAGCTGGCTCAATACGGGGTCACCCGCATCTATTCACCCGACGATGGCCGGGAGTTGGGCCTCCAGGGGATGGTTTCCGACATGCTCGGCAAGTCTGACTTCGCCACCGGCCAGCTTCCCGACGATTTCTCCCTCGACCAGCTCTCGCCGGAGGATCCATCGTCGATCGCGACCCTCATCTCCGCCGCGGAGAACTACGGCGACAAGTACGAGGACATCTTCGGAGCCGTCGAAGAGCGAGCATCAAATTCGTCGGCACCTGTCGTGGGTGTCACCGGAACCGGAGGCTCGGGGAAGTCGAGCCTCGTCGACGAGCTGATCCGCCGTACGCTCCTCGACTTCGCAGATCTGCGCCTGGCGGTGATCTCCGTCGACCCCTCGAAGCGGAAGTCGGGTGGGGCGCTGCTGGGTGACCGGATCCGCATGAACTCGCTGCCTCACCCCCGTGCATACATGCGGTCACTGGCCACACGACAGGCAAATCTGGCCCTTTCGCCGCACGTGTACCACGCGGTCAACATCGTCAAGGCGGCCGGTTTCGATCTCGTCATCCTGGAGACCTCCGGAATCGGACAGTCCGACACCGAGATCGTCGACTTCTCGGACCTGTCCATGTACGTGATGACGCCCGAGTACGGGGCGGCCACCCAGCTCGAGAAGATCGACATGTTGGACTTCGCCGACCTCGTGGCGATCAACAAGGCTGACAAGGAAGGTGCACTCGACGCTCTCAGGGACGTCCGCAGGCAATGGAAGCGCAATCACGAGAAGTTCGACGCGCCGGACGAGGAACTCCCGATCCACCTCACGGTCGCCTCGGACTTCAACGACCCGGGTACCAACCGGTTCTACGCGGCGTTCGTCGAGGCGCTCGGGCGAACCACCACTTTGGACCTCCCCACTGATGATGAGGCGAAGCTCCATGTGGTGCCACCCCACCGGACTCGCTACCTCGCCGAGATAGTCGACGAGGTGCGGCGCTACAACACCTGGGCCTCGGATCAAGCGGCCGCGGCCGACAGGCTCTACAAGCTCGAAGGAGCCCAGGCCGAGACCGACGTCGATCTGTCCGAGGCTATTTCACTGGTGAGAGAGGACCTCGATGCGACGAGCCTGCGCGCCCTCGACCACTGGGACGCCATGGTTGCCGAGTACTCAACAGAGGAGTTCATCTACCACGTCCGGGGCACCGAGATCAGGGTCCCGCTGCATCACGAGACGCTTTCCCACACCAAGGTTCCCAAAGTGGCCCTGCCTGCCTACCGGTCCTGGGGAGATAGGCTTCATTGGCTGCTGCAAGAGAACGTCCCCGGAGAGTTCCCTTATGCGGCGGGCGTCTTCCCGTTCCGCCGCCAAGCCGAGGACCCAGCCCGGATGTTCGCGGGCGAAGGTCCGCCGGAGCAGACAAACAGGCGGTTCCACTACCTGGCCGAGGGACAGCCGGCCAAGAGACTCTCCACCGCGTTCGACTCGGTCACCCTCTACGGAGAGGACCCCGACGAGCGCCCCGACATCTACGGGAAGGTGGGCAACTCCGGTGTCTCCATGGCCACACTCGACGACGCCAAGAAGCTGTACTCGGGATTCGACCTCTCGGACCCGGCCACGTCGGTGTCGATGACGATCAACGGCCCCGCGCCGATGATTCTCGCCTTCTTCATGAATACCGCCGTCGATCAGGCGTGTGAGGCCTACATCACCGAGAACGACATGTGGAGCGAGGTCGATGCCAGGGTCGACGAGATCTACGGGGACCGGCCCCGACCGACCTACGAGGGGGTTGCGCCGGCGGGCGAAGAGGGATTGGGGCTGCGACTCCTTGGGGTAACGGGTGACCAGGTTCTTCCCGGAGACGTGTACCGGAGGATCAAGGCCGAGACGATTTCGGCGGTCCGGGGCACGGTCCAAGCCGACATTCTCAAAGAAGACCAGGCGCAGAACACCTGCATCTTCTCCACCGAGTTCGCCCTGCGGATGATGGGAGACATCCAGCAGTACTTCGTCGACAACGAGGTGCGGAACTTCTACTCCGTGTCGATCAGCGGCTATCACATTGCCGAAGCGGGTGCCAACCCGATCACCCAGCTCGCCTTCACCCTGGCCAACGGCTTCACCTACGTGGAGTACTACCTGGCCCGGGGAATGGAGGTCGATGACTTCGCTCCGAATCTCTCCTTCTTCTTCTCCAACGGAATCGACGCCGAGTACGCCGTTGTCGGCCGTGTTGCCAGACGAATCTGGGCGAAGGCCATGAAGCACCGCTACGGCGCCAACGAGCGGTCTCAGAAGCTGAAGTACCACATCCAGACCTCGGGCCGCTCGCTCCACGCCCAGGAGATCAGCTTCAACGACATCCGGACGACGCTCCAGGCCCTGTATGCCCTGTATGACAATGCCAACAGTCTTCACACCAACGCCTACGACGAGGCGATCACCACTCCGACCGAGGAGTCGGTGCGCCGGGCGCTGGCGATCCAGCTGATCATCAACTCCGAGCTCGGGCTCAACAAGAACGAGAACCCGCTTCAGGGCAGCTTCATCATCGAGCAACTGACCGACCTGGTCGAAGAGGCCGTGCTCATGGAGTTCGAGCGGATAAACAGCCGGGGCGGAGTGCTTGGTGCGATGGAGCGCCAGTACCAGCGGACCAAGATCCAGGAGGAGTCGCTCTACTACGAGCAGAAGAAGGAGTCGGGGGAGTACCCGATTGTCGGAGTCAACACCTTCCTGTCGAAGGAGGGCTCACCCTTCGAGATGCCGCAGGAGCTGATTCGATCGACCGACGCGGACAAGGACCGCCAGATAGCCAACCTCAGGGCCTTCCAGGAACGAAACGCGGATAGGGCAGACGACGCTCTGTCAGCGCTGCAGAAGGCTGCGGTAGATGGTGACAACGTCTTCGAGGCCCTGATGGAAACGGCCAAAGTGGCGTCTCTCGGTCAAATGAGTCGAGCCCTGTATGAGGTGGGTGGCCAATACCGCCGGAACATGTGATCGCCGAGCTACGCGTGGCGCGTCGAGGCGCCGGGGTTCACGAGCAGTTGGGCGCCATGTGCGACTCCGAACGCCCGGTTCGGTGCGGAGGGGCCGTCGAGGATTGGGCGGTCGTGCCGGACGGTCTCGTGACTATGGAAGAGCTGCTGGGCTGGTCCGTCAGCAGTCACGCCGGGGCCGGGACTCAGGGACCCAAGTAGTAATACGTCCGGTCACAGTTACCCTCTCTCGCTCACATGACCCGAAACATCCCGGACAAGCCGAGTCTCGACGGCCTGGAGGCCAAGTGGGACGCGCACTGGGAGGCCGAAGGCACCTATCGCTTCGACCGCACCAGGACGCGCGATGAGATCTTCGCCATCGACACGCCGCCCCCCACCGTGTCGGGGTCTCTTCACATGGGATCGGTCTTCGGGTACGTCCAAACAGACGCACATGCCAGATATCGTCGCATGTCGGGCAAAGAGGTCTTCTACCCGATGGGATGGGACGACAACGGCCTCCCCACCGAGCGGCGGGTTCAGAACTACTACGGGGTCCGATGTGATCCCAGCATCCCCTACGACCCTGACTTCACCGCACCCGAGGATGCCCACGACCCCCCAATCCACATCAGCCGGCGAAACTTCACCGATCTGTGCCACGTCCTGACCGAGGAGGACGAGAAGGTCTTCGAGGACCTATGGCGAACTATGGGGCTGTCGGTCGACTGGAAGATGACCTACGCCACGATCGACCACCACAGTCGCCGGACTTCTCAGAAGGCCTTCATCCGCAACCTGGCGCGCGGCGAGGCGTACTCCGCGGACGCGCCGGTGCTCTGGGACGTCGACTTCCAGACCGCCGTGGCCCAGGCCGAGCTGGAGGATCGGGAAAAGGGCGGGGCCTATCACAAGGTTGGGTTCCAGAGGGCCGATGGCGAGAGGGTCTACGTCGACACCACGCGGCCCGAGTTGATCTGTTCCTGTGTCGCCCTGGTTGCCCATCCGGACGATGAGCGCTATCAGCACCTGTTCGGCCGGACCGTCACCTCCCCGCTGTTCGGCGTCGAGCTGCCCGTCGTCTCCCACGATCTCGCTGATCCCGAGAAGGGAACCGGTGTCGCCATGATCTGCACTTTCGGCGACACGACCGACGTCACTTGGTGGCGCGAGCTCGATCTGCCCACTCGCGCCGTCATCCAGCGCAATGGCCGCTTTCAGGAGGAGACCCCCGACTGGCTTCCCGATGAGGGCGCCGAGGTCTACTCGGAGCTGGCCGGCCTCTTCCCCAACCAGGCTCGGCGCAAGGTCGCCGAGCTGCTGGCCGCTTCCGGGGACATGGACGGCGAACCGCGGCCGATCATGCATCCGGTCAAGTTCTACGAAAACGGCGAGCGGCCGTTGGAGATAGTCACCAGCCGCCAGTGGTTCATTCGCAATGGAGGCCGCGAGGACCAATTGAGGGACGAGCTCCTCAAGCGCGGCGAGGACCTCAATTGGGTCCCGGGGCACATGGGGATTCGCTACAAGCACTGGGTGGACGGTCTAACAGGCGACTGGCTGATCTCACGGCAGCGGTTCTTCGGGGTTCCGATTCCCCTCTGGTATCGGCTCGACTCTTCGGGTGAGCCTGACTACGAGGACCCGATCGTCCCGGACGAGGCGGACCTGCCCATCGACCCCTCCTCACATGTCCCGGCCGGCTACGAGGAGAGCCAGCGCGGGAAGCCCGGAGGGTTTGTCGGCGATCCGGACATCATGGACACCTGGGCCACCTCGTCGCTGACTCCACAGATCGCTGGTCATTGGGACGACGACCCGGACCTGTGGGAGCGAGTCTTCCCGATGGACATCCGCCCGCAAGGACCGGAGATCATTCGGACCTGGCTGTTCGCCACCACCGTAAGGTCGCACTTCGAACACCACGCTCTGGCCTGGCACACGGCCACGATCAACGGGTGGATCCTCGATCCGGACCGCAAGAAGATGTCCAAGTCGAAGGGGAACGTCCTGACCCCAATGCCGCTGATCGAGGAGTACGGGGCAGAGGCGGTGAGGTACTGGGCCTGCAAGGGCCGGCCCGGAACCGACACGGCAGTCGACTTCGGGGTGATGAAGATCGGGCGTCGGCTCGCCATCAAGATCCTCAATGCAGCCAGGTTTGCCCTCGGGTTCGCCGACTCCGACGTTGACCCGTCGGCTATCACCGAGCCGATCGACCGCTCCATGCTGGCCAGCTTGACCTCGGCAGTGGGGGAAGCGACCAGGGCGTTCGATGACTACGACTACACCCGTGCCCTGGAGGCTGCCGAGAGCTCGTTTTGGGGTTGGACCGACGACTATGTCGAGTTGGTTAAGGCTCGTGCCTACGGCGAGGGTCCTGAAGCTGCCTCGGCTCATGCCGCGCTCCAGCTTGCTTTGGGCGCCTACCTGCGGCTCTTCGCCCCGTTCCTGCCCTACACCACCGAAGAGGTGTGGAGTTGGTGGAAGCAGGGATCGGTCCATCGGATGCCGTGGCCCTCGACCGATGAGTTGGCGTCGCATGCGGGAGATGCGGGTGTGCTCGAGCGGACGAGCGAAGTCCTATCCGCGGTGCGGCGCACCAAGTCGGACGCCAAGGTGTCCATGCGCGCCGAGGTTGATTCGATGTCGGTGACGGTCGATGCCGGGGACATCATGCTGATCGAGGCAGCCGAGGCAGACCTCATGGCGGCGTCGAGAGCGGCATCGATCGACTACTCCGAAGGTGAGTTCGAAGTAGTCGCCGTCCTCGCCGATCAGTAGCGGTCCCTTCCGAGCACGCGATCGATGTCTTCGAGGGCCTCTCGAATGCGCTGTTCCGCGCCGTGGGCCCCGGGTTTGAACAGAGCCGTCTCGTCGACCCCGTCGGGGAAGTACTGCTGTCTGATGATCCCGGCCGGGTCGCTGTGGGGGTATTCGTAGTCGACCCCGTGACCCAGTTCCTCGGCTCCGCCATAGCCGGTGGAGCGCAGGTGGGGCGGCACGGCTGGCGCATGGCCTTTCTGGACCAGTTGGCGAGCGGCTGAGATGGCGCGGCCGACCGAGTTGGATTTGGGGGCAGTAGCGAGGAAGATCGTCGCATGGGCGAGGTGATAGGTCGCCTCGGGTAGCCCGACGTAGGCCAGCGCGTCGGCCGCGGCCACCGCGATCTGGATACCCCGAGAGTCGGCAAGCCCGATGTCCTCTGAGGCGAGAATGATCAACCGCCGGGCTATGAACTCCGGATCCTCGCCACCTTCGAGCATCAGGAGGAGCCAGTAGAGGGCTGCGTCGGGGTCGGAGCCTCTCACCGACTTGATGAACGCCGAGATGACGTCGTAGTGGCTGTCACCGGTCTTGTCGTAGCGAACCAAGCGGCGCTGGAGGGCTTCCGAGATATGGCCCTCCCCGATCTCGGAGACACCGTCCTGGGAGGCGAGGATCGAGGCAACCTCGAGGGCATTGAGAGCTTGGCGGGCATCGCCACCTGTCCGATTCGCCAACTCGTCTGCCATGGAGTCGGACACGGTCAAGCTCATGTCACCGAGTCCGCGCTCGGAGTCGCCCAGGGCCCGGGACAACAGGGCGCGAATGTCACCGGGGGCGAGCTTTTCCAGTCGAAACAGCGTCATCCGGCTCATCAGTGGCGTGTTGATCTCGAAGAATGGGTTCTCGGTGGTGGCACCTATGAGAACCAGGGTTCCATCTTCGACTCCCGGGAGAAGGGCGTCCTGTTGGTTCTTGGCGAACCGGTGGATCTCGTCCAGGAAGAGGACGGTCCTGCGCTCCTCCTCGGCCAACCTCTGCCTCGCCGAGGCGAGGACAGCGCGAATGTCCCTGACGCCCGCCGATGTGGCGGAGAGAGTTTCGAAATGGGCATCGGCACTGGAGGCGACCAGTCGGGCGAGGGTCGTCTTCCCCGTTCCCGGTGGTCCCCAGAGGAGCATCGATATCGGCCGGCCCGACTCGACGAGTCTTCTGAACGCTGCGTCGTCGGCTAGCAGTTGCGGCTGTCCGGCGACTTCGTTGAGAGAGCGGGGGCGCATACGCGTCGCCAGGGGCGCGGACGCGTGAGCGAGCTCGTCTGCCCTCGACTCGAACAGGTCGGTCATACGCCGACGGTAACCGGTCCGCCGTGGGGCGGCCCCAGGCGACCCGAGGTCACTCCGAGGAGAGCAGCTCGTACAGCGTGGTTGGTTCGGAGAAGCCCTTGAGAATCTGAGGCTTCCCTTCGTCGAAGCTGAATCCCTTGTCGACGCCGAGGTCTCGCACGAGATCTGAAACCTTCACTCTTCCGGAGTCGGCAGAGGCGCATATCCGGCTCGCCATGGTCACAGCCGCCCCGAAGATGTCGTCATACTGATCCACAGGCTCACCGGCGGCCATGCCCAGACGGATGTCGAGTTCATCGTGTCCAGCGAAGCTTGCGCGGACGTCGAGTGCCCAGCCGAGAGCCTTGCCGACGTCCTCGAACGACACCATGAAGCCATCTCCGGTGTGCTTCACCTCACGGCCTTCCCAGGAGGCCAGAGCCTTCCTGATGATGAGGTCGTGCTCGGTTAGCAACACCATGAAGGCTGCCTGTCCCTTCTCGTCGAGCAGAGCGGTCGAGCCCACGATGTCGGTAAAGCCGATGGTCCGCAGCGGGCTGGTGATCTCACCGGCACTCTGGGGCTCGTGGACACGGCCGAGGAAGCCCACGACGTCTTGCTCTTTGACCTCGATGATCTGGGACGGGACGAGTCCGTGTGACGCCGCGTGAACATCGGTCATTGCTTTTTCGCTGGGTGCCCTGGCAAAGCAGAAGACGGCGCCGTCTCTCGAGTCGAACCAGTACGAGAAGAACTCGACGTCGAACTCGGCAGCCTTTTCCAGGTCGCTCACGTGGGCGGCGGCCACGTCTTTGGATGTCGCTCCAGGGACGTCGTGTCGATCCATGTAGAGGGGCATGCGGCCCCGGAGGTTAAGCGGACAAGCATCGTCTCATGAACATCATCGCCAAGGTGACCGCTTGGGTACCGTTTGACGGTGGAGCTCGCATTGGTCGGGTCGGTCTTGCTGTGGGGCGCGATTGGGTTCGCCGCCCTGGCTGCGATCCCGAGGTTCCCCAAGGCGTTCGGTGTCGCTGCGGCTCTGGCCGCCGCGGCCACGGTCGTCCTCGCGTTTGGCCTTGTCTCGAACGACTTCTCCCTGGCATATGTGGCCAAGGTCTCCAGCCGAGCGACACCCTGGCCCTACCGCCTGGCGGCACTTTGGGGCGGTATGGAAGGCTCGATGCTCTTCTATGCGGCGATCACCACCGCAGTGGCGTGGTTTGGCCTCAGGGGAAGGCCGGCGAGTGCCGTGGGTGCTGCTGTTTCGCTCTTGACTCTGTCGTTCACGGCTCTTCTGGTCAACCCCTTCGACCGCCTCGACATCCCCGCCGTGGATGGCGAGGGCCTGCTGGCACTGCTGCAGCACCCGGCGATGATCTATCACCCGCCGATCCTGTACCTGGGCCTGACGACCTCGGTAGTGCCCTTTGCCGCCTCGGTGTCGGGTGTGATCCGAGGTGACCTGGGCGCGCCATGGCTCAGGACCACGAGGCGCTGGCTGCTCATATCGTGGAGCTTCCTCACGGTCGGAATGGTCGCCGGGGCCAACTGGGCCTATGTGGAGCTCGGATGGGGAGGATTCTGGGCGTGGGATCCTGTCGAGAACACGGCACTCATGCCTTGGTTGGCCGCCACCGTCTTCCTCCATGCCTCTCGAGTCCATGAGCGAGACAGCAGGTTGCTCCGTTGGTCCGTGATGTTCGCCGCCTTGCCCTTCTCGCTGACGGTCTTGGGCGTCTATCTCACGCGGTCAGGCTCAACAGGGTCGATCCATGCGTTTGCAGAGGATCCGGTGATCGGCCGAATACTGCTGGTGGCTGCGGTGGCAGCAGTCATCGCGGCCTTCGTCCTGGCCTGGCGCTCCCCCAAGGGTGAGCCCTGGGAACACTTCGGGTTGGGTAGGGACAGCTGGCTCGGACTCAGCGCGGCGCTGATCGCCGCCACACTGATCTTCGTCACGGTTGGCTCGGCCTATCCGGCCTATGTCCAGGTCTTCTCCGGTGCAGAAGTCACAGTTGGGCCCGGGTTCTTCGTGAGCGCGACCTATCCGATAGCCCTGGCTGTCGCACTGCTGGCCGGATTGGCGTTCTCCACGAAGTGGGCGACCCATTCGGTGAGCCAGAGGGACTTGGCTCTTCTCGCTCTGACGGTCCTGTCGATCGCAGGCGGTGCCCTTGCCCTTGGCCCTCCGAGGGTGGTGCCGATCCTCCTGCTTGCGTTGGCAGGCGGCTCAGGAGTCCTTCTGGTCCGGTCGATGGCCTCTAGGAAGCCGAAGGGCCGGGTGCTGGCAGGTCATCTCGCCCACCTGGGCCTGGCGATGGTTCTCATCGGCGCCGGCGGGAGCTCCCTCGGAGATGAGTTCTCGGGTGTGATGACGCCGGGGGAGCGCATAGAGGTTGCCGGTGAGAGTGCGACCCTTGTCGAGATCACCACCGGCTCAGCCGATCGCTTCATCTTCGTTCGTGCCGAGTTCGAAGTCGCTTCCGCCATCGCGCAGCCGGAGATAAGGGCCTATGAGGATCAGTCGCTTCCCGTTGCCGAACCGGCGTTGGTGACCAACCCCTTCAGGGATGTCGTCGTCGCGATCTCGTCGGTAGCACCTGACGCCTCGGCTGTGAACGTCAGCGTGTTTGTGCGGCCTATGGTCTGGTGGGTGTGGGCCGGGGCCTCGGTGATCGCTCTGGCCGGGCTGGTTGCTCTCTTCTCGACAGGCGTAGGCGCCGCAAAGCGACGTCGGCTGGCCACAGGAGAGCTGCAATCAGAAGGAACAGCCACCGGTACTCCCTCTCTGCAATCCCAGATGACAGACCTTGGGGATCAAACGCCTGAGCGGCGGTGATCTCGCCACGTCCGCCGGTGGAAGTCGAGATGCTCGCCATCAGATCCGGGTCGGAGTCTCCGGGCAGGAACTCGGCGGCGAAAGACCGGGAGGCGACTGCCGAAAGAACCAATCCTTCACCTTCGCCCGTGTCGACCTCGACCCCGACCGCATATGTGCCGCCCTGCTTCGCGGCGACCAGAACGTCGAACTCGAAGTCCGATGCCCTCTCGAGGCGAAACTCCTCCGAAGTTCCGTCGGGGTAGGAGACCCTTGCCATGGCCCGGGTGCCTGCCGGCCAGGCCGTGGCGCCTTCGAGGCGGATGGCCATCAGCTCGTCGTTGATGCGGGCGCTCAGCTGCTCACCCTCGGACCCCTGCAGCGGGAAGGTCTCGCGCACCAGCGCAGACCAGAAGGAAGCAAAGCCGTCCCATGCCGCCCAGTCGGCAGCCCATCTCTCCCCTCCGTCGCTGGTCCAGACGGATACCCGGCCCAGGCCCACCCGCCAGGAGGCGAGAAGCGGATCCGCCAGCTCGCCCACTCGCAATTGCACGTTGGCCGTCGGCTTGGCCGAGGTCCCGAGATAGCCGAGCAAAGCGGGTGACGACGCCAGCCCGCGCACTGCCTCGGAAGTTGAGGTAACGATCGGGAAGAAGGCGCCTTCGTTGATGAACGAGCGGGAAGCGATGCGAGCCTCTCTGACGAAGATCTGCGGGATCTCGTTCAGGTCCCGGCCCGGGTAGAACCGACCCCGGCCGACCTCGGCCACCCGTTCCAGGTCGGGTGTCGACCCTTCCCCGGTGCCCACGACCGAGACTGTTATCCCCTCCTCGGCCAGCTCGCGCACAGCAACGACGAGCAAGTCCGAGAGGTCACCTCCGAACTGACCCTCCTGGGGCAGTTCTGAGGTGAATCCATCGGTGAAGAGGATTATGTGTTTCAGCGGCTTGTCGGAAGAGCGCAACGCCTCGGCTGCGACTTCGAGCGCAGGGACGATCTTCGTCTCGCCGGCCGGGCGGAGTGAAGCGATGCCCTCGTCGATGACGTCCCTGCTGGGGAATGCCTGGAGGGGAATCACCCAGCGGCTGTTGCCTGAGAAGGCAAGAACACCAACTTCGTCGTTCGCACCCAGAGCCTCTATGGCTCTGACCGCGGCGGCCTTGGAGATGTCGGTCTTGTTCACACCACCCTCCTCGGTGGTTCGTCCGTCATCCGAGCAGTGACATGCACCCATCGACTCACTGGTGTCGATCAACAGGACTTCTGCTACCTCGGCCTCACGTTCGGCCTCGGGGGGCTCGCTGTTCACGGGGAGCAGTGTTTCGAGCTTGGTGTCGGAGTACGCACCCTGGCCGAAGGACTGCCCTCCACCGACGACAACGAGGCCACGCCCGAGATCTCGCACGTATGTCTCCAGCGTTGCGGTCCGCTCATCGCCGATGTTCCTAGCCGGGATGTCGACCAGGATCACTGCTTGATGGACCGAGAGCTCCTGTATCCCGCCCAGTTCTTCGATTTCGATCATCTCGACCGCCAGCCCCGTCGACTCGAGTGCGTCGGCGAGAACCCGAGCCCCTGGTATCGAACCATGGGCGATCAATACGCTCGCCGGTCCCTTGATCTCGAAGGCGCTGACCGTCGCGTCGTTCTCGGGGACGGCATCACCCGCCATGGCAACCGAAGCCGTCAACCGTTCGAGGCCTGGCTCGCCGGCCATCAACGGGAAGCCGACCTGGTTGGTTCCGGGCTCGAGTTGGACTGTTCTCTCGCCGCGAGTTCCAGTCTCGTCCGAGATCCGAACCGTCGCCGTCCCAGAGATCGTCGACAGGACCTCGACCGTGGCGTCGAAAGCCTCGCCTTCGTTGATCGTGTTGGGGACGTCGATCCCGGCGACGGCTGCATCAGCGCTGGCGTTTGGTGCAACGGTGTGGACGTCGACGACGATCTCGAGCGTCTTGAGCCGGTCGATCTGGGCCTGGAGGTCGCCCTTGTTGGCTCTGCCATCCGACACGAGGACGATTCGTTGGCGGGTCTCGCCGGTGAGTACCGACTCCCCGAGCCGCAGGCCTCGGGCGATGTCGGATGCCTCTCGGTCGACACCACGAGCCCTTTGGTAGGGGTCGGTTCCGACCGGGGTGCCCACCCTGGCATCTCGTCCGAACTCGACGACCGCCCATCTGGCGTCTCTGGCATCGGTGAGCGCAGACTCCACCCATGCCCGGGCGCCGGCCACCCCCTCGCCTACCGAGGCGGAGGTGTCTACGACGAAGACCGTCGTCACATCGTCGGAAGCCGTAGCGAACACCGGGTTCACCAGGGCGAGAAGGAGGAGGGAAACGAGGGTGGCTCGTGCCGCGAGCCCGGCCCGCCACTGGCGCCTCGTAACGCCACGGGTCCGATAGCTTGCCCAGAGCTCCAGCGCGAGGACGACCAGCAAGGCCGCCACGAACCAGGGGAGGAGCGTGCGGGCGATGGTTGCCGTTCCGGGCAGGGCGTCGGGGTCTTCGACGGCGGGGCGGATCTCCCCCAGGCTTTCGACGGGAGCGAGGAACGACTCTCCAGTGTTGACGTTCACCGCTATCTCGAAAGGCTCTTCACCTGCCCGCGCGATTGTCCAGAAACCCGCCTGATCGGCGACCGGTGCGGAGTCTGCTACGGAGACAACGATGTTCTCGCCCCGTGGATTGGTGACGACGCCGCCCGTCGAGCCGATTGGGACGCGCTCGCCGACAGTTATTGCGGTCGCCACACCTTCGGTCGTCGACAGCCCGCCGACCATGCGGGCCCCGAGAATCGGATAGGAGACGTCGATGGGCAGGTTCGACTGTTCCAGGGTGAATGCGAAGTAGTAGAACGGCACGCCGGCATGGTCTCCGGCCAATATCAAGGGCGCTCCGGGGGCTCCCAAGAGGATTTGCCCGTCGGTCACAGCAAGCTCTTGTGCCTCGGCGATGGCGATGCGGGACACGTCGATGTCATCGAGTAGCGGGTCATCGGCGACCAGGGTCGGAACCGGCTCGCTGACGCGCCCGACGGGAAGGATGCCGGGAGCTCCCCCGGGAACGTCGATCGCGATGTAGGGAACCGACTGGTCGTCGGGAACCGCCACACCCACGAACACCTCGAAGTCAACCTCCTCGGTGGCGGCAACATCGGTGTCCACGTCGGGAATCGCGGCCATCAGTTCATCGACGAAGAATGTCTGTTCGCCGTGGATCCGTGCCTTGAGACTGCCAAGTACGGGTGCGCCCACGTAGCGCTGGTTGTCGTAGGCTAGGAGATCCTCTCCATCGAGGAACGCGCCCACACGTGTCCCGGCCGGAATCTCGTAGGTCTCCTCGAAGACGCCGCCGGCGGGGATGGTCACCTGGTCACTGAGAACAGTGACACCATCGACGTCGAGGCGCAGGGTCTGTGTGGCCCTTGGTCCTCCAGTCGACTCAATGGTCACACGGGCCTGGAGGCCTCCTGGGCCTGCGGTGACCGACAAGTCGGAAATCGATCGGTTGGTGTCGGATGTTCCGACCGGCACATACCGGGTGCCCAACGGAGCGAGACGCTGTTCGAGGTCGTCCAAGTCGCCGTCGGATATGAGAACGAATCCAGTCGGTCTGTGGGCGATGACCAACGACTCGGCAAGGGCGAAAGCCTCTTCGTAGTTGGCGCCCCCGCCGGTGGTGCGAATCGTTTCGGCCGCATTGTCGAACGCTCTCGAGTCTTCGCTTTGCTCGACCAAGATCGTGGGGTGGTCGCCGGCGACGATGAGGCTGGCGATACCCCCGGTAGGCAGCTCGGCCCTGAGGGACTTGGCCGTCTCGATGGCTTCGGCGCGCCGGTCCGGTTCGCCATCGATGGCCGCCATCGAAGCCGAGGCGTCGATGATGAACACGGTGTGGTCCGAAAGAGCTGCCGTCTCGAGTCGGGCCGGTCGAGCGAGTATGTACGCAAAGAGGACCACTGCGATCAACTGAAGGATCAGAAGGAGGCTCCAGCGCAGCTTCTGCCACGGCTCCGCTGCGGTGATGCTGTGTCTCAGCCCGTCCCAGTGGAGCAGCGAGGAGACCGGGGTTGGAGGCCTGCTCGGGGTGAGCATGTGGAGAGCGATGATCGGCGCGGCCAGGGCCACGGCGAGAAGCCCGGCCGGCAAGAGGAGGGTCATCTCAGCACGCCGGCTTCACGCCATGTCGTCAGCAAGACCTGCTCTATGTCATCGTCGGCGTCAACCGCGGTGTACAGGGCTCCGCTCCCCCTGGTTGCCCGCATGACCTCCTGCTGCCAGAGGGCGATCCGGGCCTTGTAGCTGTTGGCCACGTCCTCGGTGACACTGACGGTCAGCCGGTCACCCTGCTCGCGATCAACCAGTTCGACATCCCCCGTGTAGCCGGGGTCGAAGTCCTCCCGACACGTCAGGTGGACCACGATCACATCCGATCCGGCGGCACTCAGGTTCATGAGTGACCGCCAGTGGGGAGTCAGGAGGTCACTGAGAACGACCGTGATCCCGGGAAGCCCGGACTGGCTCAGGAGGTGGCGGGCGGCCTCGGCGAAAGGTGTTGGCCCTCTGGCGTCCAGGGTCTCGAGATGGGCGAGCATGGGAGGCACCCCTGCCCGCCCGGCGAATCGAGGTGCCCGGCCGGAGGCGGGGAACGTGTGGATCGAGACGGCGTCGTGGGCTGTGAGAGCAGCGAAGCCGAGGGCAGCCCCCATCCGCTTGGCCTGCTCCAACTTGCCTCCGACCGCCATCGAGGCCGATGTGTCGATCAGCAGCCGCACCGTGACCTCGTCGTCAGCCTCGAAGAGCTTGATCAGTATCTGGTCGAGACGCGCCAGGACGTGATAGTCGATTCGCCTGAAATCGTCCCCTGGGTGGTATTCGCGAAAGTCGGCGAAGTCAATCGTGCTTCCGTATCGCTTCGAGTCGTGATCTCCGCCGAACCTCCCAACGAGACGACGACGGCTGTTGACCTGAAGGCTCTCCAGCCGGGCCATGAGGGCCGGGCTGAGCAAAGTCAAGGCGCTCCCCGGATGTCTACCTTTGGCTCCGGTGTCGCGTGCAGCAGTTCGTCGAGAATCACGTCTGCTCTGACACCTTCTGCTGTTGCCTCGTACCCGAGCACCAGGCGGTGGCGTAGAGCGGCCGGGGCAGCCCAGCGGATGTCTTGCGCTGTGACGTGTGGCCTGCCGTCGATGACCGCCGCAGCTTTGGAGGCTAGGACCATTGCCTGCCCACCCCTCGGGGAGGCGCCCCACCGCACGTAGCGCTTCACCGTTTGGGTTGCGTTGTTGCCCTCGGGGTGAGTCGCCTCGACGATCTCCGAGACGTAGCGCAGAAGGTGGCTGGCGATGGGCACCTTCGGTGTGAGCTCGATCATCGAGGAGATTGTCTCGATGTCAGCCGCAAGCGGTACTTCGGGAAAGACACCCGTGGTCGTTCGTCTCAGGATCTCCTGGAGAACGTCTGACGAAGGGGGTTCGACTGTCACCTTGAGCATGAAGCGGTCGAGCTGCGCTTCGGGCAGCGGATAGGTGCCTTCCTGCTCGATCGGGTTCTGGGTGGCCAGGACGAGAAAGGGCCGAGGTAGGGCTCGGGTCTCTCCGGCCACTGTCACGTGGCGTTCCTGCATGGCCTCCAAGAGCGCGGCCTGTGTCTTGGGTGTTGCCCGGTTTATCTCGTCGGCGAGCAGGAAGTTGGTGAAAACCGGACCGGCCCGGTAGCGGAACTGCCTTCGACCCTGGTCGTCTTCTTCGAGGACCTGGGTTCCGACGATGTCGGCTGGCATCAAGTCTGGAGTGAACTGGACCCGGGCGAAGTCCACGCCGATGGCTGACGAGAAAGCCTTCACGAGCTCGGTCTTGCCCAGCCCTGGAACACCCTCCAGCAAGACATGGCCTTCTGCGAGAAGCCCGACGAGCGTCTGCCTGATCAGCTCGGGCTGACCGGCGATTCGCCGGCCGACAGCATTCTCGATGGCCTTGGCAGTCGATGCGTAATGGTCGAGATTCTGTTGAGTCGGCTGAGTCACATGGGCTCCTTCTCGCTCGTTGGTCTATTGAGCCGCTTCGGCCAGCTGTGCGAAGTATGACTGAACTATGGCTCTCATAGAAGGTGGCAGCCGGAGAGTCGACAAGGCGTCGGCCGCCGCGTTGAGATACTCGGGCAGTACGGTCGCGTAGGGAACGACTGCATCGCCATCACGGGTTTCGATTTGAGCAGTGCCGGTTATGTCCCCGGTCGCCGACCCGCCGCTGATCTGAACCCTGAGAAGATCGGAGATCTCCCCGAGGTCGGTCGGGTCGAACACCGTGCTCAACTCGACTCCGGTTCCGTGGTCGGCGCCATCTCCGGCTCCAATGCTTCCCTGCCCACCCTGGCCCTCGGCGTCGCCGTCACCCGGCGCCACCCCTGAGATCTGCCCGGATGGGGAGCCCTCCCCGCTGCCTCCCTGACCGCTTTGGCCCCCTTGACCCTGCTGGGCTGCCCCGGCACCCGCACCTTGTCCGCCGGCCTGGCCACCCTCGGCACCGGATCCGGCTAGTCGGGCTCGGATCGAGTCGAGGGCCTGCCGCGTTTGATTGAGGGCCTCCTGACCTCGGGCGTCGCTGACTCCCGAACTCTGACTGGCGGCTGCCTGGTTGAGCGCATCCTGTGCCCCGGCGACATCCCCGCTGGCGAGGCTTGCCGCTGCTTCTGCAAGTTGGCTGGAGAGCGCAGGGTTGCCGGCCGCTTGTGACTGGGCAAGATCCACCAGCCGGTCTTCGACGGCGCGCAGCTCCTGTTCGGAGAGGCCTTCGAGGCTCTCTGCAAGCTCCTGGAACTGCGATGCGGCGTCCAGCGACGAGCTGTCGCCGAGGGGTCTGAGGGCCAAATCCCTGGCGAGTCCCTGCACCGCCGCCTTCTGCGCCAGGAAGTCGGGGTCGGTCATCGCGCCAAGACGTGTGCTGGTTTCTTCGATTGAACGGAGCGCCTGCTCAAGGCTCTCGGCGAGACGAAGCTCTTCGGCGAGACGCTCCAACTCGGCGATGATCTCCTCGGCATTCTCGATGTCTTCGGAAGCGGCTGCTGCCGCGATTCTCTCGATCTCGGCCGCCTCGGCCTCCAGTGCTGCCGCGACGTCGGTCGAGAGCGCCGGAGAGCTTCCAAGAGGGGGGAGTAGTCCGATCACCAGAGCCAGCGCGGCGGCAAGGCCGGCCGTTCGCAGCCGATCCTTACGGGCTTTGACCGGGATCGCCTCAGCGGGACGCGAGGACGCAACGAGAGTGTCGGCTCTCTTCTGGATCCTTTGGTGCACGTCATCGGTGGGGTCGTTGAACTCGAGGGCGGTCGTGAACGCATCCCTGGCGCCTAGTCCTCGTTCTGCGGCCCGAGATGCCTCCCAATCCGAGATCTTCAGACCGGCAGCTGCTATGAGGAGAACAGCGAGCGAGCCGAGCCCGACTGCCAATGACCAAGCGACGGCCCCATTCCAACCGGTCACCCACCCGGCGAGGAGGAGCCCGACTGCGGCTAGCGCCACCGCAGGCGCAACCTGCTGAGCGGTAGCCACGAGCCATGCCAGGCGGATCCGGTGGCGGACCCGCCTGAAGAAGGTGCGTCTTGGTTCGTTCAATTGCCCATCCTGTGCTTGTAGACGCTCTGGCGGTTGCCGGCGGTTCCCCGACTTGGCCAGGCAGCCGGCCCCCTGGATCGACCAGGTGAGTTAAGCATCGATCCCAGGTTTGCCGACCAGGCTCGGAGATCCGACTCAGCCATCGCACATCGTCTTGATCGTGCCAGCAGGTACCTTCTTGCCGTGCCCTGGTCTTCTTTCTTCGAGCGTCCCTTCACGCGCCGAATCCTGGTTGTCGCCGGTCTGAGCGCGGCGGCCTTTGCCGCGCCGATTCTCGATCTGTTCGGCAGGAACCCGGAGGTGTTCGTGGCCAACCGCGCCAGCGCGGTCCAGATCGTCGCCTTTGCCGTTGTGGTCTGCCTCTCACTGCCGCTCGCGGCTGCGGGGCTGATGGCACTCGCCGGAGCGGTCGGTGAGCGATCGTCCAAATGGGTGTACATCACGATCGTCACGGCTCTCGGGTTCATGGTCGGCCTTGTCGTCAGCAGGCAGGCGTTTCCGAACAGCACTCTCGGCTCGATCGGGGTAGCCCTTCTGGTGACGGCTCTCGTCCTGGCGCTTCACATGTGGATGCGAGGTCTGCTGGTCCTCTTCTCACTCGCCTTGCCGATCGTGCTGGCGTTGTTCTTGACCACCTCGGGGGCCGCCAGGCTCGTGTGGATTGACGACACCGGCAGTGGGACCGCCGAAAGCCACGTCGGGTCTCCAGCTCCGATTGTTCTGATCCAGCTTGACGAGTTCCCTACCGCATCGCTGATGACGCCTGAGGGTGGGATCAACGAAGCCCTGTTTCCCAACTTCTCCAGGCTGGCCGAAGAGGGCACCTGGTACCGCAATGCCTTGTCGAATTCGATTGCCACCACTCAGAGCGTTCCGGCGATCCTCACCGGGAGGGTGGGACAGCAGGGTCTGAGCCCCTCATCGATCGACCACCCGGAGAACCTGTTCACCCTCCTCGATGGTGTCTACGAGATGCACGTGATCGAGTGGGTGGCCGAGATGTGTCCCGAGCCGGTCTGCCCTGAGTTTGCCGGACGGGCTCCGGCAAGGTTGAGCGCACTGCTCCAAGATGCCGCCGTTGTATACGGTCATCTCTCCCTTCCGCCTTCAGTCCGGGAGGCGCTCCCATCGATCGACAACGCCTGGAAGGGGTTTCTCGGCCAGAGGGCAGCCCTGAAGGGACCGGGGGTTGCAGTTGACGGCCTTGCCGTGCCCCCGGATCAAGTGCGAGCGGAGTGGATCAATTGGATGCAGCGCATCGCCAACGGCATCGGCAGCGATGACTCACCGACTCTCCACTACGCCCATCTCAAGTCGCCCCACGTTCCCTGGGAGACCAATCCCTCGGGCAGCCACTACGTGCGCCCCGAGCAGTACACCGAGGTGGAAGGAGTCGGCGGGGACGGCAAGTGGGGCCTGTCCCCCGAGCCTGCGATGCTCGGGTATCAGCGTCATCTCCATCAGGTGGGTCTCCTAGACGCAGTGTTCGGCATTCTCTTCGACCGATTGGACGAGACCGGGACCTGGGATGAGTCGATGATCGTCGTGGTGGCTGATCACGGCGCGTCTTTCCTGCCCGGGGAGCATCGCCGCTGGCCATACGAGAACAACCGGGATGACCTCTATCGCGTGCCGATGTTCATAAAGTTCCCCGGTCAGGCCGAGGGAGCGGTCGTCGACGAGCCCACATTCGGGATCGACGTCCTTCCGACGATCGTAGATGCGCTGGACATCGCAACCGAGTGGGAGTTCGACGGGGTATCGCTCCTGGAGATCGAGGGTGTCGACCGGGAGCACGAGCCTCTCCGCTGGTGCTGCAACGGTTCGGGGGCCAGCACGTCATTGGACGTGCTCTTCGATCAGGTGGCCCGCAACCGCACCTGGATCCCGGACCAGAGCAGTTGGCTGGGTGTCGCCGGTGTTGGTGACGGAGCAGGCCTCATCGGTGATGGGATCTCGACCCTCGACATCGAGATCGACCCTTCATTCCGATGGTCGATGGACACCGCACTCGACTGGGTCGACAAGGGCAGCGGTGTCGTCCAGACGTTCGTCACAGGTCGGGTGGAGGTCCCCGCCGGTTCCACCTCGAATCGGATCCTGGTCGTGATCAATGGTCGCGTGGCCGGGGTCGGCTTTGTTGTGAGGGATTCGGCGAGTGGTGGCTCCATCCGAAGCTTGGTGGCCGAGGAACTGGTGCGCGATGGTCCGAATGACGTCGAGATCCTGGTTGCCGGGGCCAGCGGCAACTGGTTGCGAGGAGAGCGCCAGGAGATCGCCCTCGAGTTCGTCACCGCGGATGGGCGCGTTCTCGAGCTGAGCGCCGAGGGAAGCCGGCGACTTCAGGTGACCGAGATCACCTCGTCCGACTCTGGTTGGGTGGTGATCGGGTGGGCCGCGGACATCAACCGCAAGGAGGTCCCTGATCTCGTCCATGTGTTCGCCGGGGACACGCTCGTGGCTTCGGGTCCGCCCAATCGGGACAACCAGAACGTGGTGCAGTGGTTCGGGAGTGAGGACTTGCTGCGCTCTGGCTTCTCTTTCGACATCGATTCTGCCGAGATACCTGAAGGCGTCGATCATGTCACCGTTATCGCCGAGTTCGGCTCATATGCGATCGGTGACGTCGCTCCTATGGGCGGCTAGACCGGCGCAAGAGCCAGCAGCGTGCGCGTTCCGGAGCCCAGGGTTTCTTCGGCGGTGACCGAGAATCTCTCAGCTAGCAGACCCCGGAACTCGTCTTCGGTCCTCCCAGGGTGCAGTTCGGAGGCCCGCTTGTTCGCCGTGAGCTTGGCGACCATCTCGTCGGCAGGTGCCACAAACTCGAGTACGACCTCACAGTTGAAGCTTCGAAGCCAGTCGAGCACGGATGACGGCGGGATGCTCGCGGTGTAGATGAGGTGGTGGATCACGCCGTAGGCCACCACCAGCTCTGGTTTCGCTCTCACGCCGAGGGACCGACGCTCGATCCCCGCCCACCCCTGAGATGGACTCGGGTTGGTCAACTCCGATACGACCACCGAGATGCTCTTCCCTTCGCTGCGGCTGTACACGGACTCCAAGGTCCCCTCGTCGCCATCGACCGCAACGGTGTGGGCGCCGGCCTCGGCCGCAATCTCTGAGAAGTAGGCGTCATTGGCACCTAGGTCGAGGACTCTTCCGGGCTTGGCGCGCCCAAGGGCGACTCGCAGGAAGTTGGCCTTCGTGGCGCGGTCTCGCTCAACGTGATCGCAGGTCTGGTAGTCGGTCCATTGGGTACTTCCGGGATCCCATTCCAGCGAGGACACCAACTTCTTCAGCGCTCTGACGTTGTTGAGGATCATGTCGGCCGAGAATCCTGCGTGGCTCAGCTCTCTGCGGACGGCGACGCCGGAGTGGCGCCTGTCGGCCCGGGCTTGAAGGATCACTCGGAAGAAGCCGGCGGGTGAGATGCGCCTACGAAGCGGCAGGAGGGAGTTCATGTCGGCAGCGGTCGGCCCTTCCGGATCACCTCTGAGCCAGGGCTGGAACGGGACTCCCGCCCATGCCCGCATCATCAGGGGAAACAGGAATTGCCGGGTGAACTGGCCATATGCGATCCAGGGCTCACCCGCTCGGTAGGCCTCGAAGGACCCGATGTCGATGAAGATGGGGCGACCGCTGACGAACTGGATGTTCAAGGGGGTGGCGTCCTTGATGGTGAGCCCGTTGGCCAGGCAGCCCTCGAGTAGGTGGAGCTGGAGCAGAGCGGCATCTTTGAGCATTGTGAATGTCCACTCATGTGGGTAGCTGATGAAGGGGAGCCGGGGATGGGTGATGGCTCCGGCGGAACCTTCGGGAACCTCGGACAGCTCTCTGGACGCGATGATGGTGCCTTCAGCAACGGCAGCCTCATAGAAGTCGCTGCTCTTGAGGGCGTGCCAGCCCTCGAGTCCGCGCTCATCGAAGACGCGAACTACGCGGTCGCTCTCGACGATGACATGGGAGGCTGGGTCGCGAAAGGATCCCGGGTCGGCCGAGGCCATGGTGTCTTCTACTACGGGTTCACTCGTTGGCCGGGTCGGCCTCTGCGTCGCGCATGGCCGCCTTCCCGGTTATTCGGGCCTTCCAGGCTCTGAAAGCCACGGCAATGCCGGCAAGGCCCCCGAGCAGGGCTTGGAGCAGCAGGCTTCCTGAGCCGGCGTCGAGATAGGCCAGAATCATCGTCTCTCCCAGAGGTTCGGTCATTGCCTTAAGCCACATACTTGTCCATATCGGGACCGATGCCAACCTTCAGCGGATGTAGTGGATCACACCATCCCGCGTCTCGCGCCGGATTCTGCCTTCCCGGTCTAGATGGTCGAGATGGGCAATCGTCTCGAACAGGGCCAGTCGCGCCTGCATCGGGTCCAGGTTCGGCCGGAACGACTTGAGCATGACATCGAATGCGGTGGAGTCAGAGTCGCGTATCAGGTCGGACATGTCGAGAAGGCGCCGATCGTGGTGGAGGAGAATCTGATGGGCGCGTTCAGCTCCGTTGTCGACGAGAGTTCCATGGGCGGGGTAGGTGATGGCGATGCCCATGTCGACCAGTCGTTGGAGCGACTTCATGTAGTCGCCCAGGACATCTCCGAAATCGGGGTCGTACATGACGACGGGCGAGATGCGGGGAAGAACGTGGTCCCCTGAGAAGAAGATGCCTGTCGCGGAGTCCTGGAGACAGATGTGGGCAGGCTCGTGGCCCGGCGTGTGAAGAACCGCCAGCGAACGTCCACCTCCCAAGTCGATCGTGTGACCCTCGTCGACAGTGTGGTCTGGGGGGTCGATCGGAGGCATGTAGTCGGGACGGGTGTACGACGCGGTCGACTTGATCAAGGATTGGGGCACGCCGTGAGTCGAGGCGATCACCTTCGCCCGCTCGGAGTACCCGGGTGTGTCGTTGTACCGCTCCACCAGCTTGGAAGCTCTCTCGTGCATGACGAACCGGCATCCCCACTCGCGCACCAGACGGGCTGACATGCCGACATGATCCGGGTGGAGATGTGAGACCACCAGGGTATGAACTGCGGACTCCTCGAGTCCTAGAGAGTCGAAGCCGGCCGTCAGCTCCCTTCGCCCCACATCCCAGTCTGTCCCGCAGTCGATGAGAAGCAGTCCGCCGTTGGCTTCGACGGCGTAGGTGTTCACCCAGGGTGGACGATCGAAGGGGAGTGGCACCGGGATCAGATGGATCCCGTCGCCGAGGTAACGGGGAGGAGGGGTCATTTGTCGCACCGCGTCATCGATCGTAGGGCGTGGTGGTCATCGCTCCGCATGGGCTCGGCCCCAGATCGCCGAAGTCACCCTCAAGACCTACGACTCGCCCTGGGGGATTCGCGGTCCGCCATGCACGACCCATCCCACCTGTGGCTGCGCCGACGCGGGTCGCGCCTATCGGTTCGAGAGTGTTGCTCCCGTCGCCCACCGGAAGCTGGATCTGGGCTGAGGCAGCGGCACTTCAAGGCCGTCCTCGGCAGACGCGGACACGACCTCGCCGGCGTTGGTCGCTTCGGTGCTGTGATGGACCTTGCACGAGGCCCAGCCGCCGTCACCGGCCTGCTCGAAGCAGCCGGCCTCACCGTCGGAGCTGTTCGGCAGGACGGGGAGCAGGTTCTGGGTGTGCCGCCCGAGGCACACATGCCCAGGGGTGCGAACCCTGGCTAGCCGTGCTCGACCGGATCTTTGATCCCGAACGTGACGTCGAGGACCACAGAGAACCGGGTGGGCGCTCCCGAGGGGTCGACCTCGCCACCGACCTTGACCACCTTGAACTCCTGGATGTCGGAGATCGTTGCAGCTGCTCGGGCGAGGACGGTCCGCACCGCATCCTCGATGGAGCCTTCTGCCTTTCCTGAGAGCCGGATCGTTTTGGTAATCGAAGACATCTTCCTCCTAGGCCGAACCGTAGCCGGTGATGATCTCGGCCACGGCCGTGGCACCGTGCTGGTGGAGGACTGTGTAGTGGTTCAGGTGCTCGAGGTGGACGGATCTGATGTTTGGGTTGGCGATGGCGCAGTCCCGGGCCAACCCGAGAGGGATGAACCCGCCCGGATCGTTGAGCATGCCGTGGTCGACGGTGATGATCGTGGCCGGCACGCCGATCCGGGACCACGCGGTCTCGGTTTCCTCACTCAGGAAGGTGTCGCCACTGGCCTGGATCACCGCCTCGGTGTTGATTCGGGTTCTCCACTTCCCGCCGACCTGATGGATGTCGTAGAGCCTGATGTCGTCCATCTCGTCGCGCCAGTGGTCAACGAAGGAGGGGTGCGCCTTCCACCAATCGATGTAGGCGTCCTGGGAGTCGAACTCCATTGCCAGGCGCTGCACGGCCGGACCGACCGAGGCATCGAGGACCTGCTCCAGGGTCTGTGAGCGGTCGACCTCAAGGGGGAGGCCGCCGTCGATCATCACTGCGTGGGAGACCCGTCCCGGATGGCGGCTGGCGGCCAGCGCGCTGATCCAGCCGCCCATCGAGTGGCCCGCCACCACCGCCCTGTCGACCCCGAATTGGTCGAGGGCGGTGGCTATGTCGTCGGCGATGTGGGGTAGGTCATAGGGAGGAGGGGCCTGCCAGCTGAGGCCTCGACCCCGGACGTCCATCGCTATCACCCCGACTTCTTCGGGGAGAGCGTCGATGACCTCTGCGAAGGAGCGAGATGTGGAGGTGAGTCCGTGGATCATGACGGTGGTCGGCCCGCGATTCAGGGCAGGTCGATGCCACACGCTGAGGTGTCCCCCGTCTATCGGGACCGATACGTCTTGCATGTGACCCGAGAAGGTAGCGGCCCTATCAAGAGCCATTGGACCATCGAACACCTGTTCGATAATGTGGGCTTCGTGTCCGCCCGATACGCCGAACTCCACTGCCACACCAACTTCTCCTTTCTCGATGGTGCCTCACACCCCGAAGACCTGGTCGAGCGGGCCATTGAACTGGGGTATGAGGCCATGGCCGTCACCGACCACAACGGGTTCTATGGGACTTCCCGGTTGTGGCAGGCAGCAAAGGCGACGGGCTTGCCGGTCATATACGGAGTGGAGATCGGCCTGGAGGTGAATCCCGCCGGCCCTGCCGACCCGTTCTCCAAAGCCGAGGAGCGGGACCGACAGCGATATTCGCGGTTGAAGGGCGGTCAGGGTCGGCTGCGACGTGGCCGGAGCGTCCTTGCCCATGGCACCAAGCCAACCAACCTTCCCGAGTCCGACCATCTCGTGTTGCTGGCAGGCTCCCCGGCGGGATACCGCACCTTGTCTCATCTGGTCACCAAGGCACAGATGAGAGGGCAAAAGGACCACCCCATCTACACCTGGGATGACCTTGCTGTCGCCGCCACCAATGGGGACATCCATGCACTGACCGGGTGTCACTCCGGAGCGGTCCCCAAGGCTGCGGCATCAGGTGACCTGGGGGCGACGATGCGAGAGGCGTCCCGGGTGAAGGAGTTGTTCGGCCCCCGAACCCACATCGAGTTGTGGCATCACGGGATGCCCGAAGACGACGGTCGCAACGACCTGATGTGGGAGGTGGCCCAGAAGCTCCGGATTTCTGCGGTCGCCACCAACCAGGTGCATTACTACGACCGGAGTGACGCCTATCTGTCGGAGGTCCTTGCCGCCATCGGTGGGCGACGCACTCTGGCCGAGGCGGACGGGTTCAGGCCGGCCACCGACGAGCGCTACCTCAAACACCCCGATGAGATGAATTGGCGGTTCGCACCGTACCCGGGGGTGGTGAGCCGTACTGCGGAGTTGGGCCGTCGTCTCGCCTTCGATCTGGGGTTGGTTGCGCCTCGACTGCCCGACTTCCCGATGCCGGGTCACTTCCGGGACGAGATGGAGTATCTCCGTCATCTCGCCTTGGAGGGGGCACGTGAGGTCTATCCAGGCTCGGATGACGGGATTGATCCGGCGGCACGACGCCGCCTCGCCCACGAGTTGGGCATCATCGAGAGACTCGGATTCCCTGGTTACTTCTTGGTGGTCAAGGACCTGGTCGATTTCGCCAGGGAACAGGACATCTACTGCCAGATCAGAGGATCAGGTGCCGATTCGGCGGTGTGCCGCTGTATTGGACTGACACGGGTGGACCCGATCCGGCTCCACCTCCCCTTTGAGCGATTTCTCTCCGAGGAGAGGGGCAGACCACCTGACATCGACGTCGACTTCGAGGCCGATCGCCGCGAGGAAGTCATCCAGTACTGCTACCGGCGATACGGACGGGAGCGGGCGGCGATGGTGGCCAACGTCATCACCTACCGGGCCCGGTCGGTGCTCCAGGACGTGGCCAAGACGTTCGGCTTCACCCAGGCCCAGGTGGATGGGCTCTCCAAGTACGTCGACACCCGCGATCCGACCCAACTGCGGAATATGGACACCACACTTCCCGAGGGCATGACTGCCGAGATGATCTATGACATCTGTTGGCGTCTCGATGGATTCCCCCGTCACTTGGGCATCCACTCCGGTGGGATGGTCATCGCGGATCGGCCCCTGTGGCAGGTGGTGCCCCTCGAGTGGGGGCGGATGGAAGGCCGCACGGTCATCCAATGGGACAAGGACGATTCGGCTGCAGTCGGAATCGTGAAGTTCGATCTCTTGGGTTTGGGCATGCTCAACGCTCTCCATCTCGCCTCAGACATGATCGAAGACACCCACGGTGTCGAGATCGACCTTGCCCGAATCCCTCAAGAGCCGGCCATATATGAATCGATGACCAGGGCCGACACTGTCGGCCTTTTCCAGATCGAGTCACGAGCCCAGATGGCGACGCTGCCAAAGATGAAACCCAAGACCTTCTACGACCTGGCCGTGGAAGTTGCGCTGATACGACCCGGACCGATCCAAGGCCAGTCGGTCCACCCATACCTGCGCCGCCGCAACGGGGAGGAGCCCGTCCGTTACCCCCATCCTTCGACCGAGCAGATCCTGGAGAAGACCCTTGGCGTCCCGATCTTCCAAGAACAGCTCATGGAACTGGCCCGGGTCTGCGCGGGGTTCAATGGCTCCCAGGCAGACCGGCTCCGTCAGGCGATGACACATAAGCGGTCCGAGGAGGCGATGGGTCGCCTCAAGGACGAGGTATATGCCGGCATGGCTGCCAACGGGATCGTCAATGCGGCAGCTGACGAGATCTGGGAGAAGCTTCAGGGCTTCTCCAGTTTCGGGTTTCCCGAGAGTCACTCGGTGAGCTTCGCCTACATCGTCTACATGTCGGCCTGGCTCCGCTTGCACTACCCGGCCGAGTATCTGGCTGGGTTGCTGAACGCCCAGCCCATGGGCTTCTACAGTCCGAACACCCTGGCACAGGACGCTCAACGTCACGGTGTGGTTGTGCTCGGTCCGGATGTCAACGCCTCTTGGCATGACTGCACGGTCGAGCCGATCAATGCCGATCCCGACGATGTCGTCACATACCTAGGTCAAAGTTGGCGCCGGGGGAGAGGCCACATCGACGACCCGGTCCGTCCCGCGGTCGGAGTGCGGATGGGATTGCGATATGTGAGGAACCTGGGGGAGAGGGAGATCACTCGGATCGAGGCAGCTCGGATCCTGGGTGGTGAGTTCACTACACCGGAAGATCTTGCCTTCCGTACCGGGCTGGATGTCGACTCGTTGGAGGGGCTGGCGGCGGGCGGTGCTCTGGGGTCCTTGGGGCTGGGACGTCGTGAAGGGATGTGGGCGGCGGGGGCGTTGGCGGAGATCGGCCCTGGGCGACTGGCTCTTTCACCTGGCATTGATGCACCAGAGCTTCCGGGTATGACCGACGAGGAAGTGCATCGAGCCGACGTGTGGGCAACGTCGGTGTCGAACCGCCATCCGATGAGTTTCGTGAGGGACCGTCTGCATGGCTGCCTGACCGCTGCAGAGACGCTGGAGGTGCAACGGAACAAGACCAGGATCAAGGTGGCGGGTGTGATCACCCACCGTCAGCGGCCCTCAACCGCAAAGGGTGTCTACTTTCTCAACCTAGAGGACGAAACGGGTCTGCTGAACATCGTGGTGTTGCCCGACGTCTGGGCGAAGCATCGCCAGGTGGTCCGAAAGAGCCCCGCCATGGTGGTTCACGGCCGTCTCGAGTACTACGACGGGGTGACCAACGTCGTGGCTCGCGACTTCGAGCCGATCGGGATACAGACGGTGAGGTCACGCGACTTCCGCTAGGGCCCACGGTCGAAGGGGTCTTGTCAGTCGCGACAGGCGAAGACGTCCCAGCCGCCTCCGTCGTAGACGGCCCAAGCCGCAGCCGCCACCGATGCCTCGGGGTCTGTCGGGTCGGCGCCGGCGAAGCCGGCGGCCGCGGCCCTCTCCTCCCAATACTGTGGCAGGTGTTGAAATAGCCCAACGCCGCCGGTGCGCAGATTGATGGCGGCCGGATCGAACCGAGACTCACACCATGCGACCCTTACAGCCTGGTTCACGTCGCGAGCATCGAAGTAGACGCTGACCAGCGCTCGGACCTCGACCTCCGAGAGCCAGCCTGCGACGAGGTCGGCGCCGGAGGAGTCCCCTTTGCCATCGGTCGGGTCAGCGGTGGGAGTGGGCAGCGAAGCGAACTCAGCGGCCAGTATCGCGATCGAGTCGACGGCCGTCTCCGCGGTCGAGGCCGTGTCGATGGCGAGGTAGGCGAATGCGAGACCTGCATATGCCCCGCTCATGTGACCGATGGATGCCGAGGATGCCTCCGACTGAATCTCGTCTGCCGTGGGACCCGGGCTCCCGAACGCGGCGAAGCCGACCACCGCCAAGAGCGTGAAAGTGGCCCATCCGACAGTCGATGAGTAGCGCCTCGGTCGCATAAGAGTGAGCTCCGGGCGCGGGCCCACGCCCGCTCCCGGAGCCGAAAACCCTAACCAAGTGGCGAATTCTGTGTCGGGGCGACTGGCATCTAGCGTGCGGGCGTGATTGCGATCCTCACTGGCTTGGCTGCGGGCGGACTCCACGTCTTCTCCGGTGTCGATCACCTGGCTGCTCTCGCCCCTATCGCTGTGGAGGAGCCCAGGAATGCCCTCAGGACGGGGGCGTTCTGGGGCCTGGGACATGGCTTGGGAGTGGTCCTGGTCGGGGCAGTTGGCCTTTGGCTGCGATCCTTCTTGGAGATCGAGGCCTGGTCCGCCTGGGCTGAGTTCGGAGTGGGGATACTCCTCGTGGGTGTTGGCACTTGGGCTGTTCTGAGGGCTCGGCGAACCAGGCTCCATGCCCACGAGCATGAGCACGCCGAATCCACCCATGCCCACCTCCACTCACACAGGGCAGGCAGGCGCCGCCACACGCACGCGGCGATGGGGGTGGGGCTCTTTCATGGGGTTGCCGGCTCAGGCCACCTCTTCGGAGTGGTCCCCGCCTTGGCCCTTGCCACACCGGAGGCCCTTCTCTACCTGGCCGCGTATCTCGCCGCTGCGGTTGCCGCGATGTCACTGTTCGCGGCGATCTTGGGGGCGGTCGCCCTTCGAGGAGGCTCGTCGTCAATAGCCGGCCTGATGTACGGATCTGGACTGGTGGCGATGGTCGTCGGGCTCGTGTGGATGATCACAGCCTGGCCTCTCTGAGGCCTCAGGCCAGGACGGCTTCGCGAATCTGAACCCAGTGTTCACGGCCCGGGTCGAGCAAGTCGAAGTGCCCGGCCTCGGGAGTCAGCAGATCGAGGCCGTTGGCGCTGGCCAGGTCGAGCGAGTCGTCGACCGGGACGTGTCTGTCCCTGGTGCCGTGGACTAGGTAGGTGGGCACGTCTCTTGCGTCCAGAGATCGGGGCGCCCCCTGGTCGAGGAGGCTCTGCGCGCTGCCTGCGGCGAACCTCCCCGATCGTGCGTGTCGCTCCAGGTTGGTGATCGGGGCAAGGGCCACGATCCGATCGATCGTGGCCGAAGCGCGAGGAGCTGCCCAGATTCCCATGTGACCTCCCGCGGAGTGGCCCACCACGACCACGCGTCTCCAGGCTTTGCCGAGGGATGGAATCCGGTTCAGGGCTTCCAGGACGTCGTCGAACGATCCCGGCCAGCCCCCGCGCGGAAGTCGTCGGTACTCGATGTTCCAAGTCGTCGCCCCTGACCTGGTCAGATCCAGCGCGATCGACTCCATGGTGTCCCGTGTCCACTCGTCCAGCCAGAAGCCGCCGTGGATGAGGACGGCGAGTGTCGAGTCGCCGTGGCGAAGATCCCCTACTTGGTCGTTGTCATCGCCGTAGGAGACCCTTGCCGTCGGGACTGCGGCTCGGTTTGCCAGGTGGCGAAGAGCATGTCGGTAGCCAACGACTCCACGTCCGTAGATTGTGTACACGCAGTGGGGTGCCACCAGCGACGTCGCTCGCCATGGCTCGCGCTTCTTCACGTTCGAGATGTGCACCTCGACCACAGGGGCAGAGATGGAGGAGACGGCTTCGGCGATGGCTCTCGACGTGTGTGTGAATACCGCCGGGTTGAGGACGATGCCATCGATGTCATCTCGGTGGATGGCTTCTACCAGGTCTGATTCCCGATTCGACTGTAGGGTTTCGACATCCTGGCCCAGGTCCTCGCCCCAACGCGTGACCGCCTCGTCCAGCTCCTCGAGCGTCATCGAGCCGTACGTGTCAGGATCCCGGCTTCCGAGAAGGTTCAAGTTCGGCCCATTGAGGACGAGGATTCTCATCGTGGCCCCAGAATTGCACGCTTGCTGCCGAAGAGCTCGGGCGTTCGTGATGAAGAATGTGACGTCATGAGTGGAATCGAAGGGGAACGGATGATGCGGTTCCCTTCGTTAGCTCGGCTGATGCTCAAGACAATCACGTCGCGAGTCTCGGGCGTGTTGGTCGCGTCGTTGGTCCTCACGTCATGCGGCCCGATGCCGCTCGAGTCGATCGGCGACCGCAGTTCGGGGTGGCTGGGCGAACCCGGGGTTTCGACGACTCTGGCGGTGCAGGTTGTGGCGCCCGATCTGGCGCCGGCTACCTCTCTGGCATGGTCGAACGACGACATCGTCGCCGAGATTGTTGCGGATGTGAATGCGATCGTGGCGAATGTCTTTGCCAGGAGAGAAGGAGACCGATTCATACAGGCGAGCCGGGCCGAGATCGCTTCTGTCCTTCCGGGACTGGAGTTTCCTGCTTCGGTTCCATACGGCGCCCGTTGGGTCTCCTCGCAGCTCGTGATCGAGAACAGCGGCCAGCTCTCCGACGACCCGGCGGCGGCGTTCGGCATCTGGTCGGCTGAGCCGTATTCGAGGTCGAGGTCCGTCGCACAGATGGCCGTGCTGACGGTGGCGATCGATCGTGAGGGAGCCGCAGAGGTGATCCAGCCGGATGCGGAGATCAGCTGCGCCCGGTTTGCCGACCGCACCGCCGACCGGTGCGAGATCGTCACCATGGCCGGAAGGACCCTCTGGAAGCTCTCTTCTGCCGCGGGGACGACTTTCGCTTGGTTCGAGTCTCCCTACCGATACGAGCTGTTTGGGCGAACGTTTGTCTCGCCTGAGGTGCTTCAGAGTTCCGCGGCGAGGTCGGTGCCCCTGTCCGATCTAGTCGAAACCGGGTCCTAGGCTCCAAACCGACCAGGGAGCAATATCACTTTCCACTCAGGTGGCTGGTGGAGTTACCTCAAGTACGACGAGGAACAGGACCGGCCCGACTTAGACAGAGCGCTTCTCAAGCGGGTGTGGAGCTACGGCCGCCCGTATTACAGGAGCCTTCTTGGAGTGTTGGCGACGATCGGCATCGTCTCGGGCCTCTCAGTCGTCCCGGCGATCCTCATTCGCCAGTTGGTCGATGAGGCGATACCAGACAGAGACGTCCGGCTGCTGACGCTTCTCGGCGTCGGGATGATCATCGTGCCCTTGGTCAGCGCCATAGTCGGCGTGGTCCAGCGATGGTTCTCAGCTCGGGTCGGCGAAGGAATCATCTTCGATCTTCGGCGACAGCTCTTCACCCACCTGCAAACGATGTCCTTGCGGTTCTTCACCGCTACCAAGACTGGCGAGCTCATGAATCGCCTCAACTCGGACGTGGTGGGCGCCCAGCAAGCGATAACCGGGACCTTCGTCACGATCGTGTCGAACGTCATTTCCGTCGCGGTGGTGCTGGTGGTCATGTTTCAGGCGCAGTGGAGTTTGACGCTGCTCGCCATCGCCGCGCTGCCGCTCTTCGTCTATCCGGCCCGTCGAGTGGCCAAGGTTCTGCGGCGAGTGACCCAGGAGCAGATGGACCACGAGGCCAGGATGTCGGCGACGCTGCAGGAGTCATTCAACGTCAGCGGCGCGCTGCTGGTCCGGCTGTTCGGCAGATGGGACGAGACATCTGAGCGGTTTGCGGGAGAGGCGTCCAAGGTCCGAGATCTGGGGGTCCGCCGGGCGATGGTGGGCAGAGGCTTCTTTGCGGCCCTCGGCCTCGTCTCTGCAATCGGCACCGCCACGGTGTTCTGGGTAGGTGGCTTGATGGTGATCAGGGACACGTTGACGCTGGGGACCATCGTCATGTTCGCCACTTTGCTCACCCAGCTCTACGGCCCTCTGTCGGCGCTCTCCAACTCGCGAGTGGAGTTCGCCACGTCTCTCGTCTCATTCGAGAGGGTCTTCGAGGTTCTCGACCTCGACACCGATGTCCCGGCTCCGGCGGACCCGACTCCACTGGCTCCCGCCCGCGGTCATGTGGAGTTCGACGGAGTCTCATTCCGCTACGAGAGCGGTGAGCCAGAAGGTCTCGAAGCGGTCAAGCGGTTCAGCTGGCACCGGGGATCGTCGGATCACGCGCCGGTGGCGCGTGCTTCGACCCGCGAGTGGGCGCTGGAAGATGTCTCTTTCTCTGCCGAACCGGGCGCACTCGTGGCGCTGGTGGGCCCTTCTGGTGCGGGAAAGACGACAATCAGCTACCTCTTGCCGCGGCTCTATGACGTGTCGTCAGGCCGGGTCCTCATCGACGGGGTAGACGTTCGCGACGTCGAGTTCGACGACCTGGCTGCCACGGTCGGCGTCGTCACCCAGGAGACCTATCTGTTCCATGACACGATCGCGGCCAACCTGAGATACGCCAGGCCGCAAGCCTCCCTGGACGAGCTGGCAGCCGCGGCTCGTGCGGCGAACATCGCTGAGATGATCGAGAGCCTGCCGGATGGCTACGAGACCGTCGTGGGTGAGAGGGGTTATCGCCTCTCGGGTGGTGAGAAGCAGAGAATCGCCATCGCCCGCGTACTCCTCGAGGACCCCCGTGTCCTCATCCTCGACGAAGCGACCTCTCACCTGGACTCCCGCTCCGAAGCCTTGATCCAAGACGCCCTCGAGACGGTTCGCGAGGGACGCACCTCGATCGTCATCGCTCACAGGTTGTCGACGGTTCGGTCGGCAGACCTCATACTGGTGTTGGACGAGGGACGAATCGTGGAGCGAGGAAGTCACGAGGACCTGATGGCGCAGGGCGGTCTCTACTCGGAACTCTATGAGACGCAGTTCGAGAGGGCCATGTCGTGACCTCCGAGGACCCGACACCAGAAGCGTCAGAGTGGATCTACTTCATTCATCCCCTTCGTCCGGACTTCGGCGACACCATGACAGACGAGGAGAGCGCAGTCTGGAAAGAGCATTTCGAGCGGTATCAGAGGCTCCTGGACGAAGGGACCCTGATCCTTGCCGGCCCCACCCTGGGGTCGGTCAACACCGGCATCTTCATATTCGAGGCGCCTGACGAAGATGCCGCGCGAGCGATCATGGAGGAGGATCCGGTCATAGCCCGAGGCTTTGCCCAGGGCGAGTTGCGATCGTTCAGAGTCTCACTGATGCGCGGCCGGGGCTGAAGAGACCTTCGGCTCATGCGCCTCTCGTCAGGTTCTCGAACAGAAGCCTCTGGTCCGTGGCCAACAGGAGGACCTGGGAGTCGTGCGACATCCACAGCCTCGATCCGGCTCGTAGCCACACTCGTTTCGGCAGAGCGTCGAGATTCTTCCGCTTCCGTACCGAGGGAGGTGCGTAGGCCAACACGTACGGGGCGGGGGACCCGAGCGCATCGAGGGGTCCCAGTAGGTCGTAGCTGCCGAAAAGCAACGCCATCGCCTCGGCGTGGTCTACCGGGCCGGCACTGCTGAACCACTGCACCTGCTGACAGTCGGCGCATGCGCTCACCGCGATACTCCCGACCCAGACAGGCTTGTGTTCACACCGTTCGTCCCTCATCCGGTCCATGACCGGCAACCTACGCACCGGGTGTGACACTTTTCCGGTGGGGAGGCGGACGCTAGATCTCGAGGATCGGCATTTCGATCGTGTCCTCGATCTTCGAGCCGGGGACCAGCAGAACCGGGAGATGGGAATTGACCATCACCCGCGCCGAGACACTTCTCCAGGCTTCCTCTGTGAACAAGCGCCGAGTGGCCCCCATGATGACCATCTCGGCGTCTGTGTCGGCTGCGGTATCGATGATCGCCTGGGCGGGGTCGTCGCCCTCCACAAACCTGATTTCACAGTCGATGTCGTCGGCGGCGAGGGCTGCGCATATCGGGTCCACGGCCCTCTGCCCCCGCTCCTCCAGGTACTTCGCCGCCTTCTCCTCGGGTCCCCGTGACTCCTCCGGCGAGTCGTCGAGAAAGGACCGGCGAACGTCGTCGTCGAGAGCCTCGAGAAACGAGCGGGGCACCTGAACGACAGTCATGACAGTGACCTGAGGATCGTCGCCGAGCAGGAGCTTGCAGAGGTCTGCGACAGGAGCTGCGGGCAGCACGCCTGTAGTCGCGATCAGGATCCGCACGACCGGAACATTAGGGTCGGCCGGCCAAGTGTGTCGTCGGCGTGGCGGCTCACGGTTATCTTTCGGCCCCGTCCAGGAGAGTTATGGAAGTTTCTGTAGAAGACAAGGTCGCCCTCGTCACCGGGGCCAGTCGTGGCATCGGCTTGGCGACGGCCCTGGAGCTCGCCCGCAGCGGTGCCAAGGGTGTCGTGATCACCTCGCGTCGGCCTGAGAACGTCGAGGCAGCCGCCGCCGAGCTCGCAGATCTTGGAGTCGAGGAGGATCGCCTGCTCGCCCTTGCTGCCCGTGCGGACTCGACGGAGGCGGCGGAGGGAGCGGTAACAGCGGCCATCGAGCGCTTTGGGTCTCTGGACATTCTCGTTAACAACGCTGGGACCAATCCCTCGGCTGGAGCGCTGATGGACGTGGACCTGGGCGCCCTCGACAAGACCTGGGCGGTGAATCTGCGCGCCCCGCTTCTCTGGGTGCGGGCTGCCTATCACCAATGGATGGGTGAGAACGGTGGCGTGGTAGTCAACGTGTCCTCCGTGGCCGGACACCGACCAAGCCCCATCATGGGTGCCTACAACATCTCCAAGGCCGGGCTCGATCACATGACTCGCCAACTCGCCTTCGAGCTTGCTCCCAAGATCAGGGTCAACGCCGTTGCTCCGGCGATAGTCAGGACGAGGCTGGCAGGGGCGTTGCTTGCAAACGAAGAGCTTGCCGCCCGCACCCATCCCCTGGGCCGGGTCGGCGAGCCGGAGGATGTCGCCCGACTGATCGTCTTCCTGAGCTCTGATGCCGCTGACTGGATGACCGGTGCCATCGTCCCCATCGACGGAGGCGTGATAGGCGCAACGACCTCGGGAATCACGCCTTGAAGCGGCTGCCGGGGTTCCTCCTCGTTGCTTTGGGTGCCGCCCTCTGGGGCACGGATGCGCTGTTTCGGTGGGCACTGGCCTTCGAGATGCCTGCGCCCGTCGTGGTGTTCTGGGAGCACCTGATCCTCGTGGTCGTCACGCTACCTCTGCTCCTGCGCTTTCTGCGCAACCGACCACAGCTGGACCTGAAGGATCTGGCATCGATTCTCTTTGTCGGTGCCGGGGCGTCGACTGTCGCGACGATCCTCTTCACCCAGGCGTTCACCTACGGAGATCCGACAACCCCGCTCCTGATACAGAAGCTGCAGCCGGTGATCGCTGTGCTCGGTGCCTACCTTCTGCTCGGGGAGCGCTTGATGCCCAAGTACGCCCGGTACTTTGCCGCGGCTTTCGGCGGCGCCTGGCTGATCTCCTTCAGGGATCCGACCAATGTCACGGTCACCCAGGCTGTCCCTGCTCTTCTTGCTCTCGGAGCGGCTTCGCTGTGGGCGATGGGCACGGTTCTGGGTCGCCACCTAACTCACAAGATCCCGGCCAACGAGTTGACAGCTGTCAGGTTCGCCGTCGGCCTGCCGGCGGCATTGATCATCCTCGCCGCAAGAGGTGAAGTCTCGATCGCCATGGGAGTCTCCCTTTCGGACATCTGGGCACTGACCCTTCTCGCTCTCGTCCCGGGTCTGGCCGCTTTGACGATCTACTACCACGGACTGACCACGACCCCCGCCTCGAGTGCGACCCTGGCGGAGTTGTCCTTCCCCCTGACGGCCATATTCGTGAACTGGCTGAGGTTCAACGCCGTCCCCGACCTCTCCCAATGGATCGGTGTGGTCGTCTTGTCGTCGGCCATCGTCGTCATGAGCCGTGCTGCCAGCCGTAACAAGGAAGAAGGGCTCGGCGTGCGCGAACTCGAGGCCGCTTCCGGCCCTGTCTAGCCCCGGTATGTGAGGCCGCGTGGAGCGGTGGCGAATCCCCACTCTTGAAGCTGGCCCGCCAGCGGCGATGCGGACACAGGATCACCATTGACCGTGTCGAGTGTCATTCGCCGGTAGCGGCTGGCTACATCGGCTATTCCCCGGGAGACGAGACCAAAGCGCCCCGGGTCGGCGTCGAACAACGTGAGACCCCGGCGTCCCTTGTCCAAGTAGCCCAAGAGTTTCCCCCCCATGACAAGCACGTAGGCCCCCGCATCACGGGCGAGGCGAACACCTCCCGACTCGGGCCACGGCAGGACCGCTCCGTAGGGGTTGGCCGGGTCGGTAGCCGCCAACACGACCAGAGCGTCACCGGACTGGCTGCGCAGCCTGTCCACGGCGCCCGGCAAGGCGAATTGCGACCCACCGAGCCCTTCGACGAAGTATCCACGGCGGATCCGACCGGTCTCTTCCATGTGGCCAAAGACCGGGTAGAGGGCACTGAACCCGCCCGGGTAGCCTTCGCTGAGCACTGTTGCCCTGGTCACCACGCCGTGGCGATCTAGAAGAAGCTCGGCCCAAGCTGCGTGACGCTCGGTCTCGCTCGGACGGCTTCCAGCGAGCTGGTCGGTCAGAGACCACCGGCCCGACGAGTGCGGGGGAAAGGAGCTGGAGAGGGCGCGGCGCCCGGAACCGGCGCTCCCTCGACGAAGCGTGAACGCCCTCACAGGCTCGAACGTGTCGTTGGTGACGTGGCCGGACCACACGAGGTCCCACAGCGCTTCGAGTTTGGCTTCCGCATCTCCTCCACCGGTTTGGTCGTACATGTCACGGAAGAAGCTTGCTCCCCTCTCGCGTAGGAACTCGACGATGGCCACCCCATCTTCTGAGGTCTCGACTTCGGCGTCGGGGCCGGCCCATAGAGTTGGCAGAGAGTTTCGGCTGTAGAGAGAGACCCGTCCATCGCGTGCGCCGAGCGCACCGCGTCCGATCCAGACTATGTCGCCAGAGAGCATGAGCGAGTCGATCGCGGTCCCGGCATCGGCGACCCGGGCGGCCAGGATGTCTCGCTCCAGCACAGAGGCCGGTACCGCAACTCCCGCAAGGCTGCGGATTGCGTCTGAAAGGGCATTGACACCTCGGGGCGGGTCAGAGCTCACCCGCTGCCAGCCGACTTGGAACTGAGCCAGGGCTTGCTGCTCGACGGGCTCTATCTCGCTCCGGAGAACCGCCAACGACCGCCGCTTGAGCCGCCTCAGCACCGATGTGTCAATCCACTCCCGGCCTTCACCGGCGGGACGGAACGACCCCTGGGACAAACGCCCGGACTGCTCCAGAGTCACCAGGGCCGCCTCGACGGCTCCGACTGGCAGTCCGAGAGCCTGTGCTGCGTTCCCCGCGGTGAACGGTCCGTGAGTCCGTGCGTATCGGGCTACTACGTCACCCAGTGGATCATCCACGGGGTCGAGGAATGTGTGAGGCACGCCGGGCGGGGGCTGGACGCCCAGGCCGTCACGCAGACGGGAGATGTCCTCGATAGCCGCCCAGCGCTGTTCGCCCTTCATCACTATTGCCACCGCCCTTCGCTGCTCAGCGAGGGACGCCAGGGCCGTGGCCACGTCCACGCCTGCGGCTCTGACCTCGATGTCATCGGTGGTGAGGGGACCCAGGTCCCTGAGCAGGTCGTGGATGCCGTCACTGCTCCTGACCCGGCGGCTGTCTGTCAGGTGCTGGAGTTCTAGTTCGACTGAGGCAACCACTTCCGGGTCGATCAGCTCGCGGAGCTCGCCTTCCCCGAGAAGCTCCCGAAGCAGCTCCCGGTCGAGAGTGAGAGCAGCGGCGCGCCTTTCGGCCAGAGGGGCGTCGGCCTCGTAGAGGTAGGCGGCGATGAACGAAAACAGCAGTGAAGAGGCGAAGGGGCTTGGCCCTTGAGTCTGTACTTCTGCGACCCGGATCCTTCGAGAGCGGATGTCGCCAAGGACCTCTTTAAGGGCGGGGAGGTCGAACTCGTCCTGGAGGATCTCTCTGTAGGCCTCCAGGAGGACGGGAAACGATCCGAACTGCTTGGCCACGCCTAGGAGGTCGGCGGATCGCCTGCGTTGAAGCCAGAGAGGGGTCCTCTCCCCGGGCCTGCGTCTGGGGAGAAGGAGTGACCGACCAGCCGCCTCCCGGAAGCGGGCTGCGAACAGCGCAGTGTCGGCCAGGTGCTCGATGAGGATGGGCTCTGCGTCCTCCGGGTCCAGGATCAGGTCGGAAGCGTCCGGCGGATCATCTGAGTCAGGGAACCGGAAGGCGATTCCGTCGTCGGACCAGATGGCATCGACGTCGGCTCCGTAGCGCTCACGGAAGCGGTGACGCAATGCCATCGCCCAAGGCGCGTGTACCCGGGCTCCCAGTGGGGAGAGAAGAACCAGGCGCCAATCTCCGATCTCATCGCGGAAGCGTTCGACGACGACGGCCTGGTCGGTGGGAAGCACGCCTGTTGCGGCGCGTTCTTCGCGGAGATAGGCGACCAGATTGCGAGCGGCCAGCTCGTCCAGCCGATATTCGCTTTGGAGTCGCGCCTCGGCCTGCGCCGGGTCGAGAGATCCTGTCTCGCGAATGAACCGGCCGACGGCACGACCTGTTTCCAGGGGCCGGCCCAGCATGTCACCTCTCCAAAAAGGCATCCTTGGAGCCGCATCGCCGGGGGCCGGAGTCACCTCCACCTTGTCATGGCTGATCTGACTGATCCTCCATGCGCTCGAACCCAGGAGGAAAGTGTCGCCCTCCCGTGACTCGTAGACCATCTCCTCGTCCAGTTCCCCGACCCGGCTCCCGTCGGGCAAAGTCACTCGATACAGGCCGCGGTCGGGGATGGTCCCGGGATTGGTGACCGCCAGCTGGCGTGCCCCGGGCCGGGCCGTGATGTCACCGGTCGCCCGGTCCCAATTGATCCGGGGCCTCAGCTCGGCGAACAGGTCCGAGGGGTACCGGCCTGACAGCATGTCGAGGGTCTCGTCGAACACCTGTCTGCTCAGGTCCGCATAGGGCGCCGCTCGGCGCGTGGTGGAGTAGAGGGTGTCGGCAGTGGTGTCGCCGGCCACGGCCTGGGCGACCAGCTGCTGGGCAAGGACATCCAAGGGGTTGGAGGGGATCCGGGTCTGCTCGACCCTTTGGTGGGCCATCTCGTCTGCAACCACGGCGGCCACCAGTAGGTCTCCTCGATACTTGGGGTATACCTTCGCTCGTGCGACCCCGCCCACGTGGTGCCCGGAGCGTCCCACCCTCTGCAGTCCCGAGGCGACCGAAGTAGGGGCCTCCACCTGGAGGACCAGATCGACGGCCCCCATGTCGATGCCGAGCTCCAAAGACGAGGTTGCGACCACGGCCCTGAGGTCTCCCTTCTTCAGCGCCTCCTCGATCTCCAGTCTTTGTTCCCGGGCGACGGATCCATGGTGGGCCCGAGCCAGTTCCTCCCCGGCGAGGTTGTTGATCTCGGAGCAGATCCTCTCTGCCAGACGCCTCGAGTTGGCAAAGACGATTGTGGAGTTGTGAGACCTGATCTCGCCGAGGAGCTCGGGGTAGATCGCCGGCCATACCGATCGCGTTGCCTGACGGTCGGGGTCGAGCGGGTCCGGAGGTGTCGGCTCGCTCATGTCCTCCACGGGCACGACCACCTCGACATCCGTTTCGCGGTCGTGCGGCACGTCGATGATCGTGACCGGCCGTGGCGTCCAGATGTCGTCCTCCACGTTTCCTCCGCCGAGGAAGCGTGCTATTGCCTCCAGCGGTCTCTGGGTTGCCGAGAGCCCGATTCGTTGTGGTGAGCGCTCGGTGATCTCCTCCAGCCGCTCCAGGGAGAGGGCTAGATGGGCGCCACGCTTGGTTCCAGCCACGGCGTGGATCTCGTCGACGATCACCCAACGAATAGGGCTCAAGACCTTGCGCACCGCCGAAGTGAGCATCAGGTAGAGCGACTCGGGTGTGGTGATCAGAATGTCCGGGGGACGGCGCTCCATGCGGCGACGGTCCTCCTGCGGCGTGTCACCTGTGCGGAGGAATGTCGACAGTTCGGGAAGGCTGGCGCCACCGAGGCGCTCGGACGCATGTCGTATGCCGGCGAGGGGCGCCTTGAGGTTTCGGTCGACATCGTGCGCCAGGGCCTTGAGAGGAGAGACGTAGAGGAGGCGGCAGCGGTCCGCCTTTTCTGGAACCGGCTCGGTGAGGAGCCGGTCGAGAGTCCAGAGGAATGCGGCGAGGGTCTTGCCGGAGCCCGTGGGGGCGTGGATCAGGGTGTTCTCCCCTGAGGCGATCGCGGGCCACCCCCGCTCCTGGGCCGCGGTCGGCGCCGGGAACGATGCCTCGAACCAGGTCCGCGACGGAGCGGTGAACCCTTGCAGTGACTCCACGCCCCGAAGGTATCAGGAGCTTGTGACAAGGGGGTGGGAAGCCGGACCCTGGCCGCTCGCCGGCGCGCTCATGGCGCTCCGGTGGAGACGCTCAGGCGGAGAGTCGGGCGAGGGGGAGTTGGTTGATCTCGGCCAGGCTCAGGAACACTTCGACCACTGCCGGATCGAACTGCGTTCCGGCGTGGAGGCGGATCTCTTCGACTGCGAATTCTGTGGGAAGTGCGGGCTGGTAGGCCCGATCCGATGTCATCGCGTCGAATGCGTCCGATACGAGAACGATCCGGCTGAGCAGCGGAATGTCTTCGCCGGCGAGTCCAAAGGGGTACCCAAGACCGTCGTAGCGCTCATGGTGATAGAGGATCGCCTCGGCGACCTTGGGATCCAGCCGATTCCGTGTCATTGCGAAGCCGAGTTCGGGATGACGTCTCATCAACTCGAACTCCTCTTCGGAGAGCGGTCCGGGCTTGCCCAGGATGTTGGGGTCCAGGTGGATCTTGCCGACGTCGTGGAGCACACCGGCGATGGCCAGCCGATCGAGGTCTTCTTCCCCCAGCCCCAGACCGGTTCCCAGGTCCACGGCCAGGTCCGAAACGCGATGAACGTGGCCGTGGAGGTCTTCGATCACGTGCTCCATGACCTCGATCAGGATGTCCATCGGTATCTGCCTCAATGTGTCACCATCCGTGAAGTCTTGTCACCTAAAGTGACGAACCCATAGGTCGACAGTCTCATGTCGGGTTTTGGGCCCCTGACCTTTAGGGATGTGTCGGGCTAGTCGCGACTACTGAGGCGTTCGACGTAGGCGCTCATGGCTTCGTCGTGTTCCGATGTGGAGTGAGCAACAGCCTGGAGAGCTGCGGAGAGCTCGAGGAATCCGTCGAGGTCCATGGTTCGGGACTGGCGGAGCAGTCTCTTGGCCAGAGCCAGGGCCCGTCTTGGCTTCGAAGCGATGGTCGTTGCCAGTTCGCTCACCCTGGCAGTGAGTTGCTCAGCAGGGACGACTTCGAGCAGAACTCCGTATCTCTCCGCTTCGCTGGCGTTGATGGAGCGTGCGGTGAGAGCCAACTCGGTGGCGCGCTGCCAACCAACCACACGCGGCAGCAGCCAGGCCCCTCCGTCACCTGGGATGATCCCCATCTCGATGAAGGTGTGGGCGAACCGGGCGTTGCGGGTGCCGATTCGCAGGTCGCAACCGAGAACGAGATCGAAACCCGCGCCGACGGCCGGCCCATCGACCGCCGCGATCGTCACGAGGTCGGTCGTCGCCATGAAGCGGGTCAATTGCTGAATCGAAGAGCGGTAGTTCTCGGTCACCTGCGCCGGGTCTCCCTCAAAGAGCCCTTGTCTTGCCGCCATGTCCTTGACGTTGCCGCCGGCGGAGAAGGCAGGGCCCTCGGCGTCGAAGACCAGGACGGCCAGGTCCTGATCCTGCTCGGCATCGTGGATGGCGTCGAGCAGCTCGTCCAGCATCTCCAGCCCGGTGAGGGCATTGCGAATGTCGGGCCGGGCCAGGGTCAGGTAGCTGACGCCGTCTTGAGATCGTGTCTTGACCGAGCTCATGTCAGGCCGACTTCAGCGGCGACCTTCACGAAGTGGTCGACCCGATCCTTGTCCACCGGGCTTCTCGGGTGACCGTCGACCTTGAGCGAGGTGCCGACGATCACGGTGTCGGCCACTTTCACGAGTTCGCCGAGGTTCTCGGTGGTGGCACCGGAACCGATCGCGAGCCGGGTCCCCTCCGGAATGGCGCTCTTGACGGCCTTCAAGTCGCCGAGGGAGGGCGCCGAACCGGTGGCACTGCCCGACGCGATCACGGCGTCGGCCAATCCTCGTTCCACGGTGTCCGCAGCCGTCTGGCCGACGTCGCTTCCCGGAGGGGGAACGGCGTGCTTGACCATCACGTCGGCCCAGACCTCGACGCCGGTCGCAAGGGCAGCTCTCTTTCGAAGAACGGTGTCCGCCCTGCCCGCGATTGGACCCTGATCTGTGTACATCACACCGGTGAGCACGTTGACCCTGATGAACGTGGCGCCGGTGGCCGCTGCCACTCCAAGCGCAGTTTCGGCGTCGTTGCGCAGGACGTTTACGCCGAACGGAAGCCCGAGCTCGGCCACCGCCGACGCGACAACGGCCATGGAGGCCGCGGTCTCTGATGGGACGCGGTCGGCGAAGAACGGGACATCACCGAAGTTCTCGATCATCAGCGCCGGGAAGCCGGACTCGGCGAGCGTCTCGGCATCGGACACGGCCCGATCGAGCGCGTCGGTCATCGACCCCGAGTAGCCAGGGGAGCCCGGTAGCGGCAGCAAGTGGATCATCCCCACCAAGCGGGGGACGGGCCTCACAGGAAGGCTCGCGCCACCTGGACCGCCTTCTCGGCGAACTCACCTGCGATCTTCAGGCGCGTGTCCTCGGGCTTGATGCGCTGCACAGCGATACGCGCCCATTCCGAGGCCGATCCCTTGATCAGCTGGTCGGTGTCATCCGGCCCGTATATCCACTTCGCGTAGCCCGGGCCAATTACCTCGATCCGTACCGGCTCGTAGTCCTCTCCGGCCTCCTTGAACGCATAGGGCAGAGTCTTCCAGCCGAGCCAGCACACGTGGCGGATGCGGGGGGTGTCTTCAACCTCGAGGCCGAGGGTCGCGTAGATGTCGAGACCGTGCATCCATGTTTCCATCAGGCGGAACGTGGCAAACGTCCTGGCGCTCATGTCACCGACGATCCACTGAATCCGGTCGTCGCCATTCATGTGCGAGAGAGGCTCCACGACCTTGGCCCGGCCGCCACGCCACCACTCGATGACATCTTGAGGTCGCATCGACCGGCCTCTCTTGATTGCGAGCTTCTTGAAAGCCTCCAGATCCGAGGCTTTCTGCCACTCGAGGACGCGGTCGCCTCCACTTATCGAGTCAGCACCCAGGTCTTCGAAGTCGGCCAGGTGCGCGATGGTGTCGCGGACCGTCCAAGGCTTGTTCGGGGTGGCCAGGTCCCAGATCTTGATAGGGATGCGCTGAAGAGACTGATCGAGGAATTGCTGTTCGGCAACGAGGTCAGACAGGATGTCTCGCACCCGCCGATTTTAGTAGTGCTTTTTGCGGTAATCCCAAGGCGGGTTTGCCCCTACCAGGGTCTTTCTGCCTGCTCTTCGTTCATGGGGTGCGGGATTCTCGTGGTGTCCGGGAGGTGTGCCTCTGTATTGAGCAGGTCGATCATTTGACGGAGACGCCCGAAGTGGCGCCGATCGAAGAGGAAGGAGATGCGTTCGCAGTCGAGTGAGTCTCCATCGGCTATCTCCGCTTCGGTCGGCTGGATCGTCTCGATCCGCCCCTCGACGACGATGTCGGAGAACTCCCGGTTCAGCCGTTCCAACAGCTCGGCGTCGGGCGCCTGGCGAAGCCGGAGGATCAGCTTGCCGCCGGCATACCTCTGGCTGTGGAAGTTGGAGTAGAAGCGGGTGATGTGGTCACAGGCCTCGCCGACATCGGTGGTGTGCAGGAACAGGGCGAGATCCGACTCCGAGATGAGGCCCTTCTCGAGCTGGACGTCCCGCATGAACTCGACGACAGGCCCCCAATAGCCGGTCCCCTCCGCCTCGAGCAGCACGATCGGGTGCATGTCGCTCTTGCCGGTCTGTATCAGGGTGAGCAACTCGAAAGCCTCGTCGAGGGTCCCAAAGCCACCGGGCATGATCGCGAATGCATGCGACTCCTTGACGAACCCGAGCTTTCGAGTGAAGAAGTACTTGAAATTGACGGTCCGGTCCGGAGCCAGGTACCGGTTGGGCGGCCCTTCGAAGGGGAGCCGTATGTTCACTCCATATGAGTTGTCGATCCCTGCACCTCGGTTGCCGGCCTCCATGATCCCGGGACCTGCACCTGTCACCACTCCCCAGCCGTGTTCGACCATGCGCCGGGTGAACTCGACGGTCAGTCGATAGTTCGGGTCGTCCTCGCCCAAACGGGCCGATCCGTAGATCGTGACCTTGGGCTCGTCGTGGCGTGAGAAGACGAGGTTCGAGTAGCGCATCTCCTTGAGTGCGGTGTTGATCAGCCTGAGATCTCCTCGAGTTGCTCCGTCGCGGTGAAGCTTGATCGCTGTGGTGATCAGCTCGGCGATCAGGTCCTGGTTGTCGTTGTCAGAGGAGGCAGCAACAAGCCTCGACACCAAGTCGTCGAGCGCCGTGTTGCCGAGGTCATACGGCATGCCGACCAAGGTAGTGGAGCTAGAGCGCTTCGCGAATGGCGGCGATCCCGAGGACGAATGGAACAAGGTCGCTCATCTGTGGGAAGCCGAACTTGGTTGCGAGAACCAGCAGGGCCAGCGACCCACCGACCCCAATCGAGGCCCAACCCGCCCAGGCAGGGAGAAGACCGGACGCGAGTATCGCGAAGCCTGCGATCACATAGGCCAAGTTGGCCCCGATCACCCATGTCGCCTCGGCGACGTAGGCGGCACTACCCAACGGGGCGACCCACGACGGAGTGTCTCCGGTCTCTGCCTTTCGCTTTGCCGCACTGGACATCGAGCCGTGGGAAACCGCCAGACCGAATACCCAGGCGGCCATCGCGACCATGTAGATGCCGAGTCCGGCGAAGGCGAGGCCAGGTTGGCCGGCCCCGCCCAGCAGGGCTGCCAACGACGTCAGGCCCCCTGTCATGAGAGAGACGCCGACGACACTCCAGGCCGCCAGCCACCACCACTCCTTGTTCCTCGCAGCGATCTGGTCGAGTTGGTCCTCGAGCGGCTGCGCCCAGAACTTGCCGTCGAATCCTCCGCGCAGGTACCCGGGTGTCTGGACGACGAGGACGACGACCCCCGAGGTGAGGAGTAGCCCGGCTATCAGCATTGCTCGCAACCTACTCCGTCGACCCCGGGAAAGGTGCAGAAGAAGGTCCGCGCCGAACCACCGCGTTCCACACCGTCTCGTAGTGGTCGCGATCGAAGGCGTCGACCTGAGGCAGCACGAACTCCTCCCAGGCCTTGCGAAGAGGGTCCTCTCTGTCGACGTGAATCAGAAGCCCGGTCGGCAAGCGGTCGAGGACCGACCGGAGCGATAGGGGCGTTTCGACGCGAACGCCGGAGTCGTGAGCCTCGAATGAGGCATTGATCTCCGTCGTCAGACGCGCAACTGCCTCCACATACTCATCGGCCAAGCCCGGATACCTGCGTTGGAGCATCTCTTTGACCTGGTCCTCGGCGGGGAAGCGCTTCTCCCAGATCACCCACCGGTCGGCGAATGCCTTGTTGAGGGTCTGGGTGCCGGCATAGTCACGGATGTCGGTGGGATTCATCGTTCCGAAGATCCGGACGTCGTCTCGAAGGCCGACCGTCTCGCCGTTGGGCAAGTCCAGGGCCGCGTAGCGGTCCAGCAGCCCGTGCAGGGCGAACAGGGTTTCTGCGCCGGCCGCGTTCAACTCGGACAAGTTGAGGAGCGACGGGCCCCTCAGGGCGCGCGTGATGTCGCCGTCTTCCCAGCGACTCTCGGTGCCACCCTTGCCGTCTCCATGGAGGTGCGTCGATCCGATGAGCGTCACATCCCTCACCTCACCTGTGAGGGGAATGCGGAAGTAGGGGAGGCCCATCGCCGCGGCGAACTGCTCGATGTCATGGTCCTTGCCCGTCCCCATGTGGCCGCGAACCGCAACGTGGAGAGGCACAAGTCCGTCGGCCTCGGAGCGACGGGCCTGCTCGACCTGGGCGAATCGGTAGAGCATCCCCAGGTCGACGTAGTGGGGATCGGGCTTTGGGACCTTTCGATGTCGAAGCTCGACGTCGGCCAGATCCGACGGAATGTCGAACTTGGTCAACTCGATCGGGGGGCCCTCCCCGGTCGGGTCTTCGAACACGGCAGTTTCAGGCAATTGCTTTCTCCTTGTCGTTGTATTCGGAGGCGCGAAGCCACCAGGTGTCCACTCCGGAGAAGGCGAGGCTCCGGCGCAGGGCGCTGCGGGTCCCGTCGATCATCGCCCTGGCCAGCTGGTCGGGCTCCACCACCACCTCGTGCCTCTGATAGGCGAGGTCTACTGTGTGGTCGCCGATCCCGAGCCCGATGACAGTCGTTCCGGACTCCTCGACGGCTGAGACCGAGCGGCTGAGGCTGTCCACCGATCCGCGCGTCATGCCGTCGGCGAGAACCATCAGAATCCGAACGTCTGCGCCGAGACGCGCCATTCGCTCCGCTGCGTGGATCACATTGAACTCGTCAACGTTGGCTGCCTTCTCGAAGAGCGAGACCGGTGGGGCGGACTCGGGATCACGCCGGGCCATGGCAGCCGCCCGTCTGGGGTTCTCCGCCGCGAAGAACAGGCCGGCCAGTGTCGGTTGGGAGTCGCGCCAGCGGCGATTGAAGGGCTTGACCAGGTAGTGATTGACCGTTGCGGTCAGGCGATCCGCCGCCGTTCCCTGGGTCTGGCGAAGACCGGCCGTGGCCCCGGAACGAGCCTGGCGGTAGGAGCGCTCGGTGTCGTGTTCTCTTGCCGCAAAGCCACGATTGAACAGGGCGACCTCGAAGTCGATCTGCAGCTCGTCGCAGAGGAGAGCCATGGTCCAAGCTCCGAGCATCGCCGCGGCCATTGCCCACGATGTCCCGGCACCGTGACTTCTCCCCGGGCTCAACATCGAAGCCGAGGCATCGACCAGGAGCGAGACCGCGTATCGGCGCCGGGTTCGGTTTGAGCGACGTTCGTACAGCCGCTGGTAGAGCCCGGCGCCAATGAACAGAGCGGCATGGGGGGAGACATCGCCCTGATCGAAACCTGAGCGCAGGCCTCGTCTTTGATTGGCGGCGAAAAGCGGGAACAGCTCTCCAGAGACCCTCCGCTGGGCAACCTCCCACCTCTTCGCCGCGGACTCGATGGCCGACATCCCCTCGGTGGAAAAGGTCGAGAAGGTAGATGGGATCTGCGAAACGAGGAGTTTCCCTCCTTGGCCTGTCGGGAGGAAGATCTCCGGCGCCTGGCTGACCCTGAGGAGTTGATCGGTCGACTCCTCGTCGGCGATGTCCGACGCCCCCTTCCGATCCGACTGGGCCGAACGAGTGTCGGCTGACCGCCGGGTGTCCTGATACGACTCGGCATCGGCGACGATCGGCGACAGTAGGCGCACGGTGTCGACCCCTTCTGCGGCCTTCTCGGCGTCGTTCTCCTGAGCAAGCTTGCGCTGGGCGTTGGTGGCGGTGTCCGGGACCTCTGTGACCAGGCCGTTGGCCCGGGCGATGGCCTCCAATTCGAGAGCGAGTTGGGCCACCTCCCAGGGATCTTCCGATTCAGCGGCCATCCGGCAGTGTTCGGTGGCGTCGTCGAGGGCCACTGCGGCCCGCGCTTCAAACCTCTTCTCGAGTACTTCTCTGTCGACATAACCACCGGTCAGCAGAAAGCAGCCGAGAACGAACTGGCTGAGAGCCCCCGACCTCGATATCGCATGTCCCAGGGCCGACAGGTAGAGGTCTTGGAGCACCGACCTGGCTCCTGCGAATGTCTGTAGGCCCTGGACCTCCTGGCGTGCGTCTTCGAGGCTGAAGAAGAGGACCTCGGCGATCGGCTTGTCGGTCCGCTCGAGGGCGGTCAGGAGGTCGACCTCTACATCCTCTCGGTGGCCCGCGTCCGTCGGCCATCCTTCTGGGAGCGATCTCAGGTCGTCGAGGTTCGTCGACACCAGGTGCATGACTTCATGCAGCGAAGAGGCGAGCGCCACCTCGTCGGGAGTCACAGGTGCGTTGCGGTGGTAGGCAGCCTGAAAGATGCGCGGATCGCACACGATCTCGTCGGGGGAGGCAGACGCCTCCGCGCCGAGGCGAACACGCAGGTTGGGATTGTTGGAGAGGCTGCGAGCCAGCCTGGTCACTGCGGGCGCCACTCGCTGATAGCGGGCAACCACAGCCTCGATTGCCTGGTCTTCGGGCCCGATCAGGTCGGTGAGGAATGTCTCGTCGCGCCCACGCATAGCCGACCATTGTCTCATGGCGTGTCAAGTCACGTCGCACGCCTTTCTCGACTGCGCGGTGGTGCGTCGCCCTGAGACCCACTCGGTCGAGCCATGAGGAGAGTCTGGGCTGAGATGGCTCCTCCTAGGCCTGGCGGCGGTAATACCCTCCCGTGCTCGTGCACTACGACCTCACAAACTTGCCCAACGGCCTTCGGATCATCTCGGAGCCAATGCCGTCGTTGCGTTCCGTTGCGATCGGTTGCTGGATCGACACCGGGACCCGGGATGAGAACCCCAACGAAGCCGGTGTCTCCCACTTCCTCGAGCATCTCCTCTTCAAGGGCTCGGAGAGGCTCTCGGCTCGGGACGTCAACGAGACCTTCGACGCGATGGGCGCCGAATACAACGCCTTTACGTCGAAGGAGGCCACCTGCTTCTGGGCGCGCCTTCTCGACCAGAATCTCCCGGCCGGGCTCGACATACTCGCCGAGATCATTCAGAGGCCCGCCTTCCGCATCAACGAGATCAACGCGGAGAGGCATGTGGTGGTCGAAGAGATCAACATGTACGAAGACGATCCGAATGATGTCGCTTTCGAGAACTTCACGAGGGCGGTGTTCGCCGACCATGCGCTGGAGTCGCCGGTGCTGGGCACCAGAGAGTCGATTCTGGGCATGTCGCGTGACGACATCAACGGCTACTGGAAGCGTCGCTACGGGGCAGGCTCGCTCGTGGTCGCGGCCGCCGGATCCATCGACCACGACGAACTGGCCGGGATGATCAACGAGAAGTTTGGGCAGTGGTCGGGCGATGACGTGCACCACGCCCACGGCGTCGCCGAAGCTCCATCCGCGGTCAACGTGACGAACCGGGACACCGAGCAGGCCCACATCGTCCTGGGAGGGCCCGGCATGCGGCGTGACGACGAGCGGCGGTGGGCGTTCGAGGTGCTCAACCATGTGATCGGCTCCGGCATGTCCTCGCGACTGTTCCGCGAGGTCAGAGAGGAGAGAGGCCTCGCCTACGCGATATACGGCTTCAAGCTCTCGTTCAGCGACAACGGGGTGTGGGGGGTCTACGTCGGGACCACTCCGAGCCAGACCGAGACGGCGGTGAACCTCATTCGACACGAACTGGCCAAGGCCGTGGATGAAGGAATCACCGAGGCCGAGTTGGAGCGAGCGAAGGGATCGATGCGGGGAGGCCTGGCTCTGTCCCTCGAGGACGCCAACTCGAGGATGGTCCGCCTGGGACGCGATGAACTTGCCGGGATGCCGCATCTGTCCGTGGACGAGCGGCTTGCCAAACTGGAGGCGGTCACGCTCGACGATGTGAAGTCGGTGGCAGCCGATCTCTATGGCGCCGACCGGCGCATGATCGGCGCCGTCGGACCCTTCGAGGCAGATGATCTCGAGGGATATCTGGCCCCGTAGGAGCCCGCTGGCTATACAGGTCACTCATCTCGGCGACCATGCACCTCAACTGTCGGTATTCCGCGGCACCACCGATGCGGCCCCAAGGAGTCTTGCCAGCCTGGCCCTCGTGACTGGAGCCGGCCGCCGATCCGAGCGGCCTTGTCCCCCAGATCGCTAGCCGTGCAGGGTGAACTCCACCGAGCGCGGCGGCTCGCTGGTGTTGATGCTTCCGGCGGCTCCATTGTCCGGTCGTGTCACGACCATGGCGCCACCGAGCTCGTGGACTCCGTCGCTCGCCGGCCATCCGATGACTTCGTGCGAGGCGACTGTGCTTTCGATTGCCTTCCAGAGGATTAGCTGATGGTCCTGCACCAGGCTCACGAGCTCCCCGGCCCCACCCACCGGCTTGAGGTCCGAGCCCGGTGCAGACGCCTCATATCGCGCTGTTGCTGCAAGTGCCGCCGCCGTGACGAGGATCCCAGCCAGCCCTAGCCCCACGAGACGGATGCTCTGTTGACGATGCATCGCCCGACAAGGTAAGGGGGGGCCGACAGATCTAAACGGCTATTTCCACGAACCTTGAAAGGACTAGTCCGTACGCCAGGGCGAGGCCGACAATGACAACCACAGCGCCGGCGACGCTGGTGCCTCGCCGGTCGGCGCGGCGCGCCGCCCAGAATCCGAGGACTACCCAGAGCGTGATTTCCAGTGGCCAGAGAAGGTGGACTCCTCCGAAGATGACGCCCACCACGCCGCTCAGCGGGCCTCCGGCGTAGAGCATCGTGAGCGCGGCTACCTCACACATCGCAGAGCAATCCGCTCTCTGCGAGAGGGAAAGGCCGGTTGCCATGAAGACGACGCCGATTCCAAGCAGCAGCGATGTGGCTACGGCCGCGGAGCGACACCCGGGAGCTTGGTCGGTTGAGCTCACTGGGTGGGATCGTACGGTGACCATGGATCAACCGAGCCCGGCGTTATGTTGACCGACAGCGGAGTGAGCAGGCAGTGCAGCATCTGAGATTGGTGGCCCTCTCGGTGACTCTCGCGAGCGCGGCGTGTGCACCCGCAGTCGCGGAGGATCCTGGGACTTCGGCCCCAGCGACCTCGACCACAACGTCGTCCACGACGACGACCGTCCCCCCGACCACTACGACAACGGTCCCGGTCTACCAGGTGAGTGTCCGCGTGACCGACGAGCATGGGGTGCCCTTGGCCCGAGCTCTGGTGTCATCAGGCGGCTCTGGCAACACCACGGATGCGGACGGCCTCTTCTCGATTTCGACCGCTAGTCCCGGATCGATCGGCATCTCCAAGCCCGGTTTCCTGCCCGTCGAAGCTCCGTGGGACGGGACGGCCGACTTCTTGGACGTTGCCCTCGAGTCGATAACGGTGCGGGGCCTGCACGTCTACTGGGAAACCGCGTCCGACGACGCTGCCTTCGAGGAGCTGCTGGCCCTGGCGGATCAGACCGCGGTCAACACACTCGTCTTCGACACCAAGAAGGAGAGCGGCCTGGTCCTATACGACACCTCCGTGAGACAAGCCCATGAGATCGGTGCTGTGGAGGTCTGGTACGACCCTGCGGCGAGAATCGCCCAAACCCATGAGCGGGGTCTCTACGCGATCACCAGGATCGTCACCTTCGAAGACTCATATTGGGTCGAGGGCCATCCTGAGGAGAAGCTCGCCGGAGGGTGGGTGGACCCGACCGCCCCTTTGGCCCGGGCCTACAACATAGACTTGGCCCGGGAGGCCTGTGCGCTGGGCTTTGACGAGATCCAGTTCGACTACATCCGGTACCCTTCCGGGCAAACTGCCCAGGTGAGCGGGCAGAAGGATCTGACCGAGGAGTTTCGAGTCGGCGCCATCGTCAGTTTCCTCGAGGAAGCCAGAGCGGTGCTGCGGCCTCTCGGATGCCGGATTAGCGCTGCTGTCTTCGGCATCGTCGTCTCGACCGAAATCGATCACTCGCTGGGACAGAGGCCCGAGGAGATGTCGGTCCACTTGGATGCTGTGAGCCCGATGGTCTATCCGTCCCACTACGCCGACGGGTGGCGCGGTTTCGCCAACCCAAATGACTACCCGTACGAGGTGGTGGCCAGAGCCGTCGAGGACGGGCTGCCGAGGCTGCACGAGCGCTCGGAGCTCCGCCCGTGGCTGCAGGGTTTCTGGTGGACGAACGACCAGATCAGGATCTCGATCGAAGCTGCCGAAGAGAGAGGTGTGGGCTGGATGCTGTGGAACTGGGTGAGCGACTTCGACGCCTCCGCGATCCCGACCGATGACGAAGTAAGTCGGCCGTGAAGATCGGCCTGCAACTGCCCGAAGTGGAGAGAGAGGTCAGCTGGACCGAGATGCGGGACATCGCCGTTGTCGCGGAACAGTCCGGTTTCGACTCGATCTGGGTGGGAGACCATCTGATCTTTCGCGACGAGATCACAGGCACCCGGGGGCCCTGGGAAGCCTGGTCGGCCCTGGCTGCACTGGCTGAGGCAACCTCCAGAGTGCAGTTGGGGCCTCTCGTCGCCGCCACTTCGTTCCACTCACCCGCGATGCTCGCCAAGAAGGCGGCAACGGTGGACGCCATCAGCGGTGGACGCCTCGTCCTGGGTCTGGGAGCCGGCTGGAACCTGGCCGAGTACGAAGCGTTTGGCTTCCCCTACGACCGGCGGGTGGCAAGGTTCGCAGAGGCGATCGAAATCATCCACACACTCATCCGTCATGGGTCCATCGAGTTCGACGGCGAGTTCTACCAACTCAGGGGGACCGAGATCATCCCCAGGGCACGCGCCGACATGAAGCTGATGATCGGCTCCAACGGGCCTCGCATGCTTCGTCTCGCCGCACCATATGTCGACATGTGGAACACCTGGCATGTCTGGTACGGCAACAAGCCCGAAGGCCTGTCGCCTCTATTCGCCGAGGTGGAGGCCGCCTGCGCTGAGGTTGGTCGTGATCCCGACGAGGTGGAGAAGACAGCCGCCGTCTACGTACAGCTGTCGAGGGGACAGGGGAGATTGGCGGGGAGCGAGACCCGTCCCAAGGCTCTCCCTCTTCGAGGCTCCCACCAGGAGATCGCAGAGGGCCTGGCCGCCTTCGCCGATGTCGGCCTGGACCACGTCCAGATCGTCCTCGACCCCATTGACGCAGCAGGTGTGGAGGAGCTAGCCGTGATCCGGGAGAGGATGCCGCCCTAGGCTCGACGGCATGAAACTCACCACGACGAGCTTTGAAGAACACGGCCCCATTCCGGCTCGACATGCATTCGCCAAGCCTGATCCCGAGACCCATGTCACCTTCTCCGACAACTCGAACCCGTCCCTGAGTTGGGATGGCGTTCCCGAAGGAACCAAGTCCTTCGCGCTCATTTGCCACGACCCGGACGTGCCCTCCGCCGGGGACGACGTAAACAAGGAGGACCGCGAAGTGCCCTCCGATCTTCCACGTGTCGACTTCTTCCACTGGGTCGTCGTCGACCTGCCTGCCGAACTCCGCTCCATCGCCGAGGGCGAGTTCTCAGATGGGGTTGTGGCCGGGGGACAACGCGTGCCCACGGGACCGCACGGGTGTCGCCAGGGACTAAACGACTACGTCGGCTGGTTCGCAGGGGATGCCGTGATGGAGGGCCACTACTACGGGTATGACGGACCAGCACCACCCTGGAACGACAGCATCGTTCACCGCTACGTCTTCACCGTCTACGCCCTGGACGTCGAATCAACCGATCTCGAAGACGACTTCACCGGCTACGACGTCCGTGACGCCATCGCCGGCCATGTACTGGGCGAGGCCAGCGTCACCGGCACATACACACAGAACCCGCGCCTTCTTTCTTGACCTCTTCCGACACCGTCTTTGGAAGGCCATCGCCCTTTCGGCCGTGCCGTAGGACGCGCCTGGCCAGGGGTGTCAGCTGTTGCGACGGTGGGCGTCGCCCGCTTCTCATTGTGAAGGTCTTGGCGGAGCCGGGGTCAGCCTGGCGACGGCCGAGATCCCCTAGCGACGCGGTCGCGCCTCGTTCACCTTGAGTGAGCGGCCGCCGAAGTCCGAGCCGTCGAGCTCTTCGATCGCCTGCTTGCCCGCAGTGTCCTCCATCTCGACGAAGCCGAAGCCGCGAGATCTACCGGTCTCCCGGTCGTTGATGACTGAGGCGGAATCCACCGCTCCGTACTGACTGAATAGTTCCTCGAGATCGGAGGAAGTTGTGCTGAAGGGAAGGTTCCCTACGTAGATGTTCACGCTGCGAATGGTCCTTTCTGATGGAGGGCCTCTTGGCAGCCCTCTCCGTGTCCGGTTACGACCCCGTCTCACTCCGGTCGCAAGAACCATCCCGAAATCCGAGTCGCCGCCGAAGCAGCGGCCGGAACGGTAGCGGGTGCTGGAGCTAGTCGGAAGCCAGTTGCTCGGACCAGACGAGCGGAGTGCCGTCGAGGACGGTTGTCCCACGCTGATTGGTGATGAGGCAGTCGAGTGTGGTCAGCGGTTTGTGCGCGCCGACTTCGGCCATCGTGACCGTCGCGTTGACCGCATCTCCAGGGCGAACCGGGGAAAGGAAGTTCCAATTCACGTTTAGGAACACGGAGCCAGGCCGGGCAGGTCTCGGGCAACGACCGCGTTGAGGAGGCCGGATGTGACGCCACCTTGGGCGATTGTGCCTCGGAAGGTCGAGGCGGCGGCGTCCTCGTCGTAGTGGAGAGGGTTGCGGTCACCCGTGATCTGGGTGAACAACTCGATGTCGCGCCCGGTCACAACCCTGGTGCGCGAGGCGGTGTCGCCTACCTCCACCTTCAGTCCTCGGCAATCGTCACCTTGTGGATCACCACGTCCTGGTGGGGCCGGTCGGATTGGTCGGTGTCGGTGGTGGCAATGGTGTCGACTACTTCATGGCCCGACGAAACCCGGCCGAAGATCGTGTAGTTGTGGGGCAGGGGATAGTCGTTGTGCATGATGAAGAACTGGCTCCCGTTGGTGTTGGGGCCTGCGTTGGCCATGGCAACCGTGCCTCGGCTGTAGGCGCCTTCGCCTTCGGTCTCGTCACGGAATCGGTAGCCGGGGCCCCCGCGTCCTGTGCCGGTCGGGTCACCACCCTGGATCATGAAGTTCTCGATGACCCGGTGGAAGATCACGCCGTCGTAGAAGCCGTCGTTGGCCAGGAAGACGAAGTTGTTGACCGTCAGGGGAGACCTGCCGGCGTCGAGGTCGATGACGATCTCGCCCTGGTTGGTGTCCAGGGTGGCGCTGTAGGACTTGGACGGATCGATGGTGAGATCGGGGGCGGCTGAGTACTGCTTGGTCATGGCTTCCTTCAGGTCGTTGGTCGGATCTGGCTAGGAGGTGAAGTAGGCGGGCACTGCCCCGGTCTTCCACTTGATGGAACAGCCCATCGAGGGGTACTGGTCGTCGGAGACGGGCTCTCCGGCTATCAACGCATCCATTGCGGCTCGGAGGTCGGAGCCGGAGGGCGTGGTGCCGGTGTTCGGGCGCGAGTCGTCCAGGCGGCCTCGATACTCGAGGGTCCGATCCTCCCCGAACAGGAAGAAGTCAGGGGTGCACATGGCGGTATAGGCCGCGGCGACCCGCTGGTCTTCGTCGTAGAGATAGGCGAACTCGAACCCGTTCTCGGCCGCTTGGGCCCTCATCCCTTCGGGGGAGTCGTCCGGATAGGCATCGATGTCGTTGGACGAGATGGCGACGATTCCGATTTCCGAGTCGGCGTAGTCCTTGCTGAGCCGCCCCAACTCGGCGTTGACGTGCTTGACGTAGGGGCAGTGGACGCAGATGAACATGACCAGCACGCCTTTCTTGGCGGCAAAGGAGTCCAAAGAGACGGTGTCGCCGGAGATGACGTCGGCCAGGGAGAAGTCGGGCGCACTGGTGCCGAGCGCCAGCATCGTTGATGTTGCGGCCATGGTCGGAGTCTACGACTGTTTCATTGGCACGTTTTGGTGGGCCGTCCAACAATTCACGGTCCTGCGACCGGTAACCTGGCGTGGTGACCGACACACCTGCTGCACCCTTCGGCCTGGTCGCCACGGCCATGGTCACCCCATTCACGACCGACAACCAGGTGGACCATGAGAAAGCTTGGAAGCTGGCACGGCACCTCTCCGACCACGGCACCGACACCCTGGTAGTGACCGGCACGACCGGGGAGTCTCCGACCCTGAGTGATGAGGAGAAGCTCGCCCTGTATCAGACGGTGATCGATGCGGTCAAGGAGAAGGACACCCAGGTCATGGCGGGAACCGGCACCTACGACACGGCTCACTCGGTGAAGATGACCGAACAGGCTGCCGGGCTTGGCGCCGACGCAGTACTCGCCGTCACTCCCTACTACAACAAGCCGACGCAAGAGGGGTTGGTGCGCCACTTCTCTGCGATCGCTGACGTCGGAGTGCCGGTGATGGTCTACAACATCCCCGGACGCACCAGCCGTCTCGTCGAGATCGAAACGCTGGCCACACTGGCCGGCCATCCCAACATCGTTGCGACCAAGGACGCCGTGGAGAACCTCGACTTCACTTCGAAGACGGTGAATCAGGTGCCTGGGCTCCCCGTCTATTCCGGACAGGACAGTCTGACGCTGCCGATGATCTCCGTCGGCGCCGTGGGTGTGGTCTCGGTCGTGGCTCACCTCGCCGGCCTCCAGATCAAGACCATGATCAAAGCCGCCCACGACGGGGACTACGCCGAAGCCCGCCGGCTCCACAACGCGTTGTTGCCGTTGTGCCTGGCGTGCTTCCTCGAGACCAACCCGGCACCGGTCAAGGCCGCAGTGGACGCCTTCTGGGAGCCGGTGGGTGGAGTGCGTCTTCCGCTGGTGGGTGCCTCCGAAGAAACACTGGCGGCCATAGAGAAGGCTTTGGGGGCGGTCCAGGGACTGTGAGTGTTTCAGTCACCTTCCTGGGTGGCCTCGGGGAGATAGGCCGCAACTGCGCCGCGATCGAGATCGAAGGCAAGCTCGCCCTCATCGACGTCGGGCTGATGTTTCCCGAAGAGGACATGCTCGGCGTCGACCTCGTCTTCCCGGATTGGTCTTGGCTGGTGGAGCGGAAAGCCGATGTCTCCTGCGTCATCATCACCCACGGTCACGAGGACCACATGGGGGCGCTCGCCTACTTTCTGAGGGACATTCCCGTTCCCGTGTACGGAACGAGGCTCACTCTCGAGCTGGCTGGCGCACGGGCGGAGGAACTGGGCGTCGAGACCGACTTCAGGGTTGTCGACTACAACAAGTGGACAGACCACGCGCCCTTCCGCTTCATGATGGTGCCGGTCAGTCACTCGGTCCCAGACGCATCCGCCGTCGCCCTCGACACTCCCGAAGGCCTGGTCGTCCACTCCGGGGACTTCAAGCTCGATCCGACCCCGATGGACGGCCGACCCACCGACCTCCCCCGCTTCGCCACGTTGGGCAGCAAGGGCGTGAGGCTGCTTCTCGCCGACTCGACCAACGCCGAGAAGGAGGGTTTCGAGCCTTCGGAAAGCTCGGTGGCCCAGCCCATAGCGGACGTGATCCGGGACGCTCCAGGACGTGTCATCTCGGCCTGCTTCTCGTCACACATCCACCGCGTGCAGCAAATAACGGAGGCCGGAGTTGCCGCGGGTCGCAAGATCGCCTTCTTCGGCAGATCGATGCAGCGCAACACGTCGATCGCTTTCGACCTCAACGTCCTGGATGTGCCCGACGGCTCGGTCGTGGACATCAAGGAACTCGGGAAGCTGCCCGCGTCTCAACAGCTCCTGATAACGACCGGGTCGCAGGGCGAGCCTTTTGCGGCGTTGTCACTGATGTCGCAGGGGCGCCACAAGTTCGTGAAACTCGATGAGGACGACACCGTCCTGATCTCGGCGAAACCTATCCCGGGCAACGAGACCGCGGTGTCCAAGGTGATATCGAATCTCATCCGCCGTGGGGCGAAGGTGGTCCACGGCCGCAACTCCCATGTCCACGTGTCCGGGCACGCTGCGCGCGAGGAGCTGCTGACGTTCATCAACCTGATCAGGCCACGTGCCTTCGTCCCGGTTCACGGCGAGTACAGGCACCTGCACGCCCATGGGGAGTTGGCGAAGAGGATGGGCGTGAAGACGGTCGAGGTCCTGGAGGACGGCGATCGGATCACCCTCGACGGCAAGAAGACGATCGTCGATCGTCGGGCCGTCCCGGCCGGGTATGTATATCTCGACGGTTCCACCGTGGGGGACATCCAGAATGCGGTGTTGCGGGACCGGTCCCACCTGGCTGACGAGGGTGTGGTCGTGGTCACTGTCGGCATCGATCACGACACAGGTGAGATCCTCTACGGACCAGACCTGGACAGCCACGGCATGATGGAGGATCCAACCGCCGTCCTGGAGAAGGCCGCCGAGGCTGTGAGAGGCGCGATCGAGGCTCATCCCAGGGGACGTACCGATCACGCAGAGCTCCAGAAGACAGTCAGACAAGCAGCGGGACGAGTCATTAGAGGCGAGACGGCCCGCAAACCTGTGATCGTTCCGGTGTTGATGGAGCTTTGACCCTTCTGAACAGGGGTTTTGCCTGTCTCCTGTGATCGCAGGCGACTCGGGCAACCCTCAAGAATCGCCAGATCGAGGTCGATAGATACTTGGGGCCGAGGCTTTCGGCTCGCCGGCGCATTGGTCGGGCCGCAAGTAGCTCGGCTCCCCAAGCGCTGACCAGCCCGAAAGGAAGCCCAATGCTCACCGGTTCACACCCCGGATTTAGATCCCGTCTGCTCATGGCCCTAGGCGTGTCGGTTGCCGTCGTCTTCGCGGTAGCCGCCGAGGCCACTGCCCAACCGCCGGCACCTGTCGTAACTCACATCGAGACGGAGGCAAACCCTGCGGCGTTCTCAGGAGTCGGCTTCACCTTGTGCACCTATACGAGCACCTGGGAAGTCTCCGGCGCCAAGGGGAGATGGGCCCACTATCAGGTCAGGTTCGACGGCTCAGGTGAGCCGATGCAGGCGACCCATGACCTTCACAGCGGTACAACGCTGACAACCACGTACGCGGGGCGCGATTCGCTCACCATCGAGCTGCGCCTCGCAAAAAAGAACGGGACGCCGATCACCGGCTGGGTGACGAGCGGTCAGATCGACTGCTGACCGACCTCGACCAACACCTCCTCAAGTCGCTTCCGCTCGAGGTCGGGGACGACGCAGTCCTCGGCCGGGTAGCCGATCGGGAACATGCAGAAGGGGCGCTCGTTGTCCGGACGGCCCAATACCGCGCTCAGAAACTTCATGGGGCTCGGCGTGTGGGTAAGCGTCGCCAGGCCCATGTGGTGCAACGCGGCAATGAAGAGACCTGCCGCGATCCCACATGACTCTTTGACGTAATAGTGGTGTCGACGCTCGCCAGAGGGGGCATTGCCGTATCGCTGCTCGAACAACACCACGATCCAGGGGACCGTCTCTAGAAAACCTTTTCGCCAATCGGTTCCGAGCGGTTCGAGATCTTCTCGCCAGTGTGGCGGAAGCCGACCCCCTTCGTAGTTGATCCGCTCTTCTTCCTCGGCGGCCTCCCGGATCTGGCGTTTTACCTCGGAATCGCCGGTGAGGACGAAGGTCCAGGGCTGCTTGTGGGCACCCGACGGGGCGGTTGATGCGGTCTTGACGGCCATCTCGATGAGCTCTCGGGGAACTGGCTCATCGGAGAAGTAGCGGACACTGCGGCGGCGGTCCAATTCCTCGTAGAAGGCGCGAGCTCTCTGCGTCTGCTCGTGTGGCTCGAGTCGCTCGAACTCGTAGGAAGTCATGGGGGCAGGCATGCTTGCAACGCTACCGCGCGGCAGATAGCTGCCCACTTCGCGCCTGTTCTTTGTCTTGCCGTGTTGGGCGACGCCGGGCAGACATGACAAAGAGAATGGCCCCCGACTTCTGTCGGGGGCGATTCTCTTGTCAGTGGAGGGCTTCGCTACTCGAGACCGAGGGCCTTGCCTTTGCCCCAGCCCCAGGCCCAGCCCTTGCCGTTGCCGGGAGCATCATGGGTGGTGCTGCTCCCCAGGCCGGCGCCTTGACCTTGCCCCGGATGGCTGTCCGAATGCAGGTTCAGTCCGACCAATACCGGGTCGTGGTCTGAGGACCTGTAGGGCCCTGGAGCCAGCACGTCTGGATCGAACCAATCGAGGAATCGTGGTTCGTCTGCATTGATGTGCCAGATGTCCACAGTTGTCACCTGTCGCGCCATTGTGCTCGTTCCAAACGCATGGTCGAGTGCCCCGCGACCGATGTGCGGCGCCGAGAAGAACGCCAGGAAGTTGAACGAGTACGGATCGCGCTCGTATTTCGCCAAGAGGTTCACCAATTCGCTCTCCAGCGTCGTGATCGGATCCTCCATGAGGTACGCGTTCAGGTCACCGATCACCAAAACGTCGGGATCACCCGTCTGACTTTGGATCTCTGGGATCCAGTCGAGCACTGCTTGTGCCTGTGCGACACGCCGGGCGTTGTGGCAAGAGGCGCCGTCGCCCTGATCGAGGTCCGCACCTTGGGCACCGGTGCAACTCTTCGACTTGAAGTGATTGACAACAAGGGTGAAGGTGGAGCCTCCGTACTCGAATGCCTGGGCAACGGGACGACGACCCAACTGATCATCGGGCTCCTCATCGGGATCCCTGAAGTCATCGAAGGCAGCGTCTATCAGGGTCATCGCATCCCCGACGGGGGCAACCCTGTCGCTTCGATAGATGATCTCGTTGACGATTGGGTAGATGTTCTGCTCAAAGCCGTCGACTCTGGACCAGACATCGCTTCCCTCTGCCGCATTGAGTGCGGCGACGAGGGTGATGATGGGCACGTCGTCGGGATGATCGTTCTCGATCTCCTGAAGTCCGACGATGTCAGCATTCATCCCCTGAATCGCAGCTACCAGCTTTTCGGTCTGGGCTGCCAACTGGGGTCCCGAAGCCGCCCCGCGACCCCCAAGAGTCGTCCAGTAGTTGAGGACGTTGAACGAGGCAACGACCAACTCTCCACCGGGATTTGGTGCCGATCGACGCTTGTTCTTCGGGTGGAAGACAGGGTCGGTGCCATTCACCATCTTGTAGTTGCCGAAGTCGTAGTAGATCGCTCCGGTCGGGTTGGTGGTGATGTCCCCAAGACGAAGGGTGCCATCGCCGCTGAGGAATGGGATCGGGTCCGGGTTGCTGAACCTGGATCCGTCTTCCAGCATCACGACCTGGTTCATGTTGTCGGTCGCGAAAGCTTGTAAGGCGTCGGAGTCGGGTAGATACTCATTCGACGGTGTCTCTATCACACCGTCGTCGCCGAGCCAGATCTCGCCGAATCTATGGAGATTGAAGGTGTCGCTCACGTATAGGGAGCCCCTGTATTGCATGTACATACCCTCGTACTGCTCCGGGTTGTCGTTGAAGTCGCGGGTGGAAATGACCAGCGGAGCGATTGAGTCGGATCCACACACGTCGATGTAATCGACGTTCTCGAGTTGTGTCCGGCCAAACTGTTCGTCAACCTCTGCGTGGACGCGAACGACATCGCCCTCGGAGACATCAAAGCCCCAGGTGTCTTGATGAAAGACGAATATGCCGTCCGAGGTCGACGGGTCGCCATCGCCGGCGGCGTCCTGGATGAAGAACCCTCGGTGCTCGCGGGACTTCTGGAGGTCGACCGTAACAACGCCTTCGGTGGTCACGTGGGTCTGAGGCCAGTCGTGAAGCGGGCTCTCGTCACCGCTTCCCTGAATCTCGTAGATCGGGGTGAACGAATCACCACAGTCGCCGTGCTCTTCCGCCATTGCGGCCGATGGCAGTAGGGCGATTGCAAGCGTGAGCACCGTGAACAGGACGGTGGAGCGTTTCATGAGTGTTCCTCCCAAGGACGGCTTGACTCCCATACGGAACATACACATCTCTTGACCACGGTGCGTCGTAGAGAGTCTCTTTGAGTCAGATTTGTGGGTGCCCTAGGGCTCTCACGAGCTGACGGTCACCCTCCCCGACATGGATGCGGCACCGTGGATGGTGCAGAAGTAGTTGAAGGTGCCTGGCGTGTCGAAGGTTCGGCTAAAGGTCGCGCCCATGCCCAAGACGCCGGAGTCCCAGTTGCCGGTCGAGGTGACGGTGTGAGACCCCCCGGTGTTGGTCCACGTGACGGTGTCACCGACGCTCACCTCTATCTGGGTCGGGGTGTATCCAAAAGAGAAGGCCGTGGCGTTGACAGTCTTCGATTGGACAGAGGTAGTCGTGGTAGCCGGAGCCGATGTAGTCGTTGCCGGCGTCGTTGTCGACGGGGAGGTCGTGTTGGCGGCCGCGGTGGTCGTCGTGGTCGAAGATGTCGCAGCTGGTAGCGAGGTTGAAGTGGCCGACGGCGTGGACGTCGTCGTCTGCTCGGCGGTGGTCACGCTCGCGTTCGGGGCTGGAGAGGTGGTGGTGGCCTCACCAGGCGATGTCGACGACGTGGAACCGGTCGATGTCGGTGATACCTGGGGGCCGGCGCATGCCGCGGCCACAAGTGAGAGCGCCGCTCCCCACAATGCGAATGTGACTGCTGGTCGACGGGCCATGTCTAACTCCGCTGCGTCCTCGGGATGGTACGTGTAGCTCCGCCCTAATGAACAAGCGGCGCAATTCGCCGGGCATGGCGACGCTCGGGGTATTGTTTCTCCTCACATGGCCTCCCGGACACCCACCCGGAAGGGTTCCGGGCGGAGTCGGGTGTCACAGGCAAAGAAGAAGAATCAAGCGCGGAGCGGTCTGATTCGCCGGAAGCTGGCGGCGTTCAGGGGCTCGCTCCGACTGGCCCTGGGCCGTCAAACCGACGATGTCTGGGGTCTCGTGCTCGTGGTCCTCGCCGTCATCGTCATTCTCGGCTTCATCGGCCGTGCCGGGCCCCTGGGCACGGGTATCGAGACCGGCACCCGCTTCCTCTTCGGAGTCTGGCGCTTTGCCCTGCCGGTGGCACTCATCGGTCTCGGCCTTGCGCTGATCATTGGCAAGCCCCGTGACGGCGCCCGCCGGCTCCTGGTGGGCGGGATAGCGATATTCGTAGGGACCCTTGCCCTCTTCCACCTCCTCACCGGGGCCATCTCCCTTCGCCCGAATCTGGAGGCAGTCCAAGAACGGGGAGGCGCAGTCGGCGCCCTGATCGCCTTCCCGATGAGGCGTCTCATCGGCTTCTGGGGGTCATTCGTGGTGCTCGCCTCGGCCATCGGGATGGGTGTGCTCATAGTGACCCAAACCAGCGTTCGTGAACTGTTCCACGGCCTGGCCGACATGTGGCGCTCTCTGCGCAAGATGGCCCGCACCATCTTCGTGGGCAATGGCCGGTCCCGGACTCCGGCTCCCCGGGTGAAGATTGCTCCGGCAAAGGGAAAGCACGAGCAAGCCCGGAAGCCTCGACCAGTCGCGGCGACTCCCAGCAAGGCTGAGCCTCCCACGCCGAAGCCTCCCACGCCGGAGCCGGTGCCCATCGTCAGCACCGTCGATCTGACAGAGACCGAATACCGGCTCCCGCCACTCTCCCTGCTCGAAGGCGGAACCGGAGGAGAGGTCAACAAGAGGTCCTTGGAAGACACCGCCCGGCAGTTGGAGGACACTCTTCTTCAGCACGGCGTCGACGCGACGCTGACCAAGATCGTCCCCGGCCCCACTGTCACCCGATATGAAATCGAGCTGGCACCCGGGGTGAAGGTCAATCGCGTCTCCAATCTCTCCCACGACATCGCCTACGCCCTGGCGACGCCCGACGTGCGTCTGCTTGTTCCGATTCCGGGCAAGTCGGCTATTGGAGTCGAGGTGCCCAACCTGAAGCGTCGCCTGGTCTCCCTCGGAGACATCCTCGCCAGCCCTGAGGCGGCGATGTCGCATGGGCCGCTCACGGCAGGCCTCGGCATGGACATCGCCGGCCAACCCAAGCTGCTGAACCTGGCTGAGCTTCCCCACGTGCTCATCGCCGGGGCCACCGGGGCCGGCAAGTCCTCCTGCATCAACTCGATCGTCACTTCACTGTTGATGAGGACCCACCCCGACGATGTGCGTCTGATCATGGTCGACCCGAAACGAGTCGAGCTCGGCCAATACAACGGGGTGCCCCACCTCCTGACCCGGGTGATCACCAACCCGAAGAGGGCAAACGAGGCGCTCAAATGGGCGGTCGCCGAGATGGACCGCCGCTACGACCTGCTCGCCGACGCCAAGGTGCGTGACATCGAGGGTTACCGGGAGAAGTGGGACGCCGGAGAGTTGGACCGTGAAGGATTCGACCGATTCCCGTTCATCGCGATCTTGATCGACGAGCTGAACGACCTGATGATCGTGGCCGGGCGCGAGGTGGAAGAGTCCATCGTCCGAATCGCCCAGATGGCGAGAGCTGTGGGGATACACCTCGTGATCGCCACTCAGCGTCCGTCGGTGGATGTCATCACCGGTGTAATCAAGGCGAATGTGCCGTCCCGCCTGGCTTTCAGCGTCGCATCCCAGACCGACAGTCGGGTCATCATCGACGGGTCCGGCGCCGAGAAGCTGGTTGGTATGGGAGACATGCTGGTTGTGACCGCAACCGAGCCGCGCCCTCAGCGAATTCAGGGTGCCTGGGTCCGCGAGTCCGAGATCCATGCTGTCGTCGAATGGGTGAAGCAGCAGCGCGAGGCCCGCTACGAGGACAAGGCGGTGCTGGAGACGGCAGCAGCAGCGGCCGCGGCTTCCGCCGATGAGGTCGACGACGAAGACGCGGTCCTGATCCGCCAGGCGATGGAGCTGGTTGTGAGGTCGCAACTCGGGTCGACGTCGATGCTCCAGCGCAAACTCAGGATCGGGTTCGCCCGCGCCGGACGCGTGATGGACACCCTCGAGATGAAGGGCGTGGTCGGGCCGTCTGTCGGCAGCAAGGCCCGCGACGTCCTGATGACAGTCGACGAACTGGATGAGATCCTCGAGTCGGAGTCCGCAGCGGTCTAGCCGGGTACCGTACGGGGCAAATGACCTCACCCGATAATCGCATCAAGTCGGTCGAGGAGTATCGCTCGCTTCGCGGCGATGCCCATCAGATGAACTACGACAAGTCGATTTCCTTCATCGACGACCACGTCGCCAATTTCCTCGCGATGTCGTCCTTTCTTACCGTCGCCTCCATAGATGCCAACGGCAAGATGGACGTCTCACCCAAAGGTGACCCACCCGGATTCGTGAAGATCGTCGACGAGACCACGATCGCGATCCCCGAAAGGCCTGGCAACAGAAGGGCCGACACCTACACCAACGTTCTCCAGAACCCGGCTGTGGCTCTCATTTGCATGGTCCCCGGCATGGACGAGACGCTGAGGATCAACGGGACAGCGTCGGTCTCGACCGACCCCGACCTGTTGAAGACGATGGAGGTGAACGGCCACCTGCCCGAGGTTGCCCTTCTCGTCGACGTCGAGGAAGCATTCCTTCATTGCGGCAAGGCTCTCAAGCGCGGACGCGTCTGGGACCCAGAAGCGCAGATCGACCGCTCCACCTACCCGAAGATCGGAGAGGTGATCTTCGATCACGGGAAGTACGGAGAGAAATACGACGTGACTCGAGAGCGGATAACGGAGTTGGCCCAGGACGACTACGACAACTACACCTACAAGGAATGACCGACTCCATCTTCGGTCTGGTCAACCCGGACGGATCCGTACGTGACCGGCTGCCGATAACCCTCGAAGAGACACGAGACCTGTACGCCCAGATGGTCGAGGCTCGCACGTACGACACCAAGTGCATGGCGATGCAGCGTCAGGGCAGACTCGCCACGTACGCGCCCTTCCGGGGCCAGGAAGCCTCTCAGATCGGCGCCGCCGCCGCTCTGCGACGGGACGACTGGGTCGTTGCCACCTATCGCGACGCCGCGCTCAACTGGGCTGCCGGCTACCCGTGGCGGTTGCTGATCGCCGGCCGTACCGGCGACGAGCGGGGGGGCGAGGTGCCCGAGGGCGTCAACGTGCTTCCGCCTTCCATAACCGTCGGAGGGCACATGATCCACGCCGTAGGGCTGGCCTGGGCCGAACGGCTGAAGGGAACCGACCGGGTCGCCATGACCTCCTTCGGCGACGGAGCCACCTCGGAGGGGGACTTTCACGAGGCGATGAACTTCGCCGCGGTGTACGAGACTCCCACGGTATTCCTCTGCCAGAACAACGGCTACGCCATCTCCTACCCGCGCGCGGAGCAGACCAGGGCGGTTTCGATAGCAGCCAAGGCAGAGGGATACGGGATGCCCGGCGTTCAGGTCGATGGCAACGACGTTGCGGCGGTCCTGGCTGCGACCCGGGAGGCCGTGACGCGGGCGAGAGAGGGGAGTGGTCCCAGCCTCATAGAGGCTGTCACCTACCGGATGGGGCCCCACACCACCGCCGACGACCCCGGTCGCTACCGGACCGACGAGGAGGTCGCCGAGTGGGAGAAGCGGGATCCGCTCGACAGGATCCGAAGACTCCTCGAGCTCGCCGACGCCTGGTCCCCGGAGTGGCAGGAGGACTTGGAGGCCAGGGCATCGGAGACGATCGAAGAGGCTGTGGCCTGGGCCGAGGCCCTACCCGAGCCAAGCTTCGAGGACATGATCAACCGCATGTTCTTCACCCCGACCGCTCCGCTTCTCGAGCAGATGGATGAGGGCGATGCCTGAGTTGAACCTGGCCCAGGCTCTCAACGACGCTCTGGACACGGCTCTCGCATCGGACGAGCGGGTAGTCCTCCTTGGCGAGGACGTGGGCCGGGCCGGAGGAGTGTTTCGGATAACCGACGGGCTGTTGGATCGGTATGGCAACCAGCGCGTCTTTGACACTCCGGTGGCCGAATCCGGGATAGCGGGAGCAGCATTCGGCATGGCGGTGGCCGGCGTGCGCCCTGTGGCGGAGATCCAGTTCATGGGCTTTTCGTATCCGGCTGTCGATCAGGTGATTTCTCACATCGCGAGGATCAGGAACCGCTCCAACCATCGATTCACCGCCCCACTGGTCATCAGGATTCCCTATGGAGGAGGTATCGGCGCCGCCGAGCACCACTCCGAATCGACCGAAGCGCTCTACACCCACATCCCCGGGCTCTCCGTGGTGGTCCCTTCGACTCCGAAGGACGCCAAGGGCCTGCTTCTTGCGGCGATCGAGGACCCCGATCCGGTGATCTTCCTCGAGCCGATCAGGCTCTATAGGGCGGTCAAGGAGGAGACTCCCGACATCTACTACACCGAGGAGATCGGGCCGATCAAGGTTGAGAGAGAAGGGACCGACTTCACACTCATCAGCTGGGGAGCGATGATGCGCGAGACGCGTCGGGCGGCCGCCGAACTCGAGCGGTCTGGATACTCGATAGAAGTGCTCGACGTCCGGACGCTGTCGCCGTTGGATCGGGCGGGGATCGCGTCGTCGGTTTCCAAGACCGGACGAGCCGCGGTCGTCCACGAGGCACCGCTGACCGGAGGTCTGGGTGGTGAGATCGTTGCCTCCATCCAGGAACGATGCCTGTACGACTTGAGGGCGCCGGTTCGTCGAGTCACCGGCTGGGACACCGTCTTTCCCCTCAAGCGTTCCGAAGGCCACTACCTTCCGTCGGTAGAGAGAATCGTCGCTGCGGCAAGCGCCGCTCTGGAGGAGTAGTGGCTCGCGAGTTCAAGCTGCCTGACATCGGAGAGGGCCTAACCGAGGCCGACATCGTTCGGTGGCTTGTCGCCGAAGGCGACACCGTCGAAGCAGATCAGGCAATCGTGGAGGTCGAGACGGACAAGGCCGTTGTCGAAATCCCGTCACCGTATGGGGGAGTGGTCCTGCGCCATGGTTGCCCCGAAGGCGAGACCATCGAGGTGGGAGAGGTCTTGGTCGTCATTGGCGAGGCCGGTGAAGCCCCACCTCCATCCGACCCTGCAGCCGTTGACGATGCTGGTCCGGAGCCCATCGTCGGGACCCTGCACGAGGAAGCAGAGTTCCTGGACACTCATCGGTTGGCAGAGCCGGCTCCGAGGACCGCCGCGGTGGCCAAGGCCCTCCCCGTCGTCCGAAAGCTCGCCCGTGACCTGGGTGTCGACCTGGCCGCGGTCACCGGCACCGGCCCCGATGGGCGGATCAGCCGAGAAGACGTCGAGGCCGCCGCTGCTGTCGAGCCCGAGGTGACGCTGTCGTCGGTCTGGGACGACGAGACGCCGCCCGCCGCCTCCCCTGCTCCCGCGGGAGATCTGGCCCGGCCGGAGGCCCGGTCGGACGCGGCCGCTCCGAAGGACGAGTCTCGCCGGGTTCCCATGAGCCGACTCCGGCGCACCATCGCCGCCAACATGTCGCTCAGCTGGTCCCAGGTTCCTCACGTGACCACCTTCGACGACCTCGACGCAACCCGGCTCCTCGAGGTGAGGCAGGCCCTGGTCAGCCGTCACCACACCAAGATCCCCATAGAGGCACTGGTGGCCAAGGCAGTCATACCGGCGTTGGCCGAATTCCCCGAGTTCAACGCGACAGTCGACGACGACCACTTGGTCATTCACGGCGCCTATCACATCGGGATCGCGGTCGACACGCCGGATGGGCTGGTGGTGGCCGTCATCGACGACGCGGCCTCTCGTGGTGTTCTCGACCTCGCCGGTGAAGTGCGACGTCTGGGAGAAGGCGCCAAGGCGCGCACACTCAGCCCCGAGGAGCTGACGGGCCAGACGTTCACGATCACCAACATCGGCGCCGTCGGTGGCGGTCACGGGACGCCGATCGTTCCTCCCGGCACCACAGCCATCCTGTCCATCGGTCGAGCCCGGGCGAAGCCGGCGGTACACAACGGTGAGCTGGTCGTCGCGCCGCTGATGCCTCTTTCGCTGTCCTACGACCACAGGGTGATCGATGGCGCCATGGGACGTCGCTTCATGGCGCTGGTGATGGAGAACCTCAGCGAGCCTGCGCTCTTCCTTGCCGGCTGACCTACTCTTCGTCGCTATGGCCAAGGAAGAGAAGAAGAGCCGCAAGAAGGACAAGCCGAAGACCAAGGCCCCCAAGGCAAAGGAACGAAAAGCCACAAAGCAGCTGTCGGGAACCTTCGGCGGCGAAAAGGTCTCGTACACCGCCAAGGCCGCGACTCAGGTGTTCGAGGTGAATGACACCCAGGCCGAGTTCTTCTACGTTTCATATACCAAGGACGACGCTGATCCGACCGGGCGCCCGATTCTGTTCTGCTTCAACGGAGGGCCCGGCTCGTCAACCGTCTGGCTGCACCTGGGCCTCTTCGGTCCGAAGCGGATGGAACTCGACGAGGATGGCTTCAAGATCGGAATGCAGGGCAAGCTCGTCGAGAACGAGTACTCGATACTGAACGTCGCCGACGTGGTCTGCATCGACGCCCTCGGCACCGGCTTCTCCAACGTCCCGGACAAGAAGAAGAAGGACGACTTCTCACACTTCAAGCACGATGTCGACGCCTTCTCCGACTTCATCGTCCATTACCTGAACCGGAACGGACGTTGGTCGTCTCCCAAGTACCTGGCAGGGGAGAGCTATGGCACGCTGCGCGGCGCGGCGATAGCCCACAACCTCTTCACGCTGCACGGTGTCGAGTTCAACGGGATCGTCTTGATCTCGTCGATACTCAACTACCAGACGGTCTCGGTGGACTACAAGGTGCAGTCGCCCATCGAGCCTGCGTTTCTGTATCACCCCGGCAACGATCTGCCGGCCGCGCTGTATCTGCCCACCTTCGCCGCCACAGCCTGGTACCACGGGGCGCTCTCAGCGGAGTATCAGGAGATGCCACTCAGGGACTTCCTGGACGAGGTCGAAGAGTTCTCCTTGGGTGCCTACTGGTCGGCACTCGCCAAGGGCGACAGACTCGACGACGACACCCGGAAGGCCGTCACGGGGCAGATGAGTGCCTACACCGGCCTGTCCGCCGACTACATCGACCACTACGACATGCGGGTCTCGATCATCAGGTTCTGCAAGGAGCTGCTGCGCGACCGCAAGCGGACCGTGGGTCGCATCGACTCTCGCTATGTCGGCATCGATCGTGTGAGCGCGGGTGACAACATCGAAGCCGATCCGAGCATGGACGCCACCGGTGCGGTCGCCACGTCTGCGCTGAACCACTACCTTCGCGAGGAGATCGGGTTCGATTCGAAGGAGATCTACAACATCATGTCCGTCGAGGTCAACACGAAGTGGAACTACGAGGACTTCAAGAACCGCTACGTGGACACCTCGGAGAAGATGCGCGCCCTGATGTCACGCTCCAAGGGCACCAAGGTGATGGTCGCCAACGGCTACTACGACCTGGCCACTCCCCATTTCGCCACCGAGTACACCTTCAGCCACATGGGGCTGGACCCAGAGGTTCGGGACAACGTCGAGATGAGGTACTACGAGGCCGGCCACATGATGTACGTCCACAAGCCGTCCCTCGAGCAGATGGCTTCGGACCTCCGGGAGTTCGTGGCCTCGACCAGCTAGACGCGGGCACCGGCGCGAGACAGGGTTGGGTCGCTGATTCTCCGAAGTACCATGGCCTAAGTGGACAACTAGATCGCCCGGAGGCACCTCAAATGAAAACCGTTCACATCGTGGGCACCGGCACGATCGGTGAGCCACTCATCGGCTTGCTCGCCGACAACCAAGAGCACTTCGGGATCGACGAAGTCACGTTCCACAAGAGGACACCTCTGGTCGCCGAGAAGGCCAAGGTCGCAGATCTCGAGCGCCGTGGCGCCGTTCTTGCCGTCGATGACGAGCGCAAGCAGGACTTCGAGGAGCTTGGTCTCGCTCCCAAGTACGAGACCATCGAAGCCATAGAGAAGGCCACCGTCGTCATCGACTGCACCCCTGTCGGCAACCAGATGAAGAACGAGTTCTATGAGTCGGCGACCGGGCCCATAGGCTTCATGGCGCAAGGGTCCGAATACGGATTCGGGAAGATGTACGCCCGAGGGATCAACGACGACGCCCTGGTCGCCGGCGAAGACAGATTCCTCCACATCGTGAGCTGCAACACCCACAACATCGCCGTGCTCCTGAAGACCCTCGCAATGGACGCCGACGGCGCGAGCCACCTGACCGACGGCCGCTTCTTGTGCATCAGGCGGGCCAATGACATCTCCCAGGACTCCGGTTTCGTCGCAAGCCCGACGGTGGGCGTCCACAGCGACGAGAGGTTTGGCACCCACCATGCCCGGGACGCCCACGATCTCTTTTCGACGATCGGGTACGACCTCCCCATCTACTCCTCGGCTCTCAAGCTGAACAGCCAGTACATGCACTCGATGCACTTCTCTCTCGAATTGGACCGTGAAATCGATCTCGCCGAAGTGCGGGACCGTCTCATGGAGAACACAAGGGTGGCGGTCACTCACAAGAAGTCGGCCAACCAGGTGTTCTCATTCGGACGCGACCATGGCTACTACGGACGGATCATGAGCCAGGCCGTCGTCGCGCTGGAGAGCTTGGCGGTCCGGAACGGAAACGAGATCGTCGGTTTTTCGTTCACGCCCCAAGATGGCAACCCCTTGCTTTCGACGGTGGCCGCGATGCTGTGGTACCTCGACCCTGAGTCGATGGACACCAAGCTCGACATCCTCCGCAGGTATCTCTTCACCGAGATCTGAGCGAGCTGCCGGCTAGTGGATTCCAAGGCGCAGCCCCACGCCGAGGAGGCGATTCGGGCCTTGGCCCGTCTCGATGTCCCGGGTGCCAGAACGGCAATAGCCCAGGCTTTCGAGGTCGATCAGAAGATCGGCCACCTCGCCGACGCCGTCTATTTGGCTTGCGCCGAGATCGAAGAGGATGGGGGAATAGGCACCTCGACCTGGAACACGCTGGCCGATGCGGTTGACTCACCCGCTCTTCGGGCGGAGGTCGAGGCCAACCGCACTTGACGGCCTTTTAACCTCTCTGGCGACATGTCTGCCCCTTCCGTCTGGCTGACAACCCTCGGGTGTGCCAAGAACCAGGTCGACTCGGAGAAGATCAGCGCGATGCTCTCCGAGGCCGGCTACCTGGCGGCCGACTCTCCGGAGACGGCCGACGTGGTGATCACCAACACGTGTGCATTCATAGAGGAAGCGCGCGCCGAGTCGGTGGAAACGATCCTCGAGCTGGAGGGACGCAAGGGGGAGGGAGCCCAGTCAGTCGTCATTGGCTGCATGGCACAGCGGTTCGGTACCGAAGTGGCCGAAGCGCTCCCCGAGGTCGACGCGGTGCTGGGGTTGGACCGCTACGGCGAGCTGGTGGCGACCCTGGACCGACTCACCGGCTGGGAGCCGGTCAGCATCGAGCGGCGCCCCTTGATGGACATTCTCCACGCAACCGGGCGGCCCGAGTCGCACTTGCCCTACGCCTACGTGAAGGTGGCCGAGGGTTGTAGCAAGCCCTGCACCTTCTGCGCCATCCCACTGATTCGTGGAAAGCAGCGTTCTCGGCGGCCCGCCGAGATACGAGAAGAGATCTCAAGACTGGTCGAGCGCGGGGCGGCGGAGATCGTGTTGGTGGCCCAAGACCTCGCCGCCTACGGCCGGGACATCGCGGCTCCGGGCGGGTTGCCCGAGCTCCTCGGGTTCGTCTCCGACGTCGAGGGTCTTCGAAGCCTCAGGCTCCTCTATCTCCACCCCAGGGAGATCAACGCCAGGCTCCTCGAGGCGATGGCTTCGGAGGCGAAGATCGCCAGCTACTACGACCTCTCTCTGCAACACGCGTCGGGCGCTCTTCTTCGCAAGATGAAGCGCCCCGGAGACGGTGAGAGGCATCTCCAACTGGCGGGCGAGATTCGCGCCCTGGACCCGCGCGCGGCTCTTCGGTCATCGTTCATCGTCGGCTTCCCCGGTGAGACCGATCGCCACGTCGATGAGCTCGCCGACTTCCTCGAGTCCGTACAGCTGGACTGGGCGGGCTTCTTTCCCTATTCGCCCGAGCCCGGCACTCCGGCCGCGGAGATGGACGATCAGATCCCGCGGGAGACGGCGATGGAAAGGTTGCGCCATCTCAGCTCAGCCCAAGACGAAATCACCGAATCGCGAAACCAGGACCTTGTCGGCCGAGTCGCCGAGACACTGGTCGACCAGGTCGAGGATGGTGTCCCGGTAGGGCGGTCCTATCGGCAGGCCCCTGAGATCGACGGGGTCACGCGGCTCGATCGAGGAGAGCCGGGGGAGTGGCTCGAGGTCGAGTACACGGCCGCCTACGGGCCCGATCTCGAGGCTGTTGTGCTGTGATCGTCGAAGTCGTCGCCGTTGGGACCGAGCTTCTCCTGGGCCAGATCGTCAACACCAATGGCGCGGTCATCGGATCTGCGCTGGCCGACCGGGGCTACGACGCCCACTACCAGCAGGTGGTCGGGGACAACATCGAGCGGATTGCCGCGAGCATCCGGACGGCGATGTCCCGGTCAGACGCGGTGATCATCACTGGGGGGATCGGGCCGACACAGGACGACTTGACCAGAGAAGCGCTCTGTGCCGCCACCGGACTCGAGATGGTATTCAGCGACACCTATGCCGCCCATCTTCGTGACTGGTGGGAGCGGCGGGGACGGGCGATGCCCGAATCCAACCTTCAGCAAGCTCAGCACCCGGACGGGGCTGAGCTCCTGATGAACCCACGTGGCACAGCGCCAGGCCTTGCTCTGGAACACGAGGAAGTGCTGCTCTACGTGGTCCCTGGGGTCCCAGCCGAGATGGAGCATCTGTTGCACGAGGAGGTGCTCCCTCGCCTCGCCGAGCGACGCGGGGCGGAAGCAGTGATTGTCTCCCGGCTTCTCCGCACATGGGGCCGGTCGGAGTCTGATGTGGCGGATCGTCTTGCCGACCTGTATGCGGACGCGGTCAATCCGTCACTTGCCTTCCTCGCATCCAGTGGTGAGATAAAGATTCGGCTCACGGCCAAGGCAGGCGACCGGGCAGCGGCACTCTCCCTGATCGAGCCGATTGAGTCCGAGGTCAGGTCCCGACTCGGCGAGTCGCTGTTCGGGACCGACGATGAGACCATCGAGCGGGTCTTGCTCAGGCTCCTCCACGATCGCGGCTACACCATCGCCACCGCCGAGTCGATGACGGGCGGCATGGTCAGCGCCGCCCTCACATCCCTGTCCGGTGCTTCTGCGGTGGTGCGAGGAGGTCTCGTCGCCTATGACTCGGAACTGAAGAGGGAGTTGCTTGGCGTCGAAGACACGAGCGAAGTCGTCAGCATCGCCGCCGCGACGGCGATGGCGGAGGGAGGGCGTCGGCTTCTCGGAGCCGATGTTGTCGTGTCCGTCACGGGATCCGCCGGTCCGGAGCCGCTGGAGAAGCCGCCCGGGTCGATGGTCATCGCCGTGGCCACGCCAGAACGGGTCCAGGCCAAGGAGATGCGGATGGTGGGAGACAGGGAGCGAGTTCGCACGTTTGCCGTCACCAACGCGCTACAGCTGACTCGGCTTGCCCTGATAGAGAAGTGGTGGAGACCCTGAAGAGGGCATTTGTCGCGATCGGACTGAGCGGCGAGGCAAGAGCCTCGCTGGCAAGCCAGCTCGCTGGAACGAAGATCCCCGGCAAAGTGGTACCACCGGAGAACTGGCACCTCACGATCCGGTTCTTGGGCCCGGTGGACGATGTCACCTACGACCGCTTTCTTGCCGCCATGGACGAGGAGAGTCTCGGGACGCCTTTCGGTGTCCGACTGTCCGGGATCGGAGCTTTCCCGAACCCGAAGAACGCCACGGTCGTCTGGGTCGGCCTGAGGGCAGGCGAGGAGGAGCTATCCCGGCTGAACGCCGCTGCGGAGGAGAGCGCCCAGATGGTGGGTCTGGCACCCGAGGAGCGCCCGTACCGACCGCATCTGACCATTGCTCGGGTTCGTCCGCCGCGGAATGTCGAACACTTGCTGGATGTCGACGTCGACGTCCGCTGGCGTGCCGACCGCCTGATCGTCTATGAGAGCAGTCCGGGCGAGGGTGGGGTGGAGTATGTACCTCGCGACTCGTTCGAGTTTCGAGATTGAGCAGCCGCAAATCCCGACATCGAACAGATGTTCGGTCTAGGATCTACCCATTCTTGTCAGAGGCGCTCGATACGGTGACGTCTGGATGAGTCAGGAAGGACCGAAAGTGGAAAACGACAAAGCACTGGAGATGGCACTGAGCCAGATCGAGAGACAGTTTGGCAAGGGCGCCATCATGAAGATGGGCGAGGCGGCGAAGCGCAGCTTCGACGTGATTCCCACCGGTGCACTGTCACTGGACATGGCTCTCGGCATCGGGGGCGTTCCGCGCGGCCGTGTAGTTGAGATCTACGGCCCGGAGAGCTCGGGAAAGACGAGCCTCTCGCTCCACATCGTTGCCGAGGCGCAGCGCAACGGTGGCATCGCCGCCTTCATCGACGCCGAGCACGCCCTGGACCCGACCTACGCCAAGGCGATAGGTGTCGATGTCGACGAACTACTCATTTCCCAACCCGACACCGGGGAACAGGCCCTGGAGATCGCCGACATGCTGATCCGTTCCGGCGCGCTCGACGTGGTGGTGATCGACTCGGTGGCCGCGCTGGTACCACGCGCCGAGATCGAAGGCGAGATGGGCGACGCGCACGTCGGTCTCCAGGCGAGGCTGATGTCCCAGGCCCTGCGCAAGTTGGCCGGCACGCTGAACAAGTCGAAGACGACAGCGATCTTCATCAACCAGCTACGTGAGAAGATCGGCGTGATGTTCGGGAGTCCCGAGACCACCCCCGGCGGACGAGCCCTCAAGTTCTACTCCTCGGTCCGGCTCGACATACGCCGCATCGAGGCCATCAAGGACGGCACCGACAACGTCGGCAACAGGGTTCGGGTCAAGGTCGTCAAGAACAAGATGGCTCCACCGTTCCGCCTTGCCGAATTCGACATCATGTTCGGTCATGGGATCTCCCGGGAGGGCAGCCTGCTCGACGTCGCCGTCGACAACGGTGTGGTCAAGAAGAGCGGCGCCTGGTTCACCTTCGACCAGGACCAGCTCGGCCAGGGACGAGAAAAGGCCAAGCACTTCCTCCGAGAGAACCCTGAGGTGGCACTGCAGCTACAGGCGAAAGTGTTCGAGGCGGTGGGGCTTGCCGAGGTGCCTGAGGTAGTCGAAGAGGAGCCAGCAGCCGAAGAGTGAGGTTCTCGCTTTTCGCGATCCGGGCTACTTGACGCACCAGGTAGCATCGTGTGCGAGCACACGAACACAAACTTGAAGCACAATCCGGATATCAACATGGACCAGAGGAGCGACCGAGCAAAAGGGCAAGTGCCCGCCTAGCCACCGACTTCTCTCGTGTGCCGAGCCCTGAGGGGCTCGGCACGTCTGTTTTCGTATCCGGGGAAGGAACAACATGAGCAACGCCCTGGCGGTAGGGCTCTCGGTCCTCGGAGTCGTCATCGGGCTGGTGGCCATCTACATCGTCATCCGAATGACCATGCAGCGTCGGCGTGAGAGTGATGGGGCTTCCGCCGAGGACCTGGTCACTTCGGCCCGCCTCGACGCCCAACGGATCCTCACCAAGGCAGAGGAGGAAGGAAGGGCGAAGGCCGAGACCTACCGGGAGAAGGAAGAAGCCGATCTAGCTCATCGAAAGCTAGAGATGTCCAGCCTCGAGTCGCGCCTGGCACAGCGTGAGGAGACCCTCGAGCAGAGGGCGTCGAATCTGGCGCAGCGGGAGAAGATGCTCATAGATCGCGAGGAGGGTCTAAACGCCACGGGCAGCGAGCTGGAGCGTCTCAAAGAAGAGGCACGTAACAACCTCGAGAAGCTTTCGGGTATCGACGTCAGCGCGGCCAAGGCAGAGATGCTCAAGCAAGTGGAGGACGAGGCACGACGCGAGGCGATGATCGTCGTCCGAGACCTCGAAGTTCGCGCCAGGGAAGAGGCTGACCGGCGCGCTCGGCGCATTCTGGCCACGGCGATCCAGCGAATGGCCGCCGAAGTCGTCACCGAGTCGACGGTTTCGACGATCGACCTCCCGTCAGACGAGATGAAGGGTCGGATCATCGGACGTGAGGGGCGAAACATACGACACCTCGAGTCGGTGACCGGAACAAGTCTCATCGTCGATGACACACCAGAAGCCGTCTCGGTCAGCTCGTTCGACCCGGTGCGGCGCGAAGTTGCCCGGCTTACGGTCGAGCGGCTCGTCGCCGACGGTCGCATCCACCCTGCCTCGATCGAGGAGTCCTACGAGAAGGCCAAGGCCGAAGTCGAACAGGCGATTCGAGATGCCGGCGAGTGGGCGCTGGTCGAGGTCGGGATCTCGAGGATGAACCCCGAGCTGATCACTCTGATGGGTCAGCTCAAGTTTCGGACGTCGTACGGCCAGAACGTGCTGAACCACCTCGTCGAGACGGCACACATCGCGTCGATGCTCGCCGCTGAACTGGGAGTCGATGCGGGCCCGGTCAAGCGAGCTGCCCTGCTCCATGACATAGGAAAGGCCGTCACTCACGAGGTGGAGGGGTCACACGCGCTCATCGGCGCCGAGATCGCCCGTCGCTTCGAGGAAGACCCCGCCGTCGTTCACGGAATCGAGGCGCACCACAACGAAGTGGAGCCAAGGACGGTGCTGGCCGTGCTCGTGCAGGCAGCCGATGCCGTCTCGGCCGCCCGGCCGGGGGCGAGAAGGGAGACGCTCGAAGGCTATGTGAAGCGGCTCGAGCGACTTGAAGGCATCGCCCTGGAGTTCGAGGGTGTCGCTGAGGTGTTCGCGGTTCAGGCGGGCCGCGAGGTTCGGGTCATGGTCGATCCGGGTGAGGTGAACGATCTCGAAGCCAGGGAACTCTCGAGGCGGATTGCTCGTAAGCTTGAGGAAGACCTGCAGTACCCGGGTCAGATCCAGGTGACCGTGATCCGGGAGTTCAGGGCGACGGACTTCGCCCGCTGATTCCGACAAGATGACCCAGACCGTTCTCCTCCAAGATCCAACCGTGCTCGAACGGTTCCGAAGGCCCGCGTCGAGGACGGGCAAGCGCTACTTCGTCCGAACCTTCGGGTGCCAGATGAACGAACATGACTCGGAGCGCATAGCCGGCCTCTTCGAGCAGGACGGAATGAAACCCGCGGATGGATACGAGAGCGCCGACGTCGTCTACATCAACACCTGCACCATCAGGGAGAATGCCGACAATCGTCTCTACGGCAACCTGGGACAGCTCAAGGCGATAAAGGACTCCAACCCCGGCATGGTCCTCGTGGTAGGAGGGTGTGCCGCCCAAAAGGACCGGGATCTGGTTCGTCAGCGGGCACCGTGGGTGGATGTCGTGATGGGCACGCACAACCTCGACCGGATCCTCGACCTGATCGACCATGCCGAGACGTGGGGGCCTGTAACCGAGGTGGTCGATGAGCTCCAGGCCATGCCTTCGTCCCTACCGGTTCGACGCGAGCTGGCGCACTCGGCGTGGGTGACGATTCAGGTGGGCTGCAACAACACGTGCACGTTCTGCATCGTCCCCTCCGTGCGGGGTGTGGAGGTGTCTCGCCGTCCGGGTGACATAGTGCGCGAGGTGGAGCGTCTTGCCGCCGAAGGGGTGGTCGAAGTGACTCTGCTGGGACAGAACGTCGACACCTACGGCCGGGATCTTGCCATCGACGGCCGACGACGTCCCATCTTCGGCGAGCTCTTGCGTCGAGTCGGGGGAGTGGACGGGGTGAGCAGGGTTCGCTTCACGAGTCCCCACCCCAACGACTTCCGGCTGGACGTGGCACTCGCCATGGCCGAGACCGAAGCCGTGTGTGAGCAACTTCACTTTCCCCTCCAGTCGGGCTCAGATCGCATCCTCCGCGACATGCATCGCGGTTACACCCGCAGCAAGTACATGGACCGTCTGACGATGGCACGCGAGACCATTCCCGGGCTGGCCGTCTCGACCGACATCATCGTGGGATTCCCCGGCGAGAGCGATGAGGACTTCGAGTTGACTTTGGAGGTCGTCGAGGAAGCACGCTTCGACCAGGCCTTCATGTTCATCTTCTCTCCTCGCCCCGGAACCCCGGCGGCCAACCGCACTGAGGACTTCGTGCCCGATGACGTGATTCAAAGCCGCTTTTCTCGCCTGGTCGAGGTCCAGAACCGAATCTCACACGAGCGCAACACCGAGATGGTCGGGCTCAGGGTCGAAGTCCTCACCGAGGGACCGTCGAAGAAGGACCCCGACGTGGCGACCACACGAACTCGGACCGGGAAGCTCGTTCACGTGAGAGGTGACCACGCCCCAGGTTCGTTCCTCGACGTCACAATCGAGTCAGCCGCGCAACATCATCTGGTGGGGAGCCCGGCCTGAGCAAGACTGTCGCCATCTTGGGCCCGACGGCCTCGGGCAAGACCGAGATGGCCATTGGGGTCGCCGAGCACCTCGGCGCAGAGATCGTCTCGGTCGACTCGATGCAGGTCTATCGAGGGATGGACATCGGTACGGCCAAACCGACCCTGATAGAGCGCCGGGGTATTCGGCACCACATGATTGACGTGGTCGACACAGAGGACGAGTTCACCGTCGCCGAGTTCCGTCATATGGCGCGCGCAATCATGTCGAGCGCCGCCAGACCCATCGTCATCGCAGGCGGCTCTGGCCTCCATTTCAGGGCTCTCGTCGACCCGATGAGCTTCGCTCCGACCGACCCGGAGCTCCGCCGAGAGTTGGAGTCGGCCGACCCGGCCGAGCTGGCAGCCCAACTGATGAAAGCTGATCCAGATGCGGCTGTGCATGTCGATTTGGCGAATCCGAGGCGGGTGCTGCGTGCGATCGAGATACTCCGTCTCTCCGGTGAGACTCCATCGTCGAGGGCCCGGTCGGCTGAGGCAGAGGAACTGCGTCGGTATGCCGCCGAGATCGACTTCGTCGCCATTGGCGTGGACCCAGCTGGCTTCCTGGATGAGAGGATCGACTGGCGTCTCAGTCAGATGAGGTCCGGTGGACTTGTCGAGGAAGTCCGAAGGCTGAAAGACCGGTTGGGTCGTACCGCACGCAACGCGGTCGGCTATCGGCAGGTCATTGCCTATCTCGAAGGCAAGATCGGCGAGGAGGAGGCATTCCTGGAGGCTGCCCGGAAGACGAAGAAGCTGGCAAAGAGACAGCGAACCTGGTTTCAGCGAGATCCGAGAATCCGGTGGATACCCTGGGCCGAAGATGCAGGCGCCCGCACCGAGCGGGCCTTGGGAGCTTTGAATTGAGGAACCTCGTATTCACCAAGATGCAGGGCCTCGGAAACGACTTCGTCATCTTCGAGGGTCCCCAGGCCCTTTCTGCTGAGGAGATCGTGGGGCTTTGCGACCGCCGATACGGAGTGGGCGCCGACGGTGTGCTTGTCGTCACCAAGGTCGACCCGTTGCGAATGGAGTACTGGAACGCAGACGGCAGCGCGGCGGAGATGTGCGGCAACGGCCTTCGGTGCGTCGCTCGCTACGCATACGACAAGGGGTGGGCTGTTGACCGCAACTTCGTGGTCCAAACTCCAGTCGGGACACGGCGAGTCCGGGTTCAGGAGGACGGAGTAGAGGTCGAGTTGGCGAAGCCGAAAGTGACAGGCCACGCCACGATCGATGGTGATCGATATCACCTCATCGATGTTGGCAACCCCCACGCTGTCGTCTTGGTGGACGATCCCGACACGGCCGATGTGTCCGGCATCGGCCAGAGACTCCAATCGGAGTTCACCGATGGGGTCAATGTCGAGTTCGCCGCAGTGTCACCCGATGGCGTGAGGATGCGTGTCTGGGAGCGTGGCGTGGGCGAAACCATGGCTTGTGGAACCGGGATGGTGGCCGCCGCGTTGGTCGCATCGAAGACCGGCGGCTTGGCAAGCCCGATCCGCGTCGAGGTCCCTGGTGGAAGGGGTCAGGTGAGTATTCGAGACGGGGTCGCCTGGCTCAGCGGACCGGCGGAGTATTCCTTCAGGGGTAGCGTCGGAGAACGCTGACGACCTTCCCGATCAACTCGACTCCGTGGGTGAACTGCAAAGGCTCGTAAGCCGGGTTCTCCGACATCAGGATCACCTTCCCGTCGCGACGGCGCAGACGCTTCACCGTGGCCTCTTCACCGTCGATCAAGCACGCGACGATCTCGCCATCGGTGGCGTCGGGCTGGGAGTGCACCGCCACCAGGTCACCCTCGTGGATGCCGGCATCAATCATCGAGTCGCCCTTCACCTCGAGCAGGAACACCGGGCCGTCGCCGACCAACTCCGTCGGCAAGGGCATGACCTCATCGACCATCTCGGCCGCGAGGATCGGCGTACCGGCGGCGATTCGTCCCAGCACGGGTACGTCACGTGTCCGGCGATCTTCCCTGGCCGCCTCGGGGGCGTCTTCGTCAACGATCATGATCGCCCGCGGCTTGGCGGGGTCGCGCTTGATGGCACCCGCCGCTACCAGCGAGTTGAGATGGGAGTGGACCGATGACGGAGAACTGAGTCCTATTGCCTCACCGATCTCACGCACCGACGGGGGATAGCCTCTCTCCTCGACGGTCTGCCTTATGTAATCCAACACCTGCTGTTGTCGCTCGGTGAGCACGATGACTCCTCTGCTTACTCCGCCTCGAACCTATGTTCGCCAGGATACAGCAAACACTTGTTCGATGGAAGGTTTTCGCCCTGGCGCGGGAAGGAAGCAAGTCAAAGTCCGTCGAAGGCTGGAAACCCTCCTTGACATCGAACAGACGTTCGCTAGAGTATCGAACGCACGTTCGGTGATCCGAACGTCGTCCAGCAAGTACGGGCCCGATCAGGAGGGAGACCATGCAGGAGGCAAAGAGCCAGCATTCCGTCCGTTTGTCTGTTCTCCTTGCAGCCGCCTGCGCTGTCTTCCTTCTGATCGGCGGGGCTGCCGATGCCGGTCAGCCGATGGCGCCCCCGCTGGAACACGTGGTTGCTCCCGGCGACACCCTCTGGGCGGTAGCCGGCGACTATTCGGACCCCGGCGACGACCTCCGCCGACTGGTCTCTGACATCAAGCGTCTCAGCGGCCTCGAGTCAAGTCTGATCCACCCCGGTCAGGTCCTCCTCATCCCGCAGGGCTGAAACCCGCGTCCGGGGTCTACCCTGGGACGATGCGGTGCGCCTCATGCGGACACGAAGACACCCGCGTCGTCGACAGCCGCCCAGCTGACTCTGGGGCCGCTATCCGGCGGCGACGAGAGTGCGAGAACTGCGGACACCGCTTCACCACCTACGAGCGTCTCGAGCCCCAGCTGACTGTCCGCAAACGAAACGGGCGGATCGAGGCATTCTCCGCTCTCAAACTCGCTTCCGGACTGTCGGCGGCCCTGGCAGACCGGGATGTGTCCGGGTCTGACGTCCAGGCCTTGGTTGCCGAAGTCGAGGCAGCCCTCAGGGAGTCCGGTCCCGAGGTGTCCTCAGAGCTGATCGGCAAGGAAGTCTTGGACCGGCTCCGAGGGGTGGACGAAGTGGCCTACCTACGGTTTGCCTCCGTCTACAAAGACTTCCAAGACGCGACTGACTTCGAGAGGGAGATGGCCGAGCTCGAGTCAGCCGAGTAGGGCGCGCACCGATGTCAAGGCGTCGTCTATCAATTGCGAGGTTCTGGTTTCGACTTCGACTGCCTCCGTCGCCATTACCTCTCCAGCCGCCCGCAACCGCAAGGTGAGATCGTCGAGTACGGCTGTTGCCCGTGCCAGATCGTCAGTTCGGAGAGCATCTAGATAGTTGGAGAGAGTTGAAGGCAGATCACCCGATATGACGGCCAGTTCGACAGTCGTTCTTGACATCACCGAGTCGGCCAGAGCAAGTCGAACGGCGTCGAAGTGGGTTTGCCACTCGCCGAACTCACGAGCTGCCTCATCCAGTTCGACGAGGCTGGGATCGGTCATGAGGCTGGGCGGAGCGAGTATCGGCGCTACCGCTGCGTGGAAGGCCGCTGACTCGCCTGTCATTCGGGAGGCCGCCAAGGCGTCGTTCACGGCTCTCTCTGCCAGCGCCCGGGCCGTCGACTGACTTGAGTTGAGGCCGATAGAGGCCTCGAAGAGGCCCCTCGCGGCCTCTTCCACGGCTATGACGGCGGGGGCGACCCGAGCCGAGCCGGATTCGCTCGTCAGCATCGGAGTCACACCGTCGAGATCGAGGAGTGCCGGCTCGAGTGTCGCTGCCGCGACCATGACCTCATTGAGCGCGTCTTGGGCGAGTTCGATGGGCCGCTGTTGGATCCATGCCGCTATGCCGGCAATCCCTGCACACATCATGAGGACGCCTACCACCGAGCTCCAACGGATCCGGCCTGTGACGAGCCTCTTCTGCACAGCCGTGTTTTCCCATGTCTCGAAAGGATCAGGGCGCGTTCCGGCACTGTGAGATTCCTCGGTCGGGGCCGCCGACCACGACGTGGACCGTGCGACCGACTCTTCGAAGAAGCCGAGGGATTCCATGACGGAGAGGCGAACTCGGCGTTTCCGCTTGCGTGGGGAAGGGTGTTGGGTTGTGGCAGTCATCGGACGAACTCGCTTACAGTCGCCTGGCCATCCGCCCGATGCCCCCACGACACCATGCAGATTAACTTCCAGAGACTCGACCCGGAACTACCAATTCCCACAAGGGCTCATATCGGCGACGCTGCCGTCGACCTTCACTCGAGGGTGGACTTCGTCCTCGAGCCGGGCGGGAGGCAGGCAGTACCCACCGGGGTCGCGGTGGCGATCCCCGATGGATATGGAGGTCTTGTCCTGCCGCGCAGCGGACACGCCAGCAAGCTTGGTGTGGGCGTAGTCAACGGGCCCGGATTGATCGACCCGGGCTATCGGGGGGAGATTTCAGTGCTGTTGATCAATCACGGTGAAGACTCCGTCAGATTTGCGCGTGGCGACCGCATCGCACAGTTGGCCGTTGTGGAGATGCCGACGATCGAGTGGGTCGAGTCGGAGTCGCTTTCGGAGACCACGCGCGGGACAGGCGGGTTCGGGTCGAGCGGTCACTAGGAGCCGTGGTGAGACTCGTGCCTGCGGCTGTGGTTGCCCTGCGCGCCACCTTTGGTTGGGGAGTGGCCGCAACTACAATCGCGTTTCTCGCGGAAGTAGCTCAGTTGGCTAGAGCGCAACCTTGCCAAGGTTGAGGTCGCGGGTTCGAATCCCGTCTTCCGCTCTGAACGGTCGTGATCGGCCGCCACTGGCGACGTGGCCGAGTGGTTAGGCGCGGGTCTGCAAAACCCGTTACACCGGTTCGATTCCGGTCGTCGCCTCGACGAGAGAAGGGCCCTTAGCTCAGCCTGGTAGAGCGCTTGCTCGACACGCAAGAGGTCACTGGTTCAAGTCCAGTAGGGCCCACGATTGAAAAGCCCCTGGTAGCGTCTATTTCGTCAACTACCACGGGGCTTTTCTCATGGTCGGGCCCTGAGCCGGTTCATAGGGGGTGATAGGCCGAAATAGGGTCAAATAGTGGACCAATGTGGACACAATGTGGACACACTCCTGGAACCCTGCCCGCCACTCTTCGCGTTCAGTCGGTCGCGTTAGCTGGTGCTTGCCCGGGACTCTCTTAAGAACGACCTAACAGGCTCAGCGACCGTTGTCTCGTCAATCCGTCTTGCGCGGCAGTACTCACTCGTAAACCAATCACTCAAGAGGCGGTTCCCCCTACTCGAGTTGCAGCTCCAACAACAGATGGCAACGGTCTCGGGGTTGTCCCACGGCGGCAAGTGGTTCAGATGTTCGATCGTCGCCCAGTCAGATCGCGAGCCCTCAGATCCAGACGGAATCATGGTCTTATGGCAATAGACGCATGCTCTGTCTCGAGCACGGATTTGGTCAAGATCCTCTTCTGGAAGTCCGTAACGGTTCTTGGCCATGCGCTCATTATGTCCCGCTCATCACGAGGACATAAGTGCCGCTATGTGCGGTTACCCGAACGGTCGAGAAGGAAGCTATGAGCTCAGGCGATGTCCAGCGAATAGAGGTTCATCGGCTCGGCAACGTTCTTGAGTCGGTGTTCGCCAAGTGGCGTAGCTGACCAGCCCTCTTTGTTTCGGATGTTGTCGTACACGACCCCCGAGAGGCCAATCTGGCCAGCTTCAACCGCTTCTTGGATTCGTGAAGCGATGTTTACGCCGTCGCCTCGTACATCGTTGTTCTCTTCGATCACTTCCCCGAGATGAATACCGACTCTCACTTGGAAACGTCCGTCGGTTGCGACCGCTTGTTGGATCTCGCGGGCAGCCGCAACAGCTCCCGATGCTGATTTGAAGTCGGCCAGGATGCCGTCGCCGAGCTTCTTCAGGACCCGGCCACCATGTTTGGACACCACCAAGTGATGAATCTCTTCATCGGCTCGGGCGATCTCCAGGGTCCCAGCCTCGTCGGCACCCATTAGCGCTGTGAAACCGACGATGTCGGAGAAGAGTATTGCTGCGAGCCGTCGTTCCCTAGTCCCGCTGGATGCCGATCTGATCGCTTCATCCATGTAGTGACGCTTGCCGCGCAGCGCCATGCGGTACTCGTCCTGTGAAAGGATGTTCTCGTCCAATTCGAAATCAGTACGCAGCAGATTGTCTACGAAGGCGTCGAGACGCGCCCGATCACCAGCCGCTACCTCTCGGATGAAGTGCGTATCGACGTTGATACATACGGCCCCAACCAGCCCATATTCAGGACGGAAGATCGGCACCGTCGTGCATTTGAACTGCCGGGACCCAATGTTGAGTTCGTAGTTGACTTTGTCCTCGCCGCGCTGACGTCTCGTCTTGAGATCCAACACGAGATTGGTGGCACCTCCACCGACACTACGGCCCGTGACCTCACCGTTCTCGATCGCGACCAAGGAATGCGACGGATTAACGAGATTGTGGAGAAGCACCTCTATGCCGGTATGGCGAAGGGACCGGCCGATCTGGTTGACCAAACGTCGGTAGTTCTCCAGGAATGCCTCGTTCTCGTTGATCACCCCGTCACCGTCGTACTGGCCGTAGAGGCTTTTGTACGCTTCCAGCCTGTCGCTGGGGAATGTGTCCCGAACCAGGTTCTGCTCTCCAATGACAATCAACTCATGAGCAGCGCGAGAATTCCTTTCCCGCAACAGGTGTCGGACCCCATCGGCGAATCGGTCAGCGTCGAAGACGACGTGACCCTCGGGCGTGACCACGAACGGGTAAAAGTCGTATTCCTCCAGCCGACGGGTAGCCGAGTCGGTGCTGGTTGTACTTCGCTTCGTTCGCCGGCCGATAGCGAAAGCGACAAGCCCCACTGCAACCAGCAGACCAACCCAGAGTGTCACTTCCAGCACGTCCGCGTCACCTCACTCGCGTTCAACCTTCGACCAAGCTACACACCGGAACCCCTGGTCGCCCACATACCCCTCAGCGCGGTCCACAACCGGCCCTTGCTATGGATGATCGAGCGCACATATGTGCCGTTATGTGCACAGGGTTGAGGTTGGCCTCCGTCGCGTTCTGAGGTCAGCTGGGTGTTCGGTCGTGTTCTGGTTCCGTAGCATTGAGACGAGTCGAGAAAGTGTTCGTACATGAGCGGAGCCGAGCTGGCCGGGATTGGTGGAGTCATCGCCGTTCTCGGTGCACTTCTTTTCGCCTTGGCTTGGGCGTTTCCGGTCGTGTTTGGCGACCCTTCCGTTAAGGGCGTTGAAATCGGACGGTGGATCGCCGTCCCAGCCCACATTCTCCTACTCGTGGGGCTGGGAGCCATATACGGGGTTCAAGCGGATGAGGCTGGCGTGTTGGGTCTGGTCGGCTTCCTAATGGCGTTCTTCGGGTTTGCGATATTCATCGGTTACGTCATTGGAGGTTGGGCCACCGCCATCCCCGAACCGAGACTGGGCCCCATAGGCGGAGGGCTCTGGCTCATAGGGCTCCTCCTCCTTGCGATCGTCACCTGGCAGACAGATGTTCTCCCACGATTCGCCGGGGTGGTCTGGATGGTCGGAGCCTTGATCTACGTCACCGGAGTACCCGACGGTCCCGACGACCCACCAACAATCAGAGCCCTAGTAGGGGCCAGCCTGTTCGCCGCGGGTATCGGCTGGTCAGGCATCGCAATCCTCGGCCTCTAACACCCAACACCACCGCACATAAGTGCCGTTATGTGCGCCTGGTCAGAGAGTCGGTGGCGGGGTCAGAGGTCGCATTTGGTTGGGTCTAGGAACCCCCAGTCGAAGTTGGTGAACTTGCCAGCTGAAACCGAAGCCTTACCGTTCTTGCCTCCGATACATCCTGCTTCGCCGCCTGCTTCGGCCCCGTCGGCCCCATAGAAGAACCTCCAGCTAAAGGTCACATCGGGGTCAGTCACACCGGGATTCTCGGTCACTTCGACTTCCAAGAACTCCAGACCTGTTCCGGAACCCTGTATGGCGGGGACAAGGTCCTCCGATGCGCGAAGTTCGGAAGTCGTGTTCATGTAGTCGTTGATTGCGAATGGGTGACGTCTCACCACAGGGTTTGGCATGAAGTACCCAACCGCCCGGCCTATATCGCCGGCATTCCGGGCTTGGGCATAGTCGGCGAGTAACTCCTCTTCGGGGCTGGGACCCGCCTGGTCGCTAGCAGCGCCCGAGTCGGCGCCTCCGCAGGCAACAAGTAACAGAACGACCGAAACCACAGCCGCTAGAAGCCGTCTCATGACTATCCCTCCAGTACGGGTCGGATTGAACGACCCTACTCAAGAGTGGTCACCTGTCGCCGACAGGCACCGCCGTCCACGGCGCACATAAGTGCAGTTATGTGCGGGGTGGCGTGTGGCGCCGTGGATGTCCGCCTCGATCTTCCCGGCGTGGCTCCCGCTGAATTGAGCATTCAAGGGATCTTTGCCCCTTGAGCGGTAGCCGGTCCGCCGTGTACTCGTAATGGGGCCCGCGCGCCCTCGCGCGTGTTCGCAAGGAGGGAATGATGAGAGGGTGGTTTGTCATCTTGGCCGTTCTTGGCTTCGTGGCGGCGGCTTGTAGCAGCGAACCGGCCGCATCGACTGACTACCAAGAACTCGAGCAGAGGCTGGCGGCCGTGGAGGAGGGCGTCGATCAGATCGCCTCACAGATAGGGTCCCAGTCGTGGACCAATCCGAGCGAACCGGTCCAGCTCTGGGTCGAACCGGCCACCGTCCCCGCCGAAGTCGGAGTCGTGACGGTCACTGTCCACGGAGAAGGGTTCATCAGCACAAGCGGAATCTGGGTTATGCCCTGCCCAGAGGTCGGAGCCGAAGTCGACCCAAGCAACTGGCCTGAACCCCAGCCAACTCAAGAAGGGGAGATGATCGACGTCTCTCCGTGTCCTGACTCTTCAATGCAGGACCATCGAATAGATGTCTCAACTGCCGAATTCACCATCGAACTCGACGTGCCCATCACAGCGGCCGCCATAAACGAAGGCGGGATCGTCATCACCACAGGAGACATCTGGCTGCCAGTCTGGGCCAACGTCCTCCTCGAAGTCTCACCACCTTCGACCGTTTCTGCCATCGGCTTCGACTGGCGGATTGAAGATGTTGGCGGATACATCACATACCCATCTGCATACGACGACGGCTACGTAGCACTTCTGGACGGTCTGGTCGCTTCCTCCAGCGACGGCATCACATGGGAGGTGTGGGACAACCAGCCAGGCGGAGGCGACTTACAGTTCCCCTGCGGGACCCAGAGTGGGCTGGCCTATCACAGTGGCAACCTCATCTTTGTTGGTCACGGATACGAAGACCCCGACACGACGGCCAACCCGCTCACTCCACGGATCTTCCTCGCCCAGCCGGATCGCTCCTGGGCCGAAATCGCCGTCGAGCCAGGCTCCGAAGACCCCATTGGCCACTATCCGCTGATAAGCGTGAACGGCGAGACGCTGGTCGTGTCGACGAATCAGGGAGCCTGGTCTGTGACAGCAGATGGCGCTCCGGCCTTCGACAGCATCGACCAAGGCCTCGTCGGCAGACAGTGGGATCACACCGTCGAACCACTCTGGATCGGCATTGAGCCGCCACCCACAGAAGAACTCCTCGCTATCGAGCAGAACGACGGGACGATGGTTGCCATCGATATGAAGGGCAACGCTTGGACCTCATCCAATGGCGAGGACTGGAACCAAACTGCTCGCATCGCCGTCGAGCGCGATTGCGCTGAAGGGACAACAGACGGCGCCACGCCAGGCAACCTCGAAGCTGGGCCCCTTGGATGGTTCGCCGCAGGAAGCAACTGCACCAACTCTGTCATCTGGCACTCCGCAGACGGAACGAACTGGCACACCATCGACAACATCGAAGGCATGGATGCCTTCGGCATCATGGTGCCGTTCCCCCCGGTCTTCCTCATCGAAACCGAACGAATCCTCATCTACGCCAAACAGATCACAGGATTGCCAACAAGCGTCTGGGTAGGGACAACCACCGGCTAAGTCAGTCGATCTGCGAGTCACATAACCGGCATTGTGTCCGGTTCAGGCATGCCGAGAACATAAGTGCCGTTATGTGCGGGTTAGCGTCGGTCGTCGGACGCTCACGTAGTATTTGGTATGGGATTTCAGAGGTCTCCGGAACTCGAAGCCGTGATGAGGCGGTTATGGAAGGTGTTCGCCTCAGGCTCCGTTGAGGCCCTATCGAACATGATCAGCTCTAGTCCTGATGTGCGGTTCATCCTGAGCGCAGACGACGACTGGTTCACTGGCTCCGTGATGGTGCAGATGGCGGCGGGAAGGTCGAACCTTATGGATATCGAGCGTATCGAATTCGATCGGCTTGAAGCCTTTGAGATCGACGAAGTCGGCTGGGTAGCCGGCAACATCACGGTCTTTTACCGCTCGGGCCACTCGAACACGTTCCGCAGCACGGCCACTTTCGTGGTTGAGCAGGGAGTATGGAAGATGGTGCAAGTCCATACTTCGGTAGGTGTACCTGAGGAGGAGGTCTTTGGTTCCGAATTGGCGGCTGGCCTCAAGGATTTGATCGACTCTTTGACAACAGCAAACGCTACGGCAATCGCCGAGGTCGCCGGTCCTAGCGGAACCGTGACCCTGATGTTCACAGACATCGAGAATTCAACTCGGCTGGCGGCAGAGAGGGGTGATGCAGCGTGGATCCAAGAAATCCAGGCGCACTTCGACGGTGTTTCCAGGATCGTCGAGAACAACGCCGGGAAGATGGTCAAAACACTTGGAGATGGGACGATGGCCGCATTTCCCACTGCCCGCAGTGCGGCCGACGCGGCAATCGCAATAGATAGAGAATCCGAAGCTGCGAACTTTCGGGTACGGATCGGTATCCACACAGGCGAAGCTGTATCAATAGACGACGACTACGCAGGATTGGCGGTAGCAAAAGCCGCACGAATCACATCGGCTGCTGGAGGCGGCGAAATACTTGTTTCGTCCGTCACCCGAGAGCTGCTAGATCGCTTCGACTACACCTTCGGCGCCGAACGTGTAGCCGAACTCAAAGGCATCGATGGAACTCACCGGCTCTTCCCCCTCGCTACCTCCGAGATCAAATAGCTCGCCTGCCCCTCAACCGCACTGCCAGGATCCGACCAGCGGTCTTCTCCAACGCCGTCAGTGACGCTGCAGACGGCGATTCCGTCAACGAGCACAACGGGTCGGAGACCGCTACACAAACCGGCACTATGTCCGGACCAACCTGAGGGGAACATAAGTGCCGTTATGTACACCGTGGTTTTGGTGGTGACTATGCGGTGACCACTGTGTAGAGCTGCCAGTCGCCGTCGATGCCTTTGAGTTTGTGCATACCTCGGTCGTCGAACGCTATGTCGGAGCCGATGACAAGGTCTTTGACGGTGGTGGATACGAGGATTTCGTTCGGGTCGGCGGTGGCCATGATCCGGGCTGCTAGATGCACGGCGAGGCCGCCGATATCGCTGTTGCGGAGCTCTATTTCTCCTGTGTGTATCCCGGCGCGAATGCTCAAGTTGATCTTTCTGAGTTCGTCTTGGAGGGCCGAAGCATTTCGGATTGCCCGACCAGGTCCCTCGAAGGTGGCGAGGATTCCGTCGCCTGTGGTCTTGACCAGTTGGCCCCGGTGAGCGGCGACGAGGTCGCGTGCGATGTTGTCGTGGAGGTCGATGATCTCTCGCCATCGACGGTCGCCGAATTGCTCTGCCCTTGCCGTGGAGTCAACGATGTCGGTGAACAGAACGGTGGAAAGCCGCCGATCGGTGGACGCTTTTCGACGGATTCCGGTGACAAACTCCTCAATTACATCCAGGGTTTGTTCCGGATACTCGAAGTAGGGAAGGGCATCCCCACCAGACATCTTCACAAGTCGGGCACCGGCGATGTTGTCGGCGATGTACTCGGCCCAGGCCAGCGGAACGAGGTCGAATTGAGGTCGATGGATGACAAGAGTCGGTACCGTGATTGAAGGGAGCAGGGCTCGGGCGTCAACGTCTTGGGCTGCTTCCTGGTATTTCTGCATAGCCCCGGGGCTGGTGATCGACCGCTCCCATTTGGCATACCAGGCTCGGAGACGCTCATCACCGGCGCGGCTGGGGAAGACTAAGTCGAGCGCTTCGCCCGTTCCCCACTTCTCCCCGAACTTAGCCTGCCCTTCGTTGAGCTGTTCCCGGGACCAGCCGATCGGATAGTCGTCTGCTTCCAAGGAGCGGACTCCGGCCTGCATGAGAATCAGGGCCTTTACTCTCTCCGGACGAGTAGCGGCAAAGAACACGGCGACCGGCACTGCCGGTCCTGCCGCGACGATGGCGGCCTCGTCGGAGCCAACCGCTTCCATTACCGCCTCGATCTCGTCGGCGAAAGACTCCCACGGCGGTAGGGCATCCAAACTGATCTGATCCGATGCTCCGGTACCTCGCCGATCGAAACGGATGACCCGGGCGTATCGGGTCATTTGCTGAAAGAAGAGCCGAACCATCGGCTCTTCCCACTCAACATCTATCGAGCCGATGAAGCCCATCGTGAAGACGACATCGATCGGTCCGTCACCTAAGACGTGAAACGCGACCCGCTCGTCACCAAGCTCGGCATATCCAGATCTCGGCTTCACGGCTCGAACTCTATTCAGGACTGTCTATCCCGGCTGGGAGGTTCACCTCCGCCCGAAGCCCCTTATAGGCGGCTTACAGGGTGTACATAACCGGCATTATGTACGCGTGGATAGAGGCTGTCTCAGAGAGGTATTCCGACCCGCCCGGACCAGCCTTGGATACGTGTTACGAGGTCCCGACCAATAAACGACCAATAAACTCGCGCACTCTGCCTCTCCCAGGAAAAGGAAAACCCCCTCTGACGAGGGGGTTTAGATGTGGAGCTGAGGGGATTTGAACCCCTGAC